>CBJMI02800__coassemble_457_pt1 | contig 65221 bp, 58 predicted proteins | sample CBJMI02800__metabat2_low_PE_003 | metagenome-assembled genome bin CBJMI02800
GGGGACACCCCCGGCAACTTCGCCCCCCTTGTGAACAAAAGGTCAAGCAAGCGTTCCTCCCCCCGCCACCCCTCCGAGTGAGCCGCTATAACACGTCAACATGGCGCCCGGAAATTTGCCAGCAGCGACGCATAGTTGATATAGGAACTCGTCCCTGACCAGCCGCTTCAAACTTGAATGCGACTGCTTGTGACCATTTGACTTCTTTGCGTTGACAACTCTGGACATGTTCACATTCGCCACCATTCACATGGTGTCGTAGATCACAAAGATGGCGACGAACTGCGTGTCGCAGATCACAGGCCACCAGGCATAGGATGCGCTCGTTCCAGGCTTTGTGAACTGCCTCACATGAGGTGGATCTCGGGAACTGGAGCGCGGGTTCACCTCAGTGTGACCCGTCGGTTCCGATCTGCAGTCAAGGACGACTGGACGGAGGGAGCGGGGCTATGAATGCCTACGCGCCGATCCTCGTACTCGGTGCCATCGCGGCGGCGTTCGCGGTCGGTTCCGTCGTGATGGCCTCACTCACCGGCCCCAAGCGGTACAACCGGGCCAAGCTGGAGGCGTACGAGTGCGGCATCGAGCCGACCCCGCAGCCCGTGGGCGGCGGTCGGTTCCCGATCAAGTACTACCTGACGGCGATGCTCTTCATCGTCTTCGACATCGAGATCGTCTTCCTCTATCCCTGGGCGGTGACCTTCGACGCCCTGGGGATCTTCGGGCTGGTCGAGATGCTCCTGTTCATCGCCACCGTCTTCGTCGCCTACGCCTACGTCTGGCGCCGCGGTGGCCTGGAGTGGGACTGAGCCCTGGAGTGGGACTGAGCCCCGGAGCGGGGCTGAGCCAGGGGTGGCGCCGCCGCCCTTGTGAACGAGCGGACAAGCTCCAAAGAGCCGGACGTTCTCCCGGGCTCCCCGGACGTTCTCCCGGGCTCCCGGGGTCCCGGCACACCGGGCGCTCGCCGGGCGCCACCCGGACGCTCCCCGGGCGTACCGCCGGACGTACCAGAGGACTTGAGGGCATTGAGAGGGATCTGATGGGAATCGAGGAGAAGCTGCCGAGCGGCTTTCTGCTCACGACCGTGGAGACGGCCGCCGGCTGGGTGCGCAAGGCGTCACTCTTCCCGGCCACCTTCGGTCTGGCCTGCTGCGCGATCGAGATGATGACCACCGGCGCCGGCCGCTACGACCTGGCCCGGTTCGGCATGGAGGTCTTCCGGGGCTCCCCCCGGCAGGCCGATCTGATGATCGTGGCGGGCCGGGTGAGTCAGAAGATGGCCCCGGTGCTGCGCCAGGTGTACGACCAGATGGCCAACCCGAAGTGGGTCATCTCGATGGGCGTCTGCGCCTCCTCCGGCGGGATGTTCAACAACTACGCGATCGTCCAGGGCGTCGACCACATCGTCCCGGTGGACATCTACCTGCCCGGTTGCCCGCCCCGCCCGGAGATGCTGATGGACGCCATCCTGAAGCTGCACGACAAGATCCAGCACGAGCCGCTGGGCGTGAACCGGCGCCGCGCCGAGGAACTCGGCGAGGCCCTGGCCCTCAAGGCCACACCGGTCAGCGAGATGCGGGGGCAGCTGCGATGAACGAGCAGGTACCCGAGACCCGCCGCGAGCAGCCGGTGCGCGAGATCCCGGTCGAGGTGGTCGGCCGCCGCCAGGGCATGTTCGGCACCCGGGGCAGTGGCGACACCTCGGGCTTCGGCGGCCTGTCCGCTCCGATCGTGCTGCCCGGCCCGAGCGAACGCCCGTACGGCGGCTGGTTCGACGAGGTGGCGGACGAGTTCGAGGGCGCCCTGGAGGAGCAGGGCCTGGACCCGGCCGAGGTGATCGACAAGACCGTGGTCGACCGCGCCGAGCTGACCTTCCACGTCGACCGCGCCCACCTCCTGAAGGCCGTGCGCATCCTGCGCGACGACCCGGCACTGCGTTTCGAACTGTGCCTGGGTGTCAGCGGAGTGCACTACCCCGGCGACAAGGGCCGCGAGCTGCACGCGGTCTACCACCTGCGCTCGATCACCCACGGCCGGCTGATCCGGCTGGAGGTCACCGCGCCGGACGCCGACCCGCACATCCCCTCCGTGGTGAGCGTCTACCCGACCAACGACTGGCACGAGCGCGAGGCCTACGACTTCTTCGGCCTGGTCTTCGACGGCCACCCGGCACTCACCCGGATCATGATGCCGGACGACTGGCTGGGCCACCCGCAGCGCAAGGACTACCCGCTCGGCGGCATCCCCGTCGAGTACAAGGGCGCCCAGATCCCGGCACCCGACCAGCGGAGGTCGTACAGCTGATGAGCACTCAGCACTACGAGGAAGCAGACGCCCGCGAGACCACCGAGGGCCGGGTCTTCACCGTCACCGGCGGCGACTGGGGCGAGGTGGTGGAGGCGGTCGGCCGGGCCGACGACGAACGCATCATCGTCAACATGGGCCCCCAGCACCCGTCCACCCACGGCGTGCTGCGGCTGATCCTGGAGATCGACGGCGAGACGGTGAAGGAGGCCCGCTGCGGCATCGGCTACCTCCACACCGGCATCGAGAAGAACATGGAGTTCCGCAGCTGGGTCCAGGGCACCACCTTCGTGACCCGCATGGACTACCTGACCCCGCTCTTCAACGAGACTGCCTACTGCCTGGCGGTCGAGAAGCTGCTCGGCATCACCGACGACGTCCCGGAGCGGGCCAGTGTCATCCGGGTGATGATGATGGAGCTCAACCGGATCGCCTCCCACCTGGTCTGTCTGGCCACGGGCGGCATGGAGATCGGCTCCACCACCCTGATGGTCTACGGCTTCCGGGACCGCGAACTGATCCTGGACGTCTTCGAGCTGGTCACCGGCCTGCGCATGAACCACGCGTACGTGCGCCCCGGCGGCCTCGCCCAGGACCTGCCCCCGGGCGCGGTGGACCAGATCCGCGAGGCGGTCCGCACCTTCCGCTCCCGGATGCACGAGTACGACAAGCTCGCCACCGCCAACCCGGTGTTCAAGGCCCGCCTGGTCGACGTCGGCTTCCTGGACCTGGCCGGCTGTCTGGCCCTCGGCGCCACCGGCCCGGTCCTGCGCGCCGCCGGTCTGCCGCACGACCTGCGCAAGAGCGACCCGTACTGCGGCTACCAGGACTACGACTTCGAGGTCGCCACCGCGGACACCGCCGATTCCTACGGCCGCTTCCGGATCCGTCTGGAGGAGATGAAGCAGTCGCTGCGGATCGTCGAGCAGTGCCTGGACCGGCTGCGGCCGGGCCCGGTCATGGTGGCCGACAAGAAGATCGCCTGGCCCGCCCAACTGGCCGTCGGGCCGGACGGCCTGGGCAACTCGCTCGACCACATCCGCAAGATCATGGGCACCTCGATGGAGGCCCTGATTCACCACTTCAAGCTGGTCACCGAGGGCTTCCGGGTCCCGGTCGGCCAGGCGTACGCAGCGGTCGAGTCGCCCAAGGGCGAGCTGGGCGTGCACGTGGTCAGCGACGGCGGGACGCGCCCGTACCGGGTCCACTTCCGGGATCCGTCGTTCACCAATCTGCAGACGATGGCGGCGATGTGCGAGGGCGGCCAGGTGGCCGACGTGATCGTCGCGGTGGCCGGGATCGACCCGGTGATGGGAGGCGTGGACCGGTGACCAACGTCGAACTCGGACTGCCGGCGCTGCCGGCCCCGCCCTACCCGGAGGAGGTGCGCGCCCGGCTCGCCGCCGACGCCGCCGAGCTGATCGGCCGCTACCCCCAGGCCCGTTCGGCGCTGCTGCCGCTGCTGCACCTGGTGCAGGCCGAGGAGGGCTTCGTCAGTCCGACCGGGATCCGCTTCTGCGCCGAGCAGTTGGACCTCACCACCGCCGAGGTCACCGCCGTCGCCACCTTCTACACGATGTACCGGCGGCGCCCGGCCGGGAAGTACCACGTCGGGGTCTGCACCAACACCCTGTGCGCCGTGCTCGGCGGCGACCAGATCTTCGCCGAGCTCCAGCAGCACCTGGGGATCGGCAACAACGCCACCACCGAGGACGGCCAGATCTCGATCGAGCACATCGAGTGCAACGCCGCCTGCGACTACGCCCCCGTGGTGATGGTCAACTGGGAGTTCTTCGACGACCAGACCCCGGAGAGCGCCCGGCAGTTGGTGGACGACCTGCGGGCCGGCCGCGAGGTGCGGCCCACCCGCGGCGCCCGGCTGTGCGGCTTCAGGGAGACGGCCCGGATCCTGGCCGGCTTCCCCGACGAGCGTCCCGGCGCCAACGACGAGTCCGGCGCCGGCGGCGCGCCCTCGCTGGCCGGCCTGCGGCTGGCCCGGGGCGAGGCCCTGCCCGGCACCCCCGGAGCCAAGGTCGTCTCCCCCCGCCACGAGGAGCCCCTCCACGAGGAGCCCCTCCACGAGGAGCCCCTCCACGAGGAGCCCCTCCACGACGAGCCCCACCAGGGGGAGCCCCTGCAAGAAGAACCCCGCCACGAGGAGCGGGGCCCAGAGGCGAAGGCCGACGGCCAGGAAGGGACCGAAGCGTGATGACCTCCGCCGAGCCGGCCGAGAAGCTGCTCACCCCCGTCCTGTCCGACCCCTGGGACGACAGCCGCCCCTGGACCCTCGCGACCTACCGCCGCCACCACGGCTACGAGGGCCTCAAGGCGGCCCTCGCCATGCCCCCGGACGACGTGATCGCCCTGGTCAAGGACTCCGGCCTGCGCGGCCGCGGCGGCGCCGGCTTCCCCACCGGGATGAAGTGGCAGTTCATCCCGCAGAACGACGGCAAGCCGCACTACCTGGTGGTCAACGCGGACGAGTCCGAGCCGGGCACCTGCAAGGACATCCCGCTGCTGTTCGCCAACCCGCACTCGCTGATCGAGGGCATGGTGATCGCCTCCTACGCGATCCGCTGCGACCACGCCTTCGTCTACCTGCGCGGCGAGGTCGTCCCGGTGCTGCGCCGCCTGCACGCGGCCGTGGCCGAGGCGTACGAGGCCGGGCTGCTGGGCCGGAACATCCTCGGCTCCGGCGTGGACCTCGACATCACCGTGCACGCCGGCGCCGGCGCGTACATCTGCGGCGAGGAGACGGCGCTGCTGGACTCGCTGGAGGGCCGTCGCGGCCAGCCGAGGCTGCGGCCGCCGTTCCCGGCGATCGCCGGCCTGTACGCCTGCCCGACGGTGGTCAACAACGTCGAGTCGATCGCCTCGGTGCCGGCGATCCTGGCCCGCGGCAAGGAGTGGTTCAAGGGCCTGGGCACCGAGAAGTCCCCGGGCTTCACGCTGTACTCGCTCTCCGGCCACGTCACCAACCCGGGCCAGTACGAAGCGCCGCTGGGCATCACCCTGCGCCAGCTGCTGGACCTCAGCGGCGGCGTCCGGGCCGGCCACCGGCTGAAGTTCTGGACCCCGGGCGGCTCCTCCACCCCGATGTTCACCGAGGAGCACCTCGACGTCCCGCTGGACTACGAGGGCGTCGGCGCGGCCGGTTCGATGCTCGGCACCAAGGCGCTGCAGGTCTTCGACGAGACCACCTGCGTGGTGCGGGCGGTCACCCGCTGGACCGAGTTCTACGCCCACGAGTCCTGCGGCAAGTGCACCCCCTGCCGGGAGGGCACCTACTGGCTGGTCCAGCTGCTGCGGCGGATCGAGGCCGGCGAGGGCGTCGACGGGGACCTGGAGAAGCTCCTCGACATCGCCGACAACATCAACGGCAAGTCCTTCTGCGCGCTGGGCGACGGCGCGGCCAGCCCGATCGTCTCCTCGCTCAAGTACTTCCGGGCCGAGTACGAGCAGCACCTGGCCGAGCGCCGCTGCCCGTTCGACCCGGCCGCCTCCACCGTCTGGGCCGACGGCCCCCGCCCCGGCCACCAGTCCGCCACCGAAAGGGAGGTGCACGCGTGACGATCACTGAGCCAACCGCCTCCAGGAGCGACGACACCGCGGCCGAACTGGTCACGCTCACCATCGACGGCGTCGAAGTGAAGGTCCCCAAGGGCACCTTGGTGATCCGGGCCGCCGAGACCATCGGCACCCAGATCCCGCGCTTCTGCGACCACCCGCTGCTGGACCCGGCCGGCGCCTGCCGGCAGTGCATCGTGGAGATCGAGGGCCAGCGCAAGCCGGTGGCCTCCTGCACGATCCCGGTCGCCGAGGGCATGGTGGTGCGCACCCAGCTGAGTTCGCCGGTGGCCGAGAAGGCGCAGCGCGGCGTGATGGAGCTGTTGCTGATCAACCACCCGCTGGACTGCCCGGTCTGCGACAAGGGCGGCGAATGCCCGCTGCAGAACCAGGCGATGTCCACCGGCGACGCGGATTCCCGCTTCGAGGGCATGAAGCGCACCTACGAGAAGCCGGTGCCGATCAGCAGTCAGGTGCTGCTGGACCGGGAGCGCTGCGTGCTGTGCGCGCGCTGCACCCGGTTCTCGCAGCAGATCGCCGGGGACCCGTTCATCGACCTGGTGGAGCGCGGGGCGCTGCAGCAGGTGGGCACGGGCGAGGGGGACGACTTCGAGTCGTACTTCTCCGGGAACACCATCCAGATCTGTCCGGTGGGTGCGCTGACTTCGGCGGCTTATCGTTTCCGCTCGCGCCCCTTCGACCTCACGTCCTCGCCGAGCGTGTGCGAGCACTGTGCCTCGGGCTGCGCCCAGCGCACCGACCACCGGCGGGGCAAGGTGCTGCGCCGGCTGGCGGGCGAGGACCCGGCGGTGAACGAGGAGTGGAACTGCGACAAGGGCCGGTTCGCCTTCCGCTACGCCCAGCAGCGCGACCGGCTGACGACTCCGCTGGTGCGGGTGGACGGCGAGCTGGTGCCGGCGTCCTGGCCGGAGGCGCTGGCCCGGGCGGCGGAGGGGCTGCGCGGGGCCCGTACGGGTGTGCTGGCGGGCGGCCGGGTGACGGTGGAGGACGCGTACGCGTACGCGAAGTTCGCCCGGGTGGTGCTGGGCACCAACGACGTGGACTTCCGGGCCCGCCCGCACAGCGGTGAGGAGGCGGACTTCCTGGCCGCGGCGGTCGCCGGGCGCGGGGTGGACGTGGACGGCACCGGGCTGAGCTACGAGCGGCTGGAGCAGGCCCCGGCGGTGCTGCTGGCGGGCTTCGAGCCGGAGGAGGAGTCGCCGATCGTCTTCCTGCGGCTGCGGGAGGCGAGCCGGGCGAAGGGCATGAAGGTGTTCTCGGTGGCGGCCTTCGCCTCCCGGGGGCTGGCGAAGCTGCGCGGTGCGCTGCTGCCGGCGGCGCCGGGCACCGAGCCGGAGTGGTTCGCGGCGCTGGCCGCGGACGAGCCGTTGAACGACGACGCGGGCCGGGCGGCGGAGCTGCTGCGCCGCCCGGGCGCGGTGATCCTGGCGGGTGAGCGGCTGGCGTCGGTGCCGGGAGCGCTGACGGCGGTGCTGCGGCTGGCGCAGGCGACCGGGGCCGAGCTGGCCTGGGTGCCGCGCCGGGCGGGCGAGCGCGGGGCGGTGGAGGCCGGTGCGCTGCCGGGCCTGCTGCCGGGCGGCCGTCCGGTGGCCGCGGCGGCGGCCCGGGCGGAGGCGGCCGGGGTGTGGGGGGTGGCGGAGCTGCCGTCGCGCCCGGGCCGGGACACCGGCCAGATCCTGACCGCGGCCGTGCAGGGCGACCTGGAGGCGCTGCTGGTCGGCGGGGTGGATCCGGACGACCTGTCGGATCCGGCGCTGGCCGTGGAGGCGTTGGCGGCGGCGTTCGTGGTGTCGCTGGAGTTGCGTCCGTCGGCGGTGACCGAGCGGGCGGACGTGGTGCTGCCGGTGGCGGCGGTGGCGGAGAAGGCGGGCACCTTCCTGGACTGGGAGGGCCGGGTGCGGATGTTCGAGGCCGCGCTGAAGCCGGACCAGCAGATGGGCCGGCACCTCCAGTCGGACCTGCGGGTGCTGTCGATGCTGGCGGACGCGCTGGGGCACCGGCTGGGCCTGACGGACGTGCGGGCGGCCCGGCTGGAGCTGGACCGCTTCGAGCCGTGGCGGGGCGACCGGGCGGCCGCTCCGGCGGCGCACCCGGGTGTGCTGCCGCGGCCGGCCACCGGCCAGGCGGTGCTGGCGGGTTGGCGCCTGCTGCTGGACAGGGGCTCGCTGCAGGAGGGCGATCCGCACCTGGCGGGGACCCGGCACCGGGCGGTGGCCCGGCTCTCGGCGGCCACCGCGAAGGAGGCCGGTGCGCTGGTGACCGGTGCGCAGGGGACCGGTGCGCAGGGGACCGGTGCGCAGGGCATTGGGGCGGAGGCGGCCGGTGCGCTGAGGCTGACCGGCCCGGCCGGGTCGCTGGTGCTTCCGCTGGAGGTCACCGAGTCGGTGCCGGACCGTACGGTCTGGATCCCACTCAACTCCACGCCGGGCGGCGCCCATCGCGCGCTCGGCACCACCGTCGGCCACCTGGTGACGATCGCCGCGGCCGAGCTCGAACAGGCCGGTTCCGCGGCCGTCGCCGGCACCGGAACCGCGACCGGTTCCGCGGCCGGCGTCGGCACCGGCATCAGTTCCGCGGCCGGTTCCGCGGCCGCTTCCGGGGCCCGGGAAGGGGAGGTCCGATGACTTCGCAGCCGTACGAGACGCTCCACTTCTTCGGCCAGGACCCGTGGTGGCTGGTGCTGTTGAAGGCGGTGTTCTGCTTCGCCTTCCTGGTGCTGACGGTGCTGGTCGCGATCGTCTGGGAGCGCAAGGTGGTGGCCTGGATGCAGTTGCGCATCGGGCCGAACCGGCACGGCCCGTGGGGCCTGCTGCAGTCGCTGGCGGACGGCGTGAAGCTGGCGCTGAAGGAAGACCTGGTGGTCAAGGGCTCGGACAAGGTGGTCTACGTCCTAGCCCCGATCGTCTGCGCCATCCCGGCGTTCATGGCCTTCGCGGTGATCCCGTTCGGTCCGCCCGGCAACGAGGTGTCGGTCTTCGGCACCCGGACGCCGCTTCAGCTGACCGACTTCCCGGTGGCCCTGCTGTACGTGCTGGCGACGGCCTCGGTGGGCATCTACGGGATCGTGCTGGCGGGTTGGTCCTCGGGTTCGACGTACCCGCTGCTGGGCGGGCTGCGCTCCTCGGCGCAGATGATCAGCTACGAGATCGCGATGGGCCTGTCCTTCGCGGCGGTGTTCATCTACTCGGGTTCGATGTCGACCTCGGAGATCGTGGCGCACCAGCAGCCGACCTGGTTCGCGGCGCTGCTGCCGGTGTCGTTCATCGTGTACATCATCGCGATGGTGGGCGAGACCAACCGGGCGCCGTTCGACCTCCCGGAGGCCGAGGGCGAGCTGGTGGGCGGTTTCAACACCGAGTACTCCTCGCTGAAGTTCGCGATGTTCATGCTGGCCGAGTACGTCAACATGGTGACGGTCTCGGCGGTGGCCTCGACCCTGTTCCTGGGCGGCTGGCGCGCCCCGTGGCCGGTGTCGACCTTCTGGGAGGGCGCCAACCACGGCTGGTGGCCGATGCTGTGGATCACGCTGAAGATCCAGCTGCTGCTGTTCTTCTTCATCTGGCTGCGCGGCACGCTGCCCCGCTTCCGCTACGACCAGTTCATGAAGCTGGGCTGGAAGGTGCTGATCCCGGTCTCGCTGGTGTGGCTGGTGCTGATCACCAGCGTGCGGGCGCTGCGCAACGAGGGGTACGGCTTCGGCCAGGTGGTGCTGTACGTGGGGGCGCCGGTGGGCGTGGTCCTGCTGCTGGCGCTGGTGCGGGACGCCCTGAGGAAGCAGCCCGAGGAGGCCGCGGCGTCCGAGGACGGGCCGGCCGAGGCGTTCGACCCGATGGCGGGCGGGTACCCGGTGCCGCCGCTGCCCGGCCAGGTGCTCCCGCCGGTGCCGCGCCGGCCCAGCCGCGCCCCGAAGCAACTTCAGGACGCCCTCAACGGGGCCGACCATTCCGAAGGGAGCTGATCCGCGATGTCGTCCGACCAGACGGGCCGGCCCGAGCGGGCCGACCGGCCGTCGATCCTCGGCCCGGCCGCCGGTTTCGGCGTGACCTTCAGGGCCATGTTCAAGAAGCGGCTCACCGAGCAGTACCCGGAGCAGAAGAAGCCGACCGCTCCGCGCTTCCACGGCCGCCACCAGCTGAACCGGCATCCGGACGGTCTGGAGAAGTGCGTCGGCTGCGAGTTGTGCGCCTGGGCCTGCCCGGCCGACGCGATCTACGTGGAGGGCGCGGACAACCGGGACGAGGAGCGCTACTCGCCGGGCGAGCGTTACGGCGCGGTGTACCAGATCAACTACGCCCGCTGCATCCTGTGCGGGCTGTGCATCGAGGCCTGCCCGACCAGGGCGCTGACCATGACCAACGAGTACGAGCTGGCCGACTCCTCCCGCAAGGACCTGATCTTCACCAAGGAGCAGCTGCTGGTGGGCCTGTCCGAGGGCATGGTCGACACCCCGCACGCGATCTTCCCGGGCAGCGACGAGGGCGCCTACTACCGGGGTGAGGTCACCGCGGCGGCGCCGGGGACGGTCCAGCAGGAGCGCACCGACCGGGAGAAGGAGGTGCGGCCGTGATCGCACATCTGGCGGCGGCCACCGGGACGACCTCCACGGGTGAGGCCGTCCAGTTCTGGGTGCTCGCGGTGATCGCGGTCGGCGGCGCGCTGGGCATGCTGCTGATGCGCAAGGCCGTGCACAGCGCGCTGTGCCTGGCGGCGACCATGATGGCGCTGGCGGTCTGCTACATGGCCCAGGGCGCGGTGTTCCTGGGCGTGGTGCAGATCGTGGTCTACACCGGCGCGATCATGATGCTGTTCCTGTTCGTGGTGATGCTGGTCGGCGTGACCAGCGAGGACTCGCTGAAGGAACAGCTGAAGGGCCAGCGGTTCGCCGCAGTGCTGTGCGGGCTGGGCTTCGGCGTGCTGCTGATCGCGGGGATCGCCAACGCGAGGCTGGACCACTTCACCGGGCTGGCCGAGGCGAACGCCGAGGGCAACGTGCCGGGCCTGGCCCGGCTGATCTTCACCCGGTACGTGTGGGCCTTCGAGGTCACCGGCGCGCTGCTGATCACGGCGGCGATCGGCGCGATGGTGCTGACCCACCGCGAGCACGTGAAGGCGCCGAGGACCCAGCGCGAGCTGGCGGCGCAGCGGGTCAGGGACAACATCCAGGTGCCGCCGCTGCCGGCGCCGGGCGTGTACGCGCGGCACAACGCGGTGAACGTCCCGGCGCTGCTGCCGGACGGCACGGTCGCCGAGGACTCGGTGATGGCGACGCTGCGCGAGCGCGGCCAGGTCCGGGACGTCAGCCAGGCGATGCTGCAGCGGATGGCGGAGCTGGAGAACAGCACGGCGGACTGGCTGGGCCGGCCGTCCTCGGAGCGGCCCGCCGTGGCCGGTCCGCACAAGTCCCTGGAACCGGTGCCCAACCACGAGAACGGCGAGGAGGACGCGCAGTGAACCCGGTCAACTACCTGTACCTGTCGGCCCTGTTGTTCACCATCGGGGCGTCCGGGGTGCTGATCCGGCGCAACGCGATCGTGCTGTTCATGTGCGTGGAGCTGATGCTGAACGCCTCGAACCTGGCGCTGGTGACGTTCTCCCGGATGCACGGGACGCTGGACGGCCAGATCATCGCCTTCTTCACGATGGTGGTCGCTGCGGCGGAGGTCGTGGTCGGCCTCGCCATCATCGTCTCCATCTTCCGGACCAGGCACTCCGCTTCGGTCGACGACAGCAACCTGATGAAGCTGTAGGCGGAGGACCTTCGGTGAACTCTCTCATTCCGCTGCTGGTGGCGGCTCCACTGGCCGGCTCCGCCCTGCTGCTGCTCGGCGGCCGGGCCTTCGACCGGTTCGGCCACTGGCTGGCCACCGCGCTCGCCGCGCTCTCGTTCGGCTTCGGCCTGGCGCTGTTCTGGGACATGCTCGGCCGCGACGGCGAGCACCGGGCGGTGACGGAGCACCTGTTCAGCTGGGTGCCGGTGAACGCCTTCCAGGCGGACGTCTCGTTCCGGCTGGACCAGTTGTCGATGACCTTCGTGCTGCTGATCACCGGGGTGGGCACGCTGATCCACCTGTACTCGGTGGGCTACATGGCGCACGACGAGCGCCGGCGCCGCTTCTTCGCGTACCTGAACCTGTTCCTGGCCGCCATGCTGCTGCTGGTGCTGGCGGACAACTACCTGCTGCTGTACTTCGGTTGGGAGGGCGTGGGCCTGGCCTCGTACCTGCTGATCGGCTTCTGGCAGCACAAGCCGAGCGCGGCGACGGCGGCGAAGAAGGCCTTCATCGTCAACCGGGTCGGCGACATGGGCCTGTCGATCGCGATCATGCTGATGTTCGCGGAGTTCGGCTCCTTCGCCTTCACCCCGGTCTTCGACTCGGCGCACGAGGCGAGCGAGGGCAAGCTGACGGCGATCGGCCTGATGCTGCTGCTGGCGGCCTGCGGCAAGTCGGCGCAGGTGCCGCTGCAGTCCTGGCTGGGGGACGCGATGGAGGGCCCGACCCCGGTCTCGGCCCTGATCCACGCGGCCACCATGGTGACCGCCGGGGTCTACCTGATCACCCGCTCGGCGGCGATCTTCAACCTGGCGCCGGACGCCCGGACCGCCGTGGTGGTGGTGGGCGCGGTGACGCTGCTGTTCGGTGCGATCGTCGGTTGCGCCAAGGACGACATCAAGAAGGCGCTGGCCGGCTCGACCATGTCGCAGATCGGCTACATGGTGCTGGCGGCGGGGCTCGGCCCGATCGGCTACGTCTTCGCGATCATGCACCTGGTGACCCACGGCTTCTTCAAGGCCGGGCTGTTCCTCGGCGCCGGGTCGGTCATGCACGGCATGGACGACGAGGTGAACATGCGTCACTACGGCGGCCTGCGCAAGCACATGCCCTGGACCTTCGCCACCTTCGGCCTCGGCTACCTGGCCATCATCGGCTTCCCCGGCCTGTCCGGCTTCTTCTCCAAGGACCGGATCATCGAGGCGGCCTTCGCCGAGGGCGGCACCGAGGGCTGGATCCTCGGCCTGTGCGCGCTGGTCGGCGCGGCGGTCACCGCGTTCTACATGACCCGGGTGATGCTGCTGACCTTCTTCGGCGAGAAGCGCTGGCAGCCCGACGCGGAGGGCAACCTCCCGCACCCGCACGAGGCGCCGAGGACCATGGTGATCCCGATGGTGCTGCTGGCCGTCGGCTCGGTGTTCGCGGGCGCGCTGTTCGACATCAACGACTCCTTCCTGAAGTGGCTGGAGCCGGTCACCGGGCACAGCGAGGGCAACTCGCCGCTCAGCTCGTGGACCGTCACCGGGCTGACCACGGTCTGCATGCTGGCCGGCCTGGGCCTCGCGTACGTGATGTACGGGCGCTCGCCCGTCCCGGTGGTGCCGCCGGTCGGCTCCCCGGTCACCCGGGCCGCCCGCCGCGACCTGCTGCAGGACGACTTCAACCACGCCGTGCTGGTGCGGCCGGGCTCGGCGCTCACCGCGACCCTGGTCTTCTTCGACAGCCGCGGCCTGGACGGCTTCGTCAACGGCCTGGCCGCCGTCATCGGGGGCCTGTCCGGCCGGCTGCGGCGGGTCCAGAACGGCTTCGTCCGCTCGTACGCGCTCTCCATGTTCGGCGGCACGCTGGTGCTGGTCGCCTCGACTCTCCTGATGAGGTCCGTCTGATGACAGTTGCTCGCCCGCTCGCCTCCGGGCGCTCCGACCCGGCGCCGACACCCTTCGCTCCGGTAGCCCCTCCTGCGTCGGTCGCTCGTCGCTCATCACTTCCGGCATCGGCGCGCCCTTCGGCCCGTGGCGGGGAGACGCGGCGGGAGGTGCGGCCATGAGCGTCCTGCTGACCACCACCTGCGCCGTCCCGGCGGCCGGTGCGGTGCTGACCGCCGCCCTGCCCGCCGGGGCGACCGAGGCCCGGCGCCGCACCACCAAGACCGTCGCGCTGGCCGTCTCGGCCGTCACCCTGGCGCTGGCCGCCGCGGTGGCGCTGCGGTTCGACCCGCACGGCGCCCGCTACCAGCTGACCGAGTCGTACAGCTGGATCCGCTCCTTCGGCATCACCTTCTCGCTCGGCGTGGACGGCATCGGCGCGGTGCTCGCCCTGCTCACGGCCGTCCTGGTGCCGATGGTGATGCTGGCCTCCTGGCACGACGCCGACCCGGGGCCCGCAGCGCCGGACGGGACCTTGGACCCCGGCACTTTTGAGCGGCGCAGGAGGACCCAGGGCTTCTTCGCCCTGATCCTGGCGGTGGAGGCGATGGTGATCGTCTCCTTCTACGCCACCGACGTCTTCCTCTTCTACGTGTTCTTCGAAGCCATGCTGATCCCGATGTACTTCCTGATCGGCGGCTTCGGCGACCGGGCGGGCGGCCCCGAGTCGGCGCGCCAGCGCTCCTACGCGGCCGTCAAGTTCCTGCTGTACAACCTGCTCGGCGGCCTGGTGATGCTGGCCGCCGTGATCGGCCTGTACGTGATCGCCCAGGACCAGGGCTTCGGCACCTTCGACCTGCCGACCCTGACCGACGCGGTCGCCGGCGGCAGCCTGAAGCTGTCCGGCACCGCCCAGAACGCGCTGTTCCTGGGCTTCTTCTTCGCCTTCGCGGTGAAGGCCCCGCTGTGGCCGCTGCACACCTGGCTGCCGAACGCGATGGGCGAGGCCACCGCGGGCACCGCCGTGCTGATCACCGCCGTGGTGGACAAGGTCGGCACCTTCGCGATGCTGCGCTTCTGCCTCGGGCTGTTCCCGGACGCCTCGAAGACCTTCGCCCCGGCGATCCTGGTGCTGTCGCTGATCGGGATCGTCTACGGCGCGCTGCTGGCGATCGGACAGAAGGACATCAAGCGGCTGGTCGCCTACGCCTCGATCTCGCACTTCGGCTTCATCATCATGGGCATCTTCGCGCTGACCAGCCAGGGCCAGAGCGGCGCCACTCTCTACATGGTCAACCACGGCCTCTCCACCGCCGCGTGGATGCTGGTGGCCGGCTTCCTGATCTCCCGCCGCGGCTCGCGGCTGATCGCCGACTACGGCGGGGTCCAGAAGGTCGCCCCGGTGCTCGCCGGGACGTTCCTGATCGGCAGTCTGGCGACCCTGTCGCTGCCGGGGCTGGCCCCGTTCGTCAGCGAGTTCCTGGTGCTGGTGGGCACCTTCACCCGCTACCCGGCGATCGGCGTGATCGCCACCGTCGGCATCGTGCTGGCCGCGCTGTACGCGCTGCTGCTGTACCAGCGCACCATGACCGGCCCGGTCAAGGAGGGCGTGCGGTCGATGCCCGACCTCAAGGTCCGCGAACTGGCTGTGGTGGCACCGCTGGTGGCGCTGACGATCCTGCTCGGCGTCTACCCCAGGCCGCTCACCGACCTGGTGAACCCCTCGGTGGACGCGACGCTCTCGCAGGTCCACCGAACCGACCCGGCGCCGGCCCACCCGGTCGCCGCCACCTCAGGAGGTGAGCAGAAGTGAGTGCCAGCGCAGTGCTCGCCGCCGCCGGCGGCAACACCCCGAGCATCCCCGCACCGCACGTCGAGTACGGCCAACTCTCCCCGATGCTGGTGGTGTTCGGCGCCGCCGTGGCCGGCGTCCTGGTGGAGGCGTTCGTCCCCCGGCGGCTGCGGCGCTGGACCCAGGTCTCGCTCTCCCTGGTCGCGCTGGTCGGCGCCTTCGTCGCCGTGGTGGTGCTGGCCGCGCAGGGCCACGGCGCGCCCCGGATCGCCCTGCTGGCCATGGAGTCGGTCGCGCTGGACGGCCCGGCGCTGTTCCTGCAGGGCGTGATCCTGCTGGTCGCGGTCGTCACGGTGCTCACCTACGCCGAGCGGAGGCTGGAGCCGAAGGCCGGCGGCGAGCCCGCCGACGCCTTCGCCGCCCAGGCGGCCGCCACCCCGGGCGGGGAGCAGGAGCGGGCCGCGGTCCGGGCCGGCTTCACCACCACCGAGGTGTTCCCGCTGACCATGTTCGCGGTCGGCGGGATGCTGCTCTTCCCGGCCGCCAACGACCTGCTGACCATGTTCGTGGCGCTGGAGGTCTTCTCCCTCCCGCTGTACCTGCTCTGCGCGCTGGCCCGCCGCCGCCGGCTGCTGTCCCAGGAGGCGGCGGTCAAGTACTTCCTGCTCGGCGCCTTCGCCTCGGCGTTCTTCCTGTTCGGCACGGCGCTGCTGTACGGCTACGCCGGCAGCGTGAAGCTGGTCGACATCGCGGACATCGTCTCCGGCAAGACGATGACCACCGCGGCGCAGCTGAGCAGCACCCGGAGCGACGTGCTGCTGCTGACCGGCCTGGCGATGCTGGCGGTGGGCCTGCTGTTCAAGGTCGGCGCGGTGCCGTTCCACTCCTGGACGCCGGACGTCTACCAGGGCGCGCCGACCCCGGTGACCGGCTTCATGGCCTCGGCCACCAAGGTCGCGGCCTTCGGGGCGTTCCTGCGGCTGTTCTACGTGGCGTTCCCCGGGCTGCGGCTGGACTGGCGACCGGTGCTGTGGGGCGTGGCGATCCTGACCATGGTGGTGGGCGCGGTGCTGGCGGTGACCCAGCAGGACGTCAAGCGGCTGTTGGCGTACTCCTCGATCGCGCATGCCGGGTTCATCCTGACCGGGGTGATCGCCGTCAACAAACAGGGCCTGTCCTCGGTGCTGTTCTACCTGGCGGCGTACTCCTTCGTGACGCTCGGTGCGTTCGCCGTGGTCACCCTGGTGCGGGACTCCAAGGGCGAGGCGACCCACCTGTCCAGCTGGGCGGGGCTGGGCCGGCGGTCGCCGCTGGTGGCGGCGGTGTTCGCGCTGTTCCTGCTGGCCTTCGCCGGGATCCCGCTGACCTCCGGTTTCACCGGGAAGTTCGCGGTGTTCCAGGCGGCGGCGGCCGGCGGGGCGACGCCGCTGGTGATCGTCGGTGTGCTGAGCTCGGCGGTGGCCGCGTTCTTCTACATCCGGGTGATCGTGCTGATGTTCTTCTCCGACCCGAAGCCGGGCGGTCCGACGGTGGCGATCCCGAGCGCCTTCACGGCGACGGCCATCGGGGTGGGGGTGCTGGTGACGCTGGGGCTGGGTCTGCTGCCGCAGTACTTCCTGGACCTCGCGTCCAAGGCCTCGCTGTTCGCATACTGACCGTCACCGGTCGGTTTGCTGGAGATCGGTCCGGATGTCCGGGCCGATCTCCAGCCTTTGTTTCCAGACGAATTCGCCCCCACCGCCGCGTCGCCCGCGTAGCGCTCCTGACCAGGCCTTCCGGCTCGGTCATGACAGGATCCGCACGCCCGTGCAGTGATCCACTCACGACCGGATACCCTGCCTGTATGGCCAGCGGCGGCACTCAGGGACCAGGCCGCTAGATCGACCAGGGACAGAGGAGTGGTCTTCGTGACCGTCGTGGGACCCTTCGGGCTCAGCGTGCAGGACCGCGACCTGACCCGTGACGTCCAGGCCGGGCTGGAAGCGGTGGAGGCGGCGCTCTCCGAGGCCGTCAAGAGCGACGTCCCCTTCATCACCGTCACCGCCAGCCACCTGATGGAGGCCGGCGGCAAGCGCTTCCGTCCGCTGCTCCTGCTGCTCGCCGCCCAGTTCGGCGACCCGGGGGCGCCCGGCGTGGTGCCGGCCGCGGTGGTGGTCGAGCTGACCCACCTGGCCACGCTGTACCACGACGACGTGATGGACGAGGCCCCGGTGCGCCGCGGGACGGAGAGCGCCAACTCCCGCTGGGACAACTCGGTGGCCATCCTCACCGGCGACTTCCTGTTCTCCCGCGCCTCCCAGGTGCTGGCCGACCTCGGCCCGGAGGCCGTGCGGATGCAGGCCGAGGCCTTCGAGCGGCTGGTCACCGGCCAGATCCTGGAGACCCGTGGCCCCGGCCCGGACGGGGACCCGCTGCTGCACTACCTGGACGTGCTGGCGGGCAAGACCGGGTCGCTGATCGCCGTCTCCTGCCGGATAGGAGCGCTGATGGCCGGCGCCGAGCCGTGGCTGGTGGAGACCCTCGGCGACTTCGGCGAGCGGATCGGCATCGCCTTCCAGCTGGCCGACGACGTGCTGGACATCGCCAGCGACGGCGACGAGTCCGGCAAGACCCCCGGCACCGACCTGCGCGAGGGTGTGGCCACCCTGCCGACCCTGCTGCTCCAGCAGATGCCGGCCGACCCGGGCGACCCGGACGACACCCGGCTGCGCGAACTGCTCGCCAAGGACCTCTCCGACGACGACCTGCACGCCGAGGCGCTGCGCCTGCTGCGCGCCCACCCCGCCCTGGAGCGCGCCCGCCGGGAGACCCTGCGGCACGCCGAGGAGGCCCGGGCGCTGTTGGCCCCGCTGCCGGACTGCGCGGCGAAGGCGGCCCTGGACGGGCTGTGCGACGCGGTGGCGATCCGCACCATGTGATCCCCGCCCACGGCGCCGCAGGGATGGGGGAGACTGGCTCCCGTCAGTTCACGCCTGCCCGGAAGGTCGCCATGCGCCGCGTCGTCATCGCCGAGGACTCCGTACTGCTGCGGGAAGGTCTGACCCGGCTGCTCACCGACCGCGGCCTGGAGGTCGTGGCGGGGGTCGGGGACGGCGCCGCCCTGGTGAAGACCGTCCACGACCTGGCAGCCTCCGACGCCCTGCCGGACGTGGTGGTCTCGGACGTGCGGATGCCGCCGACCCACACCGACGAGGGCCTGCGCGCCTGCGTGGAACTGCGCGGGCGCTACCCGCACCTGGGCGTGTTGGTGCTGTCGCAGTTCGTGGAGGAGCGGTACGCCTCCGAGCTGCTGGCCGGCTCCACCCGGGGCGTCGGCTACCTGCTGAAGGACCGGGTCGCCGAGGTGCGCGAGTTCGCCGACGCGGTGGTGCGGGTCGCCGAGGGCGGCACCGCGCTGGACCCGGAGGTGGTGCAGCAGTTGCTCAGCCGCAGCCGCAAGGGCGACGTCCTGGCCAACCTGACCCCGCGCGAGCGCGAGGTGCTCGGGCTGATGGCCGAGGGGCGCACCAACGCGGCGGTGGCCAAGCAGCTGGTGGTCTCCGACGGGGCGGTGGAGAAGCACGTCAGCAACATCTTCCTCAAGCTCGGCCTGGCACAGAGCCCGGAGGACCATCGTCGGGTGCTCGCGGTGCTCACCTACCTGAACTCCTGACCGCGACGGCTCCCCGGGCGTGCCCGCCCGCGGCCCGGGAGCCGCCGCGGCCCGCCGCGGCGGGTGCTCCGTGCGCGGAATGATCTCCGGTGGCCGAGCGTTGTCGGTGGATGCGGCAAGAGTCGCGGGCGGGTGGAATTTCCTGCCAGAGTTCCGACCGGGCTCGTGTGTGCGCGCATAGGATGCGAGCGGTGCACCAGGCGGACGGGGCACGGGGCCGCGCCCGCGGTGGTGTGCCCACGAGGAGGTCCGCGGCAGTGACCAGTCAGGTCGATCAGTCAGAGGCAGTGGACGGATCGGACGGCGACGGGGGTCGCACCGGCAGCGGTGCGCAGCGCCCCGGAGCAGCCGGCCCCGCCGGTCCGCACGCCCCGGGCAGCCCGCCGCCCGGCGGTGCCAAGCCCGTCCGCAGACTCGACCGGGTGATCATCCGGTTCGCCGGCGACTCCGGTGACGGGATGCAGCTCACCGGTGACCGGTTCACCTCGGAGACGGCCGCGTTCGGCAACGACCTCTCCACGCTGCCGAACTTTCCGGCCGAGATCCGGGCGCCGGCCGGCACGCTGCCGGGGGTCTCGTCCTTCCAACTGCACTTCGCCGACCACGACATCCTCACCCCGGGCGACGCCCCGAACGTGCTGGTGGCGATGAACCCGGCCGCACTGAAGGCGAACCTGCCCGATCTGCCGCGCGGCGCGGAGATCATCGTCAACACCGACGAGTTCACCAAGCGCGCGCTGGCGAAGGTCGGTTACCCGGCGGACCCGCTGGGCGACGGTTCGCTGGACGGCTTCCACCTGCACAAGGTGCCGCTCACCACGCTGACCCTGGAGGCGCTCAAGGACAGCGGGCTGGCCCGCAAGGACGCCGAGCGGGCGAAGAACATGTTCGCCCTGGGGCTGCTGTCCTGGATGTACCACCGGCCCACCCACGGCACCGAGGCCTTCCTGCGCGGCAAGTTCGCCAAGAGGCCGCAGATCGCCGAGGCCAACATCAGCGCCTTCCGGGCGGGCTGGAACTTCGGCGAGACCACCGAGGACTTCGCGGTCTCCTACGAGATCGCCCCGGCCGCCCTGCCGGCCGGGCGCTACCGCAACATCTCCGGCAACCTGGCGCTGGCCTACGGGCTGATCGCCGCCGCCCAGCGCTCGGGCCTGCCGCTCTACCTGGGCTCGTACCCGATCACCCCGGCCTCGGACATCCTGCACGAGCTGTCCAAGCACAAGAACTTCGGGGTGCGCACCTTCCAGGCCGAGGACGAGATCGCCGGCATCGGCGCGGCGCTCGGCGCGGCCTTCGGCGGGGCGCTCGGCGTGACCACCACCTCGGGGCCGGGCGTGGCGCTGAAGTCCGAGACGATCGGCCTGGCGGTGTCGCTGGAACTTCCGCTGCTGGTGGTGGACATCCAGCGCGGCGGCCCGTCCACCGGCCTGCCGACCAAGACCGAGCAGGCGGACCTGCTGCAGGCGATGTTCGGACGAAACGGCGAGGCGCCGGTGCCGGTCGTGGCCCCGGCCACGCCCGCCGAGTGCTTCGACGCGGCGCTGGAGGCGGCCCGGATCGCGGTGACCTACCGCACCCCGGTCTTCCTGCTCTCGGACGGCTACCTGGCGAACGGCTCGGAGCCGTGGCGGATTCCGGACATCGGTGAACTGCCGGAGATCGACCCGAAGTTCGCGACGGAGCCGAACCGCGAGGACGGCGCCTTCTGGCCGTACCTGCGGGACCCGCACACCCTGGCCCGGCCCTGGGCGGTGCCCGGCACGGCCGGCCTGGAGCACCGGATCGGCGGCATCGAGAAGCAGGACGGCACCGGGAGCATCTCCTACGACCCGGCCAACCACGACTTCATGGTCCGCACCCGGCAGGCCAAGGTCGACGGCATCACGGTCAGGCCGGTGGAGGTCGACGACCCGACTGGTGCCGCCCGGGTCCTGGTGCTCGGCTGGGGTTCGACGTACGGCCCGATCACCGCGGCGGTGCGCCGGGTGCGCGCGGACGGCGGCGAGGTCGCCCAGGCGCACCTGCGCAACCTCAACCCGTTCCCGGCCAACCTGGGTGCGGTGCTGCGCAGTTACGAGAAGGTCATCGTGCCCGAGATGAACCTCGGGCAGCTCGCGCTGCTGCTGCGGGCGAAGTACCTGGTGGACGCGGAGTCCTACAACCAGGTGCGCGGACTGCCGTTCAAGGCGGCCCAGTTGGCGGACGTGCTGTGGGCGGCGATCGGCAGCCTGGACGAGGAGGACCACCGATGAGCGAGCGGAGCGAGCGACCCGTCGAGCGGCGCATGAGCGGCGGTGACTCCGAGGAGCGCGGCTTCCCGTCGCTGCGACTGGTGCCCAAGGCCGAGGCGCCGCAGAGCGCCCGGGACTTCAAGACGGACCAGGAGGTGCGCTGGTGCCCCGGCTGCGGGGACTACGCGATCCTGGCCGCGGTGCAGGGCTTCATGCCGGAGCTGGGCATCAGGCGCGAGAACACCGTGTTCGTCTCCGGGATCGGGTGCTCCTCGCGCTTCCCGTACTACATGAACACCTACGGGGTGCACTCGATCCACGGCCGGGCGCCGGCGATCGCCACCGGGCTGGCCTCCTCCCGGCGGGACCTGAGCGTGTGGGTGGTGACCGGCGACGGCGACGCGCTGTCGATCGGCGGCAACCACCTGATCCACGCGCTGCGGCGGAACGTCAATCTGAAGATCCTGCTGTTCAACAACCGGATCTACGGCCTCACCAAGGGCCAGTACTCACCGACCAGCGAGCTGGGCAAGATCACCAAGTCCACCCCGATGGGCTCGCTGGACGCGCCGTTCAACCCGCTGTCGCTGGCGATCGGCGCCGAGGCCTCCTTCGTCGCCCGGACCATCGACTCGGACCGTCAGCACCTCCAGTCGGTGCTGCGGGCCGCGGCCGAGCACGAGGGCACGGCGCTGGTGGAGATCTACCAGAACTGCAACATCTTCAACGACGGCGCCTTCGAGGTGCTGAAGGAGGCCGGCACCCGGGACGAGGCGCTGATCCGGCTGGAGCACGGTCAGCCGATCCGCTTCGGCGCGCAGGCGGCTAACGGCGTCTTCCGGGGCCCGGACGGCGAGCTGTTCACGGCGCCGGTCACGGCGGACAACGAGGCGCGGCTGCTGGTGCACGACGCCCACGCGGCCAGCCCCGCCACCGCCTTCGCGCTCTCCCGGATCGCCGACGCGGACACCCTGCACCACACGCCGATCGGTGTGCTGCGCGACGTCCGGCGGCCGGTCTACGACGAGTTGATGGAGAGCCAGCTGACCGCGGCCGTCGAGCAGCGCGGTCCGGGCGACCTGGCGACGCTGCTGGCGGGCAGCGACACCTGGACGGTGGACTGACCCGCCTGGGCGGTGGGCCGACCGTCCGCCGCCGCGAGTTCGGCGCCCCCGTCCCGGTCTCCCGGGGCGGGGGCGCCCGCGTTCCGCGGAACGGTTACTGCTTCACCCACTCGACCAGCTCGACCACGACCCCGTTCGGGTCGGTGACCTGGAACAGCTTCTCGCCCCACGGCTCCTCGCGCAGCGGCAGGGTGATCGCGACCCCCTCCTCGCGCAGCCGCCGCTCCTCGGCGGCGATGTCCTCGACCACGAACGCCAGGACCACCCCGTCCGCGGTCCGGTGACGCTGCTCCTCGGGCAGCACCTCCAGGCCGCGCCGCAGGTAGACGACGTTGACCCCGCCGCCCGGGTGGGCGAGCGAGACGAAACCGTCGGCGGACATCTGCTCGGTGTAGCCGAAGTGCCGCCGGAGGAAGGCGGCGGAGGTCCCGGTGTCCTCGACGGTCAGGGAGACGGCGGTGTCGGTGATCTGCATGGCGGAGCCCTCTCGTCATGGCGCACGGTTATTCCGTACGCAGTACACTATGCATAGTACGGAGAATTGCGCCAGAGGTGCCGGGCCCGGAACACCGGTGGGGGAAAGGCAGCGAGGGAGGCCCCCGGTGGGGGACCTCCCTCGCTGCGGTGCCGGTCGCGTCAGAAGACGCAGGGGATGCCGCCGTCGGACTCGGCGTCGACGCCGGGGCCCTGCATCGGCAGGTTGGCGGCGGGGTTGCCGGTGGGGGCGGGGCCGGTGGGGGCGGCGGGCTTGTCGCCCGCGACGCCGGTGAAGCTGCTGCCGAGGGTGACCACGACGTGGTCCGCCGGGGTGGCGGCCGACTCGGTGGCGGTGACCCCGTAGCGGGCGGCTATCTGGTCGGCGGCGTCCTTGGTGCCCTTGCCGTAGGTGACCGTGGTGGCCTTGGGCCTGCCGGTGGCCGGGCCGGTCCTGCCCTCCTTGAACCCCATCGCGACCAGGGCCTTGGCCTCGGTGGCGGAGGAAACCCCGGCGGCCGAGGAGCCGTTGAACACCTCGACGGTGGCCGGGGCGACCGCCTTGGCCGGGGTGGTCGCGGTCGGCGAAGGGGCGGCGGCCTCGGTGGTCGGGGCGTCGGTGGCGCCGTCGGCCGGGGCGGCGGGAGCGGCGGCGTCGGCGTAGCCGAACACCTGCTTGACCACCTTCTGGATCTTCGACGGGGTGACCAGGTTCACGTCCTGGCCGTTCCTGGTGCCGAAGCCGTCGAAGGTCAGGGTGTTGAACTCGACGTTGCCGCCGGTCAGGGCCGGGGCCTGCTGGGCGAAGTCCAGGACGTTCCACTCGTTGTCGATCACCAGGTCCTTCTGGACGACACCGAACAGGTCCTTGAGCTTGCCGATGTCGCTGATGATCCCGTCCTGCTTGAGCTTGTGCACGACGGAGGAGATGAAGGCCTGCTGGCGGTGGGTGCGGGCGAAGTCGCCGGTGTTGCCCTTGCCGTCGTCCAGGTTGTGGCGCTGGCGGACGAAGGCGAGCGCCTGGGAGGCGTTGAGGGTGTTGATGCCCTTCTTGAAGTCGGCGCCGGAGCCCTGGCCCTCCATGGCCGGGTCCTTGGTGTCGTGGGTCAGGCAGACCTGGATCGGCTCGACGGCCTTGGCGATGTCGTAGAAGCCCATCAGGTTGACCTCGGCGACGTGGTCGATGGGCTGGTCGACGAAGGTCTGGACGGTGCGGATCGTCGCCGCGCGGCCCTCGTCGCGGCCGGCCTTCTCCAGGTCGGCACCCTTGAGTCCCTTGGCCTTCGAGCTGCCGTTGAACTTCTCCTTGGCGATCCCGTACGCCTCCTTGATCTTGTGCATGCCCTGCTGGGAGCCGTCCCCGTTGAGGGTCATGACGTAGTCGTCGCGCGGGATGGAGATCGCCTGCACCTTGCCGCCGCCCGCCGGTATGTGCAGCAGGATCAGCGAGTTGGTGTTGTAGCCGCCGACGTCCGAGCTGTGGCCGGCGTGCAGTTCGTCCTGGACGAACTGCGGGGGCAGGTCGGAGCCGTCCATGTTCTTGCGGCTGTCCAGGCCGATCAGCAGCAGGTTGACCGAGTTGTCCAGGTGCTTGGGGGCGTCCTTCTTGGTCTGCGCGATGGCGTTGGAGGTGGTCATGCCGTCGGTGAGGGACGTGTACTCGTACCAGACCACGCCGCTGGCCGCGAACACCGTGAGGCCCACCGTGGTGGCCAGCACCCGGGTGGCGATCAGCAGCGGGGAGGGGCCGCGGCGGCCCGCCGGGGCGTCGTCCGTGCTCCTGCGGGCGGCGGGCCGGCGGCCCCCCTGCTGCTCGCGGTCCTCAGCCATGCTGCTGCCCCCTCCGGTCCAGGACCACCCGGCCCACGATCACCACCGCGGCCGCGGCCGCGGCCTGCGCCATCACCGGGAAACCGTGCACCACCCACTTCGCGGAGCCGGTCGCCAGGGCGTTGCCCCGGTACTTCTCGGAGTTCGCCGAGAACTCGACCGCGGCCGTCACGCCGAGCACGACCAGCGGGGAGGCGGCGAGCACCCACCACCAGCCGCGGCGGGTGCTGAGCGCGGCCGCGAGGCCGGTGCCGAGCACCGCGCACACCGCGAAGACGACGCCCATGCCCGGCCCGGAGAACTCGTCGACCACCGCGCCGACCAGCGGCAGCCCGACGCCCACCACCCCGGGCAGGGCCGGCCCGCCGGAGAAGGGTCGCGCGGGGCCTGCGGGGCGGCCCGTCGCCCGCCGCCGTGAACCCTGGTCGGACGACCGTCCTCGCTGCCCCGCCACTCGCTCACCCCCGGTGTTCCCGTGCTTCGCGCGCCGCTCGGCGCTGCGCCGGGTCAGCCGTGGAAGAGCGGTAGCGGCGCTGCCAGTACGGGACGCTGGTGTTCGGCCGGCCGGTTCCCGTTCTCGGTTTCCCGTCGCTGCTCGGGGGCGGGCACGTTTTCGGATTTGCTCTACAGAGGTGTAGAGATCGTACGCAGCATAGAGCACGCCTGTTCGGTGGCAAGTCCGATCGCGAGCGGATCTGCGTACACTGCACCGGGCAGTTTCTGAGCGGTCGGCGAGGGCGCCGACGGAGAAGGAGGAGGGCCGTGGCCACCACAGGCGGAGCGGGGCGACCGGAGAAGCGCAAGGCGATCACCCGGGCCGCGACGACGGTCTTCGGGCGCGAGGGCTACGTCCGGGCCAGCATGGACGCGATCGCGGCCGAGGCCGGGGTGTCCAAGCGCACGGTCTACAACCACTTCGCCGACAAGGAGACCCTCTTCCTGTCGGTGGCGCTCCAGAACTCCGCCGAACTCACCGAACGCATCCGTGAGTTGATGGCGAAGTACCTCGACCGGGTGGTGGACCTGCGCCGCGACCTGACCGACTTCGCGGTCGAGCGGGCGAACGCCGTCCTCTCCGCGGGCGAGCACGGCGCGCTCGGCCGGGCCATCCGCGCCGAGGTGGCCAACATCCCGGCGGACGTGCTGGAGGCCTGGCTGGAGACCGGTCCGGTGGCCTCCCAGCGGGACCTCGCGCAGCACTTCGCGGCGCTCACCGGACGCGGACTGCTGGCCGTCGAGGACGGGGAGCTGGCCGCCGAGCAGTTCACTCTGCTGACCTTCCACGGCGTGGCCGAGCGCTCCTTCTGGGGCGCGCTGCCGGTGGCCGCGGAGGAGGTCGAGCGGATCGCGACGGCGGGCGTGGACGCCTTCCTGCGGATCCACGGCGGGCCCGGGGCGGGGCGGCCGGCGGGCTGAGCGGCCGCCGTCGCGGAGAAGCGGCCGGTGGGCGAGGCGGCCTGACGCCGCTCCGCCCACCGGCCGTCCCGCGTCACTTCCAGTTGACGCCCTTGCCCAGGGTGTACGGCTCGCCCCAGTACTCCGCGCCGGCCACCTTGGTCGCCGTCGGCGCCAGCGCCAGCACGCACGAGGTGATGGACTGGCCGTTGGTGAAGCCCTTCGGGAAGGACGGGTGCGGGCACTTGTCGAAGGTGCCGATCAGCATCACCTCGGAGGCCTCCGAGCCGTCCGGCAGCGTGCCCTTCACCTGGGTCAGGCTGGCGAAGGACAGGTCGGTGCTGCCGGTGTTGGTGACCTTGAACCGGACGTAGTACGGCACCATGCCGGTGGCCTTGTCGCCCAGCTTGAGCGGGGCGAGGTCGGCCGGGTCGCCCTTGTCGATCGAGGTCACCGCGAGCGAGACGGTGCCCTTGGTGCTGCCCGAGCTGAACGGGACGGTCGCGGCGTCGCCGATCGTCAGGGTGACCGGTCGGCAGGGTGCGCCGCCCGTCTTCCGGCCCCCGCCCGCCGGTGTGGCACCCTCCTCTCATGGACGGGTTCGAGCAGCGCATGGACAGCGCCTGGGAGTGGTGGGGCGCCGCGATCGAGGACTCCCAGGCGGGCCGGTGGATCCGCACCGACGACGAGCGCCGGATCATCGACGACATCGCCGCCGCGGCCGTCGGCTGCCCGCCCTCGCCCGATGAACTGCCGTGGCGCGCCCGGCTGGCCCGCATCGTCCGCTGGGCCGCCGTACTGCGGCTCGCTGCGGGGGCCGGCGGCTGGGAGCTGGCGCCCGTCACCGGAGCGGCCCCGCCCCGGCCCGCGGGCATGGCGGCCCTGCTCTCCGCCGTGTACGCGGTCGGAGAGCAGGGTGAGATATGGCTCCGCGGCCTCCCGGCGGACGGCCCGCCGCCGGTCGCGGAGGTCCTCAAGGCGGAGGCCTTCCTCTTCGGGCCGGGCTCCGTCGAGGACCTCCGCCAGTTCTTCTACGACTGACCGCGCCCGCCCCACGCGCTTTGACGGGCCGTACGTCGCAGGAAGTCGGCCCGTCCGACTTCTGGCGACATACGCCGGGCCGGGGCGCAACCGAACAGCGGCTGCCGTCCGTATGAGCTGATGTGAAGCTCACCGGCACCCCGTTCCTCGTCCTCGCGATCCTCCTCGTCCCGCTCTCCATGGGCCTGCTGATGTACCTGTGGAACCGGGTGCGCGGCCCGCAGCCGGTGCGTTTCGGCAGTCGGCTGCTCATGGTGGCCTTCGCCCAACTCACCGCCGTCACCCTGGTGTTCGTGGTCGTCAACAACGACAACCAGCTGTACGGCAGTTGGGACGACCTGCTCGGTACCGGAAGCCACGTCCGCACCGTGCCCGTCCCTCCGCCGGCGGACGCGACGGCGGCCGCGAACGCGCCCGGCCAGCCCAAGGTGACCCAGCAGTTCACCTCGGTGGACGACAAGGCCGTGCCGAAGGACGTGAGGACGACCGAGCTGAAGGGCCGGGTCTCCGGGGTGGACGGCGAGGTGCTGGTCTGGACGCCGCCGCAGTACGACGACCCGGCGTACAAGGACAGGAAGTTCCCGGTGGTCGAGCTGCTCGTCGGCTTCCCCGGGTCGTCCAGCGCCTGGTTCGGCAGCATGAACGTCTCCAGGCAGCTGGCGCCGCTGATGAAGTCCGGGCAGGTCGCGCCGTTCATCCTGGTCTCGCCGCGCGTCGTGCTGCTCGAAGGGCACGTCGACACCGGCTGCGCGGACGTGCCGGGCAAGGTCAACGCCGAGACCTGGCTGGCACGGGACGTGCCGCAGATGGTGCTGGACAACTTCCGCGCCGAGCCGGGCCCCGAGCGCTGGGCGGTGGCCGGCTACTCGGCGGGCGGGCACTGTGCCGCCCGGCTCGCCCTGGCGCACCCGAACCGGTACCACGCCGGGGTGAGCCTGTCCGGGTACAACGACCCGATGGGCGAGTCGGACTCGCTCACCGCCAAGGACCCGCACCTGCGCGAGGTCTCCAACCCGGTCTACCTGCTCCAGCACGCGCAGACGCCGCCCGACGTCGCCCTGTACATGACCGGGAGGAAGGGCGACGGCTACGAGGACGCCCTGGCGCTCCAGAAGAACGCCAAGGCGCCGACGGCCGTCACCCCGGTGGAGGTCAACGGCCCGCACCTGACGTCCACCTGGGAGCCGCTCGTCCCGCAGGTGTTCACCTGGCTCACCCAGACCGTCGGGAAGGGCTGACCGTCACCGGCCGTCATCGCCGGGGCGGTTCGCAGCCGCCCGCCCGCAGGCCTCCGCCCCCTCGGCACCGAGCGGGACCAGCGGCGAGGGCACCCGGCTCTCCCGGGCCTGCGCCAGTGCTCGGGTGAAGGTCTCGGCGGGCTGGGCGCCGGCCGCCCCGAGCCGCTCACCGGTTGAGCGTCGCCACCGGCGGATCCGGCAGTACAGCCGCCCGCCCGCCACCGGGCTCAGCAGGAGATGTTGCCGCCGCCCACGTTCGTGCCCAGCACGCCGACGAACCTCTTGAACAGGTTGATCCGGTCGTTGCGCTCGTCCGGGTTCTTGCCGTTGCACTCGAGGTCGCCGTTGATGCTGCGGATGGTCTCGCCGAAGCCCTTGTTGTTGACGACGGCGTCGTGCGGGGTCATCGTCCCGGCGCCCTTCTGGCTGTCCCAGAACCAGAGGGCGGTCTTCCAGGCGACGGCCGGGTCCTTCTCCACCTTGGCCGGGTCGTGCAGCAGGTCGATGTGCAGGGCGTCGCCCGCGGCCTTGTAGTTGAAGTTCCAGCTGATCTGGAGCGGCCCGCGCCCGTAGTACGCGCTCCTGCCCGCCGGGCAGCCGTACGGCTGGGTGGTGTCGCAGTAGTGGCCGTAGTTGGCGGTGTTCTGCTCGACGACGTACCTGAGGCCGCCGGTCTCGTGGCTGACGTTGGCGAGGAAGGCGGCCGCCTCGCGCTTGCGGGTGGCGCTGTCGCCGGTGGCGGCGAACTTGGGGTAGGCGCTCAGGGCGTCGGTGAGGCCCTTGTACGTGTAGAAGGGGTTCCGGTTCGGGAACATCTGGTTGAACTGGGCCTCGCTTACCACGAAGGAGCCTGCGGCGGACGCCGGGGTGGCCGTCGGTCCGGTGAGGGCGATGGTGCTCAGGACGGCGGCCGAGGCGACTGCGGAGAGGGCGCGGGAGAACGTCATCATTCCTCGTCATGAGTCGTAGCTGGAACGGTGCTTCGCTCTCGAAGCACCGGGGTTCATCGTGCTGGGTGGCGCCCGGGATCTGAACCTTCCGAGGTCTAAACCACTCGTACGGGTTGTATCCGATCGAAGAACCGGGACAGCTCGGACCGCAGGGTGATCATCCGCCAGTCCTGTGCACCGGATAGCCTCGTCCGCGCACGAGCCGAGAGCGGACCGGGGGACAGGGCATGGCGCACACCGACGACGAGGGCGACGAGCGGCTGGCCGCCGAGGGCGAGGTGGCCGTGGCCCGGCTGGCGATCGACTCCGGAGACCTCGGCCACGCCGCCGACCACCTCTCCGACGCGATCATCGCCGCCCCCCAGCTGCCCGAACTGCACGAGGCACTGGCGGAGTTGTGCGCCGCCGTCGGCGGCCCCGCCGCGGCCCGCGACCTGTTCCCGCTGGACGGCGAGGTCTACCTCGGCACCGTCGTCTGCCGCGCCCACGTGGAGGCCGCAGCCGGGGACTGGGACACCGCCGTCGGCCTGCTCGCCTCGGCGATCCAGTACGAGCCGGCCCGCCCCTGGGCGCACACCGCCTGGCTGGCCCGCGAGGACCTGCCCGCCCTGGTGGACCCGGACGCCGTCGCCCAGGCGGTGGCCCGCGCCGCCGGTTCGCTGCCCGACCCGCTGCCCGCCGAACTGGTGGACACCGTAACGCCCTTCGAACGTTTCGTGCGGGCCGTGACGGACCGCCACCCCGAGCACCCGCTGCTGCTGGCGATGGCCTCCGGCCTGACCCGCCGCTTCGGTGCCACCGCCCGCGCCGTCGAACTCGCCGAGCGGGCCCACCGGCTGGCCCCCGGCCACCTGCCCTCCGTGATGCTCGGCAACGCCCTGCGTGCCGACGGCCGCCCCGAGGAGGCGCTCACCGTCTGGGAGGCCGAACTCGCCCGGGTCGAGCCGGACGAGGGCAACTCCAGCAGCTACCTCGCCGTGGACGTCGCCGAGCTGTACGGCACCCTCGGCCGCCCCGCCGAGGGCCTGCCCTGGCTGGAGCGCGTCCTCGCCACCGAGCCCGACCACCCGAAGGCCGCCCCCGCCCTGCACGGGCTGCGCCACGCCGTCGACGGCGAAGCCGTCCACCTGCTCGCCCTCGCCGACCACCACCGCGACCACCCCGACCACGAGTACGCCCAGGACCTGCTGGAGCGGCTCAGCCACCGCGAGCCCTGGCTCGGCATGGTCCCCGGGACGTCCGAGGCAACCGTCAACCTGCTGCACCAGGTCCTTGCGGCGCCCGACACGGACCGAGACACCGAGATCGAGTGCGATGTCTCCACCGTCGAACCGCCCAGCTCACAGCTGGCCCTCCACCTCGCGTTGCCGCGCTGCACCGTCGTCTATCAGTCCATCGACAAACCCGACCCACGGCTCCCGCTGATCAAGACCTCCGCCGCGGTCTGGGCATGGGACGGCACCGACCCGAAGCCCGCCGTCGCGCCGCCCGCCCCGGAAAGCGCCGAACTCGTCCGCGCCACCGCCGAGATCGTGTGGCCGACCATCCCGGCCGCCTACGACCACGCCGTGCGCCTCGCCGGCCTGTCGCTCGACGACCTGCTCGGCGCCCTGGTCCATCCTCCGCTGCCCCGCGAGGACGACCTCGGCCGGGCCCTGCTCGCCCACCAGCCCGAACTGTGGGTGCGCGCCGTCCAGGCCTTCGCCTGCCTCGGCATCGCCCACCACCGCACCGATCAGCCGTGGCCGGAGTCGGACCGCCGCCGGGTGTTGCTCGACCTGCTACTGGGACCGGAGGACTGGGTCGCCGAGGCGGCCGGATTCGCGCTCGTCGCGATCGGCTGGACGCACCCGCAGGCCCGTGCCGACATCGCCACGCAGCTCCGGCGGCGGCTGCACTACAGCGTCGACGCCCGGCGGGTGCGCGTGGTGACGATCCTGCGCTCGGCCTGCCACCTGGTGCTCGCCGCGCCCTGGGTCACACCTGCCGACCGCGACCTCGCTCGGGCGGCCATCCGCGCGGAGGAGGCCGCTGACGGCCCGAAGTCCGAACCCCAGTCCGAACCCGAACCCCAGCCGGAGCCCGAACCGTCGCTCGAGCCGCGGCGCCCGGGATTCCTCGGGCGGCTTCTCGGCCGAGGCTGAGTCCGCGCAGCCGCCTTCCGCCCGCGCGTCCCGGCCTACACCCCCGGCAGCGTCTCCTGCTCCACCTCGAACCGCGCGACCCGCTCCGCCGGATCGCGGCACTCCGGCCCCAGCCGCAGCATCCGCGACTCCGGTTCGTGCAGCGGCCGGTGGCAGCGCCGACAGGTCACCCGGGGGCGGAGCGCCCGGGTGGTGTCCGTACCGGGCAGCGGCTCCGGCTCAGGGCTGGTCATGGGGAGACGGTAGCGGCCACGCACCGGTGAAGGGATCCCGTGAAAGGATCCTGCGCATGGCCACGGACCGCAGCAGCGCAGGAGACCCGGCGCGCACCCTCGCCCTGCTCTGGGGGCTGACCGCCGAGGAGAAGCCCGGACGGCGCGGCCCGAAGCAGGCCCGTTCGACCGGTGAGATCGCCGCCGCCGCCATCGCCCTGGCCGACGCCGAGGGCGTGGACGCCGTCACCATGCGCCGGATCGCCCAGGAACTCGGGCTGTCCCCGATGGCGCTCTACACCTACGTGCCGGGCAAGGCCGAGCTACTGGACCTGATGCTGGACACCGTCTACGCGACCATGCCCCGCACCGCCCCGGCCGACGACGGCTGGCGGGCCCGGGCCACCGCCGTCGCCGACGACAACCGGGCGCTGTTCCGCGCCCACCCGTGGGTCGCCGCCGTGTCCACCAGCCGCCCGCCGCTCGGCCCGGGCCTGATGGCCAAGTACGAGTACGAGCTGAGCGCCCTGGAGGGCACCGGCCTGCCCGACGTCGAGCTGGACGCCGCGCTGACCCACCTGCTGGGCTTCGTCCAGACCTGCGCCCGGATGGCCGCCGACGAGCGGGCCGCCCAGCAGGACAGCGCCCTGACCGACGCCCAGTGGTGGCAGGCCAACGCCGACCTGCTGGCCCGGGTCTTCGACCCCGAGCGCTACCCGGTCGCCGCCCGGGTCGGCGCCGCAGCCGGCGAGGCCCACGGCGGCGCGTACAGCCCGGACCACGCCTACGCCTTCGGCCTGGCCCGCGTCCTGGACGGGCTGGCCGCGCTGATCAGGGAGCGGTAGGCCGCCCGTCGTACTCCTCGCGGGCCGCGACCACCGAACCCACCCGCTGCTCGGACCAGTGCGCGAGCGCCGCGACCAGCTCGGCCGCCTCCCGTCCGAGCGGTGTGAGGCTGTAGTCGACCCTGGGGGGAATCACCGGGTGCGCCTCGCGCAGCACGAAGCCGTCCCGCTCCAGCGTCTGCAGGGTCTGCGCGAGCATCTTCTCGCTGACCCCCGATACCCGTCGGCGCAGTTCGCTGAACCGGTAACCGCGCTCGCGCAGCGCACCGAGGACGAGCACGCCCCAGCGGCTGGTGACGTGCTCCAGCACACCCCGGGACGGGCACATCCGGTCGAAGACGTTCGCCGGCGGCGGTCCGCTCAGGCTCACCCGCATCTCACTTACCTCCATGCCAGTACCGTACTTTGATGTGCGTACTTTCGAAAGGTTAGTGCCATCCCTAGGGTGGGTTGCGAGGCCAGAGAGTCACCCAGGAGAAGGAGCACCCCCATGTACGTCGTCACCGGAGCCACCGGCCAGCTCGGCCGCCTCGTCGTCGAAGGCCTGCTGGCCAGGGTCCCCGCGAGCGAGGTGGCGGTCGCCGTCCGTTCCGCCGGGAAGGCGACCGACCTGGCCGCGCGCGGGGTCGACGTCCGCGTGGTCGACTACGACGAGCCGCGGACCCTCGCCGGCGCCTTCGCCGCCGGCGACCGGGTGCTGCTGATCTCGGGCAGCGAGGTCGGCCGCCGCGTCCCGCAGCACCGGGCCGTGGTCGAGGCCGCCCGGACGGCCGGGGTCGCCCTGCTCGCCTACACGAGCATCCTCGGCACGGCGACCTTCCGGCTGGCCGACGAGCACAAGGCGACCGAGGAGCTGATCCTGGCCTCCGGACTGCCGTACGCCTTCCTGCGCAACGGCTGGTACACCGAGAACTACCTGGCCGACGCGGCCGGCACGGTGGCGCGCGGCGTGGTGCTGGGCAGCGCCGGGGACGGCCGGGTGGCCACCGCCCCGCGCCGGGACTACGCCGACGCGGCGGTCGCCGTCCTGCTGGACGCGAGCGAGCAGAACCGGGCCTACGAGCTGAGCGGCGACGCCGCCTGGAGCCTGCCCGAGCTCGCCGCCGAGCTGGCGAAGGCCTCCGGCGAGCCCGTCGGGCACCGCGACGTCACCCCGGCCGAGCACCTGGACGTCCTGGTCGGCGCCGGCCTGCCGCAGGGTTTCGCCGAGGCGCTGGTCGACGTGGACGCGGGCATCGCGCGCGGCGAGCTGGCCGGCACCCCGGGCGACCTCGCCCGACTGATCGGCCGCCCGACCGTCCCGCTGGCGGAGTCCGTCCGTGCGGCGCTGGGTGCCTGAGACAGCTCATCCGACCTGCGAGAACGCCGGTCCCGTCCACCATTCAAGCAATGTCATGACCAAAATCCGGAAACGGAGATGACAGCCTGCCCTCCCGCCCGCTACCGTCGCCAGGACGACACGCGCGCGGGAGGGCACTCGGCCATGCCACAGACAACCCAGCAGGACAGCGGCCGAGGCCTCTGGTACGGCATGGCGGCCTACGGGATCTGGGGGCTCTTCCCCCTCTTCTGGCCGCTGCTGGAGCCCGGCGCCGCCGACGACATCCTGGCCAACCGGATGGTCTGGTCCCTGGTCGCGGTGGCGCTGATGCTGGTCGCCCAGCGGCACTGGGGCTGGATACGCCTGCTGCTGCGCCAGCCCCGCCGGCTCGCCATGCTGGCCGGGGCGGCCACGGTGATCTCCGTCAACTGGGGCGTCTACATCTGGGCCGTCAACAGCGGCCACGTGGTGGAGACCAGCCTCGGCTACTTCATCAACCCGCTGGTCACCATCGGCTTCGGGGTCCTGGTGCTCAAGGAGCGGCTGCGCGGCGCGCAGTGGACGGCCGTCGGCATCGGCGCCGCCGCCGTCGCGGTGCTGAGCGTCGCGTACGGGCAGCTGCCGTGGATCGCGCTCACCCTGGCGCTCTCCTTCGCCACCTACGGCCTGCTGAAGAAGCAGGTCGGGCTGAGCGGCCTGGAGAGCCTGGCCGCCGAGAGCGCCTTCATGTTCCCCTTCGCCCTCGGCTACCTGGTCTACCTGGAGGTCAGCGGGCGCGGCACCTTCGGGCACACGGTGGCCGGCTCGTACGGCTGGGGGCACTCCGGGCTGCTGATGCTCAGCGGGGTGATCACCGCGATCCCGCTGCTGTTCTTCGGCGCGGCCGCCGTCCGGGTGCCGCTGACCGTGATGGGCCTGCTGCAGTACCTGGCGCCGGTGTTCCAGTTCCTGATCGGCGTCGCGGTGTTCCACGAGTCGATGCCACCGGCGCGCTGGGCCGGCTTCGCCCTGGTGTGGGCCGCCCTCGCGGTGCTCACCTGGGGCGCGCTGCGCCAGGTGCGGGCCGACCGCGCCGGGCGGGCCGCGGCCGTGCCGCAGCCCGCCCCGACGGCGGCGGCCCCGGCGGCGGCTTCGGCCGCGGCCGCCAAGGAAGCCGTCACCGGCTGACGCCGCTCACCGGCTGGGACCGCCCACCGGCTGACGCCCCTCACCGGCTGGGACCGCCCACCGGCTGACGCCCCTCACCGGCTGGGACCGCCCACCGGCTGACGCCGCTCAGGCGCTGATGTCCCGGCTGCTGAACCGGGCCCAGGCCGCCGAGCCGAACACCGCGACGTAGGCGGCCTGCAACCCGAGGTCCTTCCACACCCCGTCCCAGTACATCGGCTCGCGCAGCAGGTCCGAGAAGCTCATCCAGTAGTGGGTGAACAGGAACGGCCGGACGGCGTCCAGCTGCGGGAAGGCGTCCAGGATCTGCACCGTGATCACCAGCCCGACGGTCGCGGCCATCGCCGCGATGCCGCTGCCGGTGAGGGTGGAGACGAACAGCCCGATCGCCACCAGTCCGGCCAGCGAGACCGCGACCACCCCGGCCACCAGCACCGCCCGCAGCAGGGCGTCGGTGAAGCCGATGGTGTCCCCGGAGATCAGCGTGACCTCGCCGAGCGGGAACAGGGTGGCGCCGGTGGCCAGCGCCGTCACCGCGACCGCCGCGGTGGCGGCCAGGCAGAACACCAGCCCGGCGGTGAACTTCGCGGCCAGCAGCCTGGTCCGCCCGGCCGGGGCGACCAGCAGGTAGCGCAGCGTGCCGGTGGCCGCCTCGCCCGCCACCGAGTCCCCGGCGACCACGCCGACCGTCATCGGCAGGAAGACCGGCAGGGCCACCGCCAGCGCGGTGAACACCAGGAACAGGCCGTTCTGGGTGGTCTGCGCGATGAAGCTCGGCGCCCCGCCGCCACCGCCGCGCGGACTGTCCGTGTTGAGCTTGACGATCACCCCGATCAGGATCGGCAGCGCCGCCAGGATGGCCAGCAGCACCTTGGTGCGCATCCGGCGGAAGGTCAGGTGCAGCTCGTTGCGGAACAGCGCCAGGAACCCGGACGCGGTCTGCGGCCGCCGGCCGGCCACCAGCACCGTCTCAGCCTGCGACATCGAAGCCCTCCCCGGTCAGCGCCACGAAGGCGTCCTCCAACGTGCCCCGCTCCAGCCCGAACCCGTGCACCCGGACCCCGGCCTCGACCAGCGCCGCGCACAGCTTGGGCAGCGCCTCGTCGCCGCTCGCGCCCAGCTCGCCGTCCACCCGGCCCTCGCCCGGCACCAGCGCGCCCACCTGGTGGGCCGCCAGCACCTCGGCGGCCTGCGCCACGTCGGGAGTGCGGACCACCAGCCGGCCCTGCGCCCGGGCGGCCAGCTCGGCGACGGTGCCCTGCACCACCAGCCGGCCGCGGGACATCACCGCGGCATGGGTGCAGACCTGCTCGATCTCGTCCAGCAGGTGGGAGGAGAGGAACACGGTGGTGCCCTCCGCCGCGACCTCCCGGACCAGCGCCCGGATCTCCCGCATGCCCTGCGGGTCCAGGCCGTTGGTCGGCTCGTCCAGTACCAGCAGTTCGCGCGGTTGTAGCAGCGCGGCGGCCAGGCCCAGACGCTGCTTCATGCCCAGCGAGTAGGCGCGGGCCTTCTTGCCCGCGGCGGCGCTCAGCCCGACCCGCTCCAAGGCGGCCTCGACCCGTTCGCGTCGGGTGCGCGGGTCGGCGGTCGGGTCGGCGGCGTCGAAACGGACCAGGTTGTCCCGGCCGGACAGGAAGCCGTACAGGGCCGGGCCCTCGATCAGCGCGCCCACCCGCGGCAGCACGGTGGCGACGGACTGCGGCATCGACTCGCCGAGCACGGTGGCCGTGCCGGAAGTGGGGGCGATCAGGCCCATCAGCATCCGGATGGTGGTGGTCTTGCCGGAGCCGTTGGGCCCGAGGAAGCCGAAGACGGAGCCGCGCGGGACGGTCAGGTCCAGGCCGTCGACGGCGAGCTGGCCGCCGCGGAAGCGCTTGGTCAGGCCGCGGGTCCTGATCACGTCGTCGGCCGGGGCACCGGAGGTGCGGGAGGCAAGGGGAGCGGGGGTGGCGGAAGGAACGGGGGCCGGGCGCGACGCGGCGCCCGGGCCCCCGGCCGACTCCGTAACGTCCCCCGTTACGGGAGTCTCGGTCATCCGTCAGTTCACCCCGGCGGCGTGCTGGAGGACCGGCAGGGTCACCGCGCCGGCGAAGACCCGGCCGTCGTCGGTGAGCAGGACGTTGACGACCTTGGTGCTGATCAGGGTGCCGCCGCCGACCGGCTTGCCGAGCGACTTCACCAGGGCCTGCGGGTTCATCGGCCGGCCGTGCTGCTTGCCCTGCTTGCCGTTGCCCTGCGAGCCCTGCGCGGGCGCCTCGACGCCGGTGGGCAGCTGGGTGGAGACCACCGCCGTCCAGCCCTCGCCGATCACGTTCACCCCGTCGTGGCCCTTGCCCCGGTCGCCCTTCCCGGCCTGGTCGCCCTTCTTGTCCTGGGCGTCGTGACCGGCCGCCGCCTCGTCCGCCTTCTTCTCCGTCACCTTGGCCCCCTTGGGCGCGGTGAAGTCGAAGGTCTTGGCCGTGGGCTCGGCGAAGGAGACGTCGGTGAAGTGGACGTCCAGCACGGTGGAGCCGTCGGTGGACTTCACCACCACCGCGAGCGGCACCCCGTTGTCGGCGGCCACCGAGATCCGCACCTCGGAGACGGTCGAGCCGGACTGGGTCGGCTTGACGCTCAGCTGGTACGCCTTCTGTCCGGCCACGTTGGCCGTCCCGGCCACGGTGACGGAGGTGGTGCCGGCGCTGCCGGTGAGGAACTGCCTGGCGGCCTCCTGGGGAGTGGCCGGCACCCCGGTCAGCGGCGCCTTCGGTGCCTTGGCCCCGGTGTGCCCGGCCGGATGCCCCGTCATGTGCAGGGCGGTGTTGGTCGAGCTGTCCCAGGCCCAGCTCTGGTCGCCGTTGCGGACCAGGGTGTAGCCCGCCATGTTCTCCATCAGGTCCACCCGCTGGCGGTCCGGACCGTCCACCGCGACCCGCAGGGTCTGGTCGCCGCCGAGCAGGCCGAGCAGCTTGGACTGCGGGTCCGCCGAGGCCCCGCCCTGGTCGCTGCCGTGCCCGGCGGCCGCGCCGAGCCCGCCGGCCGCGGCGCCCAGCAGCTGGCTGGGCACCCCGAGGTCGGTGGAGACGGAGACCGTCCCGGACAGGGCCTGGGTGTCGGACCCGAGCACCTTGGTCACCACCTGCTCGGCCGACAGCTGCGGCAGGTCCGGCGGCGAGTCGGCGGCCAGCGCCGGCACCAGCCCCACCCCGGCGGCGATCACCGCGCCCACCACCACCGGCACCCCGGCCCGCACCAGGGTGCGCCGCCGTGAGCGGTACGGCACCCCGCCGTCCAACTGGTCCTCCACCGCCGTCTCATTGGTCATGGCGTATTCAACTCCTCCGGGAACGAGTGCGTTTGGCACTGCTCCTCCATTAGAGGCCGGTGCCGCCGCCGCGTCATCGCCCTGCAGGGTCACTTCGAGGTGAACCTGATGGGTACATCGACCCTGAGACGGCCTCAGGGTTGTGTACTACCCACGTACCGCCCTGGCGTAGGGTCGCGCCATGGACGGAACCGCCACGGACGCAAGCAACCCCCCGACCGCTAACGCGATGCGGCGCGCCCTGCGCCGCGCCCGGGACGGCGTCGCCCTCGACCTGACCGAGGCCGCCGTGCTGCTCCAGGCCAGAGGCGAGGACCTGCGCGACCTGTGCGCCAGTGCCGCCCGGGTGCGTGACGCCGGCCTGGAGGCTGCCGGCCGTCCCGGCGTCATCACCTACTCCAAGAGTGTCTTCGTCCCGCTCACCCGGCTCTGCCGCGACAAGTGCCACTACTGCACCTTCGCCACCGTCCCCGGCAAGCTGCGCCGGGCCGGGCACGGGATGTTCATGTCCCCGGACGAGGTGCTGGAGGTGGCCCGGCGCGGGGCCGAACTCGGCTGCAAGGAAGCCCTGATCACGCTCGGCGACAAGCCCGAGGACCGCTGGCCCGAGGCCCGCGAGTGGCTGGACGCGCACGGCTACGACGACACCATCGCCTACGTCCGGGCGATGTCCGTCCGCATCCTGGAGGAGACCGGGCTGCTCCCGCACCTCAACCCCGGGGTGCTGAGCTGGACGGACTTCCAGCGGCTCAAGCCGGTCTCCGCCTCGATGGGCATGATGCTGGAGACCACCGCCACCCGGCTGTGGAGCGAGCCCGGCGGCCCCCACCACGGCTCCCCGGACAAGGAACCGGCCGTCCGGCTGCGGGTGCTGGAGGACGCGGGCCGCAGCTCCGTGCCGTTCACCAGCGGGCTGCTGATCGGCATCGGCGAGACCCACCAGGAGCGTGCCGAGTCGCTGTTCGCGCTGCGCAGGGTGTCCCGGGCCTACCACGGCATCCAGGAGCTGATCCTGCAGAACTTCCGCGCCAAGCCGGACACGGCGATGCGCGGCATGCCCGACGCCGAACTCGACGAGCTGGTGGCCACGGTGGCGGTCGCCCGGCACCTGCTGGGCCCCACCGCCTGCCTCCAGGCGCCGCCGAACCTGGTGGACGGCGAGTACGAGCGGCTGATCGCGGCCGGCATCGACGACTGGGGCGGCGTCTCCCCGCTCACCCCGGACCACGTCAACCCCGAGCGCCCCTGGCCGCAGATCGACCGCCTGGCCGAACGTTCCGCCGCGGCCGGCTTCGAGCTGCGCGAGCGCCTGGCCGTCTACCCCGAGTACGTGCTGCGCGGTGAACCGTGGCTGGACCCGCGGGTCCTGCCGCACGTCCGTGCCCTGGCCGACCCGGCCACCGGCCTGGCGAACCCGGACGCCACCGTCCAGGGCCACCCATGGCAGGAGCCCGAGGACCTGCCGGAGGCGTACGGCCGGACCGACCTGCACACCGCCGTCGACACCGAGGGCCGCACCGGCGACCGCCGGGCCGACTTCGAGGACGTGTACGGCGACTGGGAGGTGCTGCGCGAACAGGTGCTGGCGAAGGGCGCGCCCGAACGCCTCGCCGGGGACCTGCGCGAGGCGCTGGCGGTGGCCGCCGACGACCCGGTGAAGCTCACCGACGACCACGCGCTGGCGCTGTTCCACGCGGACGGCCCGGCCCTGGACGCCCTGTGCCGGATCGCCGACGACGTCCGCCGCGACGCGGTCGGCGACGACGTCACCTACTGCGTCACCCGGAACATCAACTTCACCAACGTCTGCTACACCGGCTGCCGCTTCTGCGCCTTCGCCCAGCGCCGCACCGACGCCGACGCCTACACCCTGTCCCTGGAGCAGGTCGCCGAGCGGGCCGCCCAGGCCTGGGAGGTGGGCGCCACCGAGGTGTGCATGCAGGGCGGCATCCACCCGGACCTGCCCGGCACCGCCTACTTCGACATCGCCCGCGCGGTGAAGGAGCGCGTCCCCGGCATCCACGTGCACGCCTTCTCCCCGATGGAGGTGGTCAACGGCGCGACCAGGACCGGGCTCTCGATCCGCGACTGGCTGCAGAAGGCCCAGGAGTCCGGCCTGGACACCATCCCGGGCACCGCCGCCGAGATCCTCGACGACGAGGTCCGCTGGGTGCTCACCAAGGGCAAGCTGCCGGCCGCGACCTGGGTCGAGGTGGTCACCACCGCGCACGAGCTGGGCATCCGCTCCTCCTCCACCATGATGTACGGGCACGTGGACACCCCCGCGCACTGGCTCGGCCACCTGCGGCTGCTCGCGGAGATCCAGCAACGCACGGGCGGGTTCACCGAGTTCGTCACCCTCCCGTTCATCCACACCAACGCCCCGGTCTACCTGGCCGGCATCGCCCGCCCCGGACCGACCGCCCGGGACAACCGCGCGGTGGTCGCGATGGCCCGGCTGCTGCTGCACCCGCACATCCCCAACATCCAGACCAGCTGGGTCAAGCTCGGCGCGGAGGGCGCGGCCGAGATGCTCCGCTCGGGCGCCAACGACCTCGGCGGCACGCTGATGGAGGAGACCATCTCGCGGATGGCCGGTTCGGCGTACGGCAGCTACAAGTCGGTGCGCGACCTCCAGGCGATCGCCGAGGCCGCGGGCCGGCCGCACCGCCAGCGCACCACCCTGTACGGCGAGGTCCCGGCCGAGCGCCGGGAGGCGGCACTGGCCTCGGACGGGCACCTGCCGGAGCTGCTGCCCGTCCTGGACTAGGACCTGTCGATCGGGGCCCCCGGTCGTCGTCGGGCCGGCGACCGGGGCGGGGAACCGAAGTACGAGGGACGCCGTCGTTCCGCTCGCGCCTTCGAATACAGTGCCAGGGCGCGCGCCACGGCCGTGCGTCGCGCGGACCGGCCCCCACCCCGACGAAAGGCGCCCCGTCGTGATGCCACTGTGGTCACGAGCCCAGCAGCAGGACTTCCGCAGCCGGGTGCGCGGCTGCCTGCTCGGCGGTGCCATCGGTGACGCGCTCGGCGCCGGCGTCGAGTTCGAACCGCTGGAGAAGATCCGGGCCCAGCACGGCCCGCAGGGCGTCACCGGCTACGTCCCCGCGTACGGGCGCACCGGCGCCGTCACCGACGACACCCAGCTCAGCCTGTTCACGGTGGACGGCCTGATCCGCGCCCACATCCGGCGCGACACCGGCAGCTGGCACCCGCCCACCGACCTCCACCTGGCCTACCTGCGCTGGGCCGCAACCCAGCGCGACTGGGGCCCCGACGAGCGCCGCCCGGACCTCGGCTGGCTCGGCCGCGAGGAGTGGCTGTACGCCCAGCGCGCCCCGGGCCAGGGCTGCCTGACCGGCCTCAGCGGACCGGACGGCGAGCGGCTCGGCACCCTGGAACGGCCCAAGAACCCGCACTCCAAGGCCTGCGGCACGGTGGTCCGGGCGGCGCCGTTCGGGCTGCTCACCACCTGGGAGCCGGGCCTGGTGTTCCAGCTCGCGGTGGAGTGCTCGGTGCTCACCCACGGCCACCCCACCGGCTACCTCGCGGCGGGCGCGCTCGCGGTGATCGTCCAGTCCGTGGCCCGCGGCGGCACCCTGGAGGAGGGCGTCCACCTGGCGCTGGCGCTGCTCTCCGAGCGGCAGGCGCACGAGGAGACCACCGCCGCCCTGCGGGCCGCGCTGGACGCGGTGCGGGCCGGCGAACCGTCCGCCGAGCGGGTCGAGGCGCTGGGGGAGGGCTGGGTCGCGGAGGAGGCGCTGGCCATCGCGGTCTACTGCGCGCTGGTCGCCCACGACGTGCGCTCGGGGCTGCTGCTGGCCGTCAACCACTCCGGGGACAGCGACTCCACCGGCGCTATCTGCGGCAACCTGCTCGGGGTGCTGCACGGCGACACCGCGCTGCCCCCGGGCCTGGTGGCGGGACTGGAGGGGCGCGGGGCGATCCTCGAACTCGCCGACGACTTCGCGCTGGAGCTGATGCACGGCACCGAACTGCACGACCGGCAGAGCCCGGAGGGGGCCGACTGGGCCGCCCGCTACCCGGTGGCGCACTGAGCGGCCGGGTGGTGCGGCGGCCGGGTGGTGCGGCGGTCGTGCCGTGGGAACGACCGTTCTGCGAAGGGAGCCCCCGGACCCCCGACACGGCAGTTGCCCGTAGCGCGACCGCCGCTCGGGGCGACGGACACCGCTACGGGCAACTGGGCCGAGCACGGATCCGGTTCAGACCTCGCCGAATGCCCCCGCCGCCACGGCCGACGCGAACGCGTTCCAGGCCTCGGAGGAGAAGCGAAGTTGCGGGCCGTCCGGGTCCTTGGAATCCCGGACCGCCACCGCTCCCGCGGCCGGTCCGGCGATCTCCACGCAGGCGCCCTGGCCTCCACTGTGACTGCTCTTGCGCCAACGGGTTCCGTGCTCGGCGGGGGTGCTCATTCGTGGTATCCCTTTTCGATGTCGGCTATCAGCGACCGGCTCTCCGCGACACCGAGTGCGGCCGCTCTCAGGTAGTCGTAGAGACCGGTATAGCGGCGCACATCGGCCTCCTTCTCCAGGTAGAGATCGCTCGTCACACCTTCGAAGTAGACAACCGTGGAATCGGCTGACTCCGGGAACTCCAGCAGGGAGAATGTCCCGGTCATGCCGGGATGGGCGCCGTGCGAGAACGGGATCACCTGGATGGTGATGTTCGGGCGCAGGCTCAGTTCCAGCATCTGCCGCAGCTGCCGGGCCATGACCTCGCGACTGCCCACCTCGCGGCGCAGCGCCGCCTCGTCTATGACGGTCCACAGGCTGCCGAGCTGGTTGTCGCCGTGGACGCGCTCCTGGCGCTTCATCCGCACCTGCACCCGGCGCTGCACCGCGTTGGCGTCGGTGTCCGGCTGGGTGCCCTCGACCACCGCCTGGGCGTACTGCTCGGTCTGCAGCAGACCGGGGATGAACGAGGACTCGTAGGCGCGGATCGAGGAGGCCTCCGCCTCCAGGCCGATGTAGACGCTGTACGGCGTCGGCATGTCGTTGAAGTCGTGCCACCAGCCGCGCTGGCGGGACTCCTTGGCCATCTCCATCAGGCTGCTGCGCATCTGCTCGTCTGCGACGTTGTACACGTCGCAGAGGTCGCGCACGTCGCGCTGGCTGATGCTGCGGCGGCCGTTCTCCAGTCGGCTGATCTTCGACTGGGAGACCATCAGACGGCCGGCCACCTCCTCCGCCGTCATCCCGAGGCCCTCGCGGAGCTTGCGCAGCTCCGAGCCGAGCCGCCGGCGGCGCACGGTGGGATTGATGTTCGCGGACACGTCGACCTCCGGCCGAACCTCTGGTGATCGTTGGAACGGCAGCCCTCGGAACACTTCGGACATTGGGACCAACCCCCCTGACTTGGAGCAGCATGACACCTTGGGCCAGCTCGGCGCCGGGGAATCACAGCAGCGCAGTAGAACAGATCATCGGAAATGCGCGTCCGTGAGACACCGGGAGCTCCCAGGTGGTAATGCGGCTCGGCGACTCGAACCGGTAGTGAGCCGGTGGGCCCCGGCGGGCCTCCGGGAACGGCAGAGGGGCGGTCGCCGGGCGACTTGCGTCGCGGGGCGACCGCCCCTGGTGCTACTGGTGCTACTGGTGGTGCCGGCGGTACGGAATTGCGCGGACAGTGGTTCAGCGCCTTCGGCGGGCGTGAACGGTGTGCTGCACGCTGCCGGACGCGCCGCCGGGCACGCCGTCGGCGGTTTCGGATCAGCGGACCGCGACCCGTGGGGCGGCGACCCGCCCGCCCGAGGTCCGGCCCGCGGCACGGGCACCGGGGCGGCCGGTGGCGGTCCCGGAACTCTGGGAAGACCGGTTCTGCTGTGTCGGCAGGCCGTTCTGCACGTCCATCACGGCGTGCGCGACCATCCCGCCCAGCGGGTCGTACCGGATCAGGTCGCGCAGCCGCGATCGTGAGGACCGGCCCTCGTTGCCCGGGTACAGGTGCTTGCCCAGCCCCACCGAGTGGGCGAGGGCCGCGAGCGCGGCCGTCCGCGGGTCCGGCGGCACGCCGGTGCGGATCGCGGTGTCCAGCCGCTGCTTGATCGCGGCGTTGGTGCAGTCGTCCGACGCCTGGTACCGGGTCGTCGGCAGCACCCCGCACACCTGCCCCGGCACGGCCGTGACCATGCCGCAGCGTTCCAGGTGCGCCAGGTACGTCTGCCGCAGCCCCAGCCGGGGCCCGCCGATCCAGTGCGCGGCGCGGACCGGACTGCCGCGTCGTCGCAGCAGCTCCAGTGCGTGGTCAAGGGTCGGGTCGCCGGTCGGCCGTGCGAGCACGACGGCGATCCGGTCGCCCTCCGGTACGATCCGTCCGGCCAGGGACAGCTCGACGAGCTGCGCCCCGGCGAGTCCTAGGTCGAGGGTCTGCGGCTGCGCCGTGGTACCCGTGGTCGGGTCCAAAGCGAGCAGCAAGAGTTCCTCGGGAACAGTTCTGCGGCTCTTGCCCATCCAAGCCTCCCCGCGTGGATGAGAGACAGGGTGACGCCTCTCACACGGGCTTGTCGAGTACGCCTCCGAATCGTGACCTTGCGGTGAAGGCGCGGAACCGGCGGCCTGCGGCCCGGCGTCTGACTCTCGAACAGACAGCGGTGCGGCCGTGCGGCGGCAATAAGCGCCGGTCGGGCGGGGTGTGCGCGGCTGGATCGACCGTCGGTGGCGGAGACTGTACAGGTACACGGGGCGGGGCGTCGGCTTCCCGAAATCGGGTCTGCCGGTGCCCCGCCGGGGCGTTGAGGAGGCTGGGATACGTGGGCGAGTCCCCCGACAGGGTGCTGAGGGACGGCGAGCGGAAGCAGGACCGCGAGCGCGAAGGGACCGGTGCGCGGGCTGTCGGTGCGTCAGCCGGGGCCTCCGCCGACGCGTCCGCGGAGGGGTCGGCCGACGCCGCGGCGGAGAGTGCGGCGGAGACCGGGGCCAAGGCCGCGGCGGAGGCCGAGGTCGAGGCACCCGCCGAGGCGCCCGCTGACGCACCCGCCGAGGCATCCGCCGACACGCCGAAGACCGATGCCAAGGGCGGTTCGACCGTACAGCTCCGTGTCCGGGATGTGGACAGCCGGACGACGATGCTGCGGCTGCCGGTGGACAACAAGACCACCGCGCTCCGGCTGCCCGAGGAACTGCGGAAGCCTACGGGCGACGACAGTTCCGACGGTGCGGCACGGGAGAAGAAGGACTCGCCGAAGGCTGACGGAGCGAAGGAGGCCGCCGAGCGGCCGCCCGTCGCCGACCCACGTCTCGCCCTGCGGACAGCGGCGGTGGCGGCGGAGAAGGCCGACGAGAAGACCGACGAAAAGGCCGACGAGAAGACCGACGAAAAGGCCGACGAGAAGGCTGCGGAGAAGACCGGCGGCGCGGCCGACACGCCCGACGCCGACTCCTCCACCGACGCCTCCTCGGACACTGACACCGAGGCGGACAGGGACGCCGACACCGCGGCCGACCCTCGCGCCGGCGGTGCCACCGCAACCGTCGTACTGACCAGGAACGGGCAGCCCGGTCAGAAGGCGGACGAGCCGGGTGAGTCGGGCGAGTCGAATGGGTCCGCTGGGTCTGCCGAGTCGGGCCGGACCGAGAAGCCGGAGAAGCCGGAGCCGCGTCGCGCCCCCGCGGCCCCCGCCGCCGGGACCGTCCCCGAGCCCCCGGAGCCGGCTCCGGTGCCCGAGCCGACCCCCGTCCCGGAGCCGGTGCCCGAGCCGACTCCGGCGCCCAAGCCCCTCCCCGAGCCCGAGCCGGCCCCGACTCCGGCCCCCCCACTGCCGCCCGTCCCGCCGCTGCCCCGGCCGGAGCCGCTGCCCTCCCCGCAGCCGGCGCCGCAGCCGCAGCCCCAGCCCGCTCCCGAGCCCTCGCCCGAGAACACGGCCGAGGCGATGGAGGTCCTGGCCACCCTCAACGCCCGCCCGGTCACGCCGCTGCGGCGTGCGCTCAAGCGGATCACCATCTGGACGGTCTTCCTGGCCGTGGTGCTCGGCGCGGTCGTGGTGGCCCAGCTGCTGCGCCCGCTGCCGGACGCGAAGGTGCGGATGACGACCGCGGGCAGCTTCAGCTTCTCCGGTGACCCGCTCGACCTCGCCTGGCCGGCCAAGGGCCAGTCCGCCGCCGAGGTGGTCGGCGTCGGCAGCCTGGGCAGCTCGGGCCAGGAGACGCCGGCCCCGATCGCCAGCGTCACCAAGGTGATGAACGCCTACCTGATCCTGCAGAAGTACCCGCTGAAGAAGGGGGAGAGCGGGCCCAAGATCATGGTCGACCCGCAGGCCGCGCAGGAGTCCGGCAACAGCGACGAGTCCCGGGTCACGCTCACCGCCGGTCAGGAGCTCACCGAGTACCAGGCCCTGGAACTGCTGATGCTGCCGTCCGCCAACAACGTGGCCCGGCTGCTCGCCCGCTTCCACTCCGGCAGCGAGGAGGCGTTCGTCAAGCAGATGAACGACACCGCGGCCAAGTTCGGCATGACCAACACCATCTACGCCGACCCGGCGGGCTTCAACGCGGACACCAAGTCCACCGCGAAGGACCAGCTGAAGCTGGCCGAGCAGGTCATGAAGGACGACATCTTCCGGCAGATCGTCTCCACCCCGGACACCACGTTCAACAACGTGAAGATCTCCAACACCAACAACCTGATCAACCCGAAGACCGGCGTGATCGGCGTCAAGACCGGCTCCAGCACCCCGGCCGGCGGCTGCCTGATGTGGGCCGCCTACAAGGAGATCGGCGGCGTGAAGCGGATGATCCTCGGCGTCACCCTGGGCCAGCAGGCCACCTCGCCCAACCCGGGCGACGGCATCCTGCCCACTGTGCTCAAGGTCAGCGGCAAGCAGATCCAGGCCGCGCAGAACGGGCTGACCGGCCAGACCGTGGTGAAGAAGGGCGACGTCGTCGGCACGGTGGACGACGGCCTCGGCGGCAAGGTCCCGGTCGTCGCGACCAAGGACCTCGTGGTGGCCGGCTTCCCGGGCGTCACCGGCACGATCACCCTGGACCCGACCCCGCTCCACCACAACGAGAAGGCGGGCAAGGAGGTCGGCTCCCTGCGCGTGGGTTCCGGCGACGGCAAGTCGGAGGTTCCGGTGGCCCTCCAGTCCGACCTCAACCCGCCGTCCATCCAGTCCCGCCTGCTGCGCCTCCTCTGAGCCCTGACCTCCCCCTCCCCGACCCCCGAAGGGGGAGCCGGCCCACCCGGCTCCCCCTTCACCGCCCCCGGCCCATCCCCGATCCGGTACGCTGTGAACGGCCTGGTCACCGACCGGCCGCGCCTCAGTAGCTCAGGGGATAGAGCACGGCTCTCCTAAAGCCGGTGTCGCAGGTTCGATTCCTGTCTGGGGCACAGCAGAACCGCAGCTCGCAGGCCCTCCTCCCAACCCGGGACGGAGGGCCTGCGGCATTTCGGGGGTGGGCCGCCGCGGTTCGCGGTCTCAGCGGACCGGCGCGTCCGGACGGTCGGCCGGGTCGTCCCTGCCGGGCACGTTCGACTCGGCACCGGCCGGCGGGCCGTCGTCCAGCGGGTCGGCGTTCAGTCGGTCGGCGTTCAGTGGGTCGCCGGCCGGCGCGCCACGATCCGACGGGCCGTCGCTCGACGGTCCGTCGTCCAACGGGCCGTCGGGGAGGGGAGTGCGGTCGAAGGGCACGATGACCCGCTGGACCCGGGGCCTGGTGCGCCAGTTGACCCGCCGTACGTCACGGGCCAGTGCGCCCGGGCGCCAGAGCTCGATCGCGGCCGTGACGACTCCCAGCACGACGCCGGCGGCCAGCCAGCCCGCCAGCACGTCGCTGGGCCAGTGCACCCCGAGGGCGGTGCGGGTCCAGCCGATGGTCAGCACCGTCGCCGCGGCCACCGTGCAGGCGGCGGTACGGCCGCGGCGTTGGACCCGGTACCAGAGCAGGCCGACCAGGACGGCGCAGGTGATCGCCGAGGCCATCGCGTGTCCGGAGGGGAAGGCCGGGCCGCCGCCGTGCGCGACCGGGTCGGAAAAGGCGGGCCGCTGCCGGCCGACGGCCAGCTTGAGCGCCCACTGGGCGCCCCAGCCGACCAGTGCCTGGGCGGCCACCCAGCCGGCCAGCACCCGGGCGCCGATCAGCCAGAGCCAGGCGGCCGCGATGCCCAGCAGTGCACGCATCGTGACCGGTCCGCCGATGTCGGAGAGGGTCTGCACCGCGGCGGTCCAGATCCGGTGATCCCGTGCGTAGTCGTGGAGTTCGCTGGTCCAGTCCTGGTCGAACTGGTACAGGGGGTGCCAGCGGCCCGTCACCAGCGTTGCCAGGAGGCAGAACAGCGCGGCGCAGCCCAGCGCGAGCGACGCGTCCCGAAGGAGGCGACGCTGACGCACAGTGACGGAGGTCGTGCTGTTGGTCAGGTGCATGCCTGGTACCTTCCCAGCGTCCTGCGCCGATCGGGAGCCGAGGTGATAGCGATTTGGCATCTTTTGTGCGGAGGACCTGCGTACGCCGGGGTGTGGGAGCGGGCGGAAGCCGGGCGGCGCACGGGAACGCGGGCGATCGCCAAACTGTTCAACGAAGGGGCGGCGGTTGCGTGTGCGGCCGGTGAAGAAGCACTCGACAGGCAGTCGCGAACGGGCACTTCGCGTGTTCATCCGGTCACACGGTGTCCAAAATCGGAGTGAAAGTCGGCAGGATACTGCATCGCCGAGAAGAATCTGAGCGACTTGGGAATGTTGTCCGGAATCTGTTCGTTGGATCGTTACGTGTGAGCCCCTCGGGGCCCGCACTTCTTGCCCTCGGGGCAGGCAGGCAGACCTCGGCAAATTCCAGCAAAGGGAGCAAGCATGGCCACCCGTGCCGTCGTTCGCGACAGGGCCGACCGGACTCGCGCGGCCCGCCCGACCAACCTTGAGGCCGATCGCGATCTGGTCGGTATGTACCTCGACGAGATCGCCAGGACGCCCCTGCTCGATGCTGCCGAGGAGGTCGAGCTCTCGCTGCGGATCGAGGCCGGCGTGTACGCCCAGCACATGCTGGACGAGGGCGAACTCCCCGACGGCGTCACGCGCGAGGAGCTGGAGGCGATAGCCGCCGACGCCGAGCGCGCCAAGGACGTCTTCATCCGCTCGAACCTCCGTCTGGTCGTGGCGGTCGCCCGCCGCTACCCGCGCAGTGGCCTGCCGCTGCTGGACCTCATCCAGGAGGGCAACGCCGGCCTGGTGCGCGCCGTCGAGAAGTTCGACTACGCCAAGGGCTTCAAGTTCTCCACCTACGCGACGTGGTGGATCCGGCAGGCGATCACCCGCTCGATCGCCGACCAGTCCCGCACGATCCGGCTGCCCGTGCACCTGGTCGAGGAGCTCGGCCGGATCCGCCGGGTGCAGCGCGAGAAGTCCAAGGAACTGGGCCGCGAGGCGGAGCCGGCCGAGATCGCGGCCGAGCTGGACACCACCGAGGCCCGGATCAAGGACGTGCTGGACTGGGCGCGGGACCCGGTCAGCCTCAACATGTCGGTCGACGACGAGGGCGAGACCCAGTTCGGTGACCTGGTGGAGGACACCGGGGCGACGTCCCCGGAGGACGCCGTGATGGTCATGCTCCGCCGCGAGGAACTGGACGACCTGATCGGGCGGCTGGACGACCGCACGGCCTCGATCATCCGCTCCCGCTACGGCATGGAGGACGGCCGGGAGCGCACCCTCACCGAGGTGGGCAAGCAGCACGGACTCACCCGCGAGCGGATCCGTCAGATCGAGAAGCACGCGCTGGCCGAACTGAAGAAGATCGCCGACCACGCGGGCTTCGAAGCCGCCTGACGGTCGGCGGCCGAGGTCGACCACCCGGGCCTTGGTGTGGAGCGCTCCGCATCGGGGCCCGTGGCGCGTCGCGGGCCTCTTAGGCTGGAGGGACGGGTCGGGCCGTGAACAGGGGATCGGCAGTGGAGTGGACGGAGTGGACAGGGTGAGCGAGCGGCGACAGGAACAGGGGCAGGGAGAGCAGGACCGGGAGGAGCAGGACCGGCCGCAGCCGAAGGCCCAGGACACTCCGGCCGAGGCGAAGGCCCAGGCCGAGGGCACAGCGAAGGCCCGTCTGGTCTTCCGCGACCCCCTGGACCAGCAGTCCCGGGACGACACCGACGCCGGTTGGGGCGACCGCCCCGGTGCCGGGGAGAGCGGTGGACGGGGGCTGGACTGGTACCTGAGCCAGCGCCCGCCGCACCACGGTGACTAGCGAGCAGTAACGGGCAGCGGGAGGGTCTAGCGCGCCGTGACCAGCGCGTCGCGGATCTCGGTCAGCAGTTGGACCTCCTTGGCCTCGGCCTCGGCCGCCTCCTCGACGATGGTCTTCCGCCTGGCCGCCATCCGGTTCATCGGCACGATCAGGACGAAGTAGACGACGGCGGCGGTGATCAGGAACTGCAGGGCGGCGCTGAGCACCGACCCCCACAGGATGAGGACTCCGGACGTGACCTCACCGGTGCCGCTCACCTCGCACGGCCCCTTGAGGCAGGAACTGTAGGACGCCAGGTCCTTCGTCCCGAACGCGCCGACGATCGGATTGATGACGCCCTTGACGAAGGCGTTGACGATGTTGGTGAAGGCCGCGCCGATGACCACGGCGACGGCGAGTTCGACGACATTTCCCCGCAGCAGGAATTCCTTGAAGCCTTTCATGCCGCCTCGAACGACGAAGTCGTTCCTCGGTTACGGGTGGTCCTCCGGAATCCGGGATTGACAACCCGTACGGCCCACCGCGCCCTCGGAGGGCGGTGGCAGCCCGGCCCGCGCGGGCCCGAACGCGAGCGCCGCGGCCACCGCGAGCAGCACCAGCGCGGGCACCCCGGCCCGTCGGCGGACGGCTCGCCGCCAACGGTGCCACCCGCCGCACCCGCGTCTGATCGGCGGGAAGCTCGGCACCTCCTGTCGGGGCGGCACGGTGGGTGCGGGCAGCGGAACGGACAGGCTCATGGTCGTCATCGGGGGACCTCCGGATTCGCTCGGTCACCGTGCGGTCGGCACCGCCGGGTGACCCACACGATGCGCGCATCCGCCACCGCCGGAAAGCCGGTTCCCACAACCTGTGGAAAACCCCGCCCCTGTGGACAACTTCGTACACTCACACGAGTGAGACCGACCTCCGAGAACTGACGAACGCCGCGCGGGGGACACCGCGCGGAACCACGGCACCGGACCACGGCACCGGACCACGGCACCGGACCACGGAGCGGCGCGGGACCACCGCAAGAACGTGGAAAGGCCCGTCGCCCCCGCGCGAAGCGGGGCCGACGGGCCTTCCCGTGATGCCTCGGAAGCTCCCGGAAACCCCCGGGAGCCGAGCTCAGCTCGCGGCCGGAGCCGGGCTGCTGGACGAGCTGGACGAGTTGGAAGCGCTCGACGAGCTCGAAGGACCGGAAGCGCTCGACGAGCCCGACGTCGTCGACGACGTCGAGGAGCCGGCGGACGAACCCACCGAGCTGCTGGAGGACGAGCGGCTGTCGGTCCGGTAGAAGCCCGAGCCCTTGAACACGACGCCCACGGCCGAGAAGACCTTGCGGAGCCGTCCCTGGCAGTCGGGGCACGTGGTCAGCGCCTCGTCGGTGAACTTCTGCACCGCCTCCAGGCCGTTGCCGCACTCGGTGCACTGGTACTGGTACGTGGGCACTTGTCTTCCTCCTGGCACTCTCGCCTGATGAGTGCTAACGATGCTCAATGATGCGGTATTCCGTTGGATCAGTCCAGCGAATCCGGTGTGAGATGCGCCGGTACGGGCCGCGTTCGACCGCTCGCTCAGCCCTTGGCCGCGCCGGCCAGCTGCGCCGGGGCGGCGCGCTCGCCGGACCCCGCCACCACGTGACCGCTCCTGTTCGGTGCGACCAGCAGGTGCCGCATCGACACCAGGGCGACCAGCCCCAGACCGGCGCCGGCCAGCGGTACCAGGAACCCGGCGGACGGCCCGTGGCCGTCGATCAGCCGCCCGGCCACCATCGAGCCGACCGCCAGGCCCAGGCCGATGGCGCCGGTCAGCCAGGTGAAGGCCTCGGTCTTGGCCCCGTCCTCGACCAGCGTCTCGACCAGGGTGTAGCCGCTGATCAGGGTCGGGGCGATGGCCAGGCCGCAGAACAGCCCGGCGATCGACAGCGTGACGAGGTTGGGCATCGCCCACAGCGTCGAGCAGCCCACCACCAGCAGTGCGTAGCTGATGACCATCCGCTGCTGGACGGCCCGGCGCCAGGCGATGACGCCGTAGAGCACGCCGGCCACCATCGAGCCGCCGGCGAAGATCCCGTACACGGTGCCGGCGGCGGCGTGCTGTCCGACCGAGTCGGCGAAGGCGTTCACCGAGACCTGCATGCCGCCGAACACGGCCCCCACCCCGAGGATCACCCCGGCCAGCAGGCGGACGCCGGGCGAGGCCAGCGCGGAGGCGCGCCGCGCGCCGGGCTGCGGGGCGGTCCGGGCGGGGGCGGTACGGCGCTGGGTGGCGAAGACCAGGCCGCCGACGAAGGTCAGCGCGGCCTCGGTGATCAGCGCGGCGGACGGACTGACCGAGGTGGCGATCTTGGCGGCCAGGATCGGGCCGATCACGAAGGTGAACTCGTCCGTCACGGACTCGAAGGCGAACGCGGTGCTCACCTTGGCCGCCGAGGAGGCGGACGCGCCCTCGGCGCCGATCGTGGCGATCCAGCGGGCCCGGACCATCGCGCCGATCTGCGGAACGCTCGCGCCGGCCGGGACGGCGGCCAGGAACAGGCACCAGACCGGCGCGTGGCCGAGGGCCAGCGCGATCAGCAGGCCGACCGAGGCCGCGTGCACCGCGACGGTCGGGAGCAGGACGGCGGCCTGCCCGTACCGGTCGGCGAGCCGCCCGGTCTGCGGGCCGATCAGCGCCTGCGCGACGGCGGCGATCGCCGTGACGGTGCCGGCGGTGCCGTACGAGCCGTAGGTGTTCTCGACGAGCATCAGGATGCCCATGCTGAGCATCGCGTAGGGCAGCCGCGCGACGAAGGCGGGGGCCAGGAACGTCCAGGCGCCGGGCGTGCGCAGCAGCGCGCCGTAACCGACCTTGGTCGGTGCGATCGCGCTGTCGGGGGTGCCGGCCGCGGTGTCCGGAGCGGTGTCCGGGGTGGAGTCCGCGGCGATCTCGACCGTTCGGCGGGCCGTCACGGTCGGTCCTTCCTGCTGCCTGGTAGCGCGGCAGGGCATGGGGTGGCCCCGACGGCGCCGAGAGTCGTCCTCTCGCGCGTCGACCGGGGTAGATACCGGGCCGGCCGGGCCTGGTGGGCCGGGGCCGGACCGCGGCCGCCGAGCGGTCGCGCCAACTCTGCGTCAGGCAGATGCTGGGGGTGGTCTAGCGGTGGTTATACGGCGTAGTCGAACCAGCATACAGTTACGCGCGTAGATTCTGCCAGGCCACCCACTTCACCAGCAGTGGCGCCAGCACCGGCACCGGCTGCGGCGCCAGCAGCGGCACCGGCCCCGGCAGCAAGCAGCGGACCGAAGGCCGTCAGCGCCCGTTCAGCCACCCGGCCAGCTTGCCGCCCTTGTCCACGGCCCGCAGCCGCCGCTCCGCCGCCTCGCTCACCTCGTCCGTGGTGACCACCAGCAGCTCGTCCCCGCCGCGCAGCATCGTCGCCTTGTCCGGCACGAACGAGTTGCCCTCCCGCACGACCAGCGTGACCGCCGCCCCCTTGGGCAGCCGCAGCTCGCTGATCTCCACCCCGGACATCCGCGAGGCCGGCGAGAGCGTGACCGCCAGCAGGTGCCCGTGCAGCTTCTCCAGCGGCGCGGACTCGATGTCGAGGTCCTGGCCCATCGCGCCCTCGCCGATCTTCAGCAGCTTGGCCATCCAGGGCAGGGTCGGGCCCTGGAGCAGGGTGAAGACGACGACCAGGATGAAGACGATGTTGAACACGTCCGCGGCCTTGTGGGCGCCGGAGACCACCGGGATGGTGGCCAGCACGATGGGCACCGCGCCGCGCAGCCCGGCCCAGCTCAGCAGGGCCTGCTCGCGGCCGGGCACCCTGAACGGGGTCAGCGTGAGCACCACGGACAGCGGCCGGGCCAGGAAGACCAGCACCGTGCCGATCACCAGCGCGGGCACCACGGCGTCGCCCATGCTCTCGGGCGCGGCGAGCAGCCCGAGCAGCACGAACATGCCGATCTGCCCTATCCAGGCCAGCCCGTCGGCGAAGCCGCGCACGGCCGGTCCGTGCGGGAGCTTGGAGTTCCCGAGGATCACCGCGCTGATGTAGACGGCGAGGAATCCGGAGCCGTGCAGCAGCGAGCCGCCGGCGTAGGCGAGCACGGTCAGCGCCACCACGGCGATCGGGTAGAGGCCCGAGGAGGGCAGCGCGACGTGCTTCACCGCGAACGCGCCGAGCTTGCCGATGGCCAGGCCGACCGCCGCGCCGATCGCCAGTTCGGCGACGATCGTGCCGAGCAGTACGTACCAGGTGTCCGGTTCACCGGTGGAGGCGAAGGCGACGACCAGGATGACCACGGGCGCGTCGTTGAAGCCGGACTCGGCCTCCAGCAGGCCGGTGAGCCGGGGCGGCAGCGGGACCATCCGCAGCACCGAAAAGACGGCCGCGGCATCGGTGGAGGAGACGATCGCCCCGAGCAGCAGCGAGGTCCGCCAGTCCAGGCCGACCAGCCAGTGGGCGCCGGCCGCGGTGACGAGGACGCTGATCCCGACGCCGACGGTGGCCAGTACGGTGGCCGCCGGCAACGACGGTCTGACGTCGCGCCAGTTGGTCTTGAGGCCGCCCTCGGCCAGGATCACCACGAGTGCCGCGTAGCCGAGCACCTGGGTCAGTTCGGCGTTGTTGAAGGTGACGCCGATCCCGTTCTGGCCCAGTGCCACGCCGATCCCGAGGTAGATCAGCAGACTGGGCAGTCCTGATCGGGTCGAGAACCGGACGGCGACCACCGCGAAGAGCAGGATCACGGAGGCTTCGAGCAGGAGCTGGTTCAGATGGGCGACGTTCACGCAGTGGCACCTCGGGCAGGCATGGGCGGGCGGGGTGTCAGGTGGTGCAGAAGTGGCAGGTGGTGCGGCAGTGTCAGTGGTGCGGGAGTGTTCCGTGTGTACAGAGAGGAGTGCTGTCGAGCACCGGCCCGCTAAGAAGTCGTCAATGCTCCTGTTGCGGATCGTTACTCAGTCTAACATTTTGCCATATCTTTAGTTTGGTCCCCCGTTCACAGCCCTCCGCCGACTCGGCCTAATGTGGTTCCCTGTCACGGCCCCAGGCCCTGGACACGCCCGCCCGCCCCGAAGTCAGGACCGCAAGGACCCAGATGCCCCGCTCGAAGAAGTTCCGGCGCGCCCGTCTGATCGTGATCGTGCTGGTCGTGCTGCTGGTGGCCGGCGTCGGCTACGGCGGCTACCGCGGGGTCACCGCGGTCCGTGCGTCCTTCCCGGAGGTGGACGGCACGGTCAAGGTGGCGGGCCTGAGCGCGCCGGTCGACGTCAAACGCGACGCCAACGGCATCCCGCAGCTGTACGCGGACACCTCCGAGGACCTGTTCCGCGCCCAGGGCTACGTCCAGGCCCAGGACCGCTTCTGGGAGATGGACGTCCGCCGGCACATCACCGCAGGCCGGCTCTCCGAGATGTTCGGCGACAGCCAGGTCGACACCGACTCCTTCATCCGCACCATGGGCTGGCGCCAGGTGGCGCAGAAGGAGTACGACACCAAGCTCTCGCCGGAGACCAAGAAGTACCTCCAGGCCTACGCGGACGGCGTGAACGCCTGGCTCGCCGAGCACCCCGGCGGGGAGAAGGCCTCGCTGGAGTACGCCATGCTCGGCGCCGTCAACAGCGGCTACAAGCCCGAGCAGTGGACCCCGGTGGACTCGGTGGCCTGGCTCAAGGCGATGGCCTGGAACCTCTCGGGGAACCTCCAGGAGGAGATCGACCGCTCGCTGCTCGCCCAGGACTTCGGCCCGGACAAGATCGCCGAGCTGTACCCGGAGTACCCGTACTCCCGCAACGGCACGATCGTGAAGACCGGCACCGTCAGCGGCGACACCTACCGCCCGGCCGACGGCTCCACCCAGCCCGGCGCGGCCCCCGGCGGCAGCACCGCCCAGGGCGCCACCACCACCAAGGCGCTGATGCAGGGCCTCACCGACCGGATCGACGGGATGCCGCAGCTGCTCGGCCGCCCCGGCCAGGGCATCGGCTCCAACTCCTGGGTGGTCGCCGGCTCCCACACCACCACCGGCAAGCCGCTGCTGGCCAACGACCCGCACCTCGGCCCCGGCCTGCCCTCGGTCTGGTACCAGATGGGCCTGCACTGCCGGACCGTCTCCTCGGCCTGCCAGTTCGACGTCTCCGGGTTCACCTTCGCCGGCATGCCCGGCGTGGTGATCGGCCACAACAAGGACGTCGCCTGGGGCTTCACCAACCTGGGCGCCGACGTCACCGACCTCTACCTGGAGAAGGTCACCGGCCCGGACACCTACCAGGTGGACGGCAAGGACGAGAAGTTCGACCTCCGCAAGGAGACCATCAAGGTCGCCGGCGGCGAGGACCGCACCATCACCGTCCGCACCACCAAGACCGGCGCGCCGCTCATCTCCGACACCAGCACCGAGCAGCAGAACGTCGGCAAGTACGCCCCCAACGGCAGCTCCGCCCCCGACCGCGGCACCGGCGGCTACGGTGTCGCCCTGCAGTGGACGGCACTCAGCCCCGGCAAGACCATGGAAGCCGTGTTCGAGCTGGACAAGGCGAAGAACTGGGACGACTTCCGCAACGCCGCCAGGGACTTCGCCGTCCCCGCGCAGAACCTGATCTACGCCGACGCCAAGAACATCGGCTACCAGGCCCCGGGCGTCATCCCGGTGCGCGGCAAGGGCGACGGCTCGATGCCCGCCCCGGGCTGGGACTCCTCCTACCAGTGGAAGCCGGACCCGGTCCCCTTCACCGCCCTGCCGTACAGCTTCAACCCGGCCGTCGGCTACGTCGTCACCGCCAACCAGGCCGTGGTCGACCCGAACTACAAGTACAACCTGACCAAGGACTGGGAGTACGGCACCCGGGCCAAGGAGATCACCGACCAGATCGAGGGCCTGCTCAAGAACAACGGCAAGATCTCGCCGGACGACATGCAGACCCTCCAGCTGGACAACACCAGCATCATGGCCAAGACGCTCGTCCCGCTGCTGCTCAAGCAGCAGATCGACGACCCGTACGTGCGCCGGGCCCAGGACCTGCTGAAGGACTGGAACTACCACCAGGACGCCGACTCGGCCGCCGCCGCCTACTACAACGGCGTCTGGCGCAACCTGCTCAGCCTCGCCTTCGGCCAGAAGTTCCCGGCCGACATCCGGGCCAAGGACAACTGCCTGCTGGTTCGCCAGCAGGACGACCCGACCAAGCCGGACAGCTCCAGCAAGATCGTCACCCAGTGCGGCACCCGCGACCCGGGCAAGGCCCAGCCGGACGGCGGCGACCGCTGGACCGAGGTCGTCCGGGCCCAGCTGGACAAGCCCGACAGCTCGTGGTGGACGTACATCGACTCCCAGCACAAGGAGCAGAAGGGCCTGGACAACCTGCTCAAGGAGGCGATGAAGAACGCCCGGCAGGACCTGACCTCGCTGCTCGGCAAGGACATCTCCACCTGGAGCTGGGGCCGCCTGCACAAGCTGGAGCTGCGCGAGCAGACCCTCGGCACCGACAACTCCTCGATCGCCTCCGGAGCCGTCCACAAGCTGCTCAACCGCGGCCCGTACCGCCTCTCCGGCGGCTCGGCGGCGGTCGACGCGGCGGGCTGGAACGCGGCGGCCGGCTACCAGGTGGACTGGATCCCGTCGATGCGGATGGTGGTCGACCTGAACGACCTGGACTCCTCGCGCTGGATCAACGTCGGCGGCGAGTCCGGCCACGCCTTCCACGCGAACTACAACGACCAGACCGACCTCTGGCTCAAGGGCAAGCTGCTGACCTGGGCCTTCACCCCCGACGCGGTGGAGAAGGCCACCAAGCACAAGCTGGTGCTCACCACCGGCTGACGCCCGTACGGCACGCGCACGGCGGCCCCGCTCCCCACCCGGGGGAGCGGGGCCGCCGCCGTCTCAGCCGAGCGTCCGCACCCCGGAGGGGGTGACCGCCAGGTCCACCGGCAGGTCGTGCGGCTCGGCCGGGACCCGCTCCAGCAGCTCGTGCTCGTACAGCAGCACGGCCAGCACCGGCCGCACCCCCGCCCGCCCCAGCCGGGCCAGCACCCGGTCGTAGCTGCCACCGCCCCGGCCCAGCCGCAGCCCGCCCCGGTCCACGGCCAGGCCCGGCAGCAGCACCACCGAGGCACCGGTGACGGCCTCCGGCCCGAGCCGCGGCCCGACCGGCTCCAGCAGCCCGCGCCCGGCCGGGACCAGCGTCTGCGGCCCCCCGTACTCGGCCCAGTCCAGGTCGTTGTCGGGCAGCAGCACCGGCAGCAGCACCCGCACCCCGCTCTCCCGCAGCGCGTCCAGCAGCGGCCTGGTCCCGGGTTCCGCGCCCACCGAGACGTAGGCGGCCACCGTGGAGCCCGGGGCGGCCAGCTCCCAGGCGTGTCCGGCCAGCGCGTCGGCCGCCTCGGCGCGCCCCTCGGCGGTGAGGGCGCGGCGCCGCGTCAACAGCCGTGTCCTCAGGTCGCTCTTCTCGTTGTGCACCGGATCCTCCACGTCCGAAAACCGTGACGCGCAGAGCCTGACACGCGAAAGGGTGCCCCGATTGTCCACCCCGTTGCTGGTCCACGCCCTGGCCGCGCTGAGCGCCCCCGCGCTGGCCGGCGCCACCGTGCTGGGACTGCGTGTGCGCCGGGAGCGGGCCGAGGCCGCCGAGGACCGGGAGCGGCTGAACGGCCGGATCGCCGAACTGGAGGAGCGCTGCGCCGAGCTGGAGCGCACCGCCTCCTGCGACTCGCTCACCGGCGTCTGGAACTACCGCCACCTGCAGCTCACCCTGGACCGGGAGATCGAACGGGCCCGCCGCGCCGAGCACACCGACCAGGCCGACGGCCCCCGCCCGCTGGCCGTGCTGCTGCTGGAGATCGCCGGCTTCGACGCGGTCATCGCCGAGCACGGCCGCGCCCGCGCCAACGCCGTACTGCGCGACCTCGCCCAGCGGCTCGCGATGGAGATCCGCCGGGCCGACACCCTGGGCCGGTACAGCGGCGAGGAGTTCCTGGTGGTGCTCCCGGACACCGGCGCCGGGGGCGCGGTGCAGGTCGCCGAGCGGCTGGTCTGGTCGGTCCGTCGGCACCTGCTGCTCGACTGGTCCTCCGGCACCCGGGCGCCCCGCCCGGCGGGCAACGGCCTGACCGCCGCCGCCGGCATCGCCGTGCTGCCCGAGGACGGCACCCACGCGGCCGTCCTGGTGCGCGCCGCGGACACCGCGCTGGCCGCGGCACGGGCCGCCGGCGGCGACTGCTGGCGGATCGCACCGCGCCCCGGACAGCCCTCCGGTGGCCCCCGTGAGCAGCCGGCTCCGGCCCCGGAGCGGCCGTCGACTGCCGAACGTGACCGTTCGGGAAAGCCGGGTAGTCTGTCGGCCTGTACCGGAGGGGACCCCCTGGCCCAACCGGTCGCTTCCCATACGCCTGCCACTGTGGCCGTGCCCCGGAACGTGCTGTCCTAGCCGTCCGACCGTGCTCGGCCGGGCGAAAACGTGCCTGAGTAAGGTAAACGCATGACGACGACCACCTCCCGTATTCCGGTAACCAAGGCCGTGGTACCCGCGGCCGGACTGGGCACCCGCTTCCTTCCGGCGACCAAGGCCACCCCGAAGGAGATGCTGCCCGTCGTCGACAAGCCGGCCATCCAGTACGTCGTCGAGGAGGCCTCCGCCGCGGGCCTGTCCGACATACTGATGGTCACCGGCCGCAACAAGCGCGCGCTGGAGGACCACTTCGACCGGGCCTACGAGCTGGAGGAGCTGCTCGTCCGCAAGGGCGACGAGGACCGCCTGCGCCGGGTCCGCGAGTCCGTCGAGCTGGCCAACATGCACTACGTCCGCCAGGGCGACCCGAAGGGCCTCGGCCACGCCGTCTCCGTCGCGGAGCAGCACGTCGCCGGCCAGCCCTTCGCCGTCCTGCTCGGCGACGACCTGATCGACCCGCGCGACCCGCTGCTCGCCCGCATGATCGAGGTGCAGCAGGAGCTCGGCGGCTCGGTCGTCGCCCTCATGGAGGTCGACCCCTCCCAGATCCACCTCTACGGCTGCGCCGCCGTCAAGGCCAACGGCTTCGGCGAGGACGTCTTCCAGGTGACCGACCTGGTCGAGAAGCCCGAGCCCGGCGAGGCCCCGTCCAACTACGCCGTCATCGGCCGCTACGTCCTCGACCCGCTGGTCTTCGACGTGCTGCGCGAGACCCCGCCCGGCCGAGGCGGCGAGATCCAGCTCACCGACGCGCTGCGCGAGCTGACCACCCGTGACCCCGAGGCCGGCGGCCAGGTGCACGGCGTGCTCTTCAAGGGCCGCCGCTACGACACCGGCGACCGCGCCGACTACCTGCGCGCTATCGTCCGACTGGCCGCCGAGCGCGAGGACCTGGGCCCGGAGTTCCGCTCCTGGCTCCGGGAGTTCGTCGGCTCCGAGCTGCAGGACTGATCCCCCACACAGAGAGCGAGCCGCCGATGACCGGGTCCACGGAACACAGCACCACCCCCGCAGCCTGCTGCGACGGGTCCGCGGACCGGGCACCGGCGGCTCCTCGCTTCTGGACGGTGGACGAGCACCGCGCCGACATCCTGGCCGCGATCGGCCCGCTGCCCGCGATCGAGCTCCAGCTGCTCGACGCCCAGGGCTGCCGACTGGAGGAGGACGTGGTCGCCGACGGCGACCTGCCGCCCTTCGACAACAGCTCGATGGACGGCTACGCGCTGCGCACCGCCGACACCGACGGCGCCACCGACATCTACCCCTCGGTGCTCACCGTGGTCGGCGACATCGCCGCCGGCGCGGGCGAACTCCCCAAGGTCGGCCCCGGCCAGGCCGCCCGGATCATGACCGGCGCACCCCTGCCGCCCGGCGCCCAGGCCGTCGCCCCGGTCGAGTGGACCGACGGCGGCACCGGCACCGGGACAGCCGCCGCCGCGATGACCGCGCCGGTCGCCGACGAGGAGGTCCGGGTGCTGCGCCCGGTCGCCGAGGGCGCCCACATCCGCCGCCGCGGCAGCGACGTCGCGGCCGGCACCACCGTGCTGGAGGCCGGCACCCGGCTCGGCCCCACCCAGCTCGGCCTGCTCGCGGCGGTCGGCCGGGCCACCGTGAAGGTCCGGCCGCGGCCCCGGGTGGTGGTGCTCTCCACCGGCAGCGAGCTGGTCCAGCCCGGCGAGCCGGTCGGGCCCGGGCAGATCGCCGACTCCAACAGCTTCACCCTCACCGCGGCCGCCCAGGAGGCCGGCGCCATCGCCTACCGGGTCGGCGGCGTCCCCGACGACGCGGACCTGCTGCGCGCCGTCCTGGAGGACCAGCTCGGCCGGGCCGACCTGATCGTCACCAGCGGCGGGGTCAGCGTCGGCGCGTACGACGTGGTCAAGGAGGTCTTCGCGTCCTACGGGGGCATCGACTTCCGCAGGCTCCGGATGCAGCCCGGCAAACCGCAGGGCTTCGGCCGGATCGGCGGCGCGGCCGGGGTGCCGCTGCTCGCCCTGCCGGGCAACCCGGTGAGCGCCTACATCTCCTTCGAGCTCTTCGTCCGCCCGGCCATCCGCACCATGCTGGGCGCGGCCGACGTCCACCGCCCGGTGGTGCGCGCGCTCTGCCCGTCCGCGCTGCGCTCCCCGGCCGGCCGCCGGCAGTTCCTGCGCGGCCGCTACTCGGCGGCCGACGGCACCGTCGAACCGGTGGGCGGCGCCGACTCGCACCTGGTCGGCGCACTGGCCCGGGCGAACTGCCTGATCACCGTCCCCGAGGACGCCACCGAGCTGCCGGCCGGCAGTGAGGTCGACGTGGTGCTGCTGGACTCCTGAGGACCCCGGAGGGGAGTGGTTGCCGCGCTCGGCGTGCGGGTTCCGCCCCGAGCCGCAGGGTGCGTCGGCGTCGAACGGGAGAGCGCGAGGGAGTGACGGACCGCCGACCGTCGGCGCCGGGTCAAGAGCGCCCGGAGGCGAGCGGGCGAGTCGGGGAGCGGTACGGTAGCGCGGTATTCGACCTGCGCGCCCCTGGAGTACCCGTGACGACACCGAACCCCGGCGACCGACTCACCCACGTCGACGAGCAGGGCGCCGCCCGGATGGTCGACGTGTCCGGGAAGGCCACCACCGCGCGCACCGCCGTCGCCGCCGGGCGGGTCCGGGTCTCCCCGAAGGTGGTGGAGCTGCTGCGCGGCGAGGGCGTGCCCAAGGGGGACGCCCTCGCGGTGGCCCGGATCGCCGGGATCATGGGCGCCAAGCGGACCCCGGACCTGATTCCGCTCTGCCACCCGATCGCGGTCTCCGGCGTCAAGGTCGACCTCGCCGTCGCGGACGACGCGGTCGAGATCACCGCCACCGTGAAGACCGCCGACCGCACCGGCGTCGAGATGGAGGCGCTGACCTCGGTGACGGTCGCCGCGCTGACCGTGATCGACATGGTCAAGGCGGTGGACAAGGGTGCCGCCATCGAGTCCGTCCGGGTGCTCAGCAAGACCGGTGGCAAGAGCGGCGACTGGTTCGCGCCGGAGGTGGCGGAGTGAGCAGGCGCACGAGGGCACTCGCCGTGACCGTCTCCAACCGGGCGTCGGCCGGGGTGTACGAGGACAGGGGCGGCCCGCTGCTGGTCGCCGGGCTGACCGCGATGGGCTTCACCGTGGACGGCCCCCGGATCGTCCCGGACGGCGAGCCGGTCGAGACCGCACTGCGCGAGGCCGTCGCCGCCGGGTACGACGTGGTGCTGACCACCGGGGGCACTGGCATCTCGCCGATGGACCTCACCCCCGAGATGACCGCCCGGGTCATCGACCGGCAGATCCCCGGCATCGCCGAGGCGATCCGCGCCCACGGCCGCGACAAGGTGCCGACCGCGGCGCTCTCCCGCGGGCTCGCCGGGCTCGCCGGACGTACCCTGATCGTCAACCTGCCGGGTTCGACCGGCGGCGTCAAGGACGGCCTGGCCGTCCTGGAGCCGCTGCTCGCCCACGCCGTCGACCAGCTCGGCGGCGGGGACCACCCCCGGCCCGACGCACCAGCTTCCGGGAGAGCGCACTGAACGCCGGCTGGCCGGTAGAGCTCCAGGAGGGGGAGGTCGTGCTGCGCCCGATCCGGGCCCGCGACCAGCGCGAGTGGCAGGAGGTGAGCCGCCGCAACCGGGACTGGCTGCGCCGTTGGGAGGCCACCGTGCCGCCCGGCCCGGCGGGTCAGGCCGTCGGTCCCCGCCCGACGTACCGGCAGATGGTCCGCTTCCTGCGCGGCGAGGCCTCGGCCGGCCGGATGCTGCCCTTCGTGGTGATCCACAAGGGCCAGCTGGTCGGTCAGCTGACCGTCGGCGGGATCACCTGGGGCTCGATGTGCTCGGCCAACATCGGTTACTGGATCGACGAGGCGGTGGCCGGGCGGGGCATCATGCCGACGGCAGTGGCGCTTTCGGTGAACTACTGCTTCCACACCCTCGGGCTGCACCGGATCGAGGTCTGCATCCGCCCGGAGAACGGCCCCAGTCGCCGGGTGGTGGAAAAGCTCGGCTTCCGTTCGGAGGGAATCCGCCCGCGCTATCTCCACATCGACGGGGACTGGCGGGACCACTTGGTCTACGCCCTGACCGCCGAGGAGGTCCCGGAGGGGATGCTGGAGCGCTGGCGGGCGCTCAGTTCCGGCCGCGAGCCAGGTAATTGAATATTTGTTCGAAAAAAATATCGATATGGCATCGACGCGGTGGCGGACCGTCACAAATGCCGGCAAAATAGTCGGAGAATCAGCTTGAACACACGACACGCCGCGCCAAATTGCTGCCAGGCCTTCCCCGGCGCCCGTACGGTGTGAATCGTGAGCAGTAGCGGCCTTATCTACGCCGTCATCGTAGGGGCCTGGGCCGCCTATCTGGTGCCGATGTGGCTCCGCAGGCAGGACGAACTCAACGAGGCGCGCCCGACGGAACGCTTCAGCACCGCCATCCGCCTGCTGGCCGGGCGTTCGGCGCTGGAGCGGCGGGCAGCCCGGGCCCTGGGCGACGAACCGCGTGACGGCGAGCAGAGCAGCGACGGCCCTCCCGAAGGGGACGAGGCCGCCTCCGGCGACCCCGCCACCCGGGAGCCCGAACCCGCCCCGGAGCGCCCGGCCGAACGGCCGGCCCCGCTGCGGGCGGTCGGCGGCGAGCGCCGGGCTCGGCTGCTGGCCCGCCGACGCCGGATGGTCACCGTCCTCTTCCTCGCCTTCGCCCTCGGCGCGGTGGTCGCCGCGGTGGCCGGCCTCGCCTTCCTCTGGGTCCCGGCCGTCCCGGCGCTCCTCCTCACCCTCTACATCGGGCACCTGCGCAAGCTGGAGCGCGAGCGGTACGAGGTGAAGCTCGACCGCACCCGGGCCGCCCAGGCGGCCGAGCGGCTGCGCCAGCGCGAGCGGCAGCGCGCCGAGGCCCCGACGGACGACCGGCCGACGGTCGAGACGCCCGTCGCGGTGGAGCCGGACCGGGACCCGCCCGCCGAGCAGGGGGCCGGCCGCCGTCCGCACCTGCGGCTGGCCGCCGAGGCCGGAGAGGCCACCGTCCGGATGGCCTCCGCCTCCGCGGTGGCCGAGGCGACCGAGCACGAGGAGTGGGTCGACGGCATGCGCGAGCGCGGCGCGGCCGGCCCGGACTCCTGGGAGCCGGTGCCCGTCCCGCTGCCGACCTACGTCACCGCACCGGTCGCCCCCCGGGTGTCCCGCGGCCTCGACCTGTCGGCCCCCGGCACCTGGACCGCCGGGCGCCCGGCCGAGACCCGCAGCACCCCGCTCTTCGACCAGTACGCCGAGGCCCCGGCTCCGGAGCCCCGCCCCCGCGCGGCCAACGAGTGACCGCCGTGACCGCCCCCGACCAGGGGGTGGTCACGACCCCCCTCCGAAAGGTGCTA
>CBJMI02800__coassemble_458_pt1 | contig 65032 bp, 53 predicted proteins | sample CBJMI02800__metabat2_low_PE_003 | metagenome-assembled genome bin CBJMI02800
GTCAGCCCCTTGCCGAGCGAAGAGGCGACACCCCCGGTGACGAAGAGGTGCTTGGACATCGTGGATGAGCGTTTCAGCGTTCCCAAGAGGAGACTCCGTGGTCGGGCGGGGAGGGCGGGGCGGCCGGTGCTAGCGGCCGGCGGTGGGGCTGAGCGGCCGGTCCGGGAGCCGCGCCGGTGGGAACTCGTCGTCCCGGTCCAGGCTTCCCTGGTTGATGGCGCGTTCGAGCCACCAGCCCGCGAGGAGCGAGGTGACGACCGCGGTGAGCACCAACGAGGTGAACACCGACGGCGAACCGATCCCCGTGTCGAGGGCGACGGTGGCGAGCACGATGCCGGGGCCGCCGCGGGCGTTCATCGCGACCGCGAGGTGGACGGCGTCGGCGGCCGGCCGCCTGGCCAGCCGGGCCCCGGCGTAGACGCTGACGGCCTTGACGACGCAGGCCACGGCGAGGAAGGCGACGAAGAACGCCGGGTCGAACTGGCGGATCAGGTCGAGCTTCAGCCCGACCACCGCGAAGTAGACGGGGACGAAGAACCCGGTCGCGAAGCTCCGGATGGCCTTGATCGCCTCGTCCGCCGCCGGGCCCGAGGCCGTACCCGCGGCGCCCGCCGTCAGGCCGGAGATCAGTCCGACGACGAAGGCCCCGTACATCGGGGCCACGCCCAGGTAGAGACAGGCGGCGGCCGAGGCGAGGACGGCGGAGACCCGGACGGCCAGCGGGGCCACCGGCCCGCCGCCGGACGCCGCCAGGCGGCGGCGCAGCAGCAGGCCGACCAGTGCGACCAGTGCGAGGAAGCCCACGGACGCCAGGGAGTGGTAGACGGCCGAGGCGTTCGCCGAGCCGATGCCGAGCTCCGAGGCGAGACCGAAGCCGTTCGTGGTGCTGCCGGCCACGATGCCGACGGCGACCGAGATCACCACGTTGAGGACGATGTCCTCCAGCACCGCGACGGAGAGCACGATCCGGGCGAACGGCGTCCTGGCGATCCCCAGGTCGAGCATGATCCGTGAGATCACCGGGATGCTGGTGATCGCGATGCTGCAGGCGAGCACCAGCGTCAGTGCCGTCCGGTTGCCCGCCGGGCCGAGCAGGTCGGAGGTGTCGAGCACGGAGGTCGCCACCAGGCCGAACGCGAACGGCACCACCATGCCCACCACGGCGATCAGTCCGACCGTACGGCCGTCCTTGCGGGAGAACACCGTCCGCATCTCGACGCCGGCCAGGAACATCAGCAGCAACATGCCCAGCTGGTAGACGAGTTCCAGGCAGACCGCCACCGGCCCCTGCTTGGGGAAGATCCAGTGCTGGACCTGGGGCAGCAGCTGCCCCAGGACCGTGGGGCCGAGCAGCAGCCCGCCGAGGATCTCCCCCACGACGGGCGGCTGCCGGAAACGTCTGAAGAGCCTGCCCGTCAGGTGTGCCGCCAGGAGCAGCAGCACCAGCGCGGACAGGATCTTGAACAGGTCAGTTTGCGCCATGGTGCTGATCCAGGCTCAGGCGGGAGGCGACGGCGGAGCGCGAGCCGGTGTACTTGCCGTGGTAGCCCACGGCCTCACCCTGCATGGCCCAGAAGGCGAGCTTGCCGATCATCATGCCCGGGTAGACGCGCACGGGGTGGGCGACCTTCATCTCCAGGGTCCAGGGGAAGACGGCCCCGCTGTGCCCCAGGGGCGCCGAGAACTGGATCCAGATGCCGAGGGTGGACGCCGAACGGCAGGCGTAGAGCGTGGCCGCGTAGTTCGGGCTGCCCATGGCCTCCATGGTCCCGCCGAGGTAGAAGCGGCCTGGTTCGAGGACCATGCCCTCGGGGCCCATCTTCACGTGCTCGGCCTTCGGCGGCTCGAAGCAGTCGATGACGTCCTGCTCGTACCAGAGGATGTCCTCGGCGAGCCGGAAGCCGTAGCTGTTGGGCTCGATCCGCTCCGGGTCGTAGTCGTCGATGTGGATCCGGCCCGCCATGACCTCGGCGTGGATCTCAGGTCCGCTCAGGATCACAGCCAGCTCCCCAGCAGCTCGTGGACGGCGGCGCGGTACGCGTCGAGGCCCGCCCCGTTGTCGATGACGGCGTCCGGCTCGATCAGGTCGATCTGCCGGGTGGAACGGTCCGCCCGGGTCGGGTCGTCGCGCTGGTCGAGACGGCTCTGCCGCAGGTCCTCGTCGCACACGACGCGCAGGACGCGGAAACCGTGCGCCCGCAGGGCGGGAGCGTCGACGTGCGGGTCCCGCAGGTCGTCGTTGACGACGAGCTCGGCGTCGGTCCGCGCGAGGCGGCGGGTGAAGTCGTCGGCGAGCGACTCGGGCCGGATGCGGCGCATGGCGTCGGCGAGCGCCTCCATCAGGACCTGGTCCTGGGCGTCCTCGCGCAGGTCGGCGCCGGCCGTGCGGTACACCTGCTCCTGCAGGTGGTAGAGCGGCTCGGCGAGCTTGACCCGGGCGTAGGTCAGGCCCTTGTCCCGGGCGAACTCCTCGATCAGGCCGGCGCAGGTCGACTTGCCGACACCGGCCAGACCGATCACGCAGACGCGCAGCGAGGGGCGGGGCTGGTTGTCGGTCACGAGGTCTCCTGGGGGGCGGGCGAGTTGGCGGTGGCCGGGTCGAGCACGGCGTCCGGGTCGATGTCGAGCGTGCCGGTCAGCCGCACCATGGCCACCTGGTCCAGCGCGGTGCGGAGTTCGGCGAGGGACCGGTAGAAGCGCGCGTAGTCGGGCACCAGGTGGGACTGCCAGGTGAAGAAGGTGGTGTCCACCTGGCGGTCCACGATCTTGTTGAGGTGGGCCCAGCGCTCGTTGTCGTCCGTCAGGTGCCGGACGGCGAGCGGCTCGCCGGGACGGACCTCGGGCAGCAGGATCGCGGCCAGCCGCTTGGGCTCGGCGGAGAACTCGGCCCCGAGCCAGGACTCGAAGACGTCCGGGTCCATGAGGATCTTGTGCCCCGGCTCGTGGCCGTCGAGCCCGGGGTCGACCTGCTCGCGGACGAGCTGTTCGAGCCGCGCGTCGGCGCGGATCGTACCGACTCCGACGTACGGGTAGTCGCGCCAGGGGTGCACGCTGATCCGGCCGCCGTCGAGCGTGCAGAACAGCTTGTCGCCGGTGAAGTAGGACCAGCCGGGGCGGCGCAGCGCGGACAGCAGGGTGGTGGTCTTGCCGGCGCCCTTGGGGCCGGCGACGATCACGGCCTCGTCCCCCCGCTGGATGCCGGAGGCGTGTAGCACGACGGTGCCGTTGTCCTCCTCGTGCCGGATCACCAGGTCCCGGACGAAGTCGAGCACCTGGACGGTGGAGGCCTCGGTGATGCGCAGCTGGAAGGTGTTGTCCTTGCGCGCGTCGACCGGGGCGTCGAGCAGTGTGGCGCGGTTGACGTACAGCCGGCGGCCGCCGCGGTCGACGATGTGCGCGTCGAAGTTGAACTCCGCGGCGTTGCTGCGCCGGATCACCGACTGCGGCAGCGTCCAGACCTCGGGGGCGACGTCGACCGACGGGTCGTAGCCGCGGACCTCGATCCGGAAGGTCGGCTCGTGCGCGCCCTGGTCGGCGAGCAGGTGCCGGAAGAACCGCTGGATCGGCGCGAAGGCGGCCGCCGCGTCGTCGGCGAGGTCGAACCGTACGGTGGTGTGCAGGAAATTCAGGTACTGGATCACGTCTGGTCACTTCCGTTGGCGGGCAGTCCGGTCGTCGAGACCACCCGGAGCAGTGCTTCGGCGTGGGCCTGGAGGGACTGGGCCCAGATCGGGTTGAGCAGTGGGGCGAGGCCGTCGATGCCGAGCTCGAAGGAGACGCTGAGGCCGACCTGGGCACCGGCGGAGGTCTCGACGACGCTCCACTCGCCGGCCAGCCGCTCCAGGTCCCCGGCGGTCTGCTCGAAGCACAGCCGCAGGCCGGGCCGGGTGCTCTCGTTCTGGACCCACGTCACCTCGCTGCCGTTCAGCAGCACGGTCCACTCGGTCGAGCGGCTCTCCCGGTTCCCGGAGTCGAGGACCCGGACGCCGATCACGTGCGGGGCGCGGGGCGCGAAGGCGGGGCTGTCCTTGACGACCGCCCACAGCTCTTCCGGAGTGCGACCGGGCACCACGGCCGTCGCATGGATCTCGGGCAACTTGATCACACCTCTCTTGCTAAGCGGCCTTCATGAAGGGGGCGAGGAAGCCGATGTCGAGGCCCGCCGCCCGGGCCAGCCGGGCCCAGACGCGCAGGGTCCGGAGCATGTCCCGCTGCCCCTCCGCGACCAGGCGGTCCGGCAGTTCACCGGGGAAGGCCTCCAGCAGCCGCTCCCAGAGGACCTGGATCCGGTCGACCCGGCAGCTGTCCCCGCCGAACTCCTCGTCCAGGGCGAACACCTCGATCAGGTCGGGTCCGGACGCCTGCACGACCTCGTGCATGCCGTACTCCAGCGCCATCGCCAGACAGTGCGCGTCGTCGACCGGGGCTCGGCCGGCCAGCCGCTGGTCGATGTCCAGGAGCTGTTCGAGGAACCGGAGCTTGGCGGCCTGCTGCATCTGCGGCTGCTCGGAGCCGCCCTCCAGGTCCTCCAGGTAGGCGCGCCCCTCGGCGAGCATCAGCCACGCGGCCTGGACCCAGGCCTCCACGGCCTGGGGGCCGGGCATGGCGTGCCCGCCGCGGACCGCGGGGAACGGGACGAGCCGTTCGGCGACGCCGGTCGCGGCGCCCTGCTGCTGGTCCGTGGTCATGCCGGTACCTCCTCGTTGCGGTAGCCGATGTCGAGCCGGGCGGCGCCGGAGCGCAGCGCGCGCAGCAGGGTGGCGGCGTCCTGGGCGTCGAGCCGCCCCAGGTCGGTGAGCGCGACCGGGTCGACGGTGAGCGGGAGGTCCCCGGTGAGTCCGGGCAGGACGACGCTTCCGCCGGGCGCGACGAGGAGTGAGGCGCCGGGCAGGAACGGGCGCAGGGTGCCGGTGACCTCCACGCGCACGGTGACGGCCTCGGCGGTGCCGGTGGCCCGTACGGTGTCCAGGGCGAGCTGGGTGTAGGCCGCCGCGAGCGGCTGGGCGGCCGCCGACGGCGACAGGGTGCCGGCGATCTCCTTGCGGAGCCGCTCCAGGTCGGCGGCCACCGCCGCCACCCGGTCGCTCCGCCAGGTGCCGTCCGCCACCAGCCTGCTCCAGCGCAGCGCGTACCACTTCCTGGTGGTGTAGACGTCGCCGTGGTGCGAGAGCAGCGCGTCCATCACGTGCAGCAGGACGTTGTACGCGTAGCCGACGCGCCCGCGGCTCTCGCCGGCCGCCTCGGCGAGCGCGGTGTGCGCCACCTGCTCCAGCGCGACCTGCAGGGACGCCCGCGACCAGACCGTGGCGAGCCCGGGGAGTTCGTCGAGGAACGGGGCGGTGCCGTCGAGGGCGATGCCGTTGACGATCCGCTCGGTCTGCTTGCGGCGCGGCTCGCGCTGCTTGTCCCAGCCGCGGAACCCGGCCACCGCCGCCTCCGGCGCGAGGCCCGCGAGGCGCCGCAACTCCGCGAAGTTCGAGGCGAGTTCGGCCTCGCTGAAGGAGACCACCTCGAGGTGGTGGCCGTCCTCGAAGATCTTGGTCGAGATGCGCGGCCCCTCGATCGGGTCGCGCTGGATGCGGATGAAGTCCAGGTCGCTGGTGGCGTTGGCCAGCCCGTGCACGGGGGAGCTGGTCAGCAGCAGCAGGCCCTCGCCGACCCGCTCCCGCATCAGCGCGGACAGCCAGTCGGGGTCGAGACCGCGCCCGGAGAGGAACGCCGACACGTGTCCGTGGCGGCGCGCCGCCAGGTCGTCGGGCGACAGGGCATGGGGAAAGCCGGGTGGTGCACCCATCAGGGTCGATTTCCTTCCTTCGGTCAGGAGAGGGCGGCCGGCTCGGCGGCCTTCGGCTGCTCCACGCCCAGCTCCCGCAGGACCAACTGGGCAGGCAGCGTGTTGTCCACGGCCTCCGGTGCCGTGCCGTGCGGGATCCGGGGACCGATCGCGGCGTGGACGGCGTGCAGCCGGCTGTCGCCGGTATAGACCACGTGGGCGCCGCTCTTGGGCTGGCGGCGCACGGTCACGCCGTCGGCCGACAGCGGTGCCGTCGGCTGGTAGTCGTCGTCCAGGACGAGGAACACCACCGGCGGCGGCACGGCGTCCCCGGCCAGCGGCCGCCCGCGGTCGTCCAGGAACCCGCGTACCACCGGCCGCCCGTTCTCCGGGTCGGTCAGGGTGCGCAGCGCCGCCATGGCCCGGGCCATGGCCTCGCCGGCCCGCCCCGGGTCGGCCGGGTCGGTGGCCCACAGCGAGCCGTTGTTCGCCGGGTGGTAGATCACCTCGGAGTGTTCGACGTCCAGCGCGCCGGCGGTGGCCGGGGCGGCGAGCCCGGCCCGCACCAACTGGTCGTTCACATGGACCAGGTGGGTGCAGCCGACCATGCCGTGGTCCGCACCGAGGACCACCGTGTCCTCGGCCCGGGCCCGGTCCAGCACCCGGCCCAGGAGCGCATCGGCGTCCTGGTAGCAGGACCTGAGGTACGACCAGGCGCGGTCGGCGATGTCCGGCCGGTGCGCCGCGCTCTTCTCGTCGCACCAGCCCAGCAGTTCGTGGCCCACGTCGTCGGTCATCGGCAGGTAGACGACCACCAGGTCGGCCGTGTGCTCCTCGAGCACCGCCTCGGTGGCCGCACCGAACGCCCGGGTGACGCAGCCCACCGAGGAGAGGAACACGTCCTCCGCGGAGCCGTCCCCGCCCTCGGCCAGGCGGGGCCCGAAGACGCCGGCCCGGTAGAGCGGGCCGACCCCCTCGCCCGCGAACGGCGGGCACTGCCGCAGCCGTTGGACGAGCGGACCGTTGCGGCCGCCCGTCCGCGGCTCCCAGACACCGGTGTGGACGAGCAGCGGGCCGCACGCCCCCCGGACGCAGGCCACCCAGGTGGCGTGGCCCGCGTCGTCGAGGAGCAGCGGCTGCCAGCCGCCACCCGGGGTGAGCGCCAGTTCGGCGCCCGCGGCCCGCACCCGCACGACGTCACCGGTCGCGCCGGTCTCCACGTCCACCCAGGACTCGGCGATCTGCCAGGCCTGCATCGCCGGCCCGGGAGCGAGCTCCAGGAAGGCGTGCCGGGTCAGGCGCCGGCTGTACGCCTCGACGGCCCCGTCGACGTACGGTCCGACCGCGCCGGCCTCGTCGAACACCCAGGGCGCGTGGACGAAGGCGCTGCGCCGGTCGCGTTCCCAGGCCGTCTCCCAGACCGTCGGGACGGCCGGGAAGCGCGGGTCGAAGCCGCTGACGTGTTCGGCGACCCCGTCGCCGGCCCCGGGCACGGTGTAGCCGGTGACCCCGTGCTCACTCGGCCAGGCGCCGGTGAACAGGGTGGCCAGCGAGGGCGGCGTCTGGCAGTTGGGGTGGGCGGGACGCGCCGCCGCGACGGTGCCGCGCGCCCGCATCCGGGTGACGGCGGGCAGCGCGCCCTCCCGTTCGAGGCGGTCGACCACCCAGTGGGCGGCCGCGTCCCAGACGACCCAGTAGACCGTCATCGTGACCTCAGCTCCGTCAGCAGCGCCGGGAGGTCGGCGACGGAGTCGCACTCGTACCCGGCCCGGCCGGTCAGGCCCTCGGCCAGCTGGTCCGCGTACTTGCCGGTGCGCACCTGCACGGTGGTCAGCCCCGCCGCCTCGCCGCCGGCGATGTCGGTGCCGGCGTCGTCGCCGACCACCACGCAGGCGCTCGGCTGCAACCCGAGCGACCGGGCGGCCAGCTCGAAGAAGTCCGCGGCGGGCTTGCCCAGGATCCGGGCGGTGGTGCCGGCGGAGTACTCCACCGCCGCCACCAGCGCACCGGTGTCCAGGTGGTCGCCGTCCGCCCGCTTGAAGTAGCGGCCGCGCTGCAGCGCCACCAGCTCGGCCCCGCCACGCACCGCGCGGAACGCCTCGTCCAGTGCCCGGTAGTCCAGGACGTCACGGCAGTCGCCGATCAGTGCGTGGGTGTACGGCGGTTCGGCCACGAGATTCGGCAGCTCCCCGAGCAGCGCGCGGGAGACGAGCGGGTACACCCGGGTGCCGGGCGCGGCGAGGAGCTGCTGCGCCGCGACGACCGGGGTGAACAGCTCCTCCCGGCGGACCGGCAGTCCGTAGTCCACGAGCTCGTCATGGATCCGGGCTGCGGGCTTGGAGTCGGTGTTGGTCAGGAACCGGAGCGCCAGCCCCGACTCCCGCAGCGCCTGGACGGCCGCGGCCGCGCCCTCGACGGCCTTGCCCTGTGCGTAGAGCGTGCCCTCCAGGTCGAGCAGGACGGCACGGATCGCTGCCTCCGGCATCAGACCACCGGCCTGGCCAGCTCGGGGCGGGCGGCGACGGCGTCCTTGAGGAAGGTGCGCTTGGAGTAGAAGCCCCGCTCGCTGTTCAGCCCGCGCTCCCGCAGGAAGGACTCCAGCCAGGTGGCGATCTCCGCCATCTCCTTCGAGACGTCCGCCTCGTCGGGCTCCACCGCGGTGCGGCTGCGCAGGTACTCCAGCTCGCACTGGTTGAGGGTGACGTCCCGGGCGTCGACCAGGCTGCAGTGGTCGAAGAAGATCCCGTACACGTGCCCGGTGCGCGCGGACTCGAAGTTGATGTCGTAGCGCACCCGGCGGAAGGACGGCAGCCGGACGGCCTCGACCTTGAGCTCCTCCGTGACGTACCGCTCGAAGCCGCCGTCGTCGGCCAGCGAGAGACCGTAGGTGTGGGTCTCCCGCCGCTCGAAGGCGTCCTCCGCGTACCACTTCCGCTTGAGCAGGTGCTTGCCGTCGGTCGTGGGGATGAAGGAGGCGTAGCCGCGCTCGTCCTCGGTGGGGCCGGTCACCTCGAAGAGGTGGTTGAGGTAGTCCCAGGCCTGGTACTCGTCCCGGTACTCCATCAGGTAGCCGGGCAGCGCGCCGCCCTTGACGTCGCGGTACAGCTCCAGAGTGAGCGTCCAGGCGTCCACCGGCGGCGTGAGCGTGTACTTGTACTCCAGCTCCTTGCCGGGGAAGCACTTGCGGTAGTAGCGCTGGTGGTTGTTGAGGAAGAGGAACTGCTCGGCGTGGCGGGCGAGCGCCTGCGGGAGCCAGCCCAGCTCCTCGATCCCGGCGGCCGGGACGGGCTCCTCGGTGATCCGGATGAAGCAGGCGTCCTCGGCCAGGAAGCGGATCTGGCTGTGGACGTGGGCGGACGTCCCGTCACTGCTCACGTAGAAGAGCGGCACCAGCGGCCCGTTCGCCGCGTCGCTCACCGCGGCCACCGCCGCGCGGAGTTCCGCGCCGGGGAGCATGTCGGGGAACAGGCCGGCGCCCTGCGCGACGGCGCCGTGCGTCCGGGTGCCCGCCACGTCGCGGGCCTCCAGCCGGACGGTGCCCAGCGCGGCCCAGTCGACGACCACGGTGTTGCCGGGGAAGGTCTGCTCGAAGGGCCGGTCGAGCGGCACCAGGACGACGGGGTCGGCGTCGGCGAGCGGGGCGGTCCCGTTCAGCAGGTGCAGTCCGCCGAGGACGAGCCAGGCGGCCTGCGGGCGGCCCGCCGCGTCGGCGGTGCCGGGGGTCGTGCTGCTCACGTCATTCTCCCTTGTGACCGGTGGTCGCGACGGTTCCATTGCTGATCACTGCTTCGGTGCCGGTGACACCCGCCGCCGCCACCGCCGGAACTCCCGCCTCGCGCAGGAGGATCGCCAGGTGGCCGAGGGCCGAGCCCTGGTCGAAGACGAAGCCGGCCACGTGCTCGATCAGCACCGAGAGCACCGCGTACGGGCGCGAGGCAACGACGATCGGCTTCTGGTCGAAGGCCTTGACGGCGTCCAGGATGCGGGCGAGGCCGTCGTGCTCGCTCACGTCCTGCGACTTGTTGATGCTCACCGCGGGCCCGATGGACAGGCGGCGCAGCAGTTCGTCGTCGTCCAGGCGCAGCAGCGGACCCTGCGCGGTGCCGGGCGAGATGGACACCTCGCCGTGGGCCACCACGACCGTGTCGTCACCGTCGAGCACGGAGTAGTCGACGAAGAACAGGCCCGGCCCGTCCAGGACCCACTCGATGGTCACCGGACCGTACTTGTCGTGCATCGCGGTGGTGAACCGGGCGATCTCGTCGAGGTGCTCCAGCAGCGCCTCGCCGCTGGGCGCGGCCGACACGTTCTCGGGCGCGTCGAAGCCGAGGGAGATGTCGCCGACCACGATCGTCTCGCCGCCGGCGGTCCCCCGGTTGAGCGCCATCAGGCCCTCGTCGGTGTACTCGACCACGAGACCGTCGCCGGCCCGGCGGGAGATCACGCCGAGGCTGCCGCGGATGAAGTCCCGGACCACGACGGCGTGCAGGAGGGTGCCGTCGGCCGTGGCGCCGGTGGTCAGCGCGAGCTGGTCGAGCACCTCCTCCTTGGGCACGACGATCTGACGCAGGGTGTCACCGAAGTCCAGGACGCACTCGTTCGAGCCTCCCGACAGCTCCTCCCGGAGCCGGCCGGCGGTGGCCTCGTCGTGCAGGCCCCGGCCGTTGAACTGGAGCACCCAGCCGGCGCCCACGGACACCCCGACGGAGTGCGCCATCCGGTGGGCCGGTCCGCGCTTGGCCGTGTAACCGCCGTAGACGGCCGCGACCTCGGCCAGGTGGAACGAGGCGGGCAGCTCGTCGAAGTACAGCCGGTAGGACTCGGCCACCGGCTCCGACGAGACGCGCGACTGCTCGCGGACGGCCGTCAGCGGGCGGACCTGGATGAGGTGCAGGCCCTCGTCGTCCACCGCCCACTCGACGTCGACGTCCCCTCCCTGCTGCTCCCGCAGCGCCCGCGCCAGCTCGACCACCTGGCCCAGGGCCTCCTGGTCACCGGCCGGGTGGGAGGCGTCGGCGTCCGCGAGCTCGGCCGAGTCGGTGCGCTGCGGCACGGCGACACCGGCCACCAGCTCGTCGGCGAGCCCCTCGACGTACTCGATGCTCACCCGCTGGTCCTCGGCGCCGTCCAGCCCGGTGAACGCCACTCCGGCGAGGCGCGGACGCACCAGGCGCTGGACGATGACGGCCAGCCGCGGCGCCGGGTCGAAGTCGCCGGCCCGGATGCGGGCGGCGACGGCGGGGGCCTCGTAGTAGGAGCGCCAGCACTGCTCGACGGCCGCGATCGCCTCGTCCGCGCCGCGCACACCCAGGATCGACTGGTGCACGCCGGCCTGGCTGGAGCCCTCGGTGTCCTCGTCGAGTCCGGAGGAGCGGACCGCGAGCTCCACGTCGGCGTCCTTGAACACCTCGTTGAGGCGGGCCCGGAGCAGCGTGCGGGCGTCGTCGCCGAGCCGGATCTGCGCGCCGGTCTTCTGGATCCGCTCGACGGTGTCGGTGAAGAACGCGCCCACCGTCGCCTTGAGGTCGCTGAACGCCTCGGCGAGGTCGGCCCGGTGCTCGTCGGTGAGCGAGTCCACGAACTCCCCGGCCGGCACCACGAAGGCGGTCGGCACCCGGAAGGCGTGGCTGGAACGGGCGAGCTGCGCGAACTTGGGGCCCACCTCGGCGACTTCGACGCTGGCGCCGAGTCCGGGGAAGCGCTGACGGGCGAACTGCTTGTCGAAGTCGACGTGGATGTCGCTCGACCGCGGGCCTACGGAGCCCTGGTACTTGCCGTCGTAGAGGACGATGTCACCCTGGGGGCGCCACCACATCATCTGACCGATGTTGATGCCGCTGTACACCCGGACCCGGTTCATCGAGTAGAGCTGCAGGGTCCACTGCCCCGTGTAGCCGATGTCGCCCAGGCTCGCGGAGAGGTTGATGAACAGGCCCAGTCGGGCCACCGAGGACCGCGCCGCGAAGGTGGGCGCGTAGTGCTCGCTGCCGAGCACCTCGATGGTGTGGGCCAGGTAGAGTCTCCCCGGTTCGAGTACGTATCCCTCCTCCGGGATCTCGATCTCCTCGAACTCGTTGGTCTGCCGGGCGTCCAGCGGCATCGTCTGGTAGACCCGCAGGGTCTTTCCGAGCCGGAAGTTGTAGCTGTTCGGGTTGACCTGCTCAGGTGTGAACGGCTCGATGGTGATGCGGCCGTTCGCTCGCTCGCGCGCTATCTCGTTACCCGTGAGAATCATCGTTATCCATCCAGTCGCTCCCGATGTGGGGGGGCACTACGTGTGCGGGGAGATCCTTCGGCCGTACGGCTCGCCCGGCGCGGTGGTCCGCCTGGGCGGCTGCCTAGGATCGGTCGTCCGCCGTGACCTGCGCAGTCGTCACCGACGAGGCCACCGGCAGGCCGCCCCAGCCGGTGTCGGCGGGAAGGGCGACGATGATCGCGCCCGCGATGAGTGCGAGGCCCGAGAATCCGAGGGCGATTCGTCCGACGAAGCGCCGGGCGAGCTCGCCCGCACTGAGGTTTCGCATGCTGTTCGTCATCCAGTCATGAGGAACCCCTTGCGTCACAAGGGGTGGGGTGTTGATCACCTTGTCACGAGCCCGCATTAAGATGCGGCGCGCTGCCCATGCACCTTGTTGCATGGCAACAAGTTCCGCGGCGTGCAGACCAGTTCGAAACGGGGTAATTCCGACATATGGATAGACGTGCGGTCGACTCGCAGCTCCTCCATCAGCTGTATGGATATGTGCTCTCCCGCAAGGATCCCGTTGCCCGGGTTGCCGACTTCGCCACCGTCTACGGGGGTTCGGCCGAGGAGGCCGAGGAACTCGCGGAACAACTGCTCGCCATGGGCCTGCTCGCCCACGACCCGCGCGGAGGCCTGGTCGCGATCTCGCCGGACGAGGCCGTCGCCCGGCGCGTCAGCCCCCTCGAGCGCGAGATGCGCGCGCGACGCTCCCTGATCGAGCGCAGGCGCGGCCAGCTGATGTCCTTCCTGCCCGTCTTCGAGGCGAGCCTGAGCAATCACCAGTCACCCGGACCGTTCGAGGTGATCGAGAGCCTCCCCGCGGCCCTGACCGCGATCGAGGAACTTGCGGCCGGCTGCGAGGACGAGGTGTTCACGGCGCAGCCGGGCGGCGCCCGTGCGGCCGACATCCTCGAGGAGGCCGCGCCCCGCGACGAGGCGATCCTGCGCCGGGGCATCCGGATGCGCGTGCTGTACCAGCACACCGCACGGTTCAGCCCGGGCACCAATGTCTACGTCGAGAGGATCAGTCGGCTCGGCGGCCAGGTACGCACGCTGGACGACCGTTTCACCAGGATGCTGGTCTTCGACCGGAAGACCGCCGTCATCGCGGTGCCCGGCAACCCGAACGCCGCCGCCATCGTGCGGGAACCGAGCATGGTCGCGTTCATCGTGGACACCTGCCAGCGCCTGTGGCTGATGGCCCAGCCCTTCACGGCGGAGTCGAGCTCGCACGCCGAGATCGAGAGCAACCTGCGCGAGGCGATCGTCCGGATGCTCACCGAGGGCATGACGGACTCGTCCATCGCGCTGCGCCTGGGCATGTCCGTACGGACCTGCCGCCGCCACATCGCCGACCTGATGACGGACCTGAAGGCACAGAGCCGCTTCCAGGCGGGCTACGCGCTCGCCACGTCACAGCTGCTCAACACCGACGCGCGGGCCGACACCGGCGAGAAGTGACGTGCCGGTCCCTCCGCGCGGACGTCCGTTCGTCTCCTGGTCCCGCGACGACGACCGGCGATCCGGCCCCCGGCTCCGCCACGACGCCCTCAGACGCCGAGACCGACTCCCCCCCCGACACCGTCCGCTTGGCCCTGCGACTGTTGAGCACGGCAGCACCCCCGGCGTCGGACGCCCGTACTCCCGGTTTCAGGGAGTTCCCCCAACTCGCTTGGCGACAAGGTACGTTGAGGCATGACGCAGACAACCCTTCCACCGACGCCGGGGCCCGCCGTACTACCCCCGGCGCTGCGCGGGTGGCTCGGACCGGTTGCGGGGTCCGCCGCGTCGGTGGTCGCCCTGCTCGGGGTCCGGTACGCCGGTGAGGGCGGCCCGGGGAGGGCGGACGCGCGGGTCGGGGCCGCGATGGAGGGGGTGCGGCCGCCGTGGCGGTCCGTCGCACTGCTCCTGGACTCCCTGGGGGAACCGGTGAGGGCCACGGCGCTGGTCATGGCCGTCGTGACGGGCTGTCTGCTGCTCCGGCGCCCTCGCGCGGCGGTGTTCACGGTTGCCGCGGTCGGCGTGACGGTGGGGGCGGCGACGCTGCTCAAGCACCTGGTGGGGCGCACGATCCACGGCGAGAACCTGTCGTACCCGAGCGGGCACACCGCCTTCGCCACCACGCTCGCCCTCACGGTGGCACTGCTCGCGACCGGCCGCCGCAGCCAGGACGGCCGCCCCAGCCGGTACGGGGTCGGGCTGACCGCGGCGCTGGTGGCCGGTGCCGCCATGGGCTGGGCGCAGGTCGCCCTCGGCGCCCACTACCCCACCGACGCCCTCGCCGGCTGGTGCACCGCCCTGGCGCTGGTACCGGTGACCGCCTGGCTGGTGGACCGGACGGCCGACCGGCGGGCCCGTCGAAGGGCCGACGCCGGTCGGCATCCGGGTCACTGACACGCCGCTCCCCGAGGCCGCGTCACGCCAGGCGGCGGAACACCGGTTTCACCGGCCGCCCGCCCAGCCAGGGGGTGGGGTCACCGGCGTCCAGTGCCTTCCGGTACACGGCGCACGCCCCCGCCACCACGTCGACGGTGTGGTCGATGTCGGCCTCGTCGAGTGCGCTGCTCACCACGAACGACGGGGCCAGCACCCCGCCCGCCAGGAGCTGTCGCAGGAACAGGGTGCGGTACGGCTGCGACGGCTGTCGCCGCTCGTCGAGGGTGGCGTACACCAGGTTGCTGGCCCTGCCCCGGACCACGACGTGGTCGCCGACGCCCGTGGCGGCGGCGGCCTCGCGGACACCGGCCGCCAGCCGCTCCCCGAGGGCGTGCAGCCGCGCGGTGACGCCCTCCTCGACGTAGGTGGTCTGGACGGCCATCGCGGCGGCCAGCGAGTGGGTCTCCGCGCCGTGTGTGGTGGACAGCAGGAACACCCGGTCGCCGACCCCGCGAAGCCCGCCCCGCTCCATCAGGTCGCGGCGCCCGGCCAGCGCGGAGACGGCGAAGCCGTTGCCCAGCGCCTTGCCGAAGGTGGAGAGGTCGGGGGCGACTCCGTACAGGCCCTGGGCGCCGGCCTCGGACCAGCGGAAGCCGGTGATCATCTCGTCGAAGACCAGGACGCAGCCGTGCCGGTCGGCCAGTTCGCGCAGGCCGGCGAGGTATCCGGGCGGCGGCTCGGTGTGGCCGGCGGGTTCGAGGACCAGGCAGGCGACCTCGCCCCGGTACCGGGTGAGCAGTTCCTCGGTGGCGGCCAGGTCCCCGTAGGGGAAGGCCACGGTGAGTTCGGTGGTCGCGGCCGGGATCCCGGCGGACATCGGCGTGGTGCCGATGAACCAGTCGTCGACGGAGAAGAACGGCTGGTCCCCGCAGACGGCCACCAGCCGACGGCCGGTGACGGCGCGCGCGAGCCGCACGGCGGCGGTGGTGACGTCGGAGCCGTTCTTCGCGAACTTCACCATCTCGGCGGTCGGCACCGTGGCCAGGAAGTGTTCCGCGGCCTCGACCTCCACGACGGACGGCCGGACGAAGTTGCTGCCGCGGTCGAGTTCCCGCCGCACCGCCTCCAGGACGCGCGGGTGGGCGTGGCCGAGGCTGACCGAGCGCAGGCCGGAGCCGTACTCGACGTAGCGGTTGCCGTCGACGTCCCAGACGTGGGCGCCGCGGCCGTGGCTGATGACCGGGGCCAGGCCGTCGGGGTACTGGTCGTCGCCCTTGGCGTAGGTGTGGGCGCCGCCGGGGACGAGGGCGTGCAGCCTCTCGTTCGCGGACCGCGACCGGGGCAGGGAGAACTCTTCGGCGTCCACGCCGGACCTCACCTCTCCTCTTGGCTCAGGGCTTCGGCGAGGCTCGGTGCCTTCCGGTCCCGCTCGGACATCGATGTGGCCGGCAGCGGCCAGGGGATGGCGAGTTCGGGGTCGTCGAAGGCGATCGTCACGTCCTCGGCCGGGTCGTGCGGGCGGTCGATCCGGTAGGAGACGTCGGCCGTCCCGGTCAGCGCCTGGAAGCCGTGGGCGCAACCCGCCGGGACGTACACGCTCGCCTGGGTGTCGCCGGACAGTTCGAAGAAGGCCCGGCCGCGGTAGGTCGGCGAGTCCGGCCTCAGGTCCACCACGACGTCGAAGACCCGCCCGTACGAGCAGCGCACCAGCTTGGCCTCGCCGGCGCCGGAGCGCAGGTGCAGGCCGCGCAGCACGCCCCGGACCGAGCGGGACAGGCTGTGCTGGACGAAGGCGTTCGGGTCGAGGCCCACCGAGCGGAGCACGTCGGCGTCGAAGGTGCGGCAGAAGAAGCCGCGCTCGTCGGCGTACGGCGTCGGTTCGAACAGGTACGCGCCGGCGATCGCCGGGACTCCGGTCACCTTCACGGCGTCTCCCTCGGAGTGTCGGCCCTCGAGGTGTCGGTCCTCGGGAAGAGGGCGGTGGTCAGGGCGGTGAACTGCTGCTCGAGCTGCCGACTCGCCGTCAGGTTCCGCTCCTCGAGGGTCTGCCGCAGCTCTGCGGACCGTTTCTCCAGCTCCCGGAACTGCTCGATCAGCCGGTCGGGGTCGACCTCGCGCGCGGGGTGGCAGTACGCGCCCAGCCCCATCCGCTCCATGAGGGCGTCGCTCTTCGCCGCGTAGCTCAGGGCGAGGGTCGGTGTGCCGGCCTTCAGGGCGCAGACCAGGTTGTGGTAGCGGGTGGCCACCACGGTGTCGGCGGCGGCCGTCTCCGCCGTCAGGTCGGCCAGTGAGGTCGCCTCGACGGCGGTGACCAGCGGCGAGTCCACCGCGTCGAGGATCGCGGCGACCACGCGCGCGTCGACCCCGTCGCCGGTGAGCAGCCGGACCGGCCGCCCGTCCTCGACCAGCGCGCGCACGAAGCGGGTCGTGCCGTCGAGGTAGCGCCGGTGGATCCGCTCGGCCCGGGCGCGGTCGTCGTTGCCGCCGTGGAAGTCCATGACGCCGACGCAGACCGGGCCCGGGGAACCCGGCGGGCCCGGGGAGGCGGTGCCCGGCGGCGTCGGCAGGGCGAAGGCGAGGTCCGGGTGGACCGCGTCCCGTGCGGTGTCCACGCCCATCGCCCGCACGGCGTCGCGGGACAGCGTGTCCCGGTAGGACCGGTAGGCGGCCAACCGCGCCGACCAGCGCACCAGGGCCCGGGTCGGCCGGTCGGCGATCGCGGCGGCGCCGACACCGACCAGCGCCACCCGGGTGCCGAACAGCCGGCCGGAGGCGCAGAGCAGGAACAGCGCGTACGGGAAGCCCCAGGGCCGCAGCGGCAGCGTGGCCTCCAGGACACCCATGCCCGGCACGATCACCACGTCGTGCCGGCGCACCCAGGCGGCGGTGCGGACGGGGTCGACGAGTTTGCCCAGGCCCTTCGCCGCGATCGCGCCCGCCCGCGAGGCGGTCCGGTACTCGCCGCGGTACCAGTTCAGCCGGGTGGCGGGGATCCGGTACCGGGCCGCGACGACCTCGGGTCCGCCGCACAGCGCGTCCACGGCCGCCTCGGGGTGCTCGGCGCGCAGGTAGCCGAGCACGGCCTCCAGCGACCCGTCGTTGCCGAGGTTGCCGGAGCCGAGCAGGCCGAACAGCCCGACCCGCACGGGGGTTCGCCCCGTTCGCGTCGGTCGCCTCGTTCGCCTCATGTCCGCCGCCCCTCGCGTCCGGCCACCAGGGCGTCGACGGAGACCGTGAGCCGGGCCGGATCGGCCGGGGCGCGGTCCTCGACCCGCTCGCCCGCGCCCGGCCGCAGCCGACTGGTCATCCAGGTGGCCAGGTGGCGGCGGCAGGCGCGCCGGTCGTCCGGGGAGAGCGGCGCCCGCCGGATCGCCGAGGCGAAGCCCCAGACGTACTCGGCGAGCAGGCGGGGCGTCGGGTGCAGCGGACCGGCCCGGCGCGGGTCCAGGTTGACGCACCGGGAGCGCTTGGAGGGGTTCGCCCGCTCGGCGCGGGTGGGGTGGTCGCGGCGGAAGTACAGCAGCTCCGGCACCTGGTGGAAGGGCCCGTGCAGGGTGATCTCGGCGACGAAGGTGCGGTCCGCGTGGTGGTAGCTGTCGTGCGGCTTCACCCGGCGCAGCACGTCGGCCCGCATCACGCCGTAGAAGTCGTCTCCCCCGGGCTCGAACAGCAGGCTGCGGAAGCGCTCCGGCGCGTACGGCGAGTCGGTGGCGAGCCCGTACTCGTAGGGGACCTTGACCCGGCCGTTCTCGTCGATGACGGCCTGGCCGGAGTGCGCGAGGATGATCTCCGGGCGCTCGTCCAGCGCCTCCACGCAGCGCAGCAGCAGGTCGCGGGCGTAGAGGTCGTCGTGCGAGGCCCACTTGAACAGCTCGCCGCGGCACTGGGTGAAAACGTGGTTGTGGTTGGGCGCGGCGCCGATGTTCCGGGGCAGCCGGAGGTAGCGGATGCGCGAGTCCCGGGCGGCGTAGCGGCGGCAGATGTCCTGGGTCGAGTCGGTCGAGGCGTTGTCGGAGACGACCAGCTCGAAGTCCTCGTAGGTCTGGCCGAGCAGGGCCTCCAGCGACTCGGCGAGGTACTCCTCTCCGTTGTACACGGGCAGGCCGATGCTCAGCCGGGGAACGGCGGTCACGGTGTCCTCACTTCGGGGATGGGTTCGTGGTGGCGTTCGCGCAGGGCGGTCCGCAGTTGCAGCCACCACAGGGCCGAGCCGCACGCGGTCGCGGCGGCGACGCCCCAGGCGGAGCCGACGGTGCCGGCCGCGGCCGCCCCGCCGAGCCCGCCGCCGAGGTAGCAGGCGGAGGCGAACAGTTGGCAGCGCAGGCTGCGCCGGGCCGCGGCGAGGGCGCGCAGCCCGGCCGCCGCGCCGCTGCCGAGGCCGGCGCCGGCGACGCCGAGGGTGGCCGGGACGATGAGCTGGGAGGCGGAGTGCCAGACGTCGCCGAGGACGAGTTCGCCCGCCCGGTCCGGCATCAGCAGCAGCGCCGCGCCCCACAGCAGCGCGGCGGCGGCCTGTCCACCGCCGAGCAGGAGGCAGAACCGGCCGAGCCGGTTCGGTGACCGCCGCAGTACCCGGGCCGCCTCGGCGACGGTGACCAGCGACAGTCCCATCAGCAGGGCGAGGAACGGGCCGAGCAGGAGCTCGGCGCCCCGGACCGCGCCCACCGCGCCGACCCCGGCGATCGCGCCGAGCCCGTACGCCCGCAGCTGGCCCGCGCCGCTGAGGCTGACGTTCTCGACCAGGTACCGGCTGCCGAGGTCGCGCTGCTCGCGCAGCCAGCCGCGGGCCCGGGCCACCCGGGGCCGCAGGCCGGACTGGAGGCAGCCGTACCCGGCCGCGACCGCGGCGGAGACGCCCCAGGCGAGCAGGAAGGCGGCCACGGTGCCCACCCGGGCCGCCAGCACCATGGCGGGGACGAGAACGCCACCCTGCACCAGGTCGTTGGTGAAGGCCTTCTTCCCGCTTCCGGCGGCGAAGAACGCGAACCGCCAGGCGTCCTGGAGCAGCAGCGCGGGCAGCGCGACGCCCAGGCAGGCGAAAGCGGGCCCGACCCGGCCGCCGAGGCCGAGCCCGACCAGCAGGCACACCCCGCCCAGGGTGGCCCCGACGGCGAGCGCGGCCCCGGTCGCCCGGGCCGCGGCCGCCCGCCAGGGCGCGTCCGGCACGCCGCTGAAGCGCACCACGAGCGGGTCGGTGGCCAGCCCTCGGGCGACGTTGAGCACCACGCCGTAGGTCAGCCAGGCCAGGCTGAACACGCCGAAGGCGCTCACTCCCAGCTCGCGGGCCACGTAGATGCCCACCGCGAAGTTGGTCATGCTGGAGGCCGCCTGGTCGGCCAGCCCCCAGGACAGCCGGCCGACGACGGCCCGCGCGGCGCTGCGCCGGGCCGGCGCCGGCGCGGGCCCGGCGGCCGTCGCCGGCGCGTCCACGCCCTCGGTGGTCATCGGCGTCAGGCCTTGATCAGCCCGGCGCCCCGGAGGGCGTCGGCCGCGACGGCGACGGTGTCGAAGGGCAGCCCGGACCGCTCGGCGACGTCCAGCAGGCTGTGCCGGCCGTCGGAGAGGCTGAGCACCCACAGCACGGCCATCTGCGCCTCCTTGGCGTCGCTGCGCCCGCCGAGCGAGTCGTACAGCCCGCGCCGGCCCAACTGCGGTTCGCCGTAAGGGCTGAGGTTGAGATAGCTGCGGTTGCGGTCGAGCAGGGAGAAGGCCTCGCGGCAGACGGCGAGGGTGTCCGCCATCGCCTCCGGCCGCACGAAGTCCGGGTTGTCCGCCGAGGTGTGGTACTCGGGGTACCCGGCGTACGGGGTGCGGCTGAGCGAGCCGACGCCGAGGTCGAAGCCGGGCGAGCAGAACTGCCGCTCGTCGTAGCCGTACGGGGTGAACTCGGTGATGCGGTGGGGGCGCCCCGAGGCGGCCAGGACGTGCCGCAGCACCCGGTCGATCTCCGCGTCGCCGCGCCGGCTCTGCTTGTACGTCAGCTGCCCCCGGTCCCCGGCGCAGGCCAGCACCAGGCCGTGCTTGACCCGTTCCACCCGCTCGGCGTTGCGGGCCAGCCAGGTGATCGCCCCGATGGTGCCGGGGGCGAACAGGAAGCGGTAGGTGTGGTACGGCGTGCGCTGCGCCAACTCCCTTGCCAGGAAGGTCGCCACGGCGATGCCCGCCAGGTTGTCGTTGGCCAGCGACGGGTGGCAGACGTGGCAGGAGACGATCACCTCGTCGGCGACCTGCCCGGGGACGACGTGCTCGGCGTAGGTGAGGTGGCCGTCCGCGAGCGTGGAGTCGATGCGCACCTCGTAGTCGCCGTCCGGCAGCGCGTCCAGGGTGTCCTGGGCCAGGCAGAACCCCCAGTCGGCCGTGTAGTAGCTGGTCCGGTACGGCACCCAGCTCGGGTGGTCCGGCAGGGTGTGGAGGTGCCGGCGCAGTTCGGCCAGCGGCACGGTGGCCGCCACCGGCACGCTGTAGCCGACCACGTGCAGGCTGGACGCGGCGAAGTCGACGACCCGGCGGCCGGTGGCGTCGGCGATGTACGCGTCCCGGATGTTCCACTCCTGCGGCACCGTCCAGTCGAGCACCTGCGTCCCGGTCGGCACCTCGTGCACCCGCAACGGAAGGTACTCGCCGACGATCTCCAGGGTGGCGCGCACGCCGTCGCCGGTGATGCTCCGGCAGAGCGGGTAGAGCCGCTCCACCAGCGCGTGCATCTCCTCGCCGACGGTGGTCACCGGCGCCACCGCAGGGTGCCGTCGACGGTGCCTGCCTCGGCGGCCCGGCGCAGCACTGCCAGCCGGGTGTAGCGGCCGTCGAAGTCCTCCTTGGTCAGTGCGAACTTCCGGTAGGCGTCGGCGAGTTCGAGGGCGCCCCGCTTGACCGTCCACTCGCAGTCGAAGCCGGGGACGGCGGCCCGGAAGCGGGAGAAGTCCACCCGGTACGAGCGGGGGTCGGCGCCGGCCTCCCCGGTGATCCGCACCTTCGAGCCCTCCACCGCCTCGGCGACCTGCTCGGCGATCTCGGCCACCGTGACGTTGTTCGTCTCGCTGCCGATGTTGAACGCCCGGTCGTGCACCGCCTCGCGGGGCGCGACCAGCGCCGCCGCGAAGGCCCGGGCGATGTCGGCAGCGTGCACCAGCGGTCGCCAGGGGGTGCCGTCGGAGAGCACCAGCACCTCGCCGGAGAGCAGGGCGTGGCCCACCAGGTTGTTCAGCACGATGTCGGCGCGCAACCGGGGCGAGTAGCCGAAGGCGGTGGCGTTGCGCATGTACACAGGGGTGAAGTCGCCGTCGGCCAGGTCGTGCAGGTCGTCCTCGACGCGCACCTTGGACTCCGCGTACGGCGTCACCGGGCGCAACGGCGCGTCCTCGCCGACCAGTTCGTCGCCGCCGGCGGCGCCGTACACCGAGCAGGTGGAGGCGTACAGGAAGCGCTTCACCCCGGCCTCGCGGGCCAGTTCGGCGAGCTTCACCGAGGCGTGGTGGTTGATGTCGTAGGTGAGGTCCGGGGCCAGCGAGCCCAGCGGGTCGTTGGAGAGCGCGGCCAGGTGGATCACGGCGTCGACCCCGGCCACGTCCTCGGCGGTGACGTCGCGCAGGTCCACCCGGCGCCCGGGCGGGTCGGCGGGGGTGGGGCCGAGGACGCAGTCCGCGAACAGGCCGGAGTCCAGTCCGACGACCTCGTGCCCGGCCCCGGCGAGGACGGGGGCCATCACGGTGCCCAGGTAGCCCTGGTGTCCGGTCAGCAGTACGCGCAAGGGTCAGCCCTCCAGGTCGAGCGTCAGTTTGGTGGCGGCGAACGCCTCGGCGTAGCGCGCGTGGCATTCGACGCCGCGGATCCGCGCCAGTCCGAGGAAGGCCTCCCGGTCGTACCAGGGGCGGTGGCGCTGCGAGGCGTAGTGCTCCTGCAGCAGCCGCGCCTTCCGTTCGGCGGTCTCGGTGGACAGCGGCTGGTAGGCCGTGGGACGGCCGAGGTCGGCGTCCCACTTGACGATCTCGTAGCCGAGCACCAGGTGGTCGCGGAAGGCGGTGGGCATCAGCTCGGCCAGTCCGCGGTGGTCCTGGTGCGCGTCGTCGGTGCGCGGGGCGAGCACTACGTCCGGCTCGCACCGCGCCCGCAGCTCCTCCACCGCGGCCTTGGCCTCGTCCCAGTGGGCGGGCAGCCGGCCGTCGGGCAGTTTGAGCACCGTCAGGCGCAGGTCGGCGCCCGGGCAGAAGGCGGCGAGCGCGGCCCGCTCCTCCTGCTCCCGCTCGCTGCCGCCGCCGGAGAGCACCAGGGCGTCGACCCGCAGGCCCGGGTTCGCATGGCACACCGTCAGCAGGGTGCCGCCGGCGCCGATGGCGATGTCGTCGCAGTGCGCCCCGACCGCGGCGATGCCGTTCAGGGGCCCGGCCCCGAGGCGGATCACGCCGCGCCCTCCCGCTCCCAGACCGCCCACGGGCGGTCGCCGTGCGCGTAGGCGGCGTCCAGGGCGGCCCGCTCCTTCACGGTGTCGGTCGGCTTCCAGAAGCCGCGGTGCGGGTGCGCCACCAGCCGTCCGCGCTTGGCGAGTTGGGTGCAGCCGTCGGCGACCAGGTCGCCGTTCTCCGGAATGTGGTCGAAGACCTCCTGGCGGAGCACGAAGTACCCGCCGTTCTCCCACAGCGGCATGTCGCTGACCGCGGTGATGCCCCCGACCAGGCCGTCCTCGCCGAGGTCCACGCAGTGGAAGGAGGACTGCGGCGGCACCACCATCATCGAGGCGCCGGCGTCCCGCTCGGCGAAGCGGTCGATCATCTCCGGCAGCGGGGCGTCGGTGAGCACGTCGGCGTAGTTGGCCAGAAACATCTCGTCGCCGTCCAGGTGGTGGCGCACCCGGCGCAGCCGCTCGCCGATCGGCGACTCGATGCCGGTCTGGGCGAAGGTGATGGTCCAGGAGGCGATGTCGGTGGACAGCAGCTCGGTCCTGCCGCCCCGCAGCACGAAGTCGTTGGAGGTCGTCTCCTCGTAGTTGAGGAAGAAGTCCTTGATGTGGTGGGCCCCGTAGCCGAGGCAGAGGATGAACTCGGTGTGCCCGTAGTACGCGTAGTAGCGCATCACGTGCCAGATCAGCGGCCGCGGGCCGACCATCGCCATCGGCTTGGGCACGTCGTCGGAGGTTCCGCTGCGCATGCGCAGCCCGTAACCGCCGCAGAACAGGACGACCTTCACCGCTTGGCCTCCACGATGCTCAGTTCCGGGACGGGGAAGACCAGTCGGCCGCCCCACTCGTGGACGAAGGACAACTGCTCGACCAGCTCGGCCCGCAGGTTCCAGGGGAGGACCAGGACGTAGTCCGGCCGGTCGACGGCGATCTGCTCGGGTGCCAGGACCGGGATGCGGGTGCCGGGGGTGAACCGGCCGTGCTTGTAGGGGTTGCGGTCGACGGTGTACGGGAGCAGGTCGGGCCGGATGCCGCAGTGGTTGAGCAGGGTGTTGCCCTTGCCCGGGGCGCCGTAGCCGACGACCGTCTCGCCGCGCTCGGCCGCGTCGATGAGGAACCGCAGGAGGTCCCGGCGCACCTTGGCCACCCGGGCGGAGAACTCGGTGTACCCGGACAGCTCCTGGAGTCCGGCGGCCTTCTCCCGGTCCAGCACCTCGGCCACCCGCCGGCCCGGCTCGCCGGCCGCCTCGGCCGGGCGGGCCCACAGCCGGACGGAGCCGCCGTGGGTGGGCAGCAACTCGACGTCCACCAGGGTGAGTCCGCCGCTCGCCAGTGCCCGGGCCGCGGAGGCGACCGTGTAGTACTGGAAGTGCTCGTGGTAGATGGTGTCGTACTGGTTCTCCTCGATCAGGGTCAGCAGGTGCTGCACCTCGATCGAGACCCAGCCGTCGTCGGCCACCAGGGCGCGCAGCCCGCGGGTGAACCCGACCACGTCGGGGATGTGGGCGTACACGTTGTTGGCCACGACCAGGTCCGCCGGGCCGTGCTCGGCGCGGACGGCCGCGCCGGTGTCCGGGGAGAGGAACTCGGTGAGCGTGGGCACGCCCGCCTCCCGCGCCGCGGCGCCGACGTTCACCGACGGCTCGATGCCCAGGCAGCGGATGCCCCGGTCCACCACGTGCCGGAGCAGGTAGCCGTCGTTGCTGGCGACCTCGACCACGAAGGCGTCGGAGCCCAGGCCGAGGCGCCGGACGGCGCCGTCGACGAAGCTGCGGGCGTGCTCCACCCAGGAGGTCGAGTAGGAGGAGAAGTACGCGTACTGGGTGAAGGTCTCCTCCGGCGTGATCAGCGGGGGGAGCTGCGCGAGCCAGCAGTCGGTGCAGACCCGCAGGTGCAGCGGGTACGCCGGTTCCGGCCGGTCGAGTTCGTCGGCGGCGAGGAAGCTCTCGCACGGCGGGGTCGCCCCCAGATCGACGACGCTGGCCAGCGCCGCCGAACCGCAGAGTCGGCATCGTGTCATGTAGTGCCCCCATTCCCGCCCGCGCGGGTTCCCCGCGGCGGGCCAGCGTTCGTGTTCCCTACCGGCGGCGCGCCGTCCGCGCCGCCGGACCGACCCGCGATCGCGGTGCGGTACCCCTCCAACAGGCGCTCCAGCCCGACGGCCGGACCGAACCCCTGCTCGTAACGGCGCCGGGCGGCCCGGCCCATCTCCCGGTTGCGGTCCGGCTCGGCCGCGATCCGGCGGATGCCGGAGGCCAGCGAGGCCGCCTCGCCCGGCCGGTGCAGCAGCCCGGTCACCCCGTCCTCGACCAGTTCGACGAAGGCGCCGTGACCGGCGGCGACGACCGGCACCCCGGCCGCCATCGCCTCCACGACCACCAGGCCGAACGCCTCCAGCCAGGTCGAGGGCGCCAGTACGGCGACCGACCGCGCGACGGCCTCCCGGCACCGGGCCTGGTCGTACAGCCCCGCGTACCGGACGTCGTCCCGGCCCGCCGCCCAGGCGGCCACCTCCCGCTCCAGCGGCCCCGCGCCGGCGAGCACCAGCGGCACGCCCACCCCGCCGTCCGCGGCGAGCCGGTCCCAGGCGGCCATCAGCAGCCGCACGCCCTTGGCCTCCGCGAGCCGGCCGAGGTAGAGCAGGTGCTCTCCGGCGCCGGTGCGGCCGACGCCCGGCTCCGGCACGAAGTTGTGCTTGACCGCCAGCCGTTCGGGCGGCAGGCCGGCCCGCACGAGGACGTCGCGCTGCGCCGCGGAGATGCAGAAGAACCGCTCCACCCCGGACCACCAGCGCCGCCGGTTGACCGCGAGGCTGACCGCGAGCGGCACCGTCGCCAGCCGGGAGCCGCGGTAGCAGCCGTGCCGGACGGCGGGCAGCGGCGAGCCCCCGACGCATTCGGTGCACGGCCGGCCGTCCCGCTGGAGCGTGCCCGGGGGGCAGATCTGGGTGTAGTTGTGCAGGGTGGCGACGGCGGGCACCCCGGCGTCGGCGCAGGCGGCCAGCACCGCGGGCGACAGCAGCGGGAAGACGTTGTGGACGTGCACCACGTCCGGCCGCCCGGCCCGCAGCCGGGCGGCGAGTTCGGCGCGCACCGCCGGGTTCCACGGCACCAGCAGCGGCACCGCGGCCCTGCCCGGCAGGGAGCGGGCGGCGATGTCGTCGCTGCGCCGCTCGAACACCTCGACCCGGTGGCCGGCCCCGCGCAGCAGCGCCACCTCCTGGTCGACGACCTTGTTCTCCCCGCTCGGCTGCGCCGAGCCGTAGCGGTTGTGCACCACGAGGACGTGCATGGTCAGGTCACCTCTTCGGGCGTCGGGAGGGGAGCGGTGGGGGCCGCCAGCAGCGAGGCGGCCACGGTCAGGTGCAGCAGGTACGGCGAGGCGTCGCCGAGCCCGGCCTCGGTGTACGAGGCGATGGCGCAGTAGCTGATCAGGAAGATCGCGCAGGCCCTGGACAGCGACGGCGGCCGCAGCAGTGCGACGCCGCCCAGTGCGAGGAAGACCGCCGCCACGATGGCCGTGCCGGTCAGGCCCTGTTCGTTGTAGACGGCCAGCCAGCTGTTGTCGATCGGCAGCCCGCCGAAGGACTTGTCGCCCAGGCCGGTGCCGAACAGCTGCTCCAGGGTGGTGCGGGGCGCCGCCAGCAGGGCGTCCCAGACCTTGGCCCGGCCGGTGAGGTTGGAGAAGTTCTCCTGGCTCTGGCCGCGCAGGAACCACGCCTCCAGCAGGGAGCTCAGCCCGACGGCAGCCGCGGTGGCGCACAGCACCGCCCAGCCGAAGAACCTGCGGGCGGCGGCGCTGGTCAGGACGAGCGAGCCGATCGCCAGCGCCAGTCCGAGGATCAGGCCGAGGGTGGCCGTCCGGGTGTGGGTCAGTGCGAGCAGGACGAGTGAGGGCACGATGATCGCCGCCGCGCCGGCCCCGGTGGTCCGGCGGCCCAGCAGGAGCAGCACGGTGAGCCCGACGATCACCGCGGCGTACTGGCCGATCTGCGGCGGGGTGAGCGGCCACAGCGCACCGACCAGCCGTCCGCCGTAGAGCTCGGGCATCGCCGCGCCCGGGGAGACGACCAGGCCGGCGGCCACCGAGACCAGCACCGCGAAGTACATCCGGACGTGGTACCGGACGAACGCCGGTCCCCCGTCCCACCAGCGGCTGAGCAGCCACAGCGTGCCGACGAAGAGCGCCAGCCGGAAGCAGCGGAACAGCGCGCCGAACCCGGACTCCAGGTGGGCGCTGGAGACCACGCTCAGCACCAGCAGCAGGGTCAGCAGGCACAGGTAGGCGCTGGCCCGGATGCGCAGCCGCAGGTTGAGGACGAGCGCCAGCGTGAACGCGGAGACCAGCGCGCCCATGGTGGCCATCTGGATGAGGGAGCGGGGCAGCGGAATGACGGTCACCGCCCCGGCGGAGCCCAGGGTGTTGAGGATGAGCAGCCCCCAGATCACCTCGACGGTCCTGGGCGGGGCGGCCGGGTGCGGCGCGGGGCCGGGTCGCACCCGGCCGGTGTCCTCGGCGGCCGGCCCTCGGCGGGTCGGTTCCCGGCCCATCTCAACCACCCGCCCGTGGCCGGAGGGTGCTGCCCGCGTCCTGCTGGTACGGCCGGCCCTGCCACTGCCCGAAGTCGAGCGTGCGGCTGGGGTCGTGGGCGACGAAGCTCCACGGCCCGAGGTAGGTGTTGTCGTGCCAGCGGTTCTGCTGCCCGCCGGTGATCGCCTCGGCCACCGGTTCGCCCTTGTACGGCGACCAGTCCGGGTAGGTGCCGTAGTTGGCCAGCACGGCCATCCGGCCGCACTTGACCGTGCAGCCGACCACGGAGGGGTCCAGTTCGAAGCTGTTGTCGTGGATGTCCACCCGCTGGGTCTTCCACCGGCAGTCGCCGTAGAGCGGCGGGGTGGCGATCGTCGGCTGGGAGCAGCTGTCGGTCCTCTTCACCAGCAGGGTGCAGTCGCCGGAGGAGGTGTTGGCCGGGCTGTTGCAGAACCGGTCGGCGTTCTCCCACAGGGTGATCCCGGACCAGTTGTCCTCCAGCACGTTCCGGGAGACCTCGATCCGGTCCGTGCGGGCCGGGATCCGCGGTTCGCCGCCGGACTCGGACAGGTAGACGGTCGCGTACGGGAAGTTGTCGCCGCGGTCGGCGGCGTTGCGGCCCTCGATCCAGTCGTTGCGCCGGATCGTGTTGCCGCGGACGACCGCGTTGTAGCTGGTCTCGTAGATCAGCGCGGCACCGTCGTTGGCCTCCAGCACGTTGTCCTCGATGCGGAAGTCGTTGTTGTTGGTGTCCGCCCACAGCCCCGGGCCGCGGTTGTCGTGCACCCAGTTGCCGCGCACGTCGGCGCCGTTGACGGCCCAGAACTTGACGCCGCCGGTGCAGCCGCAGCCCGGCTGCCGCCGCTCCCACTGGTCGGTGTCGTTGCCGGTGATCTCGTTGCCCTCGACCAGCAGGTCGCTGACGGGGGCACCGGACTTGTACGCGTTGATGCCGTACTGGCCGTTGCCGCGCAGGCAGTTGGCGCGGACCCGCTGGTGGGCCCCGGCCATCAACCCGGCTCCGGAGTTGCCCTGGATCGTGGTGTGCTCGATCACCCATCCGTCGGCCGAGTCGTGGTTGACCACGCCCTCGTTCTGCGGCGCGACGAAGCCCTGCACGGTGAGGTACCGGACGCTGACGTCGGCGGCGGCGCCGCTGAACGCGTACTCGTTGGTCCTCCGGCCGTCGAGCACCGCGCCCGGCGCGCCGAGGTAGCTGTCCCCCTCCTTGGGGACGACCTGGGCGTACCGGTCCGCGTCGAGCGTGTGGGTCCCCGGCCGGAGCCAGAAGGTGGTGTGCGGGGGGCTGTTCCTGGTCTTCGCCGCGAGGTCGCCGACCACGGCGGGGTCGACCGTGACCGCGCCGGCCGGTGGGTCCGCCGGACCGGCCCCGGGGCCGGCGCACACCCGGGCGACGGCCGCCGACCCGGTCGGCGCGGCGGTCGGCTCCGGCGGGGCGTCCGAGCCGCTCGTGCAGCCCGTCGCCGTCAGCAGGGCGAGCGTCAGCGGCGCCGCCGCCCACGCCTCACCGTGCCGCCTCGTGATCCCCACGCTCGCCGCCCCCTAGCCCCGGAACCCGAGGACGGTGGTGAACCCCTGCGTGCCGTCGGCGAAGCCGGTGCCGACCAGCGTGGTGGCGGGTTCCCTGCGTCCGAAGCCGGCGGAGTACCAGCCCAGTGGCGGGTCCGTCTCGCCGCGGTGCGCCTGCCAGGAGAGCTGCCCGGGCAGGTCGAGCACGGCGGAGCGGTCCTCGCCGTCCCGGGTCCAGGTCAGTACGGCCCGGTGGCCCGTCAGGTCCGCGGTGACCTCCGGACCCAGGTGGAACGCCAGGCGCACGGCCCGGCGCGGGCCGCGCAGTTCGTCGACCACCCGCAGCTCCCGGCTCGCGGCGGTCAGTTCCACCCGGCGGCGGTGCACCGAGGGCCGGTAGCCGTCGTGTTCGGCGCACCAGCGGGCCACCCCCGGGTCGGAGGTGTCCGCGACCAGGACGCGGGTGCGGGCGTGCCGGGTCCACAGGAACGGCCCGCCGGAGAGGGACTGGTCCTCGCCGTCCACCTCCAGGGTGTTGTGGCCCCGGGTCGAGCGGAAGTAGCGCCGCCACTCGGGCTGCCCGTGGTAGCAGTACGTCCCCGGGTCCGCGAGCACGTCGACGCCGTCGTGCCGGACCTCCAGGGACAGCGCGTCGGCGTGGGCGTGCGCGGCGATGGACAGGAAGCCGTGCGGACCGCCGTCGCAGCGGCACCAGATCTCCCCCGGCCCGCGCAGGATCGTCATCCCCGCGTCGGGGAAGTGGACCGGGCGGCCCGCCGGGCGGGACACGGCCGTGTCCCGCCCGTACGGGCGGATCAGCGCGGCCAGCAGCGGGGTGCGCGCATCGGCGCCCGCCGTCTCCGGCCACCAGGCGAGTCGGCCGAACACGGCGTCCCCGGTGGCCAGCAGCGAGGCCCAGCGGTCGGTGCCCGCGCCGTCCAGGACCAGCCCGTGCCCGTCGTCGGCGTCCCCCTGGCGCGGCGGCCGCAGCCGGTCGTCCACGACGGCCGCGAGGGCGTCGGTCATCCGCAGCAGCACCACCCGGACGGTCGCGGGGACGGGCACGGCGGCGGCGTCCGCCTCGGCCAGCGCGGCCAGGCCGAGTTCCAGGACTAGTCCGTGGTACTCGGTGGCCAGCTCGCGGTTGAGGCCGGACAGGAAGGTGTTGGCGCGCAGGTGCCGCTCCAGGGAGCGCAGTGCGCCGGAGCGCCAGCGCGCCGAGGAGGGGAACCACCCGAAGGCGCAGGCCGCGGCGAACTGCCCGGCGGCCTCGGCGATGACGTGGTTGTTCGCCGAGGACCCCCGGCTGGGGAAGGCGGCCAGCCAGCGCTGGTGGTGCCAGATCTGGTCCAGCGCCACCGGGTTGCGCTCGAACAGGGCGGCGGCGCCCGGCCAGCCGTCGAGCAGCCGGCGGATCCACACCCAGGACAGCAGCCGGATGCCCAGCTCGATGCCGCTGATCCAGTGCACGCCGCGCAGCGGCGGGTTGGCCGCCCACCAGGACCGCAGGTGCTCGGCCACGCGCTCGGCGTAGCGCTCGTCGCCGGTGAGCGCGTGGGCGGCGGCGAGCACGGTCAGGTACTGGTGCCGGGAGGGCTCCCAGATCTGCTTGACGTCCCCGACCGCGTCCTCGTCGCGGTACGGCACGTCGAAGGCGTAGCCGGCCGGGGCGCGGCGCCCGGTCCTCGGGTCGCGCCACCAGTCCGGGGCGACCAGGTCGTCGCGCTCCACCCCGAAGAACTCGGCGTGCCCGTCCATCAGCCGGTCCGCCTCGGCGAGCAGGCGCTTGGCGGCCTCCGCCGGCACCGCGGCGAGCGCCCCGGCGGGCAGCACGGCGGTGAACCGGGCACCGGCCGCGCCCGGGCCGCGCGGCGGCACCGAGGACCGCCACCGCCGCCGGCGCACCGCGTCGCCGACCCGGCCGCCGACCTCCTGCGGCCCCATCCGCGACAGCCGCCGCAGGTACCAGCCCGCGCTCATGGTCACAGCGACCTCGCCAGGGTCACCGGCGCGCCGCCGACCAGGGCGGCCTGGACGGCGAGGGTGGCCGCGGTGGTGGCGACCAGCGACTCCAGCGGCACCGGCATCGGCCCACCGGTCCGCACGGCCCTGACGAAGGAGGCCAGTTCGGCGGACTGTCCCTTGTCCCTGGCTTTGGGCAGCCGCGAGCTGACCCACCGCTTGCTCCCGTAGACGGACGCGCGGACGAAGTCGTCGAGCTTCAGCACCTTGCCGTCCGCGACCAGGTCCAGCGTCTCCTTGGGGAAGCCGGGCGCGCCGGCCGTGACGTAGCTGAGGGTGGCGGTGGAGCCGTCCGGGTAGCGCAGCACGATCTGGAGGTCCTCGTTGCCGGACGGGGCGACCGCGTACACCGAGACCGGGTCGGCCCCCAGCAGCCAGCTCGCGGTGTCGACGAAGTGCCCGCCCTCACCGGCGAACCGCGAACCCTCGGTGCCCTGTTGGAGGTACCAGCTGCCGGGCTGCAGCCGGCCCGCGTTGACCAGGTAGCGCAGGCTCGCCGGGCCGGTGCGGGCGCCGAAGCGGGCCTTGGCCTCCCGCAGCAGCGGCGCGAACCGGCGGTTGAAGCCGACCTGCAACCGGTCGTTGCCGGACTCCTCCACCGCCGCCAGCACACCGGCCAGTTCGTCCTCGGTGAGGGCCAGCGGCTTCTCCACGAACACCGTCTTGCCGGCCAGCAGCGCCCTGCGGGTCAGTTCGGCGTGCGAGCTGTGCCGGGTGACCACGAACACCGCGTCGACGGACGCGTCCCCGAGCACGGCGTCGAGGTCGGTGGTCGCCCGGGCGAAGCCGAACTTCCGCTGGGCGTTGGCGGCGGACAGCGCCGTCGTGGTGACGACGGCGGACAGTTCGACGCCCTCGCGCCGGGCCAGGTGCGGCAGCAGCATCGAGGTCGCGTAGTTCCCCGCGCCGACGAACGCCAGCCGCACGGGCGACCTGGAGGGCCGGGCCGGGGCGGCCGCCGTGCCGCGGCGCACCGCCGGCACCGCCACCGCCGGAGCCTGTGCCTCCCCCGCCCCCGCCTCCCCGGGGTAGCGGAACAGCACGGCGACGGCCTTCAACTCGCCGTCCTTCAGCTGCCGGTAGGTCTCGACGGCGTCCTCGAAGTCGGCGATGCGGGAGATCAGCGGTTCCACGTCGACCCGGCCGCGGGCGGCGAGGTCGAGGAAGCAGGCCAGGTTGCGGCGCTCGGTCCAGCGCACGTAGCCGATCGGGTAGTCCCGCCCGTCGAGCTCGTACTCCGGGTCGTAGCGCCCGGGGCCGTAGGAGCGGGAGAAGCGGACGTCGAGCTCCTTCTCGTAGTACGCGTTCCACGGCAGGTCCAGTCGGCACTTGCCGATGTCGACGACCCGGCCGCGGTCCCGGGCGAGCCGGGCGGCCAGCTCGACGGGCTGGTTGCTGCCGCCGCCGGCCGCCAGGTACACCTGGTCCACGCCGTGGCCGCCGGTCAGCTCGGCGACGGCGTTCTCCACGGCCGCGGAGCCCGGGTCGCCGCAGGCCACGGCGCCCAGCCGCTCGGCGAGTTCGCAGCGCACCGGGTCGGGGTCGGCCCCGACGACCCGCACCCCCGCGGCGGCGAGGAGCTGCACCACCAGCTGCCCGATCAGGCCCAGGCCGATGACCAGCGCCACCTCGCCCAGCTGCGGCTCGCCCTGGCGCACGCCCTGCAGCGCGATCGACCCGACGGTGCCGAAGGCCGCGTGCCGCGGCTCGAGGCCGTCCGGCACCGGGACGTAGAGGTTCCTCGGCACCCAGTTCACCTCGGCGTGCAGCGCGTGCTCGTTGCCCGCGCAGGCCACCAGGTCGCCGACCTTCACGTCGTCGATCCCGGCGCCGACCTGTTCGACCACCCCGCACAGCGAGTAGCCCAGCGGCGTGTAGGAGTCCAGCTTGCCCATCACCTTGCGGTAGGTGGCGGGCAGCCCGTTGACGGCCACGCTCTGCACGACCTTGGCCACCTGGTCCGGCCGGGAGCGGGCCTTGCCCAGCATCGACATGCCGGCCTCGGACACCTTCATCAGCTCGGTCCCGGTGGAGATCAGCGAGAAGGCGCTGCGCACCAGCACCCCGCCCGGCTTGCACCCCGGCACCGGGACGTCGAGCACCGACAGTTCGCCGCTCTTGTAGTTCTGCACAACCTGTTTCACCGGAAGTCCCCTTGTTCCTAAGCCGTCGGCCCGGCGCCCCGGCCGGAGCCGGAGGTCGCGCCGCGGTACCAGTACTCGAGCGTCAGCACGTGCCACAGGTGCTTGGAGAAGTCCCGCTGCCCGGCGGCGTCCTCGGCGGCCAGCCGCGCCAGCGCGTCGCGGCGCAGCAACCCGGACCGCACCAGCTCACCGTCGTGGATCACCTCGCGCACCAGCGGTGCCAGGTCCCGGCTCATCCAGGCCCGCAGCGGGGCGCTGAACAGGCCCTTGGGCCGGTACACGATCTCCCGGGGCAGGACCGAGCTGGCCGCCTCCTTGAGCACGGCCTTGCCCTGCCGTCCGACGATCTTGCGGTCGCCGGGGACGGTGAACGCCGCTCGGACCACCTCGACGTCCACGTACGGCACCCGCACCTCGGTGGAGGCGGCCATGCTGGAGCGGTCCGTGTAGGCGAGGTTCAGGCCCGGCAGGAACATCCGCGCGTCGCCCAGGCACATGCGGTTGACGAAGTCGTCGAGCTCGTTGTCCCGGTAGACGTCCGCGTGCTCGGTCAGCACGTCCTCGACCGCCCCGGCCAGGTCCGGATTCACCAGGGCGAGCAGTTCCTCCCGGTCGTACATGGTGTAGCTGCGCCGGAACGCGGTCTCCTCCGGCAGGTCGGCGAAGGAGAGGAAGCGCTTGGCGAACCGCACCGAGCGGAAGCCCCGGTTGGCGGTGGCGACCGGCAGCCGGTCCACGGCGGCGGCCAGGCCGCGCCGCAGCGGGCGCGGGATGCGCTGGTAGCGCAGCGCGAGCCGGTTGGCCAGGTGCTTGCGGTAGCCGGCGAACAGCTCGTCGGCACCCATGCCGGAGAGCAGCACCTTGACCCCGGCCTCCCGGGCGGCCGAGCAGATCAGGAAGGTGTTGATCGCGGCCGGGTCGCCGATCGGCTCGTCCAGGTGGTACGTCATCCGCGGCAGCAGGTCGAGCACGTCCGGGGCGATCTCGATCTCGTGCAGGTCGACGCCGAACCGCTCGGCCACCCGCCGGGCGTAGCGCAGGTCGTCCGGCATCGCCTCGAACCTGGCGTCCTCGGCGCGGAAGCCGATGGTGTAGGCGGAGATCCCGGGGCGGTCGCGGGCGGCCAGCGCGGTCAGGTAGCTGGAGTCCAGCCCGCCGGAGAGGAAGGTCGCCACCGGGACGTCGGCGAGCAGGTGACGCCTCGTCGACTCCTCGACGACGGCGGCGAGGTCCGGCAGCTCGCCGGCCCTGGCCCGCTCCCGGCCCTCGGCGGCGACCTCCCGCAGGTGCCAGTACCGGCCGCGTTCCACCCGGCCGTCGGGCCGGCAGCGCAGCCAGCTGCCCGGCGGCAGCTTCTCCGCCTCGCGGAACGCGCAGCGCGAGTCCGGCACCCAGTAGTACAGCAGGGAGGCCACCAGCGCCGCCGGGTCCACCTCCAGGGATCCGCCGGTGGCGGCGGCCAGCGCCTTGAGCTCCGAGGCGAACACCAGGCCTCCGCCGCGCCGGACCAGGAAGAGCGGCTTGATGCCCAGCTGGTCGCGGGCGAGGACCAACTCGCCGGTGCGCTCGTCGAAGATCCCGAACGCGAACATGCCGCGCAGTCGGGGCAGGCAGTCCGTGCCCCAGCGCCGCCAGGCCTCCAGCAGCACCTCGGTGTCGGAGGTGCCGCGGAAGCGCACCCCGGCGGCCACCAGTTCGGCGCGCAGCTCGGGAGCGTTGTACAGCTCGCCGTTGTACGTCAGGACCAGGCCGTCCGAGACCATCGGCTGGGCGCCGGTCCCGGACAGGTCGATGACGGCCAGTCGGCGGTGCCCGAGGTGCACCTCGCCGTCACCGAGGGGGTGGCTGTACCGGCCCGACCCGTCCGGGCCCCGGTGGGCGAGGGTGTCGGTGAGCAGGTCGGTCACGGCCTTCCCGTCCGGCCATCGGTACGTGCCCGCGATGCCGCACATGTCCTACCTCGCCTCCTGGTCGTTGTCGGGGACCCGTGCGGTCCACATCGGTAGTCGTTCCGTCCGCCGCCGGCCCGGCCGGTTCTGCCGGGCCTGCGGTCCGTTCCGGCCGCGCAGCGCGGTGTGCGGGCCGTCCCACAGGGTGCCGTCGGTCCGGTCCCGCGGATCGGGGTCGATCAGCACCACTCCCAGCACCGGGATGCGCTGGTCGGCGAGCTGACGCGCCACGGTGTGCAGCCAGGCGGCGCTGCCGTGCCCGGCGCGCACCACGAGGACGGTCCGGGTGCCGAGGTGGCCCAGGTCGGTCCAGGCCGTGCCGGGCGCCACCGAGCCGACGCCGAGCCGGCGTTGCCCGGGCGGCAGGACCCCGGCCCGTTCGCCGTCGACCACCACGGTCGGGCCATCCGCTCCGGGGCGGCGCCGGGAGAGCCGGGAGCCGGGCAGGCCGTCGACGACGACCACCGGCCCCTCCTCGGCCAGCGCCCCGGCGAGGTCCAGGGCGATCGCGCCGGTGCTGTGCGCGCAGCCCAGTTCCAGCAGCGACACCGCCTCGGCGGAGCCGCGCACGGTGCGGGCCAGGGTGGTGGTGAGCCTGGCCCGGGCCGCCCTGGTCCGCCGGAGCCGCCAACGGCCGGCCGGGTGGCGGGGCACCCGGCGCAGCTCGGCGATGACGGAGGCGCCGAGGTTCGCCGCGATCTCCCGGCGCAGTACGGGGCGGTCCGCCACCACCGCGCCGACGGCGGACACCGCGACGCCGAGGACGAGCCCGAGGACGAGCCCGATCGCGGCGTCGGTCGCGGCGGTGGTGGGCAGGGACTGCCGCACCGCGCGCGGGGCGTCCACGATCCGGGTGCCGGCGACCAGCCGGGGCGTGCCGACCTGCGCCTCCGCCGCGCGCTGGCCGAAGTCGGTGATGCGGGAGGTGAGTTCGGCCCGGTTGGCGTAGAGCGACTCCAGGTTCGCGGACGCGTTCGGCCCGGTCTGCTTCGCGGCGTCGCCGATCGACTGGTTGACCTGGGCGAGCTGGTCCCGCAGCCGGTCGCGCTGGTCGAGCAGGGCCTTGGCCTCGGCGTCCGCGGCGTCCTTGATCCGCTTCACGTGGTCGGCGACGAAGGCGTCGGCCAGCGCCTCGGCCCGGGCCACCGCTTCCGCTTCGCTGCGGCCGGTCACGGTGATCTGCAGCAGGTTGTTGGTCAGGCCGGTCCCCCCGTAGGTCCGCATGAAGTCCTCCGCTCTGTCCGGGGAGCCGAGGGACTTGAGGGCCTGGTCGGCGATCTCCGTGGTCCGGAGCAGGGCGACGTCGGTGCGGATCAGCGTTCCGGGGTCGTTCGGCTGGTCCGCCTGGTGGGCGACCAGCACCTTGGTCGCCGCGGTCGGCGGCGGCGGCCGCAGGAAGGCCACGGCCGCGCCGAGCAGCAGCCCGAGCAGCGCCAGGGAGCCCCAGAGGCGGCGGCGCCTGCGCACGGCGACCACCAGCGCCTGGAGGTCCAGCAGCGGTGCGGGCGACGACTCGGCGGTCGTACTCGTCGTCACCCCGAACCTCTTCCCCGGTCGTCGCCGAGCGCGAGCACGGGCTCGGCGACCGTGGGCGCCGGCTCGTCGCCGTCCGGGCGCCGGCCCCGGGACCGCGCCGGACGCTCCCGGACCGGGCCGGCGACGACGACGCCGGCGAGTTCCTGCCCGGCGTCCTCACACGCCCCGGCGATTCCGGCGAGCTCCTCCGCCGTCCAGTTGCCCGCGCTGAGCACGACCAGCGCACCGGACTCGTCCTCGCGCTCCGGCACCAGCGGCCGGGCGACCGGGACCCCGACCACCCGCAGCAGCGGATCGCTCCCCGCCTCGTCGGCGAGCTGTCCGGCGGCCCGGCGGGCCGTCTCGTCGCCGTCCGGGACGAGCACCAGCAGCCGCCCGGCGTCCGGGAGTTGCTCCCGGAGGCGGGCGCACACCCGCCGGCGGCGGAGCTGCCGGCTCGCCTCGCCGCCGGAGGTCCGCGGGGCCGGCAGGTCCCACCGGACGTCGAGGCCCAGCAACCGGCCGGTCAGGGCCCGCGGGCCACGCCCCCGCGGCCGGTGGGCGCCGCGTTCCGCGGGGACGTCGACGGTGCCGAGCAGCACCGAGCCCAGCGCTGCGGCGATCTCCGGCCCGGTGCGCAGCCGCCGGCTCGTCCGGGCCGCGGTGAGATGGCCGACGACGGCGAGCAGGAAGAACAACAGCGCGCCCGCGGCGACGAGTTGGACCCTCGTCGGCGGCGCCTCGCCGGACGGCCGGGGCGCCGAGCCCATGACGACCATGTTGGCCTTGTTGGCGGCCGGGTCGGCCTGGTCCAGCTTCTTGATGGCGTCCTGGAGCGTGGTGCGCAGCTTCTCCAGTTCGGTGCGGGTCTGCACGCTCTCCACGGTCTGCCCCGGGTCGGCGGCGGCGGCCAGGTCGGTGATGCGGCGGCTGGCCTGCACCACCAGCTGCCGCAGCGCCTCGGGCTGGGCCGCCTCGGGGTCGGCGCTGTCGCCCGCGATGCGCCCGGCGAAGGTGACGAACTGCTGGGCCACCTGGTCGGAGAGCTGCTGGGCGCGCTCGGGAGTCTCGGCGGTGCCCGAGATCCTGATGATGTTCCCGTCCGCGGCCGTGGCGCTCACCTTGTCCCGCAGTGAGCTGCCGCTGACCCCGGCCCAGCCGAGCGTGGCGGCGGCCCGGTCGACCACCACCGAACTGGTCGCGATCTCCGCCTGGGTCAGCAGCTCCCGGTCCTGCCACACCCCGGGCAGCAGGACCGAGGCCGACGCCGTGTAGCTCGGCGGGAACAGCAGCGAGCTGCCGTAGCCGACGAGCGCGCCCAGGACGGCGAGGACGGCGAGCAGCCGCCAGCGCCGGCGCAGGATCCGGCCGATCGTGACCAGACGGATCGTGTCGTCGCTCAACGGCGCGGCCTGGGACGGCAGACGGCGGCGTAGGCGGCGAGCAGCGAGCGCTGCGAGTTGCGCCAGGCGAGCGGCCCGTTGATCCGCTCCTGGCCCAGCTTGCCCATCCAGGCCCGCCGTTCCGGATCGTCCATCAGCTCCGCGATCAGCCGGGCGAACTCGCCCTCGTCGTTCGCGGGGGCGTAGACGGCGGCGTCCCCGGCGGAGACCCGCGCCTCCCTGAGGTCGAAGGAGACGATGGGCCGGCCCATCACCATGTACTCCAGGACCTTGTTCATGGTCGACACGTCGTTGAGCGGGTTGCGCGGGTCCGGGGACAGGCACACGTCCGCGGTGGACAGGTAGCGCACCAGGTCGGCGTCCGGGACGCGTCCGGTGAACTGCACCTGCTCGGAGAGCCCCAGCCGCCGGGACAGCTCCACCATCGCGTCGAAGGTGTCGCCGCCGCCGACGAACACCGCGTGCCAGTCGCTGCGCCCGTACTCGTCGCGCAGCTTCGCCAGGGACCGCAGGGCGTAGTCGACGCCGTCCTGCGGGCCCATGACGCCGAGGTAGCACAGCAGGTGCGGCTTGCCGCGCTTCAGCTCCGGCTCCGGCGGCACCGGCCTGAACCGCTCGGTGTCGGGCGCGCTGCGCACCACGAAGACGTCCCCGGGCCGCCGGCCGCCGCGGCTGAGGGCGACGTCCCGGTAGCTCTCGTTGGTGGCCAGCACCACGTCCGCGGCCCGGTAGGTCCACCGTTCCAGCGCGCACACGGCGCGGAAGAGCAGGTCCTCGCCGCGGTCGAAGCGGGAGAGGTACAGCTCGGGCACCAGGTCGTGCTGGTCGAACACGAACCGCGCACCGCGCCGCTTCAGCCACAGGGCGGGCAGGAACAACAGGTCGGGCGGGTTGCAGGCGTGGACCACGTCGACCGGCCCGACCCTGCGGGCCAGCCGGGCGGTGTGCCACAGCGCCGATCCGTACTCCTGGAGGTAGCCGGCCGGGCCGCCGGTGGCCGCGCGCAGCGGGTAGCGGTGGATCCGCACCCCGTCGACCACCGTCTCCGGCTCGGTGTCCCGCTTGCTCCCGCGCGGGCAGATGACGTCGACCGTCCAGCCGGCGTCGCGCAGCGTCGTGCACTCCTGCCACACCCGGCGGTCGAACGGCACGGACAGGTTCTCCACCAGGACCAGCGCGCGACGGGTCCGCCCGTCGCCGCCGACCGCGTCACCGAACGTCGCGTCACCGAACGGTGTGTCACTGAACTCTTCGTCACCAAGCAAGGCCCGCGTACCCCGGTTCGGCCCGGCGCGCGTCGGCGTCGGGGAGGTGGACGAGATCGACGATCATCGGGTCGTCGCCGTGCGGCAGCGCCGACAGCACGGCCGGGTCCCTGGTCCCGACCACGCACACCTCGGCGTGGTCGAGCACCTCGCCGACGGACTGCGCGAGCAGCTGCGCGAGGTGCGGCAGCCGGGTCTCGATGTACTCGCGGTTGGCGCCGAGCAGCCGGGAGAGGTTCACGTTGGGGTCGTAGATCCGCAGCTCGTAGCCCTTGCCGAAGAGCCGCTCGGCCAGTTCGACGAGCGGGCTCTCCCGGAGGTCGTCGGTGCCGGGCTTGAAGGACAGGCCGAACAGGCCCACCCGGCGTTTGCCGGTGCGCTCGACCAGCTCCACCGCGCGCTGCAGATGGTCGGAGTTGGAGGGCAGCACGTGGGACAGGATCGGCACCGAGACGTCGGCCCGCTGCGCCGCGTGGACCAGACTGCGCAGGTCCTTGGGCAGGCAGGAGCCGCCGAAGGCGAAGCCGGGCCGCAGGTAGGCGGGGCTGATGTTCAGCTTGCGGTCGGCCAGGAAGACGTCCATCACCTGGTGCGAGTCGACTCCGAGCGCCTGGCAGACCGCGCCCAGCTCGTTCGCGAAGCCGATCTTGAGGCCGTGGAACGCGTTGTCCGCGTACTTGATCGCCTCGGCCGTCGGCACCGGCACCCGGAACACCTCGCCGGGCAGTCCCTCGTACAGTGCCGCGACCACGTCGCCGCTGGCCGGATCGAGTTCGCCGATGACGGTCTTGGGCGGGTCGAAGAAGTCCCGCACGCTGGTGCCCTCGCGCAGGAACTCCGGGTTGACCGCGACCCCGAAGTCCGTCCCGGCGGTGCCGCCGGCGTGCTTCTCCAGGATCGGCACCAGCAGGTTCAGGCAGGTGCCGGGGAGCATGGTGCTGCGGAACACGACGGTGTGCCGCCCGCCCCGCCCGCCCCGCCCGGCCACCGCGGCGCCGATCTGCTCGGCGACCCGTTCCAGGTAGGTGGTGCACAGGCTGCCGTTGGGCTCCGACGGCGTGCCCACGCAGACCAGCGACACCTCGCTGCCCGTCACCGCCTCGCGGACGTCGCCGGTGGCGCGCAGCGCTCCGGTCCGCACGACCTCGGCGATCAGTTCGCCGATCCGCTCCTCGACCACCGGGGCCTTGCCGTCGTTGACCAGGTCGACCTTCACCTGGTTGACGTCCACCCCGATGACCTCGTGGCCCAGGCCGGCCAGGCACGCGGCCGACACGCAGCCCACGTAGCCGAGCCCCAGGACACTGATCCTCATGAGCCGTTCCTCCCCTCGGGCAGGCCCTGCGGGCCGGCCATCCGCGCGCCGACCGGACGACGACGCCCCCCGGCCATCAGTAGGCCCCCTGGCCCTGGAGCACCGCACGCAGCGTCTTCCACAAGATCACCGCGTCCAGTGCGAGCGACCAGTCCTCCACGTACCGCAGGTCCAGCCGGACCGCCTCCTCCCAGGGCAGGTCACTGCGTCCGCTGATCTGCCACAGGCCGGTGAGCCCGGGTTTGACGAGCAGCCGGCGCCGGATGTCCGGGCCGTACGCCGCGGACTCCTCCGGCAGCGGGGGCCGCGGCCCGACGAGCGACATCGAGCCGGTGAGCACGTTGAGCAGCTGCGGCAGCTCGTCGAGCGAGTACCGTCGCAGCACTCCGCCGACCCGGGTCACCCGCGGGTCCCGGCGGAGCTTGAACAGCAGGCCGGCGCCCTCGTTGCGGTCGGCCAGCCCGGCCCGGGCCCGGTCCGCCCCGGCCACCATGGTGCGGAACTTGACCAGGGTGAACTGGCGGCCGTCCTTGCCGACCCGGTGCTGCCGGTAGAACACCCCGCCCGGGCTGTCCACCAGCACGAGCAGCCCGACGGCCACCATCAGCGGCGCGAACAGCACCAGCAGCAGCGCGGCGCCGAGCCGGTCGACGACCGCCTTGACCGCCCGCGGGCCCCCGGTGAAGGCGGGCATGCTGACCCGCAGCATCGGGATGCCGAGCACCGCGTCGACGTGCAGCCGCGGGCCGGCCACCTCCATCAGCACGGGCGCCACCACCATCTCGGCGTCGCCGCCCTCCAGGTTCCAGGCCAGCCGCTGCAGCCGGTCCGGCGACCAGTACGGGTCCGGGGTGATCGCGACGACCCGGTAGCCGTCGCGGCGGACGTGGTTGGCGACGTCCGTCAGCCGGCCGACGACCGGCACCCCGTCCAGCCGGTCACCGCCCGGGCCGAGCGCGTACGGCGTGCACACCGCCTCCACCCGCCAGCCGAGGTGCGGGAACTTGCGGGTCCGGGTGATCAGGTCGCGCACGGTGGCCGGGCTCCCGGCGGCGAGCACCGGGCGCAGGCACCGTCCCCGGTTGCGCTGCTTGTGCAGCCCCAGCCGCAGCACGTACCGCTCGGTCATGGTGACGAGCGTGATCGCCGGGATCGCGACGAAGATCCAGAGCTTGATGTTGTGCGAGGTGAGGGCGATCCCGCCGAGTGCCAGCACGACTGCCGCCGTGAACAGCGAGCGCCCGAGCCGGCGGAACTCCTCGGCGCCCTGGCCGAGTACGGCCGGGGCCCACCCGCGGGTCGTCGCCAGCGCGCCCAGCACCAGCAGTTCGGTGCCGAAGGCGAGGATTCCCCACTTCTCGTGCCAGTTGGCCGCGTCCCGGACCCCGAAGAAACCGCCGATCGCCGCCACCACGAAGGCGGTGGCCACGGTGTCGCTGATGATCACGGTACGGCGGTACTGCTGCTCCCAGTCGAGCTCGGGCTTGCTGAATCTCCCGTTCCTCGGGCGCCCGGGCGCCGGTGGAAACGGGCCGGCTAACTCCCCCTCCTCCTGCTCAACAGTCCCGTCCAGGTCGCCAGTGGGTTCGACGTGCTCGCTCCACACGGTTCCTCCCCCCGGGAGGCCCGTGCCTCCCGCACCTGTGCGTTCCTCCCCCGGAAGGCTGCTCCGCCTCCCGTGCCGCGCTGTTCCTGGTTCAGGGAGGCCCCGCCTCCCGCGCATGCCAAAACCGGCCGCTGCCGCGCTACTTGAACATCCGGACAGGCCCAGGGCCCGTTCCGGGCACCGAGCACCGCTCATCGAACACATGCCGCCGGGGACGCGACCACGGGCCGTCCGCAGCACCGGACCCGTAGTTCATGACTCGTCGCGCCTCGCGTCCTACCGTGCGAAGTGAAAATCAATCTAGAGCATCGGGGGCACCGACGAGGGGGATATGTGAAACACGTGCACGATATTTGAAGCAGGCCCCACCGAATGATCACCGGCGGGGCCGTCCGGGAGCCACGGACATGCGGCGTGACCTGTGCAGACGGCCCGGCCGGGCCCCCGGACACCAGAGGAACGGGGGAAGTCCCTTGATCGGGGCGGGAGTTGGCGGTGGCGCCGCCCTCCACCGGCGCCACCGGCCAGTCACTCCCCCGCGGCGTCGAGCAGGGCGCGCCACTGGGGCCGCGCTCTCCCGTCAAGCTCTTCGGGCAGCGCCGGCGGCGGGTCCTCAGTCGCTCCGCTCGCGGTGCCGCCACCGGACCGGGTCGACGGGCATCGCGCCGGATCGGCCGGCACCCGGGGCGGTGCGCGCCGGAGGGCGGTAGCCGGTGCAGCCGAGCACCAGCATCTCGTCGGCCCCCGGCTGGAACTCGTACCGCACCCGCTCCAGCCTGCTGTCGATCCCGGCGCCCGCCAGCTCCTCGCGCAGCCGTTCCAGGCCGGGGTGGCGCTCGCCGGTGTCGTACACCGTCACCGGGAAGAGCCGGACCTCCCGGCTGGCCACCCGGGCGAGTTCCAGCAGGGCGGCCCGCTGGAACTCCTCGCCCAGCCGGTTGCCGTAGGAGAAGACCAGGTGCGAGCTGAGCACCAGGTCGAAGGAGCGGTCGGAGAAGGGGAGTTCGGGCAGCGCCCCGGCCACGTAGCTCTCCGGGCGGGCGGCGATGTCCGCCCGGAACAGCCGGGAGTTGGCGGTCCACTGCCGGATCTGGTCGTCCGCGTCGCTGTACCAGGACCGGTTGAAGCCCGCCGTCTGCTCCGCCAGCAGCTCGCGCTTGAAGCTGCTCTCCCGCTCGACCAGCAGGCCCAACTCCGCGCGGTGCACCGCGTACTCGCGGTCGACGGCGACCGCGTCGACGCCCCGCTGCCCGGCCTCGGCGACGAAGCTCGCCGCGCCGCCCGGGCAGTCCAGGATGCGCCGGCCGAGGTCGCGGTCGGTGAGCGCGAACATCGCGCGGTACTCGGCGAAGGAGCGGGCGCTGACCAGCACGGTTCATCCCCGCCCGACGAACGGCATGGTGGTCGGCAGCACCACCAGCGACTGGATGCTGGTGTCCGGCGGCTGCGAGGCCATCAGCAGCAGGGCCTCGGTGAAGCGGTCCACCGGGATGGTCGCCTCCACCGCCATCGTCCCGTCGGCCTGCATCGCGGCGGGCTGCGGACTGCCGTCCGGCGGGGCGATGTTGCCGACGTCGATCTGCCCGCAGGAGATGCCGTACGGACGGCCGTCCAGCGCGAGCACCTTGGTGAGGCCGAGGACGGCGTGCTTGGCGGCGGTGTACGCCGGGGAGTTGGGGCGCGGCACGTGCGCCGAGGGCGCGCCGTTGTTGATGATCCGGCCACCTTGCGGGGTCTGGGTGCTCATCAGCCGGAAGGCCTCCCGGGCGCACAGGAAGCTGCCGGTGGCGATGGTGTCCAGGACGCGGTTCCAGTCGCCGAACGGCGTCTCGGTGATCGGCCGGCGCGGGGCGGCGGCGCCCGCGTTGTTGAACAGCAGGTCGAGCCGGCCGTACCGGTCGCGGACGGCGTCGAAGAGCCGGGCGACCTCCTCGGGGCTGCGGATGTCGGTCGGGACGGTCAGCACCCGCGCCGGGTCGACGTCCGCGAGCGCTGCGGTCTCCTCCAGGGCGTCCTTGCGCCGCCCGGCGAGCACCACCGTCCAGCCCGCCTCCAGCAGGGCCAGCGAGGAGGCCCGGCCGAGCCCGCTGCCGCCACCGGTGACCAGGGCGATCCTCCCGTTCAGGGCGTCCATGTCTCCCCCTCGTTCAGCCAGATCCGCAGCATCCGCCGGGCGTTCCGGCCGGGTTCGTCCACGTAGGCCGAACGCCCGTGCAGCACCCGGCTGTTGCGGATGATCAGCAGGTCCCCGGCGGCCATCGGCAGACCGAAGGCGATCTCCGGCCGGTACAGCACCTCGTCCAGCACCCCCAGCGCCTCCCACTGGCGGTCCGTCAGTTCCGGCCCGCCCCGGTCCGGCGATGAGCGGACGGTGCGGGTCTGGTAGTAGCAGCCGATCGTCCCGTCCTTCCTCGGGTACAGGATCGGGGTGACGACCAGCTGCGGGCCCGCCCGGCCGGTGCGGTCGAAGGTCCAGTCCTGACAGAGGGTGGCCAGCGCGTCCGGGCGCTCCCGCCCGATCAGGTCGTGGACGTGCCGGGCGCTCGCCAGCTTGGTCAGCCCGCCGCCGTGGAAGGCGGGTTGGAGGCAGAGCAGGACGAGCAGGTCGCACGTGTCGCAGTGGAAGCCGAGTTCGGTGTTGCCGTCGCCGTCCTGGTCTCGCAGCACCGAGGTGAGGTCGCCGCGCCCGTTCTGCGGCACGATCCGGCCGTAGTCCCGCAGCAGGAAGGCCAGCGCCTCGGTGATCTCCTGCTCCGGCTGGGCCGGGTCGACCAGGTTGGCGACGTGGGCGAGCCCGACCGCGTCGATGCTCTCCCGCGTGAAGGACCGCAGCCGTTCGCGCACCGGCTCGCCCGCGCCCCAGCGTCCGGCCCGGGCATCGGCCCAGAGCAGTCGCCGCTCCTCGTCGCCCAGCGGCAGCGACCACAGCTGCCGCCTGGCCTCCAACTCGAGGCTGCTCCATCCGATTTCGACCACCGCGCGCTCGTTCACGCCGCCTCCTCCGGCCGGGCCCCGGCCGCGACGGCCTTGGACCAGAGCGCCAGCGCCTCGTCGATCTGCGCGGCCGTGACGACCAGCGCGGGGACCATCCGGACCACGTTGAGGTGGATCCCGCAGGTCAGCAGCAGCAACCCGAGGTCGGCCGCCGCCTGCTGGACCCGCCGGGCGGCGTCCTGGTCCGGCGAGCCGTCCGGGCGGCAGAACTCGCTGGCCGCCATCAGCCCGAGGCCCCGGACGTCGCCGATGCCCGGCGCCCCGGCGGCGACCGCCCGCAGGCCGTCCAGCAGCCGGGCGCCCTGCTCGGCCGCGTTCTCGACCAGCCGCTCCTCGCGCAGCACGTCCAGGGTGGCCAGGGCGGCGGCGCAGGCCACCGGGTTCCCGCCGTAGGTGCCGCCCTGCGAACCGGGCCAGGCGCGCCTCATCAACTCGGTCGGCGCGGCGATGGCGGACAGCGGGAAGCCGCTGGCCAGGCCCTTCGCGGTGATCAGCACGTCGGGCACCACCTCGGGTTCGTGCTGGTGGGCCCAGAACCGGCCGGTGCGGCCGAAGCCGGTCTGCACCTCGTCCAGCACCAGCAGGATGCCGTGCCGGTCGGCGCGCTCGCGAAGCCCGGCGAGGAAACCGGCCGGGGCGGGGACGTACCCGCCCTCGCCGAGCACCGGTTCGACGAACACGGCGGCCGTCTCGGCGGGCGCGGAGACGGTGGCCAGCACCTCGTCCAGCCCGTGCAGGGCGTGCGCGACCGCCTCCTCCTGCGACAGTCCGAGGCGGAAGGCGGCCGGGAACGGCGCCACCGCGACCCCGGGCACCAGCGGGCCGATGCCCGCGCGGAAGCGGGTCCCGGCGGTGGTGAGCGAGGCCGCGCCCATGGTGCGGCCGTGGAAGGAGCCCTCGAAGACGATCACGTTCTGCCGCCCGGTGGCGTGCCGGGCCAGTCGCAGGGCCGCCTCCACCGCCTCCGTTCCGGCGGTGGCGTAGAACAGCGAGTCCAGGCCGGGCGGCAGGACGTCGCCCAACCGCTCGGTGAGGGTGAGGAGTTGGTCGTGCAGGACGGTGGTGTACTGGCCGTGGAGCAGCCGGCCGGCCTGTTCGCGGACGGCCTCGACCACCTTGGGGTGGCAGTGGCCGGTGCTGGTCACCCCCACGCCGGAGGTGAAGTCGAGGTAGCGGCGGCCGTCTGCGTCGTAGAGGTGGAGGCCTTCGCCGCGCACGGCGACGACGGGGGTGGCCTGTTTCAGCACTGGGGAGAGCTGGGACAACGGAGTCTGCCTTCTCTCAGGAGCCGGTCGGATCGGGGCTGTCGGGGTGAGGGCTGCCGGGGTCAGGGCCGACAGGTGGTGCGGTCTACGGGCGGCAGGTAGCCGGCCCGGGCGGCCCGGTCGAGCGCGGCCGCCCACCACTGCGGGGTCGGCGCACCGAAGCGCACGCCCAGCCGGTCCAGGACGCCGGTGGTGTAGCCGCTGTCCACCACGACGTTGCGCTCCTCCTGCTGGGCCCAGGCGGCGGCCAACCGGGCGGCGGTCGGGTGCCGCCGCTCGGCGCGGGCGATGGCGGCGGCGAAGGCCGCGTCGTCGACGAGCCGGACGGGGTGGCCCGACTCCGCCGTCCAGCGGATGAGTTCGTCGTGCGGCGTGGCGTACGGGGTCTCCACGTGGTAGGCGCCGGGTGCGGCGTACGGGTCGAGGGCGATCGCGGCGATCCCGGCGGCCACCGTGTCCACGTGCGAGAAGGCGAAGGCGGTGTCCGGCCGGCTGGGGGCGGCGCCGGCCAGCAGGTAGCCGCGGACGAGCTGGTAGATCCGGTTGTCGCCGATGTTGGCCTGGAAGGCGCCGGTGCGGCTGTGCGCGGCGATGTGGCCACTACGGTACAGGTACGCGGCGTGCCCGGTGGCCGCCCAGGCCCGGACGGCCTGCTCGGCCCGGTACTTGGTGCGCTCGTACGGGGTGCGGAAGTGCTGGCCGATCCACAGGTCGGCCTCGCTGAAGCGGCGCGGCGGCCCGTCCACGCCGCCGGACACGGCCAGCGTGGAGACGTGGTGCAGCCGGGCGTGCGGGGTGTGCTCGTCGACCCAGTCGAGCAGTCGGCGCACCGCGGTGTGGTTGGCGCTTTCCAGCTCGTCCGGTGAGGCGACCAGTCGGACGTCCGCCGCCGCGTGCACCACGATCCGGGCCTCGCGGGCCCGTGCCAGCCCGGCCGGCGAGAGGCCCAGGCCGTCCCGTTCGAGGTCCCCGGCGACGGCCTGGGCCCGCCGGTCGGCCAGGCGCCGTACGGCTCCGGCGTCGTCGGCGGCCCGTACCAGGCAGGTGACCACGGCGCCGCGCCGCCGGAAGGCTTCCAGCAGGTGCCGTCCCAGGTAGCCGGTGGCGCCGGTGAGCAGCACCCGGGCCGGCTCGCGGACGCTCGCCCGGGCGGTGGGCGCGACCCGGGCGTGCAGAAGTTGCCCGGAGGTGGACAGCGGCGAGCGCTGCGGCCGGGCGGCCGCCGGTCCGGCGAACGCCGCGGCGAACCGGCGGAGGATCCGCTCGGCGGCGTGGTGCGCCAGCGCGGGCCACCCGTACACCAGGTCGGCGACCAGCCGCTGTTCCACCACCCGCGCGGTGAGCCGCAGTTGGTACAGCGGGTCGCCCCCGGCGCAGCGGGCCGCCCCGGCCTGCTCGTCGGCGACGGTCCAGTCGAGCGCGGGCGCCTCGGGCAGCCGGAAGGTCCCGAGGAAGTTGAACCCGACCACGGGTCGCCCGCCGGCCCCGTCGGCCCCCTCCGACGCGTCCATCGGCCGGACGGGGGCCTCGCGCAGTTGCCGCGCCGTCTCCTCCGGGCCCGCGGACGGGTCCAGCTCGATGTGCTTGACGGCGGTGAACCAGCCGACGGTGTCCAGGAATTCGCCCGGGTCGCCGGCCGTGTCCCGGCCGTGGGTCTCGACCTCCACCGCGAGCCGGGGCACGCCGCGCCACCGGGCGACGGCTCCGGCGAAGGCGTCCAGCAGAGCGGCCTCCAGTCCGGCCCCGCCGCCGTGCCGGCCGACCAGCCGGGCGGTGGCGGCTGCGTCCAGCGCCCAGCTGAGCGCGCCGGGTTGGACGGGCGCGGCGGGCGCGGCGGCGTGGGCCTCCGGCGGGGCCGGTGGAGCGGCGGCCGCCCAGCGGTAGAAGTCGGCCGTCGGCGGCAGGTCGGGCCGCTTGCGGTCCAGCGCCGCGCGGTACGCGTGGGCGAGGTCGTCCAGCAGGATCCGCCAGGACAGCCCGTCGACCACCAGGTGGTGGGCGATCAGCGCGAGCCGGTCGTCGGCGCCGGGCGGGCCGGTGAACAGGTGGGCGCGCAGCAGCCGCCCGGCCGGCGGGTCGAGGCTGCGGTGGAGTTCGGTGCAGACTCCGGCGACGGTGTCGGCGATCGCTCCGGCCGCGCGCGGGATGCGGGAGTGGGAGAGCGGGTCGAGGTCCGCGACCGCCCGGGGTTCGCCGCAGCCGTCCGGCCGGAGGGGCCGGCGCAGCGCCGGATGGCGCTCCAGGACGGCGGCGACCGCTGCCGAGAGCGCGGCCGGGTCGACGGCGGCGCGGCAGCGCAGCAGCACCGACTGGTTCCAGTGCCGCACGTCCTGGAGGGACTTCTGCCGGTAGAACCAGCGTTGCGCCGGGGCGAGTTGGCGACCTTCCGGAGTGCCGCCGGCCCGGGGGTCCGGGACGGCCGGGGCCACCGGTACCGCCACCCCGGCCAGCGCGGCCGCCGTGGGGTACCGGTAGAAGTCCTCGTAGGCGACCCGCAGTCCGGAGCGCCGCAGGAGGGCGATGGTGCGCATGGCGAGGATGGAGTCCCCGCCGAGGTCGATGACGTCCGCCCGCGTCCCGATGGCCGGCAGTCCGAGCGCCCCGGCCCAGAACCGGGCGATCTCCCCGGCCAGACCGTCCCCGGCCGGACCGTCCCCGGCCGCGCCGGGCGGGCCGTCCGACTCCGCGCGGGATTCCACCAGCCGGGTCACCAGCTCGCCCAGCCGGGCCCGGTCCAGCTTGCCGTTCGGTCCGACCGGCAGCTCCGGCAGTACCAGGATCGGCTGCGGCACCGAGTAGCCGGGCAGCCGGTCACGCAGGTACTCCCCTAGTCCGCCCACCTCGGCGGTCAGACCCAACAGCCTTACGACGCCGAGCAGTTGTCGGCCACCGGGCGCCTCCCGCAGCAGGGCCGCGGAGCCGGCCACGCCCGGGTACCCGTCCATGGCCCGTTCGACCTCGGCGAGGTCGACCCGGTACCCGCGGACCTTCACCTGGCGGTCCACCCGGCCGAGGAAGACCAGGTTCCCGTCCGTCCGCCGGCGGCACAGATCGCCCGTCCGGTAGGTCCGTCGGCCGTCGTGCCGGACGAACCCCCTGGCGGTCTCCTCGGGCCGCCCGAAGTACCCGGCGCTGACCCCTCGCCCGCCGATCAGCAGCTCCCCCACCGCGCCCTCGGCCACCGGCCGCCCAACGCCGTCCACCAGGCTGAGCAGCACCTCGCCGATCCCGCTGCCGATCGGTACGGTCGGTTCCCCGGCCGGCAGTTGACGGGCCGAGGTGGCCAGGAAGCAGGTCGCGCCGACGGTGGTCTCGGTCGGTCCGTAGTGGTTGACCAGCCGTTCGGTGACGCCGTCGTCGAGCAGGGCGGCGGCGAGCGGGCGCGGCAGGGCCTCGCCGCCGAGTAGCAGGGTGCGCAGCGGCGGGGCGCCGGCCGGGCGGCCCTCCAACAGGGCGGTCAGGTGCGAGGGGGTGGTCTTCAGGGTGTCGACGCCGGCGCGGCTCAGCGCGGCCCAGAAGGCCGCGGGGTCGCGCACCTCGTGGTCGGGCACGAGGTGCACCGAGCCGCCGGTGGCCAGGGCGAGCAGCCAGGCGGTGTGCCCGAGGTCGGCGGCGAGGGTGGTGACGTGCGCGGTCCTGGGGGCGTCGGCCTCGGTGAGTCCGAGCCGGGCGGCCAGCGAGCGCGCGTAGTGCACGGCGTTGGCGTGGGTGACGGCCACCGCCTTGGGCTCGCCGCTGGAACCGGAGGTGAAGGAGAGGTACGCCGGGTCCTCCCCGGCGGGCTCGCCGCCCTGCCAGTCGGGGCCGGCCGCCAGGACGTCCACCACCTCCGCACCGGGCCCACCGGGCCCACCAGAGCCGCCGGACGCGCCGGGTCCGCCCTCGGTGGCCAGCACCCGCCCGACCCGGACGGCCGCCAGCCGCCGGGCCAGGTCCGCCGCGGACCAGTCGGGATCGGTCAGCACGGCGGCCGCGCCGGAGCGCAGCACCCCGTGCAGCAGCACCAGCATCCGGGCGTCCCGGGGCCCGAGCAGGGCGACCCGGTCGCCCCGTCCCGTGCCGCCGGCGGCCAGCCGGGCGGCGATCCGCCCGGCGGCGGCGTCCAGGGTGCGGTGGTCGAGGCTGCGGACGCCGTCGGTGACGGCGGGTCGGTCGGGGTGGGCGCGGGCGAGGTGCGACAGCAGGGCGGTGAGCGAGTCGGTGGCGGGGGTGGACCGGACGTACCGCGTCGCGGAGGTCACGCCGACTCGTCCCCCGTCCGTACCGCCGCGCCCGGTTGGGCGAGCACCCGGGGGTCGCCCGCCAGGTACCCGTCCAGCCCGGCGCCTTCGGGTAGTCGTCCGGCCAGCTCCCAGGCCAGCATGCGGTGCAGGCCGTCGATGTGGATCAGCCCGGCGCGCACCGCCAGGCTCGCGTAGTCGGGATGGTCGACGGGCGCGGTGCAGAGGTAGAGCGGCGTGAACGGCGCCCGGCGCAGCAGGTGGAGCTTGGCCGCGCAGACCGGGTTGGCCGCCGTCCAGGCGGCGCCGCCTGCGCGGACCCGTTCGGCCGCGAGGGCGACGGTCAGCCCGCTCCGCGGGACGAGTTCGTGCTCGCCGCCCTCGCTGAGGTGCCAGGGCAGCACGACGCCGAGGACGTCGGCCCGGGTGAGCCGGACCCGCCACCAGCCGTCGGCGATCCGGTCGGCGCGTTCCAGGTTCTCCTCGCCGTACACGTTGGTGTTCCCCTCATGGCCCCGTTCCACCGGGTGGTCCCGCAGGTAGGCGTCGTGGACCTCGGAGTAGGCGACGGCGGTGACGATCTCCACGGCAGTGCTCCTCAGGCGGTTCAAACGGTTCCGGTGTACTCGGTGAAGTGGTGTTCCGCGAACAGCTCGGGCCACTGCCCGTCGGCCAGGTCCAGTTCGCGGGCCCGGGCGAGCATCAGCCGCCAGTGCGGCTTCACCGGGCGCCAGCGCGCTCCCACCTGGCAGTAGGAGGCGTCGATGAAGTAGCGGGGTTGACCCGGCCCTTCGGGTGCCGGTCTGCGGGTGTGGAACAGCGCCGAGTTGAGCAGCACGGTGGTCCCGGGCGGCAGCCGGTCGAGGACCACCTCGCCGGGCAGCTCCGCGGTGCCGTGGTGGGCGTAGGCATCCTTGCCGGCGGCGTGGCGGTGCGAGCCGGGCAGGACGGCCAGGCTGCCGACCTTCGCGTCCAGGCCACCGAGGTAGTGCAGGGCGTGGACCATCAGCAGCGACGGGTCGGAGCCGTCGTGGGGCTCGCAGTCGTGGTGCCAGGGCTTTCCGGGGATGCCCGGGGACTGGCGGTCGCTGTGCAGGTGGTGGAAGACGAAGGACGGGCCGATCAGCCCGGTCAGCGCCAGCAGCAGCGGCGGGTGGGCGAGCAGCTCGCCGTGGGCGGGGAGCTCCAGTTCCAGCAGCGGGGGCGGCCCGTGCCGGTCGGGGTCGGTGCAGGCGGCGATCGAGCGGGCCCGCAGACCCTCGTCCACCCAGCGGTCCACCTCGGGGACGAGGCGTTCGCGCAGCGCCTCGGGCAGCAGTCCGGGCAGGACCAGGTACCCGGATTCCAGGAACTGACGGCGGTGCTCGGTGTCGAGGGCCTCACGCCCGGCGGAGTGCACGGTCACCGAAGAGACCCCCTCCTTCCGGTCGACGGGGCGCACAACGGGACGCGGTACGGAAAAGGGGGCACACGGGTCCGTCCAGACTTCGGGTGGCGGCGGTGGAGCCCGTCGTCGCCACGGACAGCTGAGTTCGGGTTCGCGTTTCGGGTCCGCGATCGGCAACGATCGCCACGAAGAGACACGCGTCAACCACGTAAGGTGATCCGCCTCAGGAGTATGAACCGGCCATCGCGTCCACGACAAGAGCAAAGCCAACCCGTGGACACCTTCCCGCCACCGTGCCGTTCAGCTCCGGCCATCACTCGATTCCCGGCCCACCGGAAACTCCGGCGCTCCCCCGCCCCGGTGATTCGCCGCCGGAACAGCCGATGCGGCAGAGTTGCGACATGAGCGTCGATGCCCGGAGTCACCAGCACAGCCCCGGACCGGCCCGGCGGCGGCCGGTCCAACAGCGCAGCCAGGAGCGGTACGGCCGCATCCTGGACGCCTGCGCCGGGCTGCTGGACGAGGTCGGGGCGACCGCGCTCACCACCAAGGAGGTCGCCCAGCGCGCCCAGGTGCCGATCGGCACCCTGTACCAGTTCTTCGCCGGCAAGGAGGACCTGCTGGCCGCGCTCGCCACCCGCAACCTCGACCACTACCTCCAGCGCCTGGACGCCCGGCTCGCCGGGTCCGCCCCGCTCGGCCCGGCCGGCTTCACCGACCTCGCGGTGGAGGAGTTCGTCGCGATGAAGCGCGCGGTGCCCGGCTTCGGGCAGGTGGACTTCGGCCTCGCCGGTACGGCCGTGCCCGCCGGGGTGCGGGACGAGACGCACCTGCTCGACGCGGGCGTGGACAACAACACCGCCGTCGCCCTCCGGCTGCAGGCGCTCGGCGGCGAGCTGTTCGAGACGGGCGACCCGGCGGCCACCACCCTCGCCCTGCGGGTCGCCCTGGAGGCGGCCGACGCGGTGCTCAAGCTGGCCTTCCGGGGGGACCCGCAGGGCGATCCGGCGCTGATCACCGAATGCAAACGGCTGGTGCGCGGTTACCTCGCGCAACAGCTGCCCACCGGCTGAGCCACCGCCCCGGGTGCCCGGCGCGTCCCGCCCGCCCGAGCCGTTGCGTGCCCGGCGCCCCGGCAGCAGAGTGGATAGCGGAACGGCCGTAGAGGCGGCCGCCGCGATCCGAGGAGCACGATCATGCACGCAGCGGTAGGTGACCAGCTCCACATCCACAGCAGGGCAGTGGGCATGGTGGACCAGAAGGGCGAGATCGTCGAGGTGCGCGGCACCGACGGCCAGCCGCCGTACGTCGTCCGCTTCGAGGACGGCCACGAGGGCCTGATCTACCCCGGCCCCGACTGCAACATCGAACCCCGCCAGGCGGGACTCTGACCGACCCCTCCGTCACTCCGCGCCCGCCGATCACTGCGAGGTGACGAGGCGCGGTGACCGCACCCCCGCCCCCGCTGCCCGGGGCGCTCGCCGGGCTCGCGCCACTGCTGGACCACTACGGGTACCTCGCGGTGGCGCTGCTCGTGCTGCTGGACAACTGCGGCATCCCGGTGCCCGGGCAGACCATCCTGGTGCTCGCCTCCGTGTACGCCGGCACCGGACACCTCGACTTCACCGCCGTGCTGCTGATCGCGGCCGCGGCCGCCACCCTCGGCAACAGCATCGGCTACCTGATCGGCCGCACCGGCGGGCGCGCCTTCGTCCACCGCTGGGGCCGCTACGTGCTGCTCACCCCGGCCCGGATGGACCGCGCGGACGGCTTCTTCGCCCGGCACGGCGGCAAGGTGGTCCTCGTCGCCCGCTTCGTGGACGGGCTGCGGCAGTACAACGGCATCATCGCCGGGACCACCGGGATGCCCTGGCGCCGCTTCACGCCCTTCAACCTGCTCGGCGCCGTGCTGTGGACGGCCGTCTGGGGCACCTTCGGGTACGTCGCCGGCGCCAACATCGGGACGGTGTACCGGACGGCGATCCGCTACCAGCTGTGGTTCGCGGTCGGGCTCGGGCTGCTGGTCGCCGCGTTGCTGCTGCGGCAGGTGCTGCGCTACCGGCGGAGGCGCCGGCACCACGAGGGCACTGACGCCTCCGACGCCTCAGCCGGGTCCAACGGGTCCGACGGGTCCGACGGGTCCGAGGACGGTCCCTGACGCAGCGGGAACACCTCGAAGGGCACCGCGAAGCGCGTCCCCAGCCGGGTGCCCGCGCCCCGGCCCAAGCCCTCCAGGAACTCCCGGGCGTCCGCCATCGCGCCGCCCAGCCCGGCCAGGTAGGCGGGACACGGACGAACCGGACGAGGACTGAGGAGTGGTCAGCCGACCCGAGGGCCGCCTTCGAACCCGCTCCCTGCGGCGCGCCACCGCAGCGGCGGTGGTCAGCCCGTCTCGGGGGTGAGCTGGGCAGCCGGGACGGCCTGGGGGCGGGGCCAGCTGATGCGGGTGGCGCACAGGGAGACGACGGCGGCGGAGGCGGCGACGGCGGCCATGCCCCAGACCAGGCTGGTGCCGCCGGCGATGAAGCCGATCAGGGCGGGGCCGGCCAGCAGGCCGGTGGTCCCCATGGCGGCGACCAGGGAGAGCGCGTCGGAGCCCTGGCGGGCGGCGGCGACGTAGACGCACGGGGTGACGGCGGCGACGCCGAGTCCGACGCAGGCGAAGCCGAGCAGGGTGGGCACCACACCGCCCGCCAGCAGGGCCAGCGCGAGGCCGAGACCGGCCAGCAGGCTGCCGGTGCGGACGATCCGGCCGTCGCCGAAGCGGGTGCGCCAGCCGTCGGCGAAGATCCGGGCGCAGACCATCATCACCGAGACCACGGCGATGCCCATCGGGGCGAGTCCGGCGCCGGCGTGCACCACGTCCTTGAGGTAGAGCGCCGACCAGTCGTTCATCGCGCCCTCGGTGACGGTGCCGAAGACCATCGCCAGGCCCATCCAGAGGGTGGCCGCGGCGGGCAGCGCGAAGCCGCGGCGTTCCTTCTTCCGCTCCTCCGGAGAGGCGGCTTCCGGCGGCGCGTCGGCCAGCAGGCCGGGCCGGGCGGCCGCCACCAGCACGGCCAGCAGCAGTGCGGCCAGCCCGAAGTGGACGGCGAGGGTGCCGGTGAAGGCGTTGACGCCGGAGGCCAGCAGGGCGGCCAGCAGCGATCCGGCGCTGAAGGTGGCGTGCAGCCTGGACATGGTGGTGCGCCCGTGGCGGGCCTCCAGCGCGGCGCCCTGGGCGTTCATCGCGACGTTCAGGCAGCCCACCGCGACGCCGTCGCAGAACAGCACCAGCAGGGTGACGGGGTAGTCGGGCACCACCGACAGTGCCATCAGGATCACGCCCAGGGCGAGCGCGGACAGCACCGAGAGCAGGCGGGAGCCGAGCCGCCGCATCAGCACCGCGACCAGCGGGAAGGACACGGCCGCGCCGATCCCGCAGGTCATCAGCAGCAGACCGATCTGGGCCTCGCCCAGGTCGAGCCGGGCCTTGAGCGCGGGCACCCGGGACACCCAGGTCGCGTACTGGAACCCGAGGACGAAGAACAGTGCGCCGATGGCCAGTTGGGAGCGGCGGAACTCGTCGCGTGCGGGGGACATGTGCATCAGCCCACTTCGGCTCTGGAGGGGGAGGGGGCGGTGTCGGCCGAGGGGCCTGCCAGGGGCTTGGCCATGTAGACCGCCTCGGTGCCGTAGCTGGCGGGCAGCCCGATCTCGGGCCGGGCGCGGTAGCCCAGCCGGGACCACAGCACCTGCGAGCCGCGGACGGCGACCAGCGAGAGGGTTCGGTATCCGGCCTGCCGACCGGTCTCCTCCAGGTGGAGCAGCAGCAGGTCGGCGAGGCCGCGGCCGCGGGCCCGCTCGGCGATCACCAGGTCGTGGGCGTGCAGGTTGCTCCCGCCGGTCCCGCTACTCCCGCCGATCCCGCTGCTCCCCCGTCCGGCGCCGTCGGACTCGGCCCGGCTGAGGTCCGGGCAGCGGAACAGCGGGTACGGCAGGGCGAGCAGGTAGCCGCAGAAGCCGTCCGCGTCCTCCAGCACGAAGCAGGTCGACGGCGAGGCGCGGTGCCGGGAGCGCAGTGCCGCGCCGCCCTCGGAGAGGCCGCTGGGGGCGTAGGCGCGTTCCTCGGCCGCGATGACGTCCGGCCAGTCGTCCTCGTGGAGCAGCCGGATCCGGGTGTCGCTCATGCGCCGGCTCCTCGGTCGCCGGAGCCGCCGATGCAGGTGTACGGCAGCGGCGGGAAGCCGTTGAACCCCCGGGTGGCGTAGGCCGTGGCGTACGCGCCGCAGGAGTGGATCCACACCGGGTCGCCGGAGGCGATCGCGTGCGGGACGCGCACCGGGCCGTCCTCCTGGGCGTAGGCGTCGTCGCTGTCGCAGGTCGGGCCGGCCACCACGGCGTTGACGAACTGGCCGCCGGGGTGGGTGGGGAACTCCAGCCGGTACTGCAGCTGGTCCATCTCGTACAGGCCGTTGAACTTGCCGCAGCTCAGGTAGAGCCAGTCCGCGCGGGTGCCGTCGAGCTGGTGGCGGGAGGTGAGCCGGGCGACGTGGGCGCGGATCGCGCCGTGGTCGGCGACCAGGTGGCGGCCGGGTTCGAGCAGGAACTCCAGCGGGGCGGCGTTGACGGCGCGCAGCCGTTCCATGCCTTCGCGGATCACCGTGAACATCTTGTCCAGCGGCGGTTCGAGGGGGCGTCCGCTCCGGTCGAGCACGCCCAGGGCGGGCAGTCCGCCGCCGAGGTTGACCCGGGTCGGGGTGATGCCGCGCCAGTTGAGCGTTTCCAGGACGGCGGCCAGCGAGTCGATCGCCGCGGTCCAGGCCTCGGCGGTCATCTGCTGGGAGCCGACGTGGACGGACAGGCCGGAGGGCACCAGCCCGGCGGTGCGGGCCGCGCCGAGCACCCGCAGCGCGTCCTCGGGCGAGCAGCCGAACTTGTGGCTCAGGCCCCACAGGGCGCCCTCGCCGGTGGTCGCGATGCGGCAGAACACCCGGGAGCCGGGGGCGTGTTCGGCGATCGCGGCGACGTCCTCCAGGCTGTCGGTGGCGAAGTCGCGCACGCCCATCCGGTAGGCCTCGGCGATGTTGCGGTCGGACTTGACGGTGTTGCCGTAGTGGATCAGTTCGGGGGCCACCCCGGTGCGCAGCGCCTGGGCGATCTCCTGGGGGCTGGCCGCGTCGAAGCCGGAGCCGAGCCCGGCCAGGTGGTCGAGCACCTCGTCGACCGGGCAGGCCTTCATCGCGAACCGGACGGCCACGTCGGGCAGTTCGGCGCGCAGCGCGGCGTACTGGCGGCCGATGCCGTCCAGGTCGTAGATGACGGTGTCCTCGGTGGCGGAGGCGAGCGCGGCGCGCAGGGCGGTGCGGTCGTGCGGTTCGGGGCGGGGCGCGGCGTCCGCGTGCCCGGCGACCTGGGCGGTCGGGGCGCGGTGGCCCGCCCTCCCGTGGTCGGCCCGCCGGCGCTCCTCGGCGGGGCGGCGCGGTTCGGTGGAACGGCGCGGTTCGGTGGAACGGCGCGGTTCGGTGGTCTGGGGTATCACGTGTGAACTCCCGGTGCGGCAGGGCGTGCCTTGTGGATCTTGTCGGATCAGGCCGCGGCGTTGGGGTGCGTGCATCGCAAGGCGGAGGTGGGGTACCTCCCGGCCGAAGGCTGGGGGAGCGTCGCGGCCCCGGCAAGGATCCGCAAGACACGCCCTACCGCGGCAGCCGGTCGGCGGGGGTGGCCCTGCTCGCCCGCACCAGCGGACCCCACGCGTCGATCAGCAGGGCGAAGTCCTCGATGTCCGCCTGCGCCTCGTCGAGCAGACGCGCCCTCGCGGGCGCCAGGTGGTCGGCGAACTCGGCGTACTTCCCGCCCAGTCGCCGGTAACAGCGGTCGAGTTCGGCGAGCCGCCGGTGGTTCTCCGCGCGGTCCGTCGCGGCGCTGCGGCGGGCGGAGTCGGCGATCGCCTCGGGGCGGACGTGGTGGTGCTCGTCGAGCAGGGCGCCGCCGGCCCGCTCCATGTCGGCGTAGACCGGGTGGAGGTAGAGCATCGAGAGCAGGAACTTGGCGTAGCGCTCCTGGTAGGCGGTGAAGCCGGAGCCGGTGCGCCGTTCCGGCGTGTAGTAGTTGACGATGTGCCGGTTGTGGGTGACGCCGGGCAGGGTGGCGTCGTGCACCAGGTGGTGCAGGAAGTAGTCGCTGCCGATGGTGTCGGTGGCGGGCGGCAGCGGGACGCGCTCGTACACCTCGTGGTCGAGGGCGATGTTGCACATGTCGATCCGCCAGATGTCGGGGCGGTCGAGCACGGCGCGGTCGGCGGTGAAGGGCTCGGTGCCGGCGCCGGTGAAGGACTCGGCGACGAGTTCCCGGCGTTCCTCCTCGGTGGCCCCGGTGGGCGCCCAGAGCGCCACCACGTCGTGGTAGGTCTCCGGGTCGAGTTCGCGGATCTCGCCGAGGTCGACGGAGAGTTCGCCGATGAAGGAGGCCCCGACCAGGGCGACCGGCTTGTCGGCGTGCGCCGGGTCGAGGGTGTGCTCGGTGACGGCGGCGGCCGCGTCGGCGGCCTTGAGCCCGATGGTGGCGAGTTCGTGCTCGATCGGGAACACCGGCGCGCCGTCGTGCCACTGGTAGCGGCTGTCGGAGTCGCGGCGGTGCACCGAGGTGCAGCCGAGCGCGGCGGCCAGCAGGAAGGCCCGGTTGGTGCAGGCGCCGTAGGAGACGGCGTCGGGCAGCATCAGGTCGAGCAGCCTGTCCGGTCCGGGGAGGCCGGAGCGCTCGATCGCCCCGCGCAGGAAGGCGCGTTGGGCGTCCTCGTCCAGGTGGTGGACGACCACGCCCTCGACGGGCGGCAGCGCGGCGGCCGCGGCGGCGTGCCGGGCGCGCGCCGCCGGGTCGGCGGAGTCGAGCACCAGCAGGTGCACCCGGACGCCGAACCGCCGGGCGGCGTGGGCGGCTTCGGCGCCGACCGCGGTGACGGTGTCCGCGCACTCGCGGTTGGTGGGCAGGGCCAGGCAGACGGTGCGCACTACCGCTCCCCCGCAGGCTGCTCGAAGCCGCGCCCGGTCCAGGACCGCAGGCCGAGCAGCTTCTCGCCGAGTTCGGTCAGTTCGGCCCGCCCGTAGCGCAGCGCCTCGGGCCGGTCGGCGTCCCCGACCAGGGTGCGGTTCCAGTCCGGGGTGGCGAGGGTGCGCCAGGACTCGACCCGGGAGCGGCGCAGCGGCTCGGCCTCCTCCAGGGCGGGCATCATGGACAGGTACTGCACCGAACGCACGCCGTCCTCGGAGGTGTTGGGGGCGACGCCGTGGGCGAGCAGCCCGTTCCAGATCAGCAGGTCACCGGCCTTTAACTCGGGTCGGACCACCGGGAACTCGGCGCGGTCGACGGCCGGGCGGATCGGGTCGCGGTCGGCGGGCTGGGCGGCCTGCCACTCGTTGAAGCGGCGGAACAGCTCCGGGTTGCACTGGAAGCCGCCGTGGTCGGGGGCGGTGTCGTTGAGCGCGATGATGCCCTGGACGCGCTGCGGCAGCATGCCCCGGGTGGTGTCGACGTCCCAGTGCAGTTCGATGTCGAAGCCCTTGTCGGTGGGTTCGATGAGGGCGCGGTCGCGGTTGCGCACGTTCGGCGGGTTGAGGTTGAGCCGGTCGAGGGTGACCCACAGCTCCTCGCAGTCCCACACGTCGACGAAGGCGTCGTAGACGCGCTGCGCCTGGCGGCTGTCCCAGATGAGCTGGTGGTGGTAGGCCTCGACGAAGCCGTAGATGTGCAGGTGTCGGTCGAGTTCGTCGCGGTACTCGCGCTCGCGGTACCAGTCCTGCGGGCGGTCGGGCGACAGGCCCTGGAACTCCCAGGTGAAGTCGAGCAGTCGCCGCGCGGCGTCGGCCGGGATCGCCTGCTCCACCACGACGTAGCCGTAGGTCTGCCAGTGCGCGAAGTCCTCCTCGGAGAGCACCCGCAGCGGGAGCTTCTTGCGCAGTTCGCGCAGGGCGGTCCGGGCGAGGTAGCTCTCCGTGTCGGCGCTGAAGTAGGGGCGCTCGGAGGCGGCCCGGTACAGATATTCCTCTGGGTGTTCGTCAGGGCTCGGCATGGGCGGTCACTCCGTGGTTCGTGGTCGATGCAGCGCGTCCTCGGACGCCCGTCGCGGGCACGGCGAGCCGACGGCCTGGCAGCGGCCGGAAGGGGAATCCGGGGCGCGGACGGGACGGCCGTCCGCATGCGCTCCTCATCGCCTCGGCCCCCGAGCAGCGCACAGCGCCACGTCAGGGGGCCAACTCGCCCGTCCGGCAGGGGCACTCACCCCGCATCAGTCTTCGCCGGACCGCGCTCTCCATACGTTGGACTAGACCAACTAATGGTGTCAACCCTTTCCCGCGGGTTACCGATTGGGAAATCCGCGCAGTTCACAGCGCCTCCGGAGCCTCGCTTTATGTTTCGGAGACTGACATAAGGCCGGGTACGTTTCGGTAATTGACACAAATGCGAAGAGGATGAACCCCCGGCGGCCCCCGGTCCGTTACACCCGGCCACGACCACACCCGCGGCCGCACCGGGCCACCGCCGTCCGCCCGCCGTACGTTGGGACTGTGGCACGCACCCGACTGGCCCCGCCCGGCTGGCTGACCGAGAGCCTGCGGCCCCGGGACGCGCCGATCCCCTGGGCCGCGGCGGCCCGCGCCTCGGTGGCGCTCGCCGCCCCGCTCGCCGTCGGCACCGCCACCGGCCAGACCGGCTCCGGCGCGCTGGTGTCGATGGGCGCGCTGTCCGGGGTGATCGGGGACTCCGCCGACGCCTACCGGATGCGGGTGTTCAACATCGCCGTGCCGCAGCTGCTCGGCGCCCTCGGGGTGCTGGCCGGCACCCAGGTGTACGGCTCCGGCTGGACGGCGGTCCTCGCGCTGACCGCGGTCGCGCTGGTCTCCGGGATGATCTCCTCGATCGGCGCGGTCGCCTCCGTCTCGGGTCTGCTCCTGCTGCTCAACGCCGTGGTCGGGGCCGGCCTGCCGCTGCCCTCCCCCTGGTGGCTGCCACCCGCCCTGCTGCTGCTCGGCGGCCTGCTCGTCCTCGCCCTCACCCTGCTCGCCTGGCCGCTGCGCGGCGCCACCCCCGAGCGCGCCGTGGTCGCCGACACCTACCGGGCGGTCGCCGGGCTGCTGGAGGCCACCGGATCACCGGGCTACGAGGACCGGCGCCGCGCGCTCACCCAGTCGCTCAACCACTCCTACGACCTGCTGCTCGCCCGCCGCGCCCGCCGGCACGGCCGCTCCGCCACCCTGGTGCGCCTGCTCGCCCAGCTCAACGCGTTGATCCCGGTGGTCGAGGGGGCGGCCGCGGCCCACCTGCGCCCGCCCGGGTACGGTCCGCTGTCGCCCGCCTACCCGGCCGCCGTGCGCGAGCTGGCCGAGGCCGTCGAGCGGGGCCGCACCGGCCCGGCCCCGCCGCCCGGGCTGCCCGAGCCGCGCGGCCCCTCCACCCGCGCGCTGGCCGAGGCGATCGGGCACGCCGCCGACGTCGTGAACGAGGCCTCGCCCGACCCGTACACCGCCGACGACCGGCTCGGCCGGCCCGCCGGCCTGGAGGTCCGGACCCGCCGGGCGGCTCGCGCGCTGCTGCTGTCCGGCGCCTCCTGGCGGTACGGGCTGCGGCTGGCGCTGTGCATCGGGCTGGCCCAGGTGCTGGTCTCGGCGATCGCCGTCCCGCGCTCCTACTGGGTGGCGCTGACCGTCACCTTCGTGCTGAAACCGGACTTCGGCTCGGTGTTCTCCCGGGCGGTGCTGCGCGCGCTGGGCACCGCCGCCGGGCTGCTGATCGCCATGCCGGTGCTGGCCGAGGTGCCGCACGGCTGGTGGGACGTGCCCGTGATGGCGGTGCTCGCCACGCTCATCCCGGTGCTCTCCGCCAAGGGGTACGCCTTCCAGACCGCGGCCATCACCCCGGTCATCCTGATGCTCTCTGACCTGCTCAACCACCAGGGCTTCCACCTGGTGCTGCCCAGGCTCTACGACTCGCTGATCGGCTGCGGCATCGCCCTGCTGGCCGGCTACCTGCTGTGGCCGGAGTCCTGGCACACCCGGATCGGCGACCGGCTGGCCGACGCCGTCCAGGACACCGCCTCCTACGTGTCGCTGGCCTTCACCACCGGGCCGGGGCGGGACGAGCCGGCCCGCGCCCGCTACCGGCGGCGGCTCTACCGCGACCTCTCGGCGGTGCGCAGCGAGTTCCAGCGGGCGCTCACCGAGCCGCCGCCGGTCGGCGCCCGGGCCGAGGCCTGGTGGCCGCTGGTGATCGCGGTGGAGCGGATCGTGGACACCACCACCGCGACCCGGGTGCGGATCGAGCACGGCGCGCCTGCGCCGACCGAGGCCGCGGTCCGCGCCGTCACCCGGGAGCTGACCGACCTGGCCGAGGCGCTGCGGACCGGTGCCCCGCCGCCCGGAGCCGACCCGGAAGCGCCGGCGCCCGACTGCGCGCTGGCCCGGCTGCGCCACGAGGTGCACGCGGCCCGGTCGGTGGCCTACCCGTGACGGCGGTGCCCGGAGGTCAGTCCTGGATCCGCCGCCAGGGCCGGTCCGCCTCCAGCGCGTAGGCCAGCTCCAGCAGCACCCGCTCCTGCCCGTGCGCGGCCGACAGGTGCACCCCGATCGGCAGCCCGCTCGGCGCCGCGCCGGCGGGCAGGGAGATGCCCGGGCCGCCGGTCACGTTGTTGACCGGGGTGAAGGCGACGTAGCGCAGCAGCCGATCGACCAGCTCGTCGAAGGCGACGTTCGGGCTGAGGTGCCCGATCGGCGGGGCGGTGTGGGCGAGCACCGGGGAGAGGATCGCGTCGTGCTCGCGGAAGATCCCCGCGTACACCGCCTCGGTCCGGCGCAGCCGCCGCAGCACGCCCGGGGTGCGCCGGAACTCGGCCTGGAAGCTGCGGCGCAGCCCGGTGGTCAGCCCGTCCAGCTTGCCGGCCCGGAAGCCGGGGTCGAGCACCAGCCGGCCGGTGAGCGCGATCACCCAGGCGATGTAGCCCCAGTACGCGAGGAAGTCCCGGGAGAACTCCTCGCCGAACGGCAGGGTGGTGGGCACGACCCGGTGGCCCATCGCCTCGAGCCGGGCGGCGGTCTCCTCGACGGCCCGGCGGGTCGCCTCGTCGGTCTTGGCGGTCGGCGAGTCGACGACCAGGCCGATCCGCAGCCGGCGTTCCCCGGGGCCCTCGACCAGGCCGAGCGGGGGCAGCTTCGGGTTGCGGTGGTGGCGTTCGGCGGCGGCGAAGAAGGCGGCGGTGTCGCGCACCGAGCGGGTCACCACCCCGTCGGTGACCAGGTCGATCGGCAGCTTGCCGCCCTGGGCGTTGGTCACCAGCCGGCCGCGGGTGGGCTTCAGGCCGACCAGGCCGCAGCAGGCCGCCGGGATGCGGATCGACCCGCCGCCGTCGTTGGCGTGGGCGATCGGCACCACGCCGGCCGCCACCAGGGCGGCCGCGCCGCCCGAGGAGGCGCCCGGCGAGTGCGAGGTCTTCCAGGGGTTGCGCACCGGCTGGGCGGTGGCGAACTCGGTGGAGGCGTTCAGTCCGAACTCGGGCAGCCGGGTCTTGCCGAGCACCGCCAGGCCGGTGGACAGCAGTTGGTCGGTGAAGCGGGCGTTGCGGCGGGCCGGGCGGGCGCGGAAGGCCTCGCTGCCCATGCCGGTGGGCAGGCCGCGCAGGTCGACGTTGTCCTTGAGGTAGGTCGGCACGCCCCAGAGCGGTCCGCCGATGCCCTCGCGGCTGATCCGGGGCCGGTCGTAGGAGGCGTGGGCGACGGGCAGCAGCGCTCCGTCGATCCGCCCGGCGCGGGCGACGGCGGCCGCGACCAGCTCCCGGGGGCTGACCTCGCCGGAGCGGACCAGGGCGGCCAGCGCCACCGCGTCGTGCGCGCCGAGGGCGTCGTCGGTGAACGCGTGGACCCGCTCGTCGGCCATCCCAACTCCCAACCGGTAGCACCAAGTAGCCGTACCGGCAGGTATACCGGCCGGTAATCGTACGGAGCTTCGCAGTGTAGGCGCGGGGCACCGCCCCCGGAAACCCCTGCGCCGGGCGGCCCCGGGCGAGCCGTCAGACCGAGGACGGCGCACGGGCGTTCGGCACGCGCCCCCGCGTTCACCCCACCCGCCGGGCACGGACCGTTTCGCCGCCGGGCGCCGGGAAAGATCACGATCGCCCGATGAACCGGCCCTCCCAGAGGTGACGCCCGTGACCACCCAGTACCACCCGACCGCCCAGTACACCTTGGTCACCGCGCCCGGCGCGCTCCCCCTCCTCGGTCACGCCCCCGCCTTCATCCGCAGCCCGCTGGACTTCGTGGCCGGCCTCGCCGCCCACGGCGACCTGGTCCGGCTGCGGCTCGGCCCGCTCGACGCCTACGTCGCCTGCCACCCCGACCTGGTGCGCCGGCTGCTCACCGAGGACCGCACGTACGACAAGGGCGGCATCATCATCGAGAAGGCCCGCGAGGCCTTCGGCAACGGCCTCGCCACCTGCCCCGCACGTGCCCACCGGCGCCAGCGCCGGATGCTCCAGCCCGCGTTCCACCGCGACCGGCTGCCCGGCTACGCCGCCATGATGGCCGAGGAGATCGCCGGCACCACCGCCCGCTGGCGCGACGGCGACGTGGTCGACGTGCCCGCCGCGATGTACCGCCTCAGCACCGCCGTCACCGCTCGCTGCATGTTCGCCGCGCACGAGCGGGCCGGCACCCTGCCCGTCCACGACTCCATGGACGTGGTCACCCGCGGCGTCGCCCGCCGGATGATGCTGCCGCTGCCCGGCGCCGACCGGATCCCCACCCCCGGCAACCGCCGCTTCGAACGCGCCCGGCAGAACCTGCGGGAGATCACCCGGCTCCTGATCGCCGACTACCGCGCGGCCGGCACCGACCACCAGGACCTGCTCTCCGTACTGCTCAGCGCCCGCGACGAGCACGGGCGGGGCCTGTCCGACGGCGAGATCCACGACCAGGTGGTCACCTTCCTGCTGGCCGGCATGGAGACCAGCGCCGCCACCCTCTCCTGGGCCTGGACCCTGCTCGCCGCCAACCCCGCCGTCCGCGAGCGCCTGCACACCGAACTCGACACCGTCCTCGACGGCCGCCCCGCCCGCCACGAGGACCTGCACGCCCTGCCG
>CBJMI02800__coassemble_459_pt1 | contig 64549 bp, 56 predicted proteins | sample CBJMI02800__metabat2_low_PE_003 | metagenome-assembled genome bin CBJMI02800
GGAGCCGCACCGTGGAGTCGTCCGTCCTCGCCTTCGCCACCGACCTGCTCGACGAGGGCGCCGACACCTTCTTCGGCAACCTCACCGACCGCGCCGGCGTCGGCGGCGTCACCCTGGCCTCGGTCTACCACGAGGCCCGCGACGTCTTCCCGCACAACCCCCGCCGGGTGATCCGCTACCTGGAGCCCGGCGCCGCGTACTTCCGCCCCGACCCGGCCCGCTGGGCGGGTCGTCGCCTGGCGCCCGTCCCATCCACCGCGATCGGCGCGCGCGACCCCTTCGCCGAGGCCGCCGCCGAGGCCGGCCGCCGCGGCCTCAGGCTGCACGCCTGGACGGTCTTCTGCCACAACGACCGGCTCGGCTTCGCCCACCCCGACTGCGCCCCGGCCAACGCCTTCGGCGACCGCCACCTCACCGAGCTCTGCCCGGCCCACCCCGAGGTCCGGGAGTACGCGCTGACCCTGGTCGAGGAGCTGGCGCGGTACGGCGTGGACGCGATCCGCGCGGAGTCCCTGCACTTCCACGGCCTGCGCCACGGCTACCACCACGAGCGCTACTTCGAGGAGCTGGGCCCGACCACCGAGGCCCTGCTGGGCATCTGCTTCTGCCCGCACTGCCGCGCCGCCGCCACCCGCACGGGCGTCCCGGCCGAGCAGGTGGCCGAGGCCGTCCGGGCCGAACTGCGCCGCCGCCTGGCCGATCAGGGGGCCGCCGCCGAGCCCGCCGACCTGAGCGCCCTCGCCGATGGCGCCTTCGCCGGCTACGTGGACGCCTCCGCCGCCACCGTCACCTCGCTCGCCGCCGAACTCACCGAACGCGCCCGCCACCACGGCATGCGGCTGAGCTTCATGGACGGCGGCGGCCCCGGCAGGGGCTGGCTGGCGGGAATCGACCTGCCCGCCCTCGCCGCGGCCACCGACCAGATCGAGACCCTCGGCTATGCCGGGACCCCGGAGGCCGTCCGGGAGAAGCTCGCCGCCTTCGCCCTGCACGGCGTCCGGCCGGAGCGGATGGCGGTGATCCTTCGCCCGATGGCCGCGGACTGCGACGGACCGGAGAACCTCGCCGCCAAGATCGGGGTGCTGCGCGGCCTCGGTGTCCCCGAGGTCGAGTTCTACCACTACGGTCTGATGCGGCTGTCCTCCCTCGACCGGATCGGCGCCGCGCTCGGGAGCTGACTCACCGCCGCCACTGGACGTCCCGAACAGGCTGCGCGGGATCTCCTGCCCGAGCCGCCGCCTGGCCGAGCGGGCGAAGGCGTCCACCGGGCAGCCCGGCGGCGTCCACCGCTGCCCGACCTCGGGCCGGCGGTGCGCCCGCTCGGCGTGCCGGGCGCGGGCGATGCCGGAGACGTCCCCCTGATCTCCCGGACGGTCTGCGGGGCGGGGCGGAGGACATCGGTGCACGCGACCGGACGGGATCAGACGCCGGAAGCACGGCCTGAACCCGGCCGCGACCGGGCGATGTTCACGACATTTCCCATCAAACAGCCGCAATCACCCATCCCCAGCCCACAACCGTGCGCGTGGCGCCCCCGCGGCTGCTGGGCCATCCGCCGTCCGAACGGTAGGCTTTCCGTGTGATCTTCAAGCGCATCGGCAATGGGCGGCCGTACCCGGATCACGGCCGGACGAGCACCCGCCAGTGGGCTGACGTCGCCCCGCGTCCGGTGCGGCTCGACCAGCTGGTGACCACCAAGGGCCAACTCGACCTGGAAACCCTGCTGGCCGAGGACTCGACCTTCTACGGGGACCTCTTCGCCCACGTGGTGAAGTGGCACGGCGACCTCTACCTGGAGGACGGGCTGCACCGGGCCGTACGGGCCGCGCTGCAGCAGCGCCAGGTGCTGCACGCCCGTGTCCTCGAAATGGACTGACGGCCGCACGGCGACTTCCCGGACCGCCCCCTCGCCACCCGGCGGAGGGCGGTCCGCGCGTACCCGGGTACCTCCTTTCGGGTGCCGGGGTACGCCAGATGATGATCATTTAGTACCTTCCCAGCTGTCCGGCACTACGCTGCTGACTACGGCCGCGACCAGGGGATCCGCCCGCACCGGGAGGACGCCTCTGCCCGGCCGCCCGTCATCCCGACCCCGCCCCGGCACGAGGGGGAGACAAACCGTGAGCATGTTGACTCCCCAAGGCCTCAAGGGGAAGCAGTACCGCATCACCGGCAACGCCTACCCGCGGCTTGGCCGGCCCCCGAAGAAGAGTCGCAAGGTGATCGCCGCGCTCGCGGCCCTGCTCGCCCTGGCCCTGATCGGCCTCGGCGGCGTGCAGCTGTACGACATCTTCCGCGGCAGGACCGGAAACGCCTCCGCGCAGGCCTGCGCCGACCCGTCCGGCAAGCCGCTGGCCGCCCCGACCCCGGGCGCCACCCCCGGCACCCCCGCGGCCTCCGGCGCCCCGGCCGCCGCGCTGGACCCGCACTCCGTCCCCGCGCCCACGGCCGTCACGGTGAACGTCTACAACGCCACCACCAAGGCCGGCCTGGCCGGGCGGACCGCCGACGAGCTCAAGAAGCGCGGCTTCGTCATCGGCAAGGTCGGCAACGCGCCCGCCGAACTGGACAAGAAGGTGCCCGGCACCGCCCAGGTGATCGCCGGCCCGACCGGCGCCGCCGCCGGCACGCTGGTCAGCTCCCAGATCGCCGGGGCCACCGTCACCGCCGACGCCCGCACCGACGCCAGCGTGGACTTCGTGATCGGCGACAGCTACAACGCCCTGCTGGACGAGACCCAGGCGGCCGCCGCCCTCGCCCTGGCCATCAAGCCCTCCCCCACCCCGAGCGCCACCGGCAGCTGCTGACCGCACGGCGGGGAAGAGCAGAGCCCCCGGCCGCGGCCGGGGGCTCTCGGACGTTCGGAAGGTCAGCCGGCCGTGCCGTACAGCCGGTCGCCCGCGTCGCCCAGGCCGGGGACGATGTAGCCGTTCTCGTTCAGCCGCTCGTCCAGCGCGGCGGTGACCACGGTGACCGGCAGGTCGGCCAGCTCGCGCTTCATCACCTCGACGCCCTCCGGCGCGGCCAGCAGCACCACGGCGGTGACGTCGGTGGCGCCGCGCTCGATCAGCATCCTGATCGCCGCGACCAGGGTGCCGCCGGTGGCCAGCATCGGGTCGAGCACGTAGACCTGGCGGCCGGAGAGGTCGTCGGGCATCCGGGTGGCGTAGGTGGAGGCCTCCAGGGTCTCCTCGTTGCGCACCATGCCGAGGAAGCCGACCTCGGCGGTCGGCAGCAGGCGGGTCATCCCGTCCAGCATGCCGAGACCGGCCCGCAGGATCGGCACGACCAGCGGACGCGGGTAGCTGAGCCGGGTGCCGAGCGTGACCGCCACGGGGGTGGTGATCTCCACCTCGTCGGTGCGGACGTCCCGGGTGGCCTCGTAGGCGAGGAGGGTCACCAGCTCGTCGGTCAGGCGACGGAAGGTCGGCGAGTCGGTGCGCTCGTCGCGCAGGGTGGAGAGCTTGTGGGCGACCAGGGGGTGGTCGACGACGTGGAGACGCATGTACCGAGGTTAGCCCGGTCCTGGACGCCTGTACGACACGCCGTGCCAGGCCGCCCACCGGCCGCGGTCACCCTTCGGTGACACGCCGTGACGAGCGGCGAATGTCCGGACGGAACCGGTTCCTGTGGTATCAACCCGGCGCTTCTGGGAATGTCACGTCTTATGACGAGCAACCCGAAAGCCGGGGACGGCTCGGCGGACGAGCCCGTCGGCGGGGCGGCCCTTGACGCCGGCCCGCCGCAGGACCCCCCGGAGACCGAGTCGGAGCGCCGCAGGCGGCGGGCCGCCTTCCTGCGCGAGCTCACCGAGGCCCGCGAGTTGAGGGAGCGGGTCCAGCCCCGGCGGACCAGGGAACGCCGGATGCGCGAAGCGATGCGGATGCGAACCTTCCGCATCTGAGCCGGCCCGGCCCGACTCCCTCACCCCTGCGATCCGACCCCGGCCCGGCCCGTCACCGACCCGACAGGCGTTCGGGCCAAAATTCGACCGGCGTCGGCGGGCCCCGGCCCGGCTCGGCCGCCGGCCGCCCGGCCCTTCCGACACGACCTGCAAAGACGCGCTGCCGAACAGCCCCCGCAAGGGCGGGCTTTCTGTCACGATTCCGATGGGACGGTCCGAACAAGCGGACCGCCTCTGGCGCGGGGGCGGCCAGATTTTCGCGTCGCCCGAGCGCGCCGACACCGAGACCGATGATCTTGGGAGTGTCCCTGGTGGCGTACTTCGCTGCAGTGCTTGCTCGCACCGAGGACGGGTGGGATGTGAGCGAGACGGAGCTCGACGACGTCGAAACCCTGGCCGATCTGGCCGACCTGGCCCGCGGCTCCGCCCAGGACGACGACAGCGTCCTGATCTTCATCGAACAGGAGGACTCCTGGTTCGCCATCGTCCGGGTGGACGGTGAGGACGACCCGCGGATCTTCGTGTCGGACGGCGCCGCCGCCGCCCGCAGCTCCTACGGCTCCGTCCTCACCGACGAGCTGGTCGACCAGGCCGGCGAGAGCGAGTTCGGCGACCTGGACCACCTGCTGGACGAGGAGGCCGAGGCCGAGGAGCAGGACGACGAGGACGCGGACGGCCGCGGCGGCGTCCCGGTCGGCCCGCTGGGCGACGCCCACCTGCTCACCGAGTTCGGCCTGGCCGCCGACGAACTGCTCGCCCTCAGTGGCGAGGGCGCGGTGCCGGGCGACGCCCTGGAGGAGATCGCCGAGGCGCTGGGCTGCGGCGAGGTCCTGGAGGCGGTCCGGTAGCGGCACCGGTCAGGCCGGTGTCCACCACCGGATGCCCGACACTGGATGCCATGCAGCCCGCATCCACCCCGCTGACCGTCCCGCACGTCCCCCCACTGCCCGCCCCCGTCCGCCCCGACCCGGTCCGCGACCGCTGGGCGGCGCCGATGCGCCTCGCCATCGCCGAGGCCGCCCTGGCGCCGGCCACCGGGGACGTCCCGGTCGGGGCGCTCGTCCTGGGCCCGGACGGCGAGGTGCTCGGGCGCGGCCACAACGAGCGCGAGGCGGTCGGTGACCCGACCGCGCACGCCGAGGTGGTCGCGATCCGGCAGGCCGCCGGGAAGACCGGGGAGTGGCGGCTCGGCGGCTGCACCCTGGTGGTCACTCTGGAGCCGTGCACGATGTGCGCAGGCGCCATCGTGCTGTCCCGGATCGACCGGGTGGTCTACGGCGCCCTCGACGAGAAGGCCGGCGCGGCCGGCTCGCTCTTCGACGTGATGCGCGACCGCCGGCTCAACCACCGGCCCGAGGTGATCTGGGGCGTCCTCGCCGAGGAGTGCGGCGAGCAGCTGCGCGCCTTCTTCGACACCCACCGCTGAACCCACCGCCGACCACGCCGCCGATCCCGTCGGCGAGCCGCCCCCGGGAACGGATTTCGTGACCGCGCCACCCGTCCGGTAGAGTTCCCCTCGGTAGCGTGTCCGAGCGGCCAAAGGAGCACGCCTCGAAAGCGTGTGTGGGGGCAACTCCACCGTGGGTTCGAATCCCACCGCTACCGCTGGAAAGCCCGAGGGCCCGTCCGATCCGGACGGGCCCTCGGCGTTTGCGCGCACCCCCGGACGCGGAAAGGGCCCCGCACTCCGGGCCCGTGACCACCACGGGCCGGCCCGTACGGAGCCTGGAGGGGGAGCGGCTCGGGGGGGGCCGACCGCTCCCCCGGCGGAGTCCCACAACCGGTGCCGCGTCCCGGGGGGGGGGGGAGCCGCGACGGCCGGTCCCACAGCGGGGAACTCCGGATCCACGTGCCGGGGATTCCTGCCAGACCCCGGGCACGCCGTCCATCCTGCCGCCGGGCCGACGGCGGGGCACCCGGAGAAAGGCCCCACTCGCGGGGACCTTCGTCCCGCCGGGCCAACCCGCCGCACACTTGATAGCCCGTCCGGTGGATAAGCTGCCCCGCAGGGCCGCTCGGGGACCCGGATGACGGCGGCCCACCGCAGGGAGGAAGGTCACGATGGCTCAGGCGAAGAAGATCGGCATGGCCCTCCTGCTCATCTTCGTGCTCTACTCGATCATCACCTCACCGGCCCGGTCCGCCGAACTCGTCCAGCTGGGCTTCGAGGGCATCTCGAACGCGGCCAAGGCGGTCGGTACCTTCATGACCGGTCTGATCAAGTAAGGAGCGGCCATCGTGATCCGCCACCTCGTCCTCTTCAAGCTCAACGAGGGCGTCGCCAAGGACGACCAGCGCGCACTCGCCGGCGCCGAGGCGTTCGCCGAACTCGGCTCGTTGATCCCCGAGCTGCGCGAGTGGGAGTGCGGCTGGAACACCACCGAGCGCGACATCGCGTACGACTACGCGATCAACAGCCTGGTCGAGGACCGCGAGTCCCTCCAGGCGTACCTGACCCACCCCGCGCACCAGGCCGCGGCGGGCCAGTGGCGCGAGTTCGCGACCTGGGTGATCGCCGACATCGAGGTCTGATCCCCGCTCGGCCGTCCCCCGGACGGCCCGCGTCGCCCCGCCCGGCCTTCCGGGCGGGGCGTCCTGCTCTGTCCGGGAACGACCCGTGCGGCGCCTCGCCGGCGGGCGCCGGGGAGTCCGGGCACCCCACCAACACACCTCCACCGGGTGCTTGCCCGACCTGCGCCCACCTTGTGATGCTATGACCGGTTTTGCCGGACATGGCGAGGTGTGAACCAGCCAGCGACACCCGATCCGCAGGGCCCGCCGTTGTCGACTATGGGAGGGGTGACGTGTCCGTGGACGAGGTACTGGCGGCGATCATCAGCCCGGCCGGCGAGCTCCGCCCGGACGGGCTGCGCGGCCCCGGTGGCCGGCCCGCCGTGGACGTCCGGACGCTCACCAGGGTGCTGTTCGAGCGGCTCTCCGAGCTGCCCCCGGACGCCCCCGAGCGGGAGCGGGTCCGGGCCGCGCTGATCGAGGTGAACATCCCGTTGGTCCGCTACGCGGCCACCCGCTTCCGCAGCCGCAGCGAGCCGATGGAGGACGTCGTCCAGGTCGGCACCATCGGTCTGATCAACGCGATCGACCGCTTCGACCCGACCCGGGGCGTCCAGTTCCCCACCTACGCGCTGCCGACCATCCTCGGCGAGATCAAGCGCTACTTCCGGGACAACGTCCGCACCATGCACGTCCCGCGCCGGCTCCAGGAACTGTGGGTGCAGGTCAGCGGCGCCATGGAGGAGCTGACGGTACTGCACGGGCGGGCCCCCAAGGTGCCCGAGATCGCCGCCAGCCTGCGGATCCCCGAGGAGGACGTCCGGGCCTGCCTGGACGCCGGGCGCGCCTACAACGCGGCCTCCCTGGAGGCCGCCCAGGAGCACGAGGGCGGCCTCGCCCTGCTGGACCGGCTCGGCTACGAGGACTCCGCGCTGGCCGAGGTCGAGCACCGCGACATGGTCCGCCACCTGCTGGTCCAACTCCCCGAACGGGAGCGGCGGATCGTGATGCTGCGGTTCTTCGCCAACCTCACCCAGTCGCAGATCAGCACCGAGCTGGGGATGTCCCAGATGCACGTCTCCCGGCTGCTCTCCCGGATCCTGACCAGGCTTCGGACCGGCAACTCCTGGGAAGAGTGAGGTTGCAGCGCGTTACCCCCGTGTGACAACTCGCGACGTTCGGGTTTGCCGTGGGCCGTGTTCCGGTATGGAGGGGGTTGGGCCCCCGCCGGGAACCTCCGTGCGACGGCCCCCGTTCAACTGTCAGTCACAAGGGGGTGGGTGCATGTCCGGAGAGCTGGGCACTGCGGAGATCCACGCTGGTCAGGCCAAGGGCACGGCGGTCGCCGAGGACCGGATCCCGCTCCAACGGGTCGGCCCGGGGGTGCCCACCGAGGGAGCACCCGCCGAGGGGACGCCCGCCGAGGCACCGCCCGGCTCCGGGCTGGACACCCGGACACTCTCCCGCTCGCTGTTCCTGCGGCTGGCCGCACTGGAGCCCGGCAGCGAGGAGCACACCTACGTCCGCGACACCCTGATCGAGCTCAACCTGCCGCTGGTCCGGTACGCCTCGGCCCGCTTCCGCAGCCGCAACGAGCCGATGGAGGACATCGTCCAGGTCGGCACCATCGGCCTGATCAAGGCGATCGACCGCTTCGACCCGGAGCGCGGGGTGGAGTTCCCCACCTTCGCGATGCCGACCGTGGTCGGCGAGATCAAGCGCTTCTTCCGGGACACCAGCTGGTCGGTCCGGGTGCCGCGTCGGCTCCAGGAGCTGCGGCTGGCACTCACCAAGGCCGGGGACGACCTGTCCCAGCGGCTGGACCGTTCCCCCACCGTCGCCGAGCTGGCCGCCTGCCTCGGGGTCAGCGAGGAGGACGTGGTCGAGGGCCTCGCGGTGGGCAACGCCTACACCGCCAGCTCGCTCGACTCCAGCCCCGGTGAGGAGGACAGCGAGGGGCCGCTGGCCGACCGGCTCGGCTACGAGGACCTCGCGCTGGAGGGCGTGGAGTACCGGGAGTCGCTCAAGCCGCTGCTGGCCAAGCTGCCCCCGCGCGAGCGCCGGATCATCATGCTGCGGTTCTTCGGCAACCTCACCCAGTCCCAGATCGGCGAGGAGATCGGCATCTCCCAGATGCACGTGTCCCGGCTGCTCACCCGGACGCTCACCCAGCTCCGGGAGGGGCTGATCAGCGAGGGCTGACCGCCGGGCAGGCCCTAGTCCGTCCCGCCGTCCAACAGGTTGGCGCGCAGTCCGGCCAGTACCTCCTCGTCCAGCCCGAGCCCCTCCCGCCAGAAGGCGTCGAAGCCGGCCCAGCCGGCCTCGACCTCCGCGAAGGCCGCGTCCAGGTAGCCGCGGTCGGCCCGGAAGACCGGCAGGAGGAGCTCGGGCTCGCGCATCAGGCCCCGGCTGCCGAAGTCCTCCAGCACCCGTTCGACCACGACGGCGGAGCGCTCGTTGGTGAGCAGGTAGTCGGCGAGCACGGTCTCGCGGTCCACGCCCAGGGCGGTCAGCACCAGCGCGGCCGCCCAGCCGGTGCGGTCCTTGCCGGCCGAGCAGTGGAACAGCAGCGGCACGCCGTCCGGGTCGGCCAGCAGCCGCAGCAGGGCGGCGAAGCGCTCGCGGGCCACCGGGTCGGTGACGAACCAGCGGTAGAGCCCGGTCATCATCGCGGCCGCCCGGCCGTGGCCGAGCAGGCCGCGCTGCTTGCGCGCGCTGCGGTCGGAGAGGGCGCCGCGCAGCGTGGTGTTGATGTCGAAGTCCGTTGCCAGCAACGGAAGGTGGTGGGAGGTCACGCAGTCCGGCAGCAGGTCAGGACCGGCCTCGCGGATCTCGTCGGAGCTGCGCAGGTCGACCACCGCGCGCAGGCCGAGCGCGCCCAGCGGGTCGACGTCCTCGGCGGTGACCCGGTTCAGGCCGTCACTGCGCAGGACGACGCCACCGCGCACCACCCGCCCCCCGGCCGTCCGGTAGCCACCCAGGTCCCGGGCGTTGACCGCGCCGCGCAGACCGAGACTGCGCCCGACCAGGACCGCTCGGCCCGGCTCCGGGAGCGCATTCCGCACGTCCCCGATTCGCTCGGATGCGATCCGCCCATCGGCCACCCGCGAGCCTCCATTGCAAATTCGAACTGTCACATGGCACAGCGGTGCCTGATATTGCATGAACCTGCCCATTGCAGCGACATGATGTGCAAGGGTGTCAGGCGCAACGACGACAGTGTAGGTGCCCCACGGATCCGTGTGAGCCGCACAGTCGGTAACCAGCTGTAGCAGTCGGCTTCCGGTTTTTCATTTTCAATTCATTATTTGCGCGGGCGGTCCGGTTGCGGTCACAATCAGCGCCTCCATGGCTTCACCATGAACGTTGGTAACAGGTTCGCTGCACTCTCGCCCAATTGGTCCCTCGCACCGTCGACGCTCGACCAGGATGGGCGCCGGGCAGCCTGCTGCCCGCGAACAGCTACACGGGCAGGCGAGCGCCGAGCAGCGCGGGGCCTGCCCAAGGGGAGGATCAGACATGGGTCAAACGACCCGAAGAGTTGCCGCCTGCGCAGCGGCAGTTCTGCTGGCCAGCGGCCTGCAGACCACCCTGGCCCACGGCGACACCACGCCGCCCAGGATCGACCTCACCGTCCTGGTCATCGACGACGGGGGTCCGTCCGTCGCGGCGATCACCGCCGAGCTGAAGAGCCAGGGCACGCCGTACAAGGTCGTCAGCCTCAATGACCCCAACCGCCCCGTGATCAACTCGGCTTTCCTGAGCGACACGGTGAACGGGCTCCCCCGGGGCAAGTACCAGGGCATCGTGCTGCCCAACGAAAACCCCTTCCCCAACAGCGCCGCCGAGATGACGGCGATCGCCACGTACGAAGCCGCTTTCAACGTCCGGCAGATCGACGCGTACACGTGGGCCAGTCCGGCGGTCGGACTGAACTACGCCCAGAATCCGGGATTCGTCGGCACCCTCGACGGATTCCAGGCGGCCACCACCACGGCCGGGACTTCCGGTCCGTTCGGGTACCTCAAGGGCAGCGTCCCGTTCGAGGACAACGACCCCAACGTCAGCGAGAGTTACGGCTACCTGGCGACGCCGCTCGCCAACCTGCCGACCGGTGCCTCCTTCGTCCCGCTGGTCGACGCGGCGATACCGGGCACGACCAGCCGCGGCTCGCTGGTCGGCGAGTACACCCACGACGGCCGCAAGGAACTGGTCGTCACGTTCGTCTACAACCAGTACCAGCAGCAGTACCGGCTGCTGGCCCGCGGCATGGTCGACTGGATCACCCAGGGCGTCCACCTCGGCTACGACCGCAACTACTTCGCCACCCACGTGGACGACGTGTTCCTGGCCGACGACCGCTGGGACACCGTGCTCAAGTGCACCCCCGGTGACGTCACCTGCCCGCCCGGCACCCCGGACACCGCCAACCCGATCCGGATGACCCAGGCGGACGCGCAGTACCTCAAGCAGTGGCAGGCCGCCAACAACTTCACGCTGGACATGGTGTTCAACGGCGGCGGCAGCGAGGACTGGAAGGCCGACCACCAGACCACGGTGGACCCGACCGCCAGCCAGATGATCTCCGACCAGAACAGCTACCGCTGGGTCAACCACACCTACACCCACCCCTACCTGGGCTGCGTGCAGGACGTCAGCGTGGTGCCGTGGAAGTGCACCAAGGACGCCTCGGGCAACACCGTCTGGACCGACCAGAACACCATCTCCACCCAGATCAAGCAGAACTTCGACTGGGCCACCGCCAACGGCCTCAAGGTCGACCCGCAGGTGCTCGTCACCGGCGAGCACTCCGGTCTGCTCACCGCCCCGCAGGAGACCAGCGACAACCCGAACCTGGCGCCGGCGCTGGCCGCCAACGGCATCAGGTTCACCGGCAGCGACGCCTCCCGCGAGCCCGCCCAGCGGGCCGTCGGCTCGTCCACGCTGACCGTGCCGCGGTACCCGATGAACGTCTTCTACAACGCCGGTTCGGCGCAGGAGGAGACGGACGAGTACAACTGGATCTACACCAGCAAGGCCAACGGCGGCAGCGGCGTCTGCGAGAACAACGCCAACTCCACCTGCCTGTCCGCGCCGCTGGACACCACCACCGGCTACCAGTCGTACATCGTGCCGCTGGAGGCCCGGATCGACCTCGGCCACGTGCTGAACAACGACCCGCGCCCGCACTTCGTGCACCAGTCGAACCTCTCCGAGGGCCGCATCCTGTACCCGGTGCTGGAGAAGGTCCTCGGCACCTACCGCTCGCTCTACGCCGACAGCACCCCGATCGTGAACCTCGGTGAGCGCGAGATCGGCCAGGAGTTCCAGAAGCGCGCGGCGTGGAACAACGCCCTCGCCTCAGGCCAGGTCACCGCGTACAAGATCGGCAACACCGTCACCGTCAGCGCGCCGGCCGGTGTTCAGATCCAGGCCACCATGCCGACCGGAACTGCTCAGAAGATGGCCATCGGTACGGCTGCCTTCGGTTCGGCCTACGCCGGTACGCTCTCGGGCTGGGCGTCCCCGGGCTCCCTGCAGAGCAGCGTCACCCTGCAGCTCCCGTCCGCCGCCGCGCCGGCCGCCCCGGCCGCCGTCGCGCCGAGCGTCGCGGCCAAGTCCGTCCCGGCACCGGCGCCGGCGGACAAGAAGGTCGTGCCGCAGGGCGTCGCCACCCCCGTCCCGGCGGGGCCGGGCGACACCACCCGCAAGCCCGCTGCCAAGTCCCTCGTGCCCGGCAGCGGAATCCCGGTGCCCGGCAAGGGCGCCGTCCAGGGCAAGGGCGCCCAGCACTCCGGCAAGCAGTAACCCGCAACACCCCTTGGCGGGGTCGGGCCGGTCGCCCGGCCCGGCCCCGCCACGGCTCCCGCTCCGGCCATCCAGGACGGACAAACGACGCAAGAACAGGAGGGGGGACAGGAGATGCGCGTCACCCTGCTCACCGAGGGGACGTACCCGCACCAGCACGGCGGTGTGAGCGTCTGGTGCGACCAGCTCGTTCAGGGCATGCCGGACGTCGACTTCGACATCGTCGCCGTCACCGGGACCGGCCAGGAACCACTGGCCTGGGAACTGCCCGCCAACGTACGGTCGGTCACCACCGCACCGCTGTGGGGACCCGCCTCGGAGGCCCGACCGCCGCGCGGCAAGGAGATGCGGCGCTTCCTCAACGCGTACGAGCGCTTCCTGCACTCCATCCTCGACCCGGTCTACACCACCCACTTCGGCACCGAGCTGTACGGCTTCGCCGACCTCGCCCGGCGCGGCCTGCTCAGCCCCGCGCTGCGCAGCGAAGGCGCCCTGCGCACCCTCCAGCACGTGTGGACCCGCGACTACCTGCCCACCGCGGTGTCCCGGCCCACCCTGCACGACGCGCTGAACGCCACCGACCTGCTGGAGCACGCGCTGCGGCCGCTCTCGGTCAACCCGCCCACCGACGGCGTCGCCCACGCGGCCAGCGGCGGCCTCGCCACCCTGCCCGGGCTGATCGCCGCCCAGCAGTACGGCGTACCGTTCCTGCTCACCGAGCACGGCATCTACCTGCGCGAGCGCTACCTCGGCTACCGCACCGGCCCGTACCGCTGGCCGGTCAAGGCGCTGCTGCTCGGCTTCTACCGGATGCTCGCCGAGGAGAGCTACCGCCAGGCCGCGCTGGTCACCCCCGGCAACCGGTACAACCGGCGCTGGGAGGAGCGCGGCGGCACCCCCTCCGCCCACATCCGCACCGTCTACAACGGCGTGGACCCGGCCGCCTTCCCGCCCGCCGGGCCGGAACCCGGGACGCCGACCCTCAGCTGGGCCGGCCGGGTCGACCCGATCAAGGACCTGGAGACGCTGATCCGGGCCTTCGCCATCGTCCACCGTGAGATCCCCGAGGCGCGGCTGCGGCTCTTCGGGGGCACCCCCAAGGGCGGCGAGGCGTACCGGGACGGCTGCATAGCCCTGGCCGCCGAGCTCGGCGTAGCCGACTCGGTGGCCTTCGAGGGCCGCGTCGCCGACATCACCGACGCGTACGCGGCGGGCAACGTGGTCATGCTCTCCAGCATCAGCGAGGGCTTCCCGTTCACCCTGATCGAAGCCATGTCCTGCGGCCGCGCGACCGTCTCGACCGACGTCGGCGGCGTGCGCGAGGCGGTCGGCGACACCGGGCTGGTCGTCCCGCCGCGCGAGCCCGAGCCGATGGCGGCCGCCGCCATCGAGCTGCTGCGCGACCCCGCGCGCCGCGCCCGGCTCGGCGAGGGGGCCCGCCTGCGCGTCATCGAGCAGTTCACGCTCCGCCAGAACATCGACGGTTTCCGGGGCATCTACACCGAGCTCCTGGGCACCGCCCGCTGGATGCCCGGCGGCGTGGTCGCCGTCACCGACGAGGTCCCCAGCCCGGACTGGGAACCGCGGCTGACCGCCGTGCCGCCCCAGCACAGCGAGGTGGGCGCGTGAACGAGCGAAGCGAGCGAGCCATCGAGAGGTGCGGGTCCCGCGAAGCGGCCGCCGAGCGCAGCGAGGTGGGAGCATGAGCGGTCCGATACGCCTCGTCCCTGACGAGGGCGGTTCCGAGCGGACGATGCAGCTGCGCACCCTGCCGCTGAAGCGCCGCCGCCCCGCCGAGCCCGCCGAGCCCGACCCCGCCGAGCAGCTCGGCCTGTCCGACGACCCGCTGGACGAGCTCGCCGAGCGGCTGCGCGACATCTGCGCCGACGCCGTCCACCCGTACGAGATCGCGGCCTTCCTGGAGTCCGACGGCCTCTCCGACGAGCAGGCCGCCCTGCTGTACGGCCGCCCCGACGCCTTCACCGTCGCCGAGGAGCTGTTCGAGAAGGTCGAGCGCCGCTACCCCGGCCCGAGCTCCGAGTTCGCCAACCCCTGGCGGGCCGACCCCTGGCGCTGCGTGGTGCGCGGCCTGGTGTTCGCCCTGCCCGGACTCGGCTACCTGCTGGGCGCCAACCTGTTCGCGACCACCCGGATGCGCTTCGGGCTGCCCTCGGGCATGCTCGCACTGTCCATCGCCACGCTGGTCAGCTGGGGCTTCAACCAGGCCCTGGCGCACCGGGCGTACCGCTGGCTGGGCCGGCTGCGCCGCCGGGAGGCCGCGGTCTGCCTGGCGATCGGCGCGCCGATCGGCGCGCTGCTGGCCTCCGCCGCCGCGTACGTGGTCGGCGGACCGCTCGGCGCCCTGTGGTTCGCCGCGGGGCAGTCCTGCTACCTGGCCGCGGCCACCGCCCTGCTGGTGCTCGGACGGGAGAAGTTCCTGCTGCTGGCGCTCGCCCCGGCCTCGGTCGGCGCGGGCGTGGTACTGGCGGTCGACGTCCCGGAGCTGGTCCGTACGGTGGTGCTGCTCGCCTCGGTGGCGCTGGCGGTCGGCCTGGCCGTCCGGGAGCTCCTGGTCGCGGCCCGCGGCGGCGAACGGGACGGCGTGGAGCTCAGGCTGCCGATCCGCCAGGAGGTCCCGCACCTGCTGTTCGGACTGGCCTGCGGCGCGCTCACGCTGATCGCCGGCCTCGGCGAGACCATCCACCAGGCCGTGCACGCCGCCTCGCACGTGGCGCACGCCCACCCCGGGCACGCCCACGCGGTGGCGGAGGTGAAGACCACCCCGACCGGCCCCGCCATGATCGCGCTGACACTCAGTCTCGGCCTCGCCGAGTGGCTGCTGTTCCGCTACCGGGCGATGGCCGTGGCCGCACTGCGCACCAGCCACACCACCGGGCAGTTCACCCGCCGCACCGGCGGAATCCTGCTCGGCTGCCTGTTCATCTACCTCACCACCGTGGCCGCGCTGGACGCCGCCGCGACCGTGCTGTGGCCGGGCGCCCCGTCGCTCGGCGTGCCGCAGCTCGGCGCGATGCTGCTCCTGGGCGGCTCGCTCTGGCTGGCGCTGCTGCTGAACGCCTTCGGGTTCAGCTGGAGCACCGCCCTCATCTGTCTGGCCGCCGCGGTCGCCGAGAGCGTCGGGCTGCTGACCGGTGCGGACCCGATCGTCCTGCAGCTGATCGGCTGCGGGACGGCCGCACTCGTCCTCACCGCCACCGCCGGGCCCGCGCTCGGCCGCACCACCCAACACCGCTGACACCTCAGCCCCGCTGAGTGCCAGCCTCCACCGAGAACACCATCGGCCGACTGTCACGGGACGTCCGGCCGCTCCCGAAATCGAGAAAGCGAATCCGCATGAGCAGCGTCGCGGTTACCGGAGCCGAGGGCTTCATCGGCTCCCACCTCGTCGAGACCCTGGTCGCCGACGGGCACCACGTCCGCGCGATGGTCCAGTACAACTCCTTCTCCTCCTTCGGCTGGCTGGAGACCCTGTCCCCGGAGGTGCTGGACTCGGTCGAGATCGTGCTCGGCGACGTCCGGGACCCGGGCTCGGTCAACGGCCTGGTCAAGGGCACCGAGGCGGTCTACCACCTGGCCGCCCTGATCGCGATCCCGTACTCCTACCGCGCCCCCCACTCGTACGTGGACACCAACGTCACCGGCACCCTGAACGTGCTGGAGGCGGTGCGCCACCTGGAGATCCCGCGTCTGGTGCACACCTCCACCAGCGAGACCTACGGCACCGCGCAGACCGTGCCGATCACCGAGGACCACCCGATCAACACCCAGTCCCCGTACGCCGCCTCCAAGGCCGGCGGGGACCGACTGGCCGACAGCTACCACGCCAGCTTCGAGACCCCGGTCGTCACCCTGCGCCCGTTCAACACCTTCGGTCCGCGCCAGTCGATGCGCGCCGTCATCCCGACCGTGATCGCCCAGGTGGCGGCCGGCCAGACCGAGATCACCCTCGGCGACCTGCGCCCGACCCGCGACTTCATGTTCGTCAAGGACACCGCCAACGCCTTCCGCACGGTGGGCACCGCGCCCGCCGAGACGGTGGTCGGCCGGACCTTCAACGCCGGCACCGGCGGCGAGATCTCGGTCGGCGACCTGGTCACCCTGGTCGGCAAGCTGATGGGCGTCGACCTGCTGGTGAAGGAGGACGAGCAGCGCATCCGTCCGACCAACTCCGAGGTCATGCGCCTGGTCGCGGACGCCACCCGGCTGCGCGAGGCCACCGGCTGGGCCCCGCTGTTCAGCCTGGAGCAGGGCCTGGAGCAGACCATCGAGTTCTTCCGCGACCCGGCCAACCTGGCGCGCTACAAGACCGACATCTACAACGTCTGACCGCCGTAACGATCATGCTCGTCCTGGTCTCCGGGATTCGTGTCCTACACATCCTTTCCGTGGGGGAAACACCATGCACGCAGTGATCCTGGCCGGCGGTAAGGGCGTCCGCCTCCGCCCGTACACCACCGCGCTTCCCAAGCCGCTCGTCCCGATCGGCGACCAGCACGCGATCCTGGAGATCGTGATGCGCCAGCTCGCCGCCGCGGGCTTCAAGACCGTCACCCTGGCCATCGGCCACCTCGGCCACATCATCCGCGCCTACGTCGGCAACGGCTCGCAGTGGGGCCTGCGGGTCGGCTACGCCGTCGAGGACAGCCCGCTCGGCACCATGGGCCCGCTGCTCACCATGCAGGACCGGCTGCCGGAGCACTTCCTGGTGATGAACGGCGACATCCTCACCGACCTGGACTTCGCCGGGGTGCTCAAGCACCACGAGGCGTCCGGCGCCCCGCTGACCATCGCCACCTACGCCCGCCAGGTGAAGATCGACTTCGGCGTGCTGACCACCGACTCCGGCACCATCACCGGCTTCCAGGAGAAGCCCAGCATCGACTACCGGGTCTCGATGGGCGTGTACGGAGTCTCCCGCGCGGCGCTCGCCAAGTACACCCCGGGCCTCCCGCTGGGCTTCGACGAGCTGGTGCTCGACCTGCTCGCCGCCGACACCCCGCCCGCCGCCTACGACTTCGGCGGCTACTGGCTGGACATCGGCCGCCCGGACGACTACGACCGGGCGAACGCCGAGTTCTCGTCGATCCGCCCGGTCCTGATGCCCTTCGAGTCGGCCGCCACCGTGCCGGGCGTCGCGGAACTGCCGGTCCCGGCCTCCCGCACCGCCCCGGACGACGCGGCCGAGGAGCCCGCCGCCGTGGGCGCCGAGAGCGACGGACGGGCCGCGTGAGAATCCTGCTGCTCGGCGGCGACGGCTTCCTGGGCCGTCACGCCTCCGCCGTCCTGCGGTCGCTGCCCGGGGCCACCGTGCTGACCGCGGGCCGGCGGCCCGCTCACGACCTCCGGCTGGACCTCGGCACCGCCCAGGCCGGCCCGCTCGGCGAGGAACTGGCCGCGCTGGCCCCCGACGTGGTGGTCAACTTCGCCGGCGCGGTGGCCGGCAGCGCGGTCAAGCTCGCCGAGGTGAACGCCCGCGGTCCCGCGGTGCTCTGCGAGGCGCTCGCCCTGGGCACCCCGAAGGCCCGGCTGGTGCACATCGGTTCGGCCGGCGAGTACGGCGTCTGCGCGGAGGGCGAGTCCCTGACCGAGCAGGCCGACGCCCGCCCGGTCGGCGTGTACGGCGCGACCAAGCTGGCCGGCTCCCTCGCGGTCGCGGGCTCCCCGCTGGACGCGGTGGTGCTGCGGGTGTTCAACCCGGTCGGCCCGGGCGCCCCGGCGGGCTCGCTGCCCGGCCGGCTGGCGGCCGAGCTGCGCCGGGTGGCGCCGGCGGGCGCCGACGGCGTGGTCACGGTCGGGGACCTCTCCGCCTACCGGGACTTCGTGGACGCCCGGGACATCGCCAGGGCGGTCGGTCTGGCCGTCTCCGCCGACCGCCCGCTCCCCCGGGTGCTCAACCTCGCCTCCGGGCGGGCCCAGCCGGTCCGGGCGATCGCCGACGGCCTGGTCGCGGCGTCCGGCTTCACCGGCCGGATCGACGAGAGCGGAGCGGGCTCCGAGCGCTCGGCCGGGGTCTCCTGGCAGCAGGCCGACGTGTCGGCCGCCGCCCGGGAACTCGGCTGGCACCCGGAGACCGTCCTCGCCGACACCCTGCGCGACCTGTGGCTCGACACCGACGGGCCCGCGTCGACCCCGGTGGTCGCATGACCGCCGGGACCGCCCCCGACGGCCGCCTGCTGGTGCCGCTGTACGTCCACCCCGCGGTGGACCCGGCGGCCTGGCAGGCGGTCGCCGCCGCCGACCCCGCCCGGATCGCCGCCGTGGTGCTCAACCTCGCGGACGGTCCCGGCGAGGTGCCGGACCACGTCTTCGCCGACGCGGCCGAGGAACTCCGCGCGGCCGGACTGCCGTTGGTCGGCTACGCCGACACCGACTACGGCCGCAGGCCGCACGCGGCGGTGGTCGCCGACATCCTGACGTACCGCCAGAGGCACGGCATCACCGGCGTGTACCTCGACCAGGTCGCCACCCACCCCGGCGCGCTGGCGCACTACCGGCGGCTCGCGACGGCCGCCCGGGCGGCCGGCTGCGGCACCGTGGTGTTCGGCCACGGCGAGCACCCCGATCCCGGGTACGCCGAGGTCGGCCTCGCCGACCTGCTGGTCACCTTCGAGGGCGACTGGGACGCCTACCGCGCCATGACCCTGCCGCTGTGGACCGGCCGCCACGCGGCCTCCCGCTTCTGCCACCTGGTCTACGACGTCCCGGCCGAGTCCGCCCAGGACGCCGCCGCACTGATCACCGCCCGGCGAGCCGGCGTCGGCTGTGCCGTACCGGGCGCCGGGGAGAACCCCTGGCGCACCCTGCCCTACGGCCTCACCGCCGCTGAACTGACCTGACCCGATCCGGAGTTCGACTACCGTGAACCGCCGTAACCGGCTGCTGCCGGCCACCATAGCCTTCGCCACCGTCACCGCCCTGCTGGTCAGCTCGTGCAGCAGCTCGGGATCGGAGGACGACCAGGACCCGGCCGACGGCACCCCGAGCAACTCGCCAGCGGCCACCGCGCCGAGCACCCCCGGCGACGGCTCCGCCACCCCCGGCACACCCAGCGCCCCCGGCACCACCTCGGCCCCGGGCACCCCGGGCACCACCACCGCCCCGGGCACCCCGGGCACCACCACCCCGCCCGGCAGCACCGCCCAGCCCCCGGCCGGCGCCCGCTGGCAGCCCACCCCGGGCCTGGCCTGGCAGTGGCAGCTCGGCGGCACCGTCGACCAGTCGGTGGACGTACCGGTCTACGACATCGACGGCTTCGAGAACGACGCCTCGGTGGTCGCCGCGCTGCACGCCAAGGGCCGCAAGGTGATCTGCTACATCAACGCGGGCTCCTGGGAGGACTTCCGCCCCGACTCCACCGCCTTCGCCAAGGCACTGCAGGGCTCGGACACCGGCTGGAAGGGCGAGAAGTGGTTCGACATCCGCAAGCTCGACCAGCTGAAGCCGCTGATGGCAGCCCGCTTCGACATGTGCAGGAGCAAGGGCTTCGACGCCATCGAGCCGGACACCATCGAGGCCTACAACCAGAACAGCGGCTTCCCGCTCACCCCTGACGACCAGCTCGCGTACAACCGCATGCTGGCGAAGCTCGCGCACGACCGCGGCCTGGCCATCGGCCTGAAGAACGACCTGGACCAGATCCCCGCGCTGCTGCCGGACTTCGACTTCGCGGTCAACGAGGAGTGCTCGCAGTTCGACGAGTGCGACCGCGTCGCACCGTTCGTCAAGGCGGGCAAGGCGGTCTTCCACGTCGAGTACAAGCTCGACACGGACCAGTTCTGCGCCAAGACCAAGGCGCTGGGCTTCAGTTCGATGCAGAAGAAGCTCGACCTCAACGCCTGGCGCAAGCCCTGCTGAGGACGGACTCTCCCGTCGCGCGGGTGGCTCGGAGCGGAGCCACCCGCGCGAGGGTCACTTGACCGCCAGCCAGACGACGGCGCCCAGGACGACCAGGGCGACGACGGCGACCAGCGCGATCACGCCGGTGCGACTGCCGCTCTTGCTGCTGCTGCCGTAGGTGGAGACGGAACCCGGTGCCTGACGCGCCGGGCTCTCGTCGACGAACGCCCGGAACATCTGGGTGCTACCGGCGGGGTCGTAGTCGTTGTCAGCCATGGCACGGACTCTAACGAATCCGCCCACCTCAGGCACACCCCGGACCCCTCTCCCGCCCGACGGACCACCCGGGCGTGCGACAGCGGCACGACGGGATCGTGAAATCCGCGTGACCGACGGAATGCACTGCCGCGCAAGCGGGTTGACTGCGGGCATGACCACCGGAAACCACAGCCGGGTCCGCCTCGGCACCTCCGACCTGTCCGTCCACCCGCTCTCCCTCGGCGGCAACGTCTTCGGCTGGACGGCCGACGAACAGCAGTCCTTCGCCGTGCTGGACGCCTACGCGGCGGCCGGCGGCAACTTCGTCGACACCGCCGACTTCTACTCCGCCTGGGCCCCCGGCAACACCGGCGGCGAGTCCGAGACGGTGATCGGCAACTGGCTGCGCACCCGCGGCAACCGCGACGACATCGTGATCGCCACCAAGGTCGGCCTGCACCCCGAGGCGAGCGGCCTGGGCGCGGCCACCATCAAGGCCGCCGCCGAGGCCTCGCTGCGCCGCCTGGGCGTGGACCACATCGACCTGTACTACACCCACCGGGACGACGACACCCCGGTCGAGGAGTTCGTGACCGCCCTGGACGAGCTGGTCCGCGCCGGCAAGGTCCGGGCGGTCGCCGCCTCCAACATCTCCGCCGAGCGGCTCGCCGAGGCACTGGCCTTCGCCGAGCGCGAGGGCCTGGCCAAGTACGTCGCGGTCCAGCCGCACTACAACCTGGTGTCCCGCGCCACCTTCGAGGGCCCGCTGGCCGAGGTGGTCGCCGAGCACGGCCTCGCCACCGTGCCGTACTACGCGCTCGCCTCCGGCTTCCTGACCGGCAAGTACCGCCCGGGTGGCACGGGCGTCGACAGCGCCCGCGCCGAGGGCGCCGCCCGCTACCTGGCCGAGCCGCGCGGCCCCAAGGTCCTGGACGCCCTGGACTCGGTCGCCGCCGACCACGGCGTCGAGCCCGCGAGCGTCGCCCTGGCCTGGCTCGCCGCCCGCCCGACCGTCGCCGCCCCGATCGCCAGCGCCCGCACCGTCGACCAGCTGCCCCCGCTGCTGGCCGGCGCGACGCTGGAGCTCACCCCTGCGCAGACCGCGCTGCTGGACGAGGCCTCCGCCTGAGCACACGACCGGGCCCCCGGACAGCGGCGTGCTGTCCGGGGGCCCGGTCGTGCTCCGCGGCTACGGCCGCCCGAAGTGGGTCGGGGAGTAGCCCGGGCTGAGCGTCGACACCCGGACGGCCCTGCCCGGCCGCGGCGCCTCCCAGTCGTTCCGGCCGCGTCCCACCCGTTCGGCAGCCCTCCGGACAGCAGAACGGGATGCACCCGAACGGCTGCGTTCCACCCATTGGCCGGCGATGGATCCCGCCCGAACGGCCGGACCGCCGGAACGGCCGAGAACCGGGGACTCCGGCCGATTCGCCGGACACCGGCGTCCGACCAGGCGTACCTCGTGATCGCCCGGATCATGACCGAGGCCGCCGGCGACGTCCCGGATGATCAACCGCACCGGCCCGGGGTGACCCGCGTCACGGAGGGGCCGGGGCCGGGAAAACGGAGAAGCCCCCGGCCGGTGGCCGGGGGCTTCTCACTGGTGCGCTCAGCAGGATTCGAACCTGCAACCTCTTGATCCGTAGTCAAGTGCTCTATCCGTTGAGCTATGAGCGCAAGGAACGGGCGAACCCGATCTTGCGGAGTTTGGTGCGCTCAGCAGGATTCGAACCTGCAACCTCTTGATCCGTAGTCAAGTGCTCTATCCGTTGAGCTATGAGCGCTCGCCCTGTGGAGGTTGTCCTCGGGGCGTTGCGGGGACAACATTACATGACCTGCGACGTAGGACGAAATCGATTGATCCGGCCCCTCCGGGCCGGCTGGCGATCACGCCCCGGACATGCAGAAGAGCCCCGCCGACAAGATCGTCGACGGGGCTCCCGGCTGCGGAGGCTGAGGGATTTGAACCCTCGATCAGGAATAACCCCGAAACCGCATTAGCAGTGCGGCGCCATAGACCGGACTAGGCGAAGCCTCCCCACATGGACCGCACCCGCGCGAAGCGGACCCGTTCCGTGTGTCAGTGATGATGCCACAACCGTGGGGCTCGGCACCAACCACCGCCAACGTTACTAGGCGGGTCGTCCCCGCCGCAAAGAAGAATGAGATACTGCCGACTCCGGAGGAGCTGCCCTGAGCCGAGGAGACCTGTCGACGTGAGCAGCAGGCCGATCCGAGGCGCTGCTCGCCTCGACGCCATACTCGACGCCCTGCCCGACGCGTTGTTGCTGGTGAACAGCAACGGCACCGTCGTGGACGCCAACAGCGCGGCGGTCCAGGCGCTGCAGGCGCCGGGCACCTCGCTGGTCGGCATGGGCGTGCTCGGCCTGCTGCCCGAGTTCGACCCCAGCCGCATCCCCGGCTCGATGCGCCCGGCCACCCGCGACGGCGACGCCCTCGACCGCCCGGTCCGGATGACCGCCCACCGCACCGACGGCACGACCTTCCCGGTCGAGGTCTCCGGCAACGACTTCGCCACCGACGGCGGCGAGGGCTACGGGCGCTCCCCGTACGACCCCTACCGCGACGGCCCCCGCGCCTCCTCGTCCTCCGACCTGCTCCTGCTGCTGGTCCGCGACCTCTCCGGACGGCTGGGCGTCGAGGCCGAGCTGCGCCGCCAGCACAAGCAGACCGAGATGATCCTGCGGGCCGCCGCCGAGGGCGTGCTCGGCGTGGACCTCGAAGGCCGCTGCGTCCTGGTCAACCCGGCCGCCGCGCACATCCTGGAGTACCGGGCGAGCGAGCTGGGCGGGCGCGAACTGCACCCGCTGATCCAGCACTCCCGGGCCGACGGCACCCCGCTGGCGCTGGAGGAGTCCGCACTGCTGGACACCCTGACCTCCGGGCGCAAGCACCGGGTGCGCGGCACCGTGCTCTGGCGCAAGGACGGCCGCCCGGTCACCGTCGACCTCACCACCGCCCCGGTCCGGGACGGCGACCAGCTGGTCGGCGCGGTGATGACCTTCACCGACCGCAGCCGCGAACTCGCCCTGATCGCCCGCAACGAGCACCTCACCGCCGTCCTGGAGAGCGAGCTCGGCGGCGCGCTGAACGCGCTGAACCAGCGGCTGGACCGGCTCGCCGCCGACCCCGCCGGACAGCTCTGGCCGGAGGCCAACTGGACCCTGCGCCGGCTCGCCGACGAGTGCCGCCGGTTCGGGAAGCTGATCGACGGGGTGCTCGAGCACCAGCGCTCCGAGGCCGGCGAGAACGGACCGGCCGAGGGCGGGGACGCGAAGGACGGCAAGACCGGGCGCCAGGCCGAGCAACGGGTGCCGGTCGGCCTGGACAAGGTGGTCCGCCGGGCCGTCGAGGAGGCCGGCGAGCTGGTCGGCCCCGGCCGGGTGCGCTTCTCGGTGCACGCCGCCGCGGTCGAGGTGATCGCCGACGAGCGGCGGCTCGCCCAGGCGCTGGCCCACCTGGTCGCCGACGTCAGCGGCACCGGCCTCTCGCTGGACCCGCCCGTCGCCCCCTCCCCCGGTCTGGCCGTCCCCGGCCTGACCACGCCCGGACTGGGCGGCCCGCCCGCCCCGGCCACGCCCGCCGAACCACCGACCGTCGTCCTGGCCGCCGCCCAGCGCGGCGAGGTCGCCCGGGTCGAGATCCGCGGTCCCGGCATCGGCGGCAGCGCCGTCCACCTGCCGATAGCCCGCGCGGTGGTCGAGCGCCACGGTGGCGTGCTCCAGCCGCACGAGCTGCCCGGCAAGGCCGGCACCACGTACGTGGTCGAGCTGCCGTTGGACCCGGTCGCCGCGAAGGCCGCCGCCGAGCGCGCGTCCGCCGAGGGCCGCTCCGACCGGCCCAAGGAGACCGACAGCGCCGTCCTGCCCGAGCTGCCGGGCATCCCCCCGCTGCCCAGCAGCGGCGACGCCGTCGAGGACACCGGGAGCGCCCCGACCGCCCCCGGCGCCCCGGCCGGACCGAGCGGACCGGACGGCCCGGGCGACGAACGGCCCGCCCGCGCCCCCGAAACCGAGCAGGCGCCCACCGAGGAGCCCCCGGCCGAGCGCCGCGGCCGCCGCGGCCGCCCCGCCGCCGGGACCCCGGCCCCCGAGGCCGCCACCTCCCCGGCCGGCCCCGCCGACCAGTGGCCGAACGCCCCCGCCCGGGTGGAGCGGGACGTCCCCGAGCAGTGGAACGGCACCGGCAACGACCCCGCGTACGGCCGCCGCGGCCTGGCCGCCCCGCAGCCGCCGCAGAGCGACCCGTGGGGCAAGGACGACGGCCGTTCCGGCCCCGCCTACGCCGTGCCCGTCGAGGGCGAGCGCCCGCAGCAGGCCCGGCCCGCCGGCCGGGAGCCGCTCGCCCTCGGCCCCGCACCCGCCGACGCCGCCCAGCCGGGCGACGCCCCCACCGAGGACGGCGCCGGGACCAAGCCGCGCCGACGCCGCGCCCTGCCCTCCGCCGAGGACTCGTCGGGCGGATTCGCGCTGCCCGGCGTGGGCGACGCCCCGGTGTACCCCGGCCTGGAGCACGCCCTGCCCACCGGGCCGGCGCCCGCCCCGGCCGAGCCCTCCGCCGCGCCGACCGGCCGCCGCCGCCGGCTCTCCGTACCGCCCGGTCCCGCCGCCGACGCCCCGGACGGAGCCCCCGCCCCGCAGCCCGGCGGTGCGCTGGAGCCCGCCCGGCCCGCGCTGCCCTCCGCCGAGGAGCAGAGCGGCCCGCGCCCGGTCGGCAGCGGGCTGGCCGAACTCACCCCGCCGCGCCCGGCGGTCACCCCGGTCGGCGCCCCGCCGGTGCCGGCCGTCCCGGCGCAGCCGCCGGCACCGGTCGCGCCGCGCCCGATGGCCGAACTGCCGGCCGCCGGGGGCGAGCGCCCGGACGCCGAGCAGTCGCAGCCCGCGTCCGGCGAGCTGGCCAACACCCGCCGGCTGCTGGTCTGGCCCGAGCCCGACCCCGCCACCGGCCAGGCGCTCCAGTCGCGCGGCTACCTCCCGGTGATCGTCCGCTCCCGCGAGGAGGTGGACGCCCAGGTGGCCGGCTTCCCGGCGGCGCTCTTCGTCGACCCGCTGACCAGCCCGATCACCCGCACCGCGCTGCAGTCCCTGCGCACCGCGGCCCTCAACAGCCGGATCCCGGTGCTGGTCACCGCAGGCCTCGGCCAGGCCACCCGGGACGCCGCGTACGGCGCCGACCCGGCCGTACTGCTGCGCGCCCTCGCCCCGCGCGACGGCGAGCACCACGCCCCGCGGGTGCTGCTGGTCGAGGGCGACCCGGACATCGCCGCCGCGATGATCAGCAGCCTGGAGCGGCGCGGCATGCACGTCGAGCACGCGGTGGACGAGAACGACGCGGTCGCCCGCGCCAGCAGCGTCCAGCCCAACCTGGTGGTGATGGACCTGTTCCAGATCCGCCGCCGCCGGGTCGGGCTGCTGGACTGGCTGCGCGCCAACGACCGGCTGCACCGCACCCCGCTCGTGGTCTACACCTCGGTGGACCTCGACCCGCGCGAACTGCCCCGGCTGCGCACCGGCGAGACGGTGCTGTTCCTGGCCGAGCGCTCGACCAGCGAGGACGTCCAGTCCCGGATCGTCGACCTGCTCGGGCGGATCGGCGCGATGGGCGAGGCGGGCGTCGCCGCCGCGGGCTGAACCCGGACGTGCCGGAGGGCCGGCCCCCGTTCGGTACGGGGGTCGGCCCTCCTGTCGTCTCGTCCTACTCCTTGCCGAGCGTGGCGACGTCCAGCTCGTCGGCCGCGTAGCTGGCCCGGATCACCTTCTTGTCGAACTTGCCGACGGAGGTCTTCGGGACGGACTCCACGATCGCCCAGCGCTCCGGCAGCTGCCAGGAGGCGATCCGCTCGGCCAGGAAGGCCCGCAGCTCCCGCAGCCCGGCGGTCGCGCCCGGGCGCAGCACGACGGTGGCCAGCGGGCGCTCGCCCCACTTCTCGTCCGGCACCGCGACCACGGCGGCCTCGGCCACCTCGGGGTGGCCCATCAGGGCGTTCTCCAGCTCGACCGAGGAGATCCACTCCCCGCCCGACTTGATGACGTCCTTGGCCCGGTCGGTGAGGGTCAGGTAGCCGTCGGCGGTGATGGTGCCCATGTCGCCGGTGCGCAGCCAGCCGTCCTCGGAGAACTTGTCGTCCGGGCGGACCGGGTCCTGCCCGGCGCCTCCGTAGTAGGCCCCGGCGATCCACGGGCCGCGCACCTCCAGCTCGCCGGCCGCGACGCCGTCGTGCGGCATCCGCTCGCCGCCCGGCCCGATCAGCCGGGCCTCGACGGAGGCCGGGAAGAGGCCCTGGGTGATCCGGTACGGCCACTCCTCCTCGGGGGTGAGGCCGCCCGGCGGCTGGGCGAAGCAGCCGAGCGGGGAGGTCTCGGTCATGCCCCAGGCGTGCAGCACCCGGATGCCGTGGCGCTCGTCGTAGGCCTTCATCAGCGAGGGCGGGCAGGCGCTGCCGCCGATGACCACCATGCGCAGGCTGGAGGTGTCGTAGTCGCCCGCGTCCAGTTCGTCCAGCAGGCCGCTCCAGATGGTCGGGACGGCGGCGCTGACGGTGGGGCGGACGGCGGCGATCATCTCGGCCATCGGCTTGGGCTGGAGGAAACGATCCGGCATGAGCAGGTTGGCGCCGGACATGAAGGCGGCGTGCGGGATGCCCCAGGCATTCACGTGGAACATCGGGACCACCGGCAGGGCGGTGTCGCGCGGGGTGAAGGCGAAGTTGTCACCGGTGTTGACCTGCATGCAGTGCAGGTAGATCGAACGGTGGCTGTAGAGCACGCCCTTCGGGTCGCCGGTGGTGCCGGAGGTGTAGCAGAGCACGGCGGCCTGGCGCTCGTCGATGTCGCGCTGCCACGGGTAGTCGGTGGGCCGGTCGGCGATCAGCTCGTCGTAGTCGTGCACGCCGCCCGCGAACCCGGCCAGCAGCGAACGGTCGCCGGGGCCGGCCACCACGACGTGCTTCAGCGTGGGCGCGAGGTCCGGCAGCACGGCGGCGAGCAGCGGCAGGACGCTGCCGTTGACGATCACCACGCGGTCGGCGGCGTGGTTGACGATGAAGGACAGCTGCTGGGAGGGCAGCCGCAGGTTCAGGGTGTGCAGCACGGCCCCCATCGAGGGGACGGCGAGGTACGCCTCCAGGTGGAAGTCGTTGTTCCACATCAGGGTCGCGACGCGGTCGTCCCCCGTCACCCCGAGCTCGTCGCGCAGTGCGTGGGCGAGCTGCGCGGCGCGGGCGCCCACCTCGGCGTAGGTCCGCACGACCGGCCCGGTGACGTCCCAGGTGGTGACGGTCGACCGGGCGTGGACGGTGGACCCGTGCTCCAGGATCCGGGCGACGGTGAGCGGTACGTCCTGCATCGTGCTGAACACGGGTCCTCCTCGACCTGGCGGCACCGGTGGCTCCTACGGCACACCTACCGGGCGGTAATACGGCCCGGACGTGCCCGATTGTGCCGTTTCCGTCCATCCCCTGTCAGCATCCCGGCACCGTTGCACGGATCACGGATTCGCCCCGTGGCCGACCCGCCCGGATGGTCCTGGCCGCTCCTCGCGCCGCCCCCTCGTGCACGGTGAGCGGCCACCCGGTCGACGGGCCGCGCGGGCCCGCCCTTTCGGGCGCACCCGTCCGCTTCCGTCCCGATATTTGTAACGAGCTTGCCCGTTCATCGCTCCTTACGGCAAACTCACTAGTATGCCCACCTCCCATACCAGCGAAACCGCTGCACCCACCTCGGCCTCCGCCGTCGCCGAGGCCCTTGCCATGCCGCCCGCCCCCAAGGGCGAGCCCGCCGGCGAGCGGGGCAGCTGGCGACGAGGTGGGGAGCCCGGCTCCACGGCGCCCCCGGGGGTGCGCCCCGGCCGGTCCACCGGTCGGTTCGGCAAGGTACTGCGGCGCCCGGAGCGGATCCCGGCGCCGCTTCTGTGTCTGGTCGCGATGTTCCTGGTGCAGACCGGAATCGCCCTGTCCAAGCCGCTGTTCGGCCCGCTCGGGGTCAGCGGCACCACCTTCCTGCGGCTGGGCTTCGCCGCCGCCATCCTGCTCGCCGTCACCCGGCCCCGGCTGCGCGACAAGCGCCCGCGCGACCTCGCCGCGGCCGCCCTGCTCGGCGTCGCCTCGGCCGGGATGACCTACCTGTTCGCCGGGGCGATCGACCGGCTGCCGATGGGCACCGCCGCGACCATCGAGTTCCTCGGTCCGCTCGCGGTCGCCCTGGTCTTCGCCCGGCGCGCCAGCCACCTGCTCTGGGCGCTGCTCGCCGCGGCCGGCGTCGTCCTGCTGACCCTGCTCGGCGAGGGCGACGGGGGCGGCTCGCTCGACCCGGTCGGCCTGCTCTACGCCTTCGGCGCGGCCGCCTGCTACGCGGTGTACATCCTGTTCACCGACAAGGTCGGCGCCACCTTCCAGGGCTTCCAGGGCCTCGCGGTGTCGATGACGGTCGGGGCGCTGGCCCTCGCGCCGTTCGGGTTCGGCGAGGCCCGGGACGGGCTGACCGCCCCCGGCGCCTCGCCGCTGGTACTGCTCGCCTCGGTGGCCGGCGTGGCGGTGCTGCTGCCGGTGCTCCCGTACGCGCTGGAGATGACGGCGCTGCGCCGGATGCCGCAGCGGGTGTTCAGCGTGCTGGTCAGCCTGGAGCCGGCGGTCAGCGCGCTGGTCGGGCTGGTGGTGCTCGGCCAGTTGCTGGGCGCGGCGCAGCTGGCCGGGATCGGCTGCGTGGTCGCGGCCAGCGTGGGGGCCACGCTGACCGGGCGGCGCTGACCCGGGCGGCGCTGACCCGGGCGGCGCTGACCCGGGCGGCGCTGGCCAGGGGGTGCTGACCGGGGGCACTGCGGGCTACGGCGTGCGCGGCGCCTACGGCCAGAGCAGGGTGCGGGACCACTCCGGGGTGCGCACCGGGCCGGTGCGGGTGTAGCGGAGCCGGACGTGCCGGCGCTGGGCGTCGCCCTGCCAGAACTCCACCTCGTGCGCCCACAGGGTGTAGACCGCATGGCCGGGTGCGACGGCACCCGGGGTGGCCTCCAGCCGGCGGCGGGCCACCGCCACCGCCTCGTCGTACTCCTCCAGCGCGCCCAGCGGCTCGCTCTGCCGGCCGACCAGCGCGCCGACCCGGGCGGCGGGCGAGCGGGTGGCGAACTCGGCGGCGGCGACCAGGTCGGCGGCGCGCTCGACGCTGCCGCGGACCCGCACCTGGCGGCCCAGCTGCGGCCAGTAGACGGTCAGCGCGGCGGCCGGGTGGTGGGCGAGCTGGCGGCCCTTGGGGCTGTCGGCGGCGGCGGAGAAGTTCCAGCCGGTACCGGCCGCGTCCACGTCGCGCAGCACCAGCACCCGGGCGTCCGGCATGCCGTCGGCGTCGACCGTGGAGAGGGTGAAGGCCTGTGGGTCCAGCACCCCGGCGTCCAGCGCGGTGGCGAGCCAGTCCACGAACAGCGGACCGGGCTCGGCGGGGGCGGCCTGGGGGTCGAAGGAGGGCAGCGGGCGGGCCATCGGCGGGCGGCCGAGCAGCAGTTCGGGGACCGACCTGGGCTCGGGCCGGCGCTCGTCCAGCGGTGCCGGGCACGCGTCGGCCTGCGGCTCCGGTGCGGGCCTGGCCCCGTCCGGGCCGGTCAGTCCCTCGTCCTCCGCCGCCATCGCGCACCTTCCTTCCGGTTGCCGCGGTCGCCGCCCCGGCCGGGCCGTCCGTTCCGGGGCCGGGCGCGTGGAGCGCTGTCGGAGCGCAACCGTACCGCCGTGGGCCGACGACTCCGGGCGCGGGCCCTCGGTGGGCGGATCCGGGCCGCTCGCACGGGGACCGGCGCCGGACACACTCGTGGGCGGTGCCGATGGCGGCACCGCCCACGAGGCCGGTTTCGCGGTGACCCTTTCCGCTGGCCGGTCGAAGCTTTCGTCCGGTCTCCCTCCACGGGTGCTCAGCTCACCCGCGGCCGTCCACCCCCGGCGCCCCCGCCGGCGGTGGTGCCCGGGGGATCAGCCGAAGATCGGGGTGAAGACGGCGTTGACGTTCTTGTTGCCCTGGCCGGCCAGGATGTCGCCCGCGTTGTCCTTCGCCGCGAGGGTGTTGTTCCGGTTCGAGGCCCCGGAGCCGGTGGCCGTCTGCTGGTTGGAGACGTAGTTGCCGTTGACCCCGCCGAACACGTTGCCCGTCCCGGTGTTGGACACCACGCCGGCGTTGGAACCGGCCGCGGCACCCGTGCCGTTGTCGGCGGCGGCGGCCCCGGCACCTGCCAGCAGCAGACCCGCCGCCAGCGGGACGGCGAGCAGGAACCCGGACGCCCTCCGGGGGTTGATGCGAGCCATGTGCGCCTCCAAGAAGCTGTTGATCACGCATTGGTCGTGCATGGGGTGCGGGGGTTCGCCGGCCGGACGAACACCTGCGGGCTGCGACGCCGGAAGACAGCCTTCCGCAACAAATCGACAAAGCGGTAGCCGACGGGGCGGTTTTCGCCCGTTAGCGTGATCTTCACCGCAGCCGCGCATAACGGGCACCGAACCGGACAGCGCGCCGACACACTGCCAATGACCTGGTAGTTCGCCCGGACGACGGCCGTTCTGCGGCCGCTCGGCGGCCTCCGGGAAGCGGCACTTCGACATCACACGAACCGCCGGGCGCACCACCCCGGCGCGGGACGACGTGGAACACGCCCCCGAAAAGTTCGATCACCCTCCCGTGTCGACTTTTCCGGCCATTCGCAGACCATCAGGAAGTCGTACCGAAACTGTGGGCGACAAAGGGCCGGGCGGGAGGAATCCGCCCGCTCCGAGAATCAGACCATCTTGCCCGGATTGAGGATTCCCAGCGGGTCGAAGACCGCCTTCAGCTGCCGCTGCAGGTCCAGCGCGACCGGTCCCAGCTCACGGGCCAGCCAGTCCCGCTTGAGCAGCCCGACCCCGTGCTCCCCGGTGATCGTGCCGCCCAACTCCAGCCCGAGCGCCATGATCTCGTCGAAGGCGCGCTGGGCGCGGACCGTCTGGTCCCGGTCCGAGCCGTCGAAGATCACGATCGGATGGGTGTTGCCGTCCCCGGCGTGGCTGACCACGCCGATGGTCAGCGCGTGCCGCTCCGCGATCACCGCGACGCCGTTGAGCATCTCGGCCAGCCGGGAGCGCGGCACCGCCACGTCGTCGATCATCGTGGTCCCCAGCCGGTCCAACGCGGGCAGCGCCAGCCGCCGGGCCGCCAGCAGCAGGTCCGACTCCGCCTGGTCCTCGGCCGGCACCACCTCGGTCGCCCCCGCCTCCCGGCACAGCTCCGCGACCCGCGCCAGCCCGGCCTCCCGGTCCGGCCCGTCGAAGGCCACCAGCAGCAGCGCCTGGGTCGACTCCGGCAGCCCCATCTGCCCCAGCTCGTTGACCGCCCGGACAGAAACCGCGTCCATCAGCTCCATCAGCGACGGGGTCAGCCCGGCCGCCATCACCGCGCAGACCGCCGCACCGGCCGTGTCCGCGCTCGGGAACTCCGCCGCCAGCGCGAGCTGCGGAGCCGGCGCCGGCCGCAGCGACAGCACCGCCCGCACCACCACCCCGAGCGTCCCCTCCGAACCGACCAGCAGCCGGGTCAGGTCGTAACCGGCGACCCCCTTGGCCGTCCGGCGCCCGGTCGACAGCAGTCGCCCGTCCGCCAGCACCACGTCCAACCCGAGCACGTACTCGCTGGTGACGCCGTACTTCACGCAGCACAGGCCGCCGGCGCCGGTGCCGATGTTGCCGCCGATCGTGCAGGACTCCCAGCTGGACGGGTCCGGCGGGTAGCACAGCCCGAACTCCTCGACCGCGCGCGACAGTTCGGCGTTCACCACGCCCGGCTCGACGACCGCGACCCGGTTCACCGGATCGATCTCCAGGATCCGGTTCAGCTTCACCAGCGACAGCACGACGCACCCCTCGACGGCGTTCGCCGCCCCGGACAGCCCCGTCCGAGCCCCCTGCGGCACCACCGGCACCCGCAGCTCGGTGGCGGTGCGCAGCACGTGCTGCACCTGCTCGACCGTCTCCGGGAACACCACCACGGCGGGCGCACCGGCGGCGCAGAAGCCCGCCATGTCATGGCTGTAGGCGGCGGTCACGTCCGGATCCACCACCACCGCCCCGGCCGGGAGGCCGTGCGCCAGTCGGTCCGTCAGGTCACTCATCGCCGCCTCCGCTCGCCGCCGCCCGCCTCCACCTCCGCACTCTGCCCGGAGGGCCGGAAGCGGGCAAGTGGGCCTCGGGGCCGGGCGGGCACACCGTGGCCGCCGGACCCGGTCGGGCGCGGCGGAGGGCCGGGGTGGCGAGGGCCGTCAGGCCGGCCGCGGCGGTCGCGAGGGCGCAGAGGAGGGTGGGCAGGGCGGCTCCCGCCGCGTCCGCCAGCAGTCCGAGCAGGCCGGTGGACAGCACCAACGGCAGGCTCTGCACCAACGTCAGCAGCGCCTGGATCCGCGACAGATGGGACGCCGGAGCGCCGCCGAGCACCAGCGGGCCGAGGTGGGAGGCGAACAGCCCCGAGCCGATGCCCGTCACCGTGCTGCCGGCCACCGCTCCCACCGGTCCCACGGACAGGGCCAGCAGCCCGATGCCCGCCGAAGCCGTACACAGCCCCGCGGCCGCCCCGGTGCCCGCCCGGGGCAGCCCGCCCCGCCAGGCGACCAGCGCCGCCACCGCGAGCACCCCGACCGCCTGGCCGCCGGCAACCAGCCCGGCCGTTCCCGCCGCCCAGCCGTGCGCCCGGGCCAGCAGCGGCCCGAGCAGCGACACCACCGGCAGCAGCGCCCCGGCGGCCGCGCCGGTGAGCAGCAGCGCGGCCCGCAGCAGCGGATCACCGACGGCGAGCCGGACACCGGCCGCCGCCTCCCCCAGCAGACCCGCTCGGCGGAGGGCACCCGGCCGCTCCCCCTCCGGCCGGACCTTCAGCAGCACCAGCAGGACGACCCCGAAGCTCACCGCGTCCGCCGCCGCCGCGCCGGCGAGCCCGCCCGCCGCGACCAGCAGGCCGCCCAGCGGAGCCCCGAGCAGCACCGCGGCCTGCCCTCCGGCCTGGCGCAGTGCGAGCGCCCGGGGCAGCCGGTCGGCGGGCACCAGCCTGCGCGGCATCGAGCCGCTCGCCGGGAGGTGGAACGCGTCGACCGTCCCGGTCACGGCCGCCGCCGCGACCAGCAGCCACAGCGGCGTGCCCCGGCTCCCGGCCACGGCGAGCGTCAGTGCGACGGTCGCGGCCAGCATCACCGCGTCCCCGGCGAGCATCACCCGGCGGGCGCCGAACCGGTCCGCGACCGCGCCGCCCAGCAGCACCAGCGTGGTGCGCGGCACGGTGATCGCGGTGAGCACCAGCCCGGCCGCGCCGCCCCCGTACCCCGAAGCGGCCCAGCCGAGAGCGAAGCCCAACACGGCGTCCCCCAGCAGCCCGGTCTGGGCACCGGCCAGCCAGAACAGGTACGGCCGGGGAAGGTACGGGCGGGGCGGGCCCGGACGGGAAGGGCCCCGGCGGGGCGGCGCGGTGGTGGTCATGCCGGGCGACGCTAGGACCCTCGACCAGGTCGAGGGCAAGCCGCCCGACAGGCCCTAACGACGGAGCACCGGCTCCTGCAGCTCGACGACCCAGCCGGACAGGTCGTCCGGGGTCTCCAGGTAGCGCTCGCGGGCGTAGCCGGCCGAGCGGTAGCCGTTCTCGCCGATGAAGCGGGCGAGCGCCTGGAAACTGCCCATCGCCGCGTCCATCGAGCCGCGGTGGACGATGGTCGCCGCCTCCGCGATCGGCGGCAGGTCGACCACCTCGAAGTCGTCCCGGCCGCCCGGCACCGAGTGCGGGACCTGCACGGCGGCCCGGACGAGCACCGAGCCGTCGCCCTCCGGCGAGTCCTCGTAGTGGGCGACGGACGGGCCGACCTCCTCGATGCCCGCCCCGGCGACCCGGCTGCACAGCTCCGCGAACAGCGGGCCGATCACCGGCGTGATGTCCTCGGGCTGGTAACTCGCCGCCACACCGGTCAGTTGGGCCACCCGGACGGACGGCACGGGCTTCACCACGACATCGTGCTCGGACATGTTCCCCTCGCTCTCGATCGTCCGGAGCCTCGCCTCCACCCGGGCCAGCCGCTGCTCGTCCGCGGCGATCGCCGCGGCGAGTTGGGCCCGCCGCAGCCGCAGCATCCCGCGCAGTTCGGCGGCGTCCGGCCTCTCGTCCAGAACGGCCCGCACCTGCTGCAGCGTGAAGCCGAGCTCCTTGAGCGCGATCACCCGGTCAGCCGGGCGAGTTGGCCCGCCTCGTAGGAGCGGTACCCGGTGACCGGGTCGACCCGGGCGGGCCTGAGCAGTCCGATCGCGTCGTAGTGGCGCAGCATCCGCACCGACACCCGGCCGTGGCTGGCGAAGTCTCCGATGTTCAACATGGTGCTTCCACTCCACCGCCTGCCACGGTGTCAGGGTCAACCCCGCCCGCCGGATCCGCCCCGGAAAACACCTGGGGCGGGTGCCGAACGATGTCGGCGCCCGCCCTGAGCAGGTGGTTCTCCTACCAGCGGAGAGCGTGGGATTCGAACCCACGGTGACGGGTCACGCCACGACAGTTTTCAAGACTGTTCCCTTAGGCCGCTCGGGCAGCTCTCCAGGCGGAGGTCAGCCTAACGGGTCCGGCGGGGTTCGGTGCACACGATTCGGCGTGCGGGGGTCACTGGTCACCGTCCCGCTGGCCGAGCGTGACCTTGGTGGTCATGGTCTGGCCGTTGCGGGTGTACTCGACGTCCACGGTCTCGCCGGGCTTGTGCGTCCAGATCCGGCTGACCAGGGCGGGGCCGTTCTCGATCGGGGCGCCGCCGAGCTTGGTGATGACGTCGCCCGGCTTGAGGCCGGCCTTGTCGGCCGCGCCACCGGGGGTGACGGCCGGCTGGCCCTGGACGTCGCGGGTCTGGATCTGGGCGCCGTCGCCCTTGTAGTCGTCGTTGCGCAGCACGTCGAGCTTGGCGTAGACCGGCTTGCCGGTCTTGATCAGGGTGTCCGCGACCCACTTGGCCTGGTTGATCGGGATGGCGAAGCCCAGGCCGATGCTGCCGGCCCGGCCGTTGGCGGAGGCGTTGGACTGGATCGCCGAGTTGATCCCGATCACCGCGCCGCTGGAGTCGAGCAGCGGGCCGCCGGAGTTGCCGGGGTTGATCGAGGCGTCGGTCTGCAGGGCGTTCATGTACGAGGCCTGCGAGCCGGTCTCGTCGCCGGAGGCGACCGGGCGGTCCTTGGCGCTGACGATGCCGCTGGTGACGGTGGACTCCAGGCCGTACGGCGCGCCGATCGCGATGGTGGCGTCACCGACGTTGACCTTGTCGGAGTCGGCGAGCGCCAGCGGGGCCAGCTTGGCCTTCGGCGGGTTGTCGATCTTCACCACGGCGACGTCGTAGCCCTCGGCGTGGCCCAGCACCGAGGCGCTGTAGGACGTGCCGTCGGCGAACTTGACGGTCAGTTTGCCGCCGTTGAGGGTCGGCGCGACCACGTGGTTGTTGGTGAGGATGTGGCCCTCGGTGTCGAAGACGAAGCCGGTGCCGGTGCCCGACTCCTGGGATCCCTGCGCCTTGATGGTGACGACGCTGGGCAGCGCCTTCTGCGCGATGCTGGCGATCGAGCCGGGGGCGGGCTCGTTCTTCTGGGTGTTGCTGGCCTGGACGGTGGTGCTGCGGTGGTCGTCGGCCGAGCTGCTGCTGTTGTTGTGGCCGGTGGCGACCACGCCGATCGCGCCACCCGCGACACCGGCGACCAGCGCGACGGCGGCGAGCAGGGCCACCAGGCCGCCGCGCTTCTTGCGGGGACCGCCGGGGCCGCCCGGGCCGCCGGGGTAGTCGGCCGGGTAGCCGAGCGGACCGTTCGGGCCGCCGGGGTGGCCCGCGCCGCCGGAGGTGGCGTCGTGGGCGCCCCAGCCGCCGAGCGGCTGGCCGGCGCCGAAGGGGTGGTGGCCGTGCGGGGCGGGCCCGCCGGCGCCCGGAGCGCCGTACGGCTCCTGGGCGTTGGCAGCCGGAACGCCGTACGGGTCCTGGGCGTTGGCGGCCGGAACGCCGTACGTGTCCGGCACACCGGCGGCGGGCACGCCGTGGGTCGGGGTCGCGTACGGGTTGGTGCCCGGCGGCACGGCGGGCGCGGCCGGAGCGGCGGCCTGCACGGCCACGGCCGGGGCGGGCGCGGCCGGGGCGGGCGCGACGGGCGGTGCGGGCGGCAGGACCGGCGGCGGGGCGTCGATGTAGCCGGTGACCGGGTCGACGGCGGGCTCCTCGACGGCCGGCGCGGCCGGGGCCTCCGGCGCGGGGACCTTGGTGAAGGCGACGGTGGGCTTGTGCCCTCCCTCGGCCGGAGCGGCCTCCGGCGCACCCGGTTCGGCCACCGGCTGCGGAACCCGGCTGAAGGCCATGGTCGGCTTGTGCCCGCCCTCGGCCGCCGGCGCACCGTCGACCGGAGCACCGTCAGCCGGAGCCTCGTCCGCCGCAGACGCTCCGGCCGCCGGCTCGGCCGCCGGCTGCGGGACCCGGCTGAAGGCCATGGTCGGCTTGTGCCCGCCCTGAGCGGTGCTGTCGGAGGCGGCGCCCGCCGCCTCCTGGGCCCCGGCGGGCTGCTCCCCCTGCGGCCCGGTGGGCCCAACCTCGCGCTCGGTGCTCACGGACGACCTCCATAGCTGACAGAACCAAGGACCATAGTTTTTCGCACCGTCGATTCGATTGCCGTAAGGACCCCTCTGAAGAACTCATAAGAATCCTTAGCCGCCACCGACGGCCGGGGTTCCCCACCCCCCGCCGGCATCCCGCGATGCGGACCGCGCACCCGCGGCCTTTGGCGTTCGCACCCGTGCCGGTTAGCCTGTCGCTCCAAACTGACACGCGGGAGCTTGGACCCACCAGGCTGAGAGTGCGCATGTCGACGGTACGCCAGGCGAGCGACAGGCTGACCGTCGAGGGGGCGCTGACCGCCGGAACCTGTCCGGGTAATGCCGGCGTAGGGAGTATCGGCCATGCCGCCTGCTTCGTCATCCTCTTCTCCGGGCGCGCCCGGGCCCAAGGATTTCTCCGGCCTTCCGACCGTCTCGGCAGCGGCCACCGCGCTGCTCGACCACCGGGTCGAGGCGCCGCTGGTGCTGGACACCGAGCCGCCGCGCACGCTGCGTTTCCGGGACCACTTCGCACTCTGGATGAACCTCGGCGTCAGCCTGATCGGCTTCTCGACCGCGGCGACCGTGCTCGGCGAGAAGGGCAGCGAGCTGTCGCTGGCCGCCGCGGTGACCGCGATCGTGGCCGGTACGGCCGTCGGCACCGCGATGCTCGGCGTGGCCGCGCTGATCGGCGCCCGGACCGGCGCCCCGGCGATGGCCAACCTGCGCGGACTGTTCGGCACCCGGCTGTCCTACCTGCCGACCGTGCTGAACATCGTCCAGTGCATCGGCTGGGGCGTCTTCGAGCTGCTGACCATCGCGGCCGGAGCGCAGACCGTCGCCCACACCACCGGCTACCGCTGGCTGTTCGTGCTGCTCGCGGGCGTGCTGACCACCGCGCTGACGATCTGGCCGCTGGGCTCGATCGCGGTGCTGCGCCGCTTCGTGGCCGGGGCGGTGGCCGTCGCGATGGTGTACTTCACCGTCCAGCTGGGCCGGCAGGGCGTGCCGGACCCGGGCGCGGGCAACTGGCACGGCTTCCTGGGCGCCACCGACGCGATGATCGCGGTCTCGATCTCCTTCGTCCCGATGGCCGCCGACTACACCCGGCACTCGCGCACCCCGCGCTCCTCCTTCTGGGGCAGCTTCTCCGGCTACACCGTCGCCCAGGTCTGGTGCTACGTGCTCGGCCTGATGGCGCTGCTGCAGTCCGACGGCGACTCGAGCCGGATCTTCGACTCCTTCCTCGGCGTCTGGGCCGGCTGGCTGTTCCTGCTGGTGCTGGTGCTGCGCGAGACCGACCAGTCTTTCGCCAACGTGTACTCGACCGCGATGTCGCTGCAGAACCTGCTGCCGCGGGTCGACCGCCGGGTGCTGAGCGGCGGGATCGGCGTCCTGACCACCGTGCTGGCGCTGCGGATCGACCGGTTCACCGACACCTACAGCAACTTCCTCGGCCTGATCGGCTCGGTGTTCGTGCCGCTGCTGGCGGTGCTGGCGGTGGACTACTTCTTCGGCGCCGGCCGGCACGGCTGGGACCTCTCGGAGAGGGCGCCGTCCCGCTGGCTGATGCTGCTGCCGTGGGTGCTGGGCTTCGCCGTCTACCAGTTCATCGCGCCGACCGCGGTGGCCGGCTGGTGGGTGGACTTCTGGACCTCCGCCCAGGAGGCGCTGCACTTCACGCCGCAGGAGTGGACCTCCGCCTCGCTGTTCGCCTTCCTGGTCCCGGCGCTGGCCACCTGGGCGCTCACCCCGCTGACCCGCCGCACCGCGCAGGTCTGAGGCGGCGGCGCGGGCCCGGGGCGGCCGCGCCCTGACGCGCCGACCCCGGCGGCCCGCGGAGGCGGAGCCGGCCCCACAGGTTGGGACCGTCTTCGCCTCCGCGACACCTGCGCCGCCTATCGTTGGGCCCGTGACCAGCCCAGACCTGCCCCCGGCGGCGGCGCGCACCGCGCCCTCCGTCCAGGTGATCGCCCACCGCGGTTCCTCCCACGCGCTGCCCGAGCACACCCTCGCGGCCTACCGGCGCGCGCTCGACGAGGGCGCGGACGCCGTCGAGTGCGACGTCCGGGTGACGGCCGACGGTCACCTGGTCTGCGTCCACGACCGCCGGATCGGCCGGGTCTCCAACGGCCGGGGCACCGTCTCGGCGATGACCCTCGCCGAGCTGGAGGCGTACGACTTCGGCGCCTGGAAGACCGGAAGGCCCAGCACCGACCCCGAGCTGCGCGGCGTGCTGCGGCTGGAGCGGCTGCTGGAGCTGGTGGCGGACTGCGGCCGCCCGGTGGACCTGGCGATCGAGACCAAGCACCCGGTGCGGTTCCGCGGCCTGGTCGAAGCCGAGCTGCTGCGGATGCTGGAGCGGTTCAAGATCGGCGCGACCCGGGAGGGCGACCGCCCGTCCGCCCGGATCATGAGCTTCTCCTCGATCGCGCTGGACCGGGTGGCCGCCGCCGCGCCCGAGTACGGGCGGGTGTTCCTGATCGAACGGATGCTGCCGCTGCTCGGTCAGCTGCGGCCGGGCCGTCCGCTGCCGGGCGGGGCGGGGATCGCCGGTCCGGGCATAGAGCTGATCAAGGCCAGGCCGCAGTTGGTGCCCCGGCTGCGCGAGCTGGGCCACGAGGTGCACGTGTGGACGGTGGACGAGCCGGCCGACGTCGAGCTCTGCCTGGAGCTCGGTGTCTCCGCGATCATCACCAACCGGCCCGCCGAGGTGCTGGCGCAGCTCGGGCGGTGATCCGGACGCAGCTCGGGCGGTGATCCAGGCGGTGATCCGGGGGCGGGAACCGCCGCCGTACCGGTGGGACCCGATCACTCTGGTCGGCAGTCAAACCTTCCGCGCACGGTATTGCCGGAAATTCCTGCGCGCGGGCGACGGAGGGTGAGCACGGAATGACCTCTCGTCGACCCTGGGTCGCGCTGCTCGAAATGGGACTCGTGGGATCCCCCGCCGGTCGTTTCCGACGCATTACCAAGGGGCATCCATCCCTCGGCATACGCTGAAGGAGGTCCGGGGGTGGCGTTGATGGTGGCGCGTGAAGTGCCTACTTCATCGACCATGGCAGTGCCGCACGGCCCATCGAGTGTCGGGGTCGCACGGCGCCGACTGCGTCGAGATCTGGGTGACCGGCAGATACCGGAACCGGTCATCGAGGATGCTGTACTGATCCTTTCCGAACTGTTGAGCAACGCCTGTCGCTACGCCCGTCCGCTCGGCCCGCTGCGGGCCCTGGGCCGCGGGGCCCGGGCCGAGGTGGTGGACCAGGTGCTGGTCGGCGTCCCCTCCGGGACGCACCCGGCGCCGGGCGGCCCGGAGCGCGAGGACGGCCCGGCCGAGCCGGACGGCGGAGTGCTGGTCCGCTGGCAGATGCACGCCGACGGCGTGCTCACCCTGGAGGTCACCGACGGCGGCGCGGCCACCCGGCCGGCGCCCGCCAGTCCCTCGCTGACCTCGCGCGGCGGCCGGGGCCTGGGCATCGTCGACCAGCTGGCCAGCGACTGGGGCGTGCGCGACGCGCCCGGCGAGGTGACGGTCTGGGCGGCGCTGCCCGCCCGCGCCCGGCACGCCCGGCGCACCGGGGGCGACGCGCGCAGCGCGTAGCCACGGGCCGCGCGACGCCCGCCCGGCGCATGGCCACGGACGGCGCGACGCCCGCCCCGGCGCGTTCCCGCGCGCCGGGGGAACCTCAGTAGGCTTCCCGGTGAACAGGACCACCGTCCCCGGGAGAGCCGCAGCATGGGCAAGAAGGCCGCCAAGAAGGCGCCGCAGCGCCAGTCCACCACCGCCGTCACGGGCGAGATCCCCGTGGTCGGGGCCCGCGAGGACTGCCCCTGCGGCTCGGGCCGCCGCTACAAGGCCTGCCACGGCCGGGAGGCCTCGCACGCGGTGCAGGAGCTGGTGCACCGCCCGTTCGAGGGCCTGCCGGGCGAGGCCGACTGGGTGGCGCTGCGCGAGCTGGTGCCCGCCGCCACGGCGCCGCTGACGCTGGCCGCCGGGGTGGCCGCGAGCGCCGGGGGTGACGTCCCGTCGGTCACCCTGGCGACCGTGCTGCCGCTGGCCTGGCCGGCCCTGCGCCGCCCGGACGGCTCGATCCTGCTGGGCCTGCAGACCCAGTCCTCCTCCGGTGACCTCAGCCGCGACCTCGCGGACGCCCTGGAGCTGGCCCTGGCCACCGAGCCGGGCAGCCCCGTTCCGGCCCGCCGGACCGTCCCCGGCGGCCGCCGCCTGCAGGACCTGCTGGACACCACCGCCGTCTTCACGCCCACCGTGCACTCCGGCTTCGAGTTCTGGCTGGAGGACGCCGAGGCCGCCACCGGCGAGGTCGCCGCCTCGCTGGAGCGCGCCAACGCCTCGGCCATCCCGACCGAGAAGCTCGACAGCGTCGACGCCGCCTACTGGTGCGGCACCCCGGACAAGAACCACCTGCGCTGGGTGATGACCGTGCCCGAGGAGCAGCTGCTGGACGCGCTGGCCCGGCTGAACGCGGCCGGCGAGGCCTCGCTCGGCCCGGACACCCGCCTGGTCGGCTCCTTCCGCGCGCACGGCCTGACCGTGCCGGTCTGGGACCTCCCGCTCGCCATGACCGCCGCCGACTGCGAGAAGCCGGCCGCCGAGTTCGGCGAGCGGCTCGCCGCCGTCCTCGCCGACGCCACCCCGCTGACCGCCGAGGAGCGGCGCGCCCGCGCGAACCTGGTGAACCGTCAGGTCACCCTGAACTAAAGCGCGCAGGATTCGGGTGATACGCGTCACATTGTCGCCCCGAAGCCGCAATTTCCGGGCCTGGAGGGCGTCTTGGAAATTGGCGCGGGCGCGGATCCTTGTTACTGTCTAAAGAGTCCGGCCGCTGGTGCATCCCCCGTCGCCAGCGGCCGGATCTTTTGTTTTTCCGGAACGCCCCGCACCACCGGGCCCGGAGTCCGGCACCACCCGGCGGTCCGTCAGTACGCCGAGCGGCCACTGTCCAGCCGGACCGTCGCATCCACCAACTCGCCGAGCAGCGGCCCGACCTGCGGCAACCGGACCCCGCCGCCCCCGGCCGGCCGCGGCGCCAGCACCCAGCGCACCCTCCCCCAGCCTCCGGCCGGGGGGACCCCCATGGCCCCGCCGCCGGGCGGCAGCGGGAGGAAGCCGCCCGGCCCGTGGTAGCGCAACGTTCCCGGCACCCAAGGGAGTTGGGCGAGCATCTCGCCCAGCGCGTCGAGCGAGTACGGGGCCACCAGCAGCGCGTAGCGGCCCGGCATCGCGAGCACCGGCCCGAGCGGCAGCCGCAGCGCCCCCAGGTGGACCAGCGCCCGGGCCCCGGCCGCCGCGGGCAGGCTGACCGCCGACACCGCGGAGCCGGTCGCGGCCAGCACCGGCGCGTCCGGGCTCTGCCGCTCCCACCACCAGCGCACCATCCGGGCGTCCGTGGTGGCGGCCAGCAGCGAGGGGTCGTGCGGGTGGGCGCCGGGCGCCGGGCAGTCCGGGTCGCCACAGGAGCAGCGGCCGCCGCACAGCACGGTGCCCGGCACCACGGGCCAGCGGTAGTCGACGGCGGCCGTCAGGGCCGCGGCCAGCCGGGCGGACGACTCCTGCGACCGGCTCTTCGGGCTCTTCGGGTTCTCACGCATGGCGCTCGTTCCTTTCCCTGACCGCTCGGTTCGCTCCGCCCCGCCGACGTCCGTCGGAACTCGCCGCGCGGACCTGCGGCGGCACGGTCCCGGGAAGGCGCGAAGCGGGGCGGGCGGCACGGCGGACGGCGCGGCTACGACGTGGAGCACGGTGTGGAGCACGACATGAGAAGGGCCGCGCACTGGAACAGCCCTTGGAACGAGAATCCCGTACGCGACCGGATGGACGCCGCCCGGGCGCGCTTGGTTCCACCGTACGAGTGAGAGACTTCCGGCCAGCCGAGAACGCGGGCGGCGCGGACATACGATCCGGACGGCCGCCCGGTCCGTCCCCTCCGTTCTGCCCGCTCGCGGCTCGCTCCATGCCTGCGGGCACGACCGGCGCGCGCACCAGCCGTGCACGCCCTCCGACCGGGTCGAGCAGCCGTGGAACAGGCCACCGCGTCGCCCCGGATCTGGACATGCCCCGAATGGCCTGTGTAGAAGTGGTGGCATTGCTGTCGATCAATGACGAGTAGTAGCGAATCGAGGCGAAACACGCCCTTTGGCCGTGCTCGCTCCACATCGGCCGTATCTGGGGGTTCCACATGGCACGTAGCACCGCGTCAGGAGTGGCGGCATGACCAACTCCCACCCGTCGACGCCCCACCCGGCGCCGACGACCGCCGAACCCGGTGAGCCCGGCTGCGCAGGCGGGCTCACCGTCCTCGACCCGCCCGGCCTGCTCGGCCCCGCCGACGCCCCGGAGGACGGCACCGACGGCACCGCGGCACCGTCCGCCAGCGTGCAGGACCGTTTGGCCGGACGCCTGTCCGATATCACCAGCCTGCACGAGCACACCGAGCGCCTCGCCCACGCCCGCGGCCTCGCCGCCACCCTGGAGGCCGTCCTCGCCTCCGGCGCCGCCCTGCTCGGCGCCGACCGCGGCGTCCTCGTCACCCTGATGCCGGGCGGCGGTCCCGGCCAGCCCGTCGGCCTCGGCCTCGACCGGGCCAGCCTCGGCGCCCTGGAGACCGTCCCGACCGAGCAGAGCCTGCTGGCCCGGCTGCTGGGCGAAGACGACCGGCCCGAGCAGCTGCACTCCCCGGACCTCGCCGAGGACCCCGCCGTCGGCGGCCGGCTGCGCGAACTCGCCGTCCAGCTCGGCCTCGGCGGCGCCGTCGGCCTGCCGCTCGCCACCGTCGAGGACGGCCCGCTCGCCGCCGTCGTCTGGTTCTACGACCGGCCCGCCGAACCCACCGGATGCCAGCGCGAACTGGCCCGCCGCTACTGTGAGTTCGCCGCGCCGCTACTCGCCAAGCAGCTGGAGGTCGAGCGCATCCGGCGCACCACCGAGGCGCTGCGCCGCGGCCTGCTGCCGGACCACCTCCCCCGCGCCGCCGGGCTGCGACTGGCCGCCCGGGTCGTCCCGGCCGGCCTGGACCACTCCAGCGGCAGCGACTGGTACGACGCCATCCCGCTGCCGGACGGCACCGTCGGCCTCACCGTCGGCTCGGTCTTCGGCGACGGCCCCGGCGCGGGACCCGGCTCCGCCCCCGGCGCGGCCGCCGCGATGGGCCGGATCCGGGCCGCCCTGCGGGCGTACGCGGTGCTGGAGGGCGAGGACCCGGTCTCCGTCCTCGGCGACCTGGAGCTGCTGCTCAAGACGACCGAGCCGACCCGCACCGCCACCGCCGTCTACGCCTGGGTGGAACCCGGGGAGCGCCGGGTCACCCTGGCCGGGGCCGGCCACTGCCCGCCGGTCCTGGTCGGCCGGCACGGCGCCGAGTTCGTGGAGACCTCGCTCTCCGCGCCGCTCGGCATGCTGGCCTGCTGGGAAGCCCCCGGGGTCGAGTTCACCGCCGATCGCGGCGACACCCTGCTCCTCTACACCGAGGGACTGGCCCGCCGCTGCGGCCCGACCCTGCACGCCGGGCAGGCCAACCTGCGCCGGGCCGCCGCCGACGCCCCGCGCGAGGTGCGGACCGACCCGGACCGGCTCTGCGCCCACCTGCTGGCCGTCTGCCCGGTTCCGGACGCCGCCCCGGGCACCGACGACCTGATGCTGCTGGCCGCGCGCTTCGAGTAGGCGCACGAACCCCGGAAATGCGGTCGACCGGGCGTCCGTACCATGGACGCACGGCCGTCCGCGCGTGTCGCGACCCGACACCTCCCCCGAGGGCGGCGGTACCACCCCCAAGGAGGCGTTGCACGTGAGCGAGGACCGGACCCCCGCGGTGGCCGAGAACCCCGAGGCCGAGGGCGGCGAGGAGCCGCCGCAGTTCAAGGGCCGCAAGAACGGCCTCTACGGCGAGATCTCGGACGAGCTGTCCGCCTCGATGAAGTCCGGCTGGGCCGACACCGAGCTGCACGGCCTCGCCCCGATCGCCCAGGCCGGGTACGCGGCCGAGCGCCGCGCCGCGCTGTCCGCCGCCCACCCCGGCGTGCGCCTGGTCGTCCCCGCGGGCAACCTGCGGGTGCGCGCCAACGACACCGACTACAACTTCCGCGCCGCCAGCGAGTACGTGCACCTCACCGGTGACCAGACCGAGGACGCGGTGCTGGTCGGCGAGCCGACCGGCGACGCCGGCCACGAGTTCACGCTCTACCTGCTGCCCCGCTCCGACCGCGAGAACGGCGAGTTCTGGCTCGACGGCTACGGCGAGCTGTGGGTCGGCCGCCGGTACAGCCTGAGCGAGCAGGAGCAGCGGCTCGGCCTGCCGGCGCGCGACGTCCGCAAGGCCGCCGAGGAGCTGGCCGAGCGCGCCAAGGGTTCCGCCGTGCCGACCCGGATCGTCCGCGGCTACGACGCCGGCCTGGAGGCCGCGCTCGCCGAGGTGCTGGACGCCGACAAGGACGCCGAACTCAAGGAGTTCCTGAGCGGCCTGCGGCTGGTCAAGGACGAGTGGGAGATCGGCGAGCTGCGCGCCGCCTGCGACGCCACCGTCAAGGGCTTCACCGACGTGGTCCGCGAGCTCGGCCAGGCCGTCGCCACCTCCGAGCGCTGGATCGAGGGCACCTTCTGGCGCCGCGCCCGGGTGGAGGGCAACGACGTCGGCTACGGCACCATCGCCGCCGCCGGCCCGCACGCCACCACCCTGCACTGGGTCCGCAACGACGGCGACGTGCGCCCCGGCGAGCTGCTGCTGCTGGACGCGGGCGTGGAGACCCACACCCTCTACACCGCCGACGTCACCCGCACCCTGCCGATCAACGGCACCTTCACCGAGCTGCAGCGGAAGATCTACGACGCGGTGTACGACGCCCAGGAGGCCGGCATCGCCGCGGTCAGGCCGGGTGCCCGCTTCCGCGACTTCCACGAGGCCTCGCAGCGCGTCCTCGCCGAGCGGCTGCTCGCCTGGGGCCTGCTGGACGCCTCCGTCCACGACGTCGAGAAGGTCCTGGAGCTCGGCCTCCAGCGCCGCTGGACCCTCCACGGCACCGGCCACATGCTCGGCCTGGACGTCCACGACTGCGCCCACTCCCGCCGCGAGGAGCACGTCGACGCCCTGCTGGTGCCCGGCATGGTGCTCACCGTCGAGCCCGGCCTGTACTTCCAGCAGGACGACCTGACCGTGCCGGAGGAGTACCGCGGCATCGGCGTCCGGATCGAGGACGACATCCTGGTCACCGCGGACGGCAACGAGAACCTCTCGGCGGGGCTGCCGCGCCGCTCCGAGGACGTCGAGGCGTGGATGGCCTCGCTCGCCTGAGCCGAGCGCCGAAGGGCCCGGCTCCCCGGTGACGGGGGCCGGGCCCTTGCGCACTACCAGACGAGCTTGACCGTGAGGTCCTGGCGGGCGACCACGGTCAGGTCACCACCGTGGTACGGGAGCACGGCCTGCGCCCGCAACGGCATGTCGCCGGGCCCGCTCCGAGGCCCCATGGTCAGCCGGTAGATCAGCGTCCTGCTCTGCCCCGGGGCCAGCGAGAACAGCTCCTCGTCCCGCGCCGTGGCGTAGGACGTGTCGCCGGCCGGGGACATCGGCTTGGTGATCCAGCCGCTGTCGGTCTGCAGCTCCAGCTTGCCGTCGTTGGGCAGCTGCTGGCCGGGCACGACCGGCGTGCCTGCGTAGCGGTCCGTGAAGACCAGCGGCTCCAGCTGGCCGGAGGCGCTCCGGCCGTCGTTCCGGAAGGTCACCGAGAAGGTGACCACCGCGCTTCCGACCCGCAGCTGCTGGCCGGTGGGGAGGCCGTCGATGCTGACCGCGATCTCGCTCGGGCCGGGCGGCGCCGTCGTCTGCGGAGCCTGGTTGTGGCCGCTCACGTCGAGACTGTTGACGATCGACTGCAGCCCGGCCTGGTACTCGTCCCTGAGGCCGACCGCCGAGACGAACACCTGGTCCTTGGGCAGCGCCCAGACCTGCGCGGTGAAGGGCGACTGGCCGCAGGTCACCTGCCACTGCGACTTGAGCGCGGGACGGCCGGAGACGGTGGGCGCGCTCTTCGTCGGGCCCGTACTGCTGACGGACTCCCCCGCGGCGGGCGGATGCGGATCGCCCCAGACCGGACAGTTGGGCTGGTGGCTCCAACCGCTCTGCGCGTCGAGGTCGGCGGTCGACGGCCAGCCCGGCGAGCCGGTGTCGAACACCGCCAGGTCCACCCCGTACGGCTGGCAGTTCTGCGCGGAGGCGCCCTGCGGGGCTCCCGGGCTCAGCACGCACAGGTGGAGGTCCGCCGGGTCGGCGGGCGCGACCCGCCAGCCGGCCGGCACCTTCAGCTTGACGCCCCGGAAGGTGTACGGCGTGGCCGGACCGGTCGGGGCACCGGTGGCCGAGCGGCTCGACGTCGGGGTGACGTCGGCCAGCGGGTCCGCGGTCTGCGCGTCACCGGCCGGGGTGGCACTCGCGCTGGTGCTCGGGGTCGGGGTGGGGGTCGGACCGGGCGAGGCCGTGAGGCTGGCGGCCGGGGGCGGGGGGACGTCCTGCTTGGCGACCGGACTGCCGTGCAGGGTGACCACGCCGATCGCCGCGGCGGCGGCGAGGCCGAGCAGCGGCACGGTGACCGCGTACACCGGGCGCAGCCGGCGCACCCGGGTCCTCGGGGGCGCGGCCGGACGCAGGTCGTGGGCGGTGATCAGGGACGTCCGGGCGTTCATCGCCTCGCGGAGCAGCCGTTCCGTCGGGGTCCCGGCCGGCCCGTCGTCGTCACCGCCGCCCGGGCGGGGGAGCTTGTCGGTCATCGAACCTTCTCCAGGTGCTTTTCCAACGCGTCCAGAGCGCGACTGGCGGTGGACTTCACGGCGCCCCGGGACAGGCCCAGGGTCTCGGATATCTGCGCCTCCGACATGTCGGACCAGTAGCGCAGCACCAGCACCTCGCGCTGGCGGGGGGTCAACTCCTGCAGGGCGACGAGCACCCGGCGGTGCTCGTCGTTGAGCACCGCGTGGTCCTCGGCGGAGGGGGCGTCGGCCTCGTGCGGGGGCACGTACTCCCGGGCGGTCCTGCGGCGGCGCAGCATCGAGCGGGCGCCGTTGACCACCGAGGTGCGCAGGTACCCGAGTGCGTTGTCGAGGTCGTCCAGGTGTTCGCCGTGGCGCTGGTAGAGCTGGGTGAAGGCCTCCTGCACGACGTCCTCGGCCAGGTCCTGGTGGTCGACCAGCAGGACGGCCATCCGGACCAGTCCCAGCCGGTGGGCGTGGTACAGGTCGGTCAGGGTGGGCCGGTCCTCCGCGGGCTTGCGTCCGCCGCGCAGCAGCCGGAAGCCGGAGCGGCGCTGGGCCGCCTGCTGGTCGGTGGAGAGCGCGTAGTCCGGCTCGCCGGCCTCCTGCGCGCCGAACAGCGCGACGACCACTCCGCGCAGTCCGCGAACTCCTCGAACTCCGCCGACGGAGATGCCCCGCCCCCGCCGTGACGCGGCGAACGGCCCGATGGCCATGGACATGTACGGTTCCGCTTTCCCCCGGGACGGTCCGGCGTGCACGCCGGACCGTCAGGCACTGATCAAGGTCCTGATCGCGGAGATCCTCGCAGCCGCCTGCGGCCCGGTTCCCTCCGCCCCCGTACTGATGGACGTGTGGGACGGGGGGAGGTTGCAGGGGAGTTCGCAGAAACCTCCGGGGTGGCCGCAACGGCTACACTCGCCGGGATTCCGCCACCCGTGAGCAGGGGGTTCCGCATGGCCGAGCCGACCGCCGAGCAGATCGCAGGGCAGATCGCAGGGCAGAGCGCCGAGCCGCCCGCCGGGCCGACGACCGGGCCGAGCGCCGAGGGCCGGGCCGCCCGGTCGCGCCCGGTGGCCGTCACCATCGGCCGGCGCCCGGAGCCCGTGCACGACGTCGCGGTGTACGCCTTCGAGGGCATGGCACCGTTCGAACTCGGCGTGGTGGTCGAGGTGTTCGGACTGGCGCGGCCCGAGCTGGGCGGGCTGCTGGCGGCGCCCTGGTACGGCCTGAAGGTGTGCGCCGACCGCCCCGGGGCGGCCCTGGACGCGGTCGGCGGCTTCACGCTGACGGCCCGGCACGGCCTGGACGACCTCGCGGCGGCCGACACCGTCGTCATCCCCGGGGTGCGCAACGCCTTCAGCGGCGTGGGGGCACCTCCCGGCCGCCAGGCCGCGGGAGTCTCCCCCGGTCTGGTCGAGGCGCTGCGGACGGCGCACGAGCGCGGCGCCCGGATCGTCTCGATCTGCTCCGGCGCCTTCGCGCTGGCCGCCGCCGGGCTGCTGGACGACAAGGAGGCGACCACCCACTGGCGGTACGCCGAACTGCTCCAGCAGCGCCACCCGCGGGTCCGCGTCAACCCGGACGTGCTGTACGTGGACAACGGCGACGTGCTGACCAGCGCGGGCAGCGCGGCCGGCATCGACCTGTGCCTGCACCTGGTCCGCCGGGACCACGGCGCCAAGGTGGCCAACAGCGTGGCCCGCCGTTTCGTGGTGGCGCCGCACCGGGACGGCGGGCAGGCCCAGTTCATCGAGGCGGCGGTCCGCCCGGTCGAGGAGGACGAGGACGGGATCGCCCGCAGCATGCAGTGGGCCCTGGACCACCTGTCCGACCCGCTGACCGTCTCGGTGCTGGCCCGGGCCGCCCGGATGTCGGACCGCTCGTACCTGCGGCACTTCACCGCCCGCAACGGCACCAGCCCGATGCGCTGGGTGGTCACCCAGCGCATCGCGGCCAGTCTGGCGCTGCTGGAGGCGCCGGAGGGGTCGGTGGAGGAGATCGCCGCGGCGGTCGGCTTCGAGAGCGCCGCGACCTTCCGCCACCACTTCGGCCGGGTGATGCGCACCTCGCCGACCGCCTACCGGCGCTCCTTCGGGCGCGGGGTGGCATGAGCCGCAACGCGACTCGTCCGAGCGGCTACGCCTGCTCGCGCCGGTCGGCGTTGGCCACGATGGCGTCGTGCAGCCACTGCGCCAGGCCGGGTGCGAGGTCCTCGTAGGTGGTGGTCCAGCGCGGGTCCGAGACGTACAGGCAGGCCAGGCCGCGGTGGATGGTGAAGGTGCAGTCGTAGAAGTTCCGGCAGATGTGCTGCCGGTGCGCCTCGGCGAGGTCCATGGCCACGGTGCCGTCGGCGGGCTCGCCGGCCGTGACCGCCTCGGCCAGGCGGGAGTTGAGCTCGGTCATCTCGGTCTGGATGCGCTGCCAGTCGGCCTTGGTGTAGCCACCGGTGCGGCGCTGGGACTCGGCCCAGGCCGCGGTGTCGCCCCAGCGCTGTTCGGCCTCCTGCTCCCACTCCTCCTGGTAGCCCTCGCCGAAGATCTCGAACTTCTCCTCCGGGGTCAGCTGAATGCCCATCCTGCGTGCCTCCATGGCGTGTTCGACGGCGGCGGCGAGGTCCTGGAGGTGCCGGATCCGGTCGGTCAGCAGCCGGTGCTGCCGCCGGAGGTGCTCGCTCGGGCTGACCGAGTCGTCGTCCAGGATCGCCGCGATCTCCTCCAGGGGGAATCCGAGCTCGCGGTAGAACAGGATCTGCTGCAGCCGGTCGAGGTCGGCGTCCACGTAGCGGCGGTAGCCGGCCCGGGTGCGGCCCGCGGGGGACAGCAGGCCGATCTCGTCGTAGTGGTGCAGGGTGCGGACGGTCACCTTGGCGATCTTCGCCACGGCGCCGACCGAGTGGCCCTGGTCCTCGCTCATCCGGAAACTCCTCCCTGGTGCTGACCACCACCCTGCGCTCTCACGTCGCGTGAGGGTCAAGCCGTGGGGCCTGCGGGCGGGCCGGAGACACGCCCTACGCGTCGACCAGCTCCCGCTCGCGCCGCCGGGACGTCCGGCGGCGCCCGTCCCCGCCGCCCCGGACCGGTGGCCGCGGTCGGCGGGTCTGCTGGGTGGGCCAGAGCAGCACGTACGCGGCGGAGACCACCACGAAGGCGAGCCGGACGAAGCCGCGGGCCGGGTCGGACGGCAGGAACAGCGTGCCGCCGTACAGCGCGACCAGCGCGATCCAGCTCCACCAGGGGACCAGCCGCTTCTGCCCGACCGCGTCCCAGAGCAGGGTGCCGAGCAGGATCGAGGCCGTGTAGTACGTGTAGACGCTCGGGTCGAGCAGGATCCGGGCGTCCGCGCCGAGCAGCACCACGGCCGGCCAGCGGCCGCGCCAAACCGCGACGCAGCCGAGGCCGATGCCGAGCGCGAACTGGGTCGGGCGGTCCCACCAGGGCGTGGACGGGTCGGTGACCCCGAACCAGCGCAGCGCGGAGGCGGGCTGGTTGGGGATGGTGAACTTGGCGGCCGCCAGGGTGTCCAGGTTGCCCAGGTAGAACGGCAGCCAGGCGATCGCGACCAGGAGGCAGAACCAGAGCGCGGTGCGCAGCCAGGCGGGCCGGGGCAGGGCCAGGATCAGCGGGGCGAAGGCGATCGCCCAGGGCTTGGAGTCGACCGCCAGGGCCAGGAAGACGGCGACCTGGACGGGCTTGCCGCGGGCCAGGGCGTGCGCGGCGAGGGCGGTGAAGAACAGCGCGAGGACGTCGTCCAGGTGCGCGAAGCGGACCGAGACCTCGACCCACATCGGGATGAACGCCAGCCCGGCGATCAGCAGGCGCTGCTGGAGCCGGCGGTGGTTGGTGCCGGTGCCGAGGTAGTACAGGGCGGCGGTGCGGCCGACCAGGACCAGCATCACCAGGCCGAGCCCGGCACTCACCGCCTCGGCGACCAGCTGGCCGACGTGCGGGGAGAACGGGGCGGTGAGCCGGGCGGCGGCCAGGCTGACCGGGCCGATCTGCAGCTCGGGGTGGTGGGCGTAGAGCGCGAGGCCGCCGTCGGGCTGCCCGCTGAAGAGCAGCTGCTCGCCCTGGCGCAGGTAGTGCCAGGAGAAGCCGCCGCTGGGCTCGACCAGGAAGAACCAGAGCACCGTCCACGCCGTCAGCAGCACGTGGTGTCTGCGGAGCGGCAGGCCCGCGATCCGGCCGGCCGCGGATTCGTAGTCGGTGGTGGCCCGTGTCGTGCGTTCTCCCCGCACCTGTCCCTCTCCCCGCCGTTCCGCCCCCCTCCGGCCGGACATCCTATGTGACGGAGGAGTACCGCCGGTGCCGCCCGGTGGTCGTCCGCGTGGACGGTCGGGCGGCACGGGGGTACTCGGGAAAGCCCCCGCTTCGACGGCCCCGGGCCGGCCCTGCCGGGCCCGGGACCGTCGATCGGGGCTCAGCCCTGCTGGCCCGCCTTGCGGCGACGCAGCACCACGAGGGTGCCGACACCGGCGACCAGGACGGCGCCGCCGGCGGCCGCGATCGCGGTGGTGTCATCGCCGCCACCGGTGGTGGCCAGGCTCTTGTCCGCGTCGGAGGCGGCCGTCTTGGCCTTGGTCACGACGGCCGGGGTGATCTTCGGCGGGGCGACCTTCGGGACGTCCACCGGGAAGTCGATCGGCTGCTGGGCGTCGGTGCTGCCGCCGGACGGGGCCGGGGTGGTGGTCTCGCCGGAGCCGGAACCCGAGCCCGTCGGGGAGGCGGACGGCGAGGCGGTGCCGGTGGCCGTGGTGGTCGGGGCCGGCGTGGTCGGGGCCGGCGTGGTCGGCGTGCTGGTGGCGGTCGCCGTCGCGGTGGCCGTGGGCGACGCGGTGGCGGTCGGGCTCGGCTTGCCGGTCTTGGTCGGGGTGGGGGTCGCGGTGGGCTTGCCACTGCCGCCACCGGCCTTGATGGTGAAGCCGGCGCCCTTGATCCCGTCGCAGCTGAAGTGGCCGTTGTCGGACTCGTCGTCGGCGTTGGCCTCGAAGGCCACCGGCACGACGCCGGCCTTGCCCAGCGGGGTGTCCTTGGTGAAGGAGACCCGGACGTCGATGTCGATCCGCTTGCCGGGGGCGACGAAGAGCAGCGCGTCGTCGGCGGGGCCGCCGTCGGACACGCCACCGAGGAGGATCAGCACCGCGCTGTCGTCGCCGTCACCGCCACCGGGCGCGATCGAGCCGGTCTTCCAGGTGCCGCCGCCGGGCAGACCGGCCGGCAGCTGGTACTCGACCTTGAGGTCCTTGGCCTTGAGCGTGCCGGCCTTGTTCTTGAACTTCAGCAGCGGGAAGGCCACGAAGTCGTTCTTGGCCGAATTCTGGATCCGGTAGGAGAAGACCCGGGCGGGGCCGCCGGCGACGAAGGTGTCCGGGACACCGCGCACCGAGAGGTCGAGGCTCTGGTGCTTCGCCTGCTCGGCCTGAGCGGCGGCGGACGGGGCGGCGGCGGACGGGGTGCCGGGGGAACCGACGGCCATGGCGCCCTGGGCGCCGGTGAGCACCAGCGAGGACGTGAGCGCGGCGACGCCGGCCAGGGCAAGACTGCGACGTATGGACAAAGAGACCTCACGGAAGTGTCCGGGCGAGGCCCGGGCGCGAGGGGGCGGCCGCAGACGCCGCGAACCCCCCGCGAAGCTGAAAGTCCGACGGAGAGTACCGAACGATCCAGCCACTCCGGAAGGCAGGTGCCCCGCTGTGACGCACTATCGGGGCCAGGGCGCCCGAATCGTCCAACTCCGTCCTTCGACAGGGCTTTTGCTCTTCGCCGAAAGATGACCACAGAGTGACGGGTACACGTCCAGGGGGACGGTACCGCACGGCCCCGATGGCCTGAATACGTCAGTCGGCCCCGGATCGGCGAAATGCCGACCCGGGGCCGTGGCGTCGGTTCGGGGCCGTGGCGCCGGCTCAGCCGGAGAAGAAGGACTTGGCCGCGATCAGCGCCCGCTCGTCGCGCAGGACGTCCCCCGGACGGGTGCCGTTGCCGATCAGCGCGCCGCCCCAACGCATCCCCATGTACTCGGCGGTCAGCTTGAGCGTGCCGATCATGGGCTCGGCCTTGTCCTCGGTGCCGGCCAGGACGGTGACGTCCCACAGCGTGCCGCCGTTCATCCCGGCGCGGAAGTTCACCCCGGGCACCCGGAACCAGGCCGACCAGTAGTCGAGGTAGAGCTTGGCGGCGGTCGGCAGCGTGTACCAGTACACCGGCGCGACGAAAACCAGGTCGGTGGCCTCCAGGGTGGCCTCCAGCAGGGTCCGCTCGTGGCCGACCGGCTCCGGGTAGTTGCCGTCACCGGTGTGCCGCAGGTCCTGGAAGGGCGGCAGCGGATGGTCGGCGAGCCGCAGCCAGCGCTGCTCAGCACCCTCGGGCAGGCTCGACTCGGCGGCCAGCCGGGCGAGTTGTTCGGAGTTACCGCCTGCGCGCGAGCTGGCGTCGAGGAACAGGAAACGGCGTGGCGCCTCGGCGCCGGACGGCTGGACGGTCATCGGTACTCCCCCCGGGCGGGTGCTGCGGACAGAGGTGCGAGCACCCGCCGCGCGCCGGGTATTCCGCGCCCGCGCCCCGAACCGGGTCGGCTCGGGGCGCGGGCGGGGTGGGGATCGCGGGGCGGCGCTCAGTCCGGCAGTCCGGCCCGGCGGCGGGCGACCTCGGCGACGGCGGCCCAGTCCTTCTCCCCGTCGCCGTGCGCCAGCGCGTCCAGGAAGGCGTCCCGCAGGATCCCGCCGAACGGCAGCGGGACGTGGCGCGCGGCCCCCGCCTCCAGCGCCAGCCCGACGTCCTTGAGCCCCAGCGGCAGCCGGAACCCGGCGGGCTCGTAACGGCGTTCGGCCACCATCGAGCCGTAGCCGGAGTAGATCGGCCCCGGGAAGAGCGTGCCGGTGAGCATCTCCACCAGCTCGGTGGGCCGAACGCCGTGGGCCTCGGCCAGGCTGCACGCCTCGGCCATCGACTCGATCGCGCAGGCCAGCAGGAAGTTGGTGCTGATCTTGGCGGTGTTGGCCTGCCGGGGCGCGTCACCGAACCGCCAGGTACGGTCGCCCATCGCGGCGAACAGCGGCTCGGCCCGGTCCAGCAGTTCGGGCGCGCCCGCGGCCAGGATGTTGAGCTTCCCCGCCTCCGCGACCGGGGGCCGGCCGAGGACGGGCGCGGCGACGTAGCCGATGCCGTGCTCGGCGTGCAGTGCCTCGGCGCGCTCGGCCAGCGCCAGGGAGACCGTGGCCATGTTGACGTGCAGGGTCGCCTTCGCGCCCGCCAGCAGCTCCGGGTCCAGCAACAACCCTTCGACCGCCTGGTCGTTGGCCAGCATGGAGACCACCGTGTCGGCGGCGAACACCTCGGCCAGCGAACCGGCCGCCTCCGCCCCCTGGGACACCAGGGCGGCCACCGGCTCGGGCGATCGGTTCCAGACCCGTACGGCGTGGCCGGCCCGCAGCAGGCTGCCTGCCATGCCCCGCCCCATCGCGCCCAGCCCCACGAAACCGACCGTCGCCCCGCTCATCCGCGCACTCCCGTCGTCGCCGCCACCCGTACGGTGGTCCGTCCGGGGCCGACTGTACGTCAGGGCAGGCCCCGGGGCCGGGTGGCTGGTGCCCGGCCTGCGCCAGGCGCCAGGACAGGCCCTAGGCGACCCGGGCCGGGCGGCGGATCCGGTTCGCGGCGGCCCCGCGCTCCAGCTCGGCGACCACGCGGTGGCGCAGCAGTTCGTACTGGGCCTGGAGCCGGCCGGGGCGGGCCGGGCGGGCGACCGGGCGGCCGGGGCCGACCAGCTCGTCCGGGCCGAACTGCTCGCGGGTGAGGTCGATCTCGACACCGGTGGCGAAACGGTTCCACCAGTGAAGGTCCGTCCGGACCCCGTCGACGTGCACCTCGCCCATCATCAGCTCGCCGCCGAGCAGGTCGTGCACCACCATGGCCGTCACCCCGCACTGGCCGCGGGCGGGATTGTCGGGACGCCAGTGGGCCAGGTCCTCGGGCGCACAGGTGTCGACACCCCAGGAGGAGCGGATCGCACGTTCGATGTCGTTGAGGGTCCACGCCGTCATACCGGGAAGCCTGCCACGCGGCACTGACAACGACACCGGCTTTTCAAAGGGTCATCGCCTGTTCTGCGACGACCCCTCCCGCGTTCACCCGAACGAGGACACGGTGGGGTGGCGGGCGGGAGCACGGCGGCGGTTCGGGGAGTCACGCGCCCGGCCGGTCGGCCCCGGGGAGGCGGCCGACCGGCCGAATGGGTCACCGGGCCACGGTCACCCGGTCCGCGGTCAGTCCGTCGGGATCACTCGGTCGCGGTCAGTCGGTCCGCGGTCACTTCGCCAGCGCGGCGACGCCCGCCTGCGCGAACTGCTCGTCCAGGTCGCCGCTGGGCGCGCCCGCGACGCCGATGCCCGCCACCGGGGCACCCTTGGACTGCGCCGGTGCACCGCCGGCCAGGAACAGCGTGCCCGGGATGTCCTTCAGGTTCGAGGCCTGGGCCAGTCGCTTGACCAGCTCCGAGGTCGGGGCGTTCCAGGAGACCGCGGTGAAGGCCTTGCGCTCGGCCGACTCGGTCGCCTGCGGGCCGGCGCCGTCGCCCTTGAGCAGAACCCGGGTGACGCCGTCCCGGTCGACCACGGCGACCGAGACGTGCTGGCCGGCCTTGTTCGCCGCGTCCAGGGCGGCCTGGGCGGCGCGAGTGGCGGCGTCGATGTTCAGACCGGTGCTCTGGGCGAGGTTCTTGTTCTGGGTGTCGACCTTGACGGCGGCCGGCGCGGCCGGGGTGTCGGTGGTCTCGGCGCTGGCCGAGACGGCGCCCACGCCGGCGGCGGCGAGCGCGGCGACGGCGGCGGTGCCGGTCAGCACCCGGGCGCGCACGGAGGTCTTCTTCATGGTCCAGCTCCTCAACGGGATCACGGTTACGGGCCTGCGGAGGTCCACCGGGATTCGTGGGGGTCCGTGGGAATCCGTGGCGGCCGCAGGGGTTCGGGGCCGGGCGGCGGGGGGACCGCCCGGCTCTGCCTCGATCCTCCGGCCGGATCCGGGCGCGCGGCATCGACGGTCCGGCGCGACCGTCCGGGCACGATGGGGGACGGCTCCGTCAACCGATCGGCTGATGCGGGACCGGGCCGGACGGGTCACCATCGAGGGATCGGCGCAGGTCCGTACCGGCGAGCAGGGGCCGGTACCGGCGAACACAGGCCGGTGCCGGCGAGCGCAGGCTGCGCGGTGCGCGCCGATCCGCCACCACAGTCGACGGTCGACCGAGCGCCGTCCGGAGCCCGTAGCGCCAGGAGCCAGCCGTGCAGCACACCCGCCCGTCCGGCGGCCCGCCCCTCGGCGGTCGCGATGCCGGGAACCCGGACGCCGGCCGGCTGGCGCTGCTGCTGGACTCCGCCTTCCTGCTGCTGCTCGCCGCCGCCCTCAGCCGCTACCTCACCCACCACGCCGACAGCCCCTGGATCCCGTGGGTGATCGGGCTGAGCACCGCCCTGGCCGTCGCCCAGCCGACCGCCTCCTGGCTGGAACACCGCCGCCCGGCCGCGCCGGACCGACCGCGCCGGTGGCCGGTCGCGCTGGTGGTCGCGCTCTGGGTGGTGCTGGTGCTGCTCGCGCCGAGCTTCGCCTGGTGCGCCGTCCCGCTGATCTACACCGGGCTGCGGGCGCTGCCCGCGAAGGCGGCGATCCCGCTGGTGGCGGCCCTGACGCTGCTGGTGGTGATCGCCGAGATCCGGCTGCCCGGCACGGCGGACGCCACCCTCGTCCTGCTGCCGCCCGCGGTGGCCGCGCTGGCCACCGGGGTGTTCCTGTTCATGGCCCGGCAGGCCGCCCGGCAGCGCGCGCTGATCGCCGACCTGGTCCGCACCCGGCGCGAACTCGCCGCCACCGAACGGCGGGAGGGCACGCTCGCCGAGCGCGAGCGGCTGGCGATGGAGATCCACGACACCCTGGCGCAGGGCCTGTCCAGCCAGCAGATGCTGCTGCAGGCCGCCGACCGCACCTGGGACACCGACCCGACGACCGCCCGTACCCACGTCCGCACCGCCGCCGAGGTGGCCGCCCGCAACCTGGCCGAGGCCCGCCGCTTCGTCCACGACCTCGCCCCGGCCGAACTCGCCGACGGCGGCACCCTCGACGGGGCGCTGCGGGCGCTGGCCGGGCGGGAGTCCGCCGAGAGCGGGCTGCCGGTCCGGTTCCACCTGGACGGCACTCCCGTCCCGCTGCCGACGGCGGTCCAGTCCGCGCTGCTGCGGATCGCCCAGGGGGCGCTGGCCAACGTCCGCGAGCACGCCGGGGCTTCGGCGGCCGCGATCACGCTCTCCTTCCTCGGTGACCAGGCCGTGCTGGACATCGCCGACGACGGACAGGGCTTCGCCCCCTCGGCCGGGGACCGACGCGCCTCCGGCGGCGCCCGCGGGTACGGACTGCCGGCCATGCGCGCCCGGCTGCGGCAGCTGGGTGGCACGCTGACGGTGGAGAGCACCCCCGGCGAGGGCACCGTGGTGTCCGCCGCGATCCCCCTGGAGCAGCGATGAACGCAGCGCGCAACACTCCGAACGACGCACCGGGCGGTGCGCCGAGCGGTGCCTCCGGTGCGGCGCCGGGCCCGTCGGCCGTCCGGCTGCTGGTCTGCGACGACCACGCGGTGGTGCGGGCGGGCCTGCTGGCGCTGCTCGCCAGCGCGGGCGACATCGAGGTGGTCGGCGAGGCGAGCACCGGCGAGGAGGCCGTCGCGCTGGCCGCCGAACTGGCGCCGCAGGTCGTGCTGATGGACCTCCAACTCGGCGACGGCATCGACGGCGTGGAGGCCACCCGGCGGATCACCGCCGCCCCCGGCGGACCGCACGTCCTGGTGCTCACCACCTACGACACCGACGCCGACATCACCCGGGCCATCGCCGCGGGCGCCACCGGCTACCTGCTGAAGGCCGAACGGCCGGAGGAACTGTTCGCCGCCGTCCACGCGGCCGCGCAGGGCCGGACGGTGCTCTCGCCGCCGGTCGCCTCCCGGGTGATGGCGCAGATGCGGGCGCCCTCGCCGCAGCTCACCGAGCGCGAGCAGGACATCCTCGAACAGCTGGCACAGGGGCTGGGCAACCGGGAGATCGCCCGGACGCTGTTCATCAGCGAGGCGACGGTGAAGACCCATCTGGGGCGGATCTACGACAAGTTGGGCGTGGACACCCGGGCGGGAGCGGTGGCGGTGGCCAAGGAGCGCCGGCTGCTGCGCTGAGCGCGCGGGCCGCCGGCAGGGCCCGTCCGACCTGTCGTCGACCCCGTCAATCACTGCGCTGGGCACTCGCGCGGTGTCACTCCGTGGTGACATGATGCATGGAATGTCGGATTCCAGGCCGCACGATCTCCCGTGCCCCCAGGTGTGCGGCACGACCGCGAACGGCCTGATGACCCCCAAATGCGTGGTGGGACGCCCATCACCCCGGCCCGACCGGGCCGCCACGATTGTGGATTTTTCGTGGATCTCACTATTGACAAACCAACCACGCGGTTTGTTAGCGTGAGATCAACGACGCCCCCGGAGGTGGGGGCTCGCCGGGGTCTGTGCGGACGCTCTCGCCGGAGGGTAAGGCCAGGGGGGACGGCGGGGTTGCCGGGGTGTCGGGGGGAGCGGCAGCGCCGAAGCCGCGCGACGAGGCGGCGTGGAGTGGGTCCGGGGGGACTCGCTCCACGCCTCCCCCGGTCACACCAGCGCGCTCCAGTACGAGCAGTGCACATGGGGCAGCGCCGCGGGGTCCGGCTCACCGGCACCCGGCAGTGCGGGCACCCGCTCCGAGCAGGCGACGCCGAGCAGGCTCGCGGTCAACCGGATCTCGCCGAACTCACCGAAACACAGCACCAGTTGCGAGCCGTACCGAGTGGTGGCCGCGACGCCCGGCCGGTCCCGCCCCGCGTTCAGCGAGGTGATCGTCCACCCGCGCCGCCGCCACTGACGCTCCACCATCGCCGCCAACTCCCGCCGCCGGCCCGGCGATACGACGGTGAGCACGTCCCGCCCCCGGGTGACGTACCAGAGCACCTCCGGCTCCCGCCGCCCCGGCGCGGACAGCCGCACCCCCGCCCGCGGCACCGTCTCCTGCCACACCGGCGCCGGCCTGACGGCGCCCATCGTGTCCTGGAGCAGCGTCTCGCAGTGCTCCGCCGCGTCGAGTTGATCGACCGTCACATCCGGGGCCAGCACCGGCCACCAGTCCGGCGCGGCCGACGCGCCGCTGCGGAAGCCGCCCGGACATCCGAGGTTCAGCTCGGCACCACCTGACTGCACAGGGCCCTCCGTACTCCTCCCGGCGTTCAACCCGGGCAGGCATTCCGTCACTCCTTGGACGGCGGTCGGGCACGGACAGTTCCGCCGACGCGACTCCCGGATTTGCACTGCACGGTGCAGTTGAATCACTGATCTGCACCGTGTAGTTTACTTCCCGAGTCGCCAAGGCCCCCGAGGCCCTGGCCCAGAGCCGATCCAGAACCGACCGGAGGAACCCCGCCATGCCCACCATCACCGTCGGCACCGCCCGCATCCCGTACCGCATCGTCGGCGACGGCCCCGACACCCTCCTCCTGGTTCACGGCACCGGCCCCGGCTCCGGCATGTGGGACGCCATGCTGGACGCCTTCACTGACCGCTACACCGTCCTGCTGCCCGACCTCTCCGGCAGCGAGGCCGCCGAGGACGACGGCGCCCCGCTCACCCTGGAAACCCTCGCCGAGCAGGTCAACGCCGTGATCGACGACGCGGGCCGCGGGCCCGTCGACCTCCTCGGCTTCTCACTCGGCGCGGTCGTCGCCACCGCGGCCGCCGCCCTGCGGCCCGACCAGGTCCGCCGCCTGATCGCCACGGCCGGCTGGATCAGCGCCGAACAGGACGAGTACCTCCGGCTCTCCATGGCCACCTGGCTCTCCCTCGCCGACGACCCCACCGCCTTCGGCCGCTACGCCACCCTCACCGCCTTCAGCCGCGGCTTCCTGAACCGCATCGGCCGCGAGGCCGTCGAGGCCAACACCTCCTACATGCAGCCGACCCCCGGCACCCTGCGCCACATCGCCCTCGACCTCACCCTGGACGTCGCCCCGCTCCTCCCCCGCGTCCAGGCCCCCACCCTGGTCATCGGCTGCACCCAGGACGCCACCGTCCCGGTGGAGAACACCCGCCGTCTCCACGCCGCGCTCCCCACCAGCACCTACGCCGAGTTCGACACCGGCCACATCGCCCCCGCCGAGGAGCCCGCCGCCTTCGTCAAGACCGTCCGCGACTTCCTCGCCGCCGCCTGACCCGCCCCGGCCGACCGCCAGCGGCCCGCCGACCGCCGCCCGCACAAAACAAGAAAGCCGCAGGTCAGATGACCTGCGGCTTTCGGTAGTGGAGCGGGCGACGAGAATCGAACTCGCGCTCTAAGCTTGGGAAGCTCATGTTCTACCATTAAACTACGCCCGCCTGATGAGCCGTCAGAGACCGCTCGATCCAGTGTCACTGTACCCCATCCGCCGCTGTGGTTGCACGGCTGGTCCGGGCCGTGGCGGAGCCGGACGGGGGAAAGCGGGGGGCGTACTGTTTGGGCCGCGTGTGAGTGCTCCGGTGGGTGTGGGGTCGGGGCGGCGAGCCACGGTGTGGAATGTCCGGAACATCCCCTAATGTGACGCTGTCCCGAGGCCCGGCCGCCGGGGCGCGATGAGTGCGGGTGAGTACTGGGTTAGGGATGGGAAGGGGATCGATGGAGCAGCGCACCGTCGTTCGTTGTGCCGAGGGGCACCTGTTCAGCACCACCACGTTTCCGATGCAGAACCTCGGTCCGGGCCGGCTCGGGCCCGGACGGTTGATCCGCTGTCCGCAGTGCGGACGGCTCCGGAGCTCGGTGCTGGCCGACGTGCGGGAGCTGTCCACGGCCCAACTGGCGCAGGCGATGCGGTTGGAGGCCGCCGAGTTCCTGGCCTGACGGCCGGCGGGAGGACACCCGGGGCCCCGGACGGATTCGTCCGGGGCCCCGTCGTGCACGTAACCTCGAGACGTGCTGCTCTCTGACAAGGACATCCGGACCGAAATCGACCTGGGCCGGGTCGTCATCGACCCGTTCGACCCGGCGATGATCCAGCCGTCGAGCATCGACGTGCGCCTCGACCGCTTCTTCCGCGTGTTCGAGAACCACAAGTACCCGCACATCGACCCCTCCGAGGAGCAGCCGGACCTGACCCGGCTGGTCGAGCCGGACGGCGACGAGGCGTTCATCCTGCACCCCGGCGAGTTCGTGCTGGCCTCGACGTACGAGGTCATCACGCTGCCCGAGGACGTGGCCTCCCGGCTGGAGGGCAAGTCGAGCCTGGGCCGGCTGGGCCTGCTCACCCACTCCACCGCGGGCTTCATCGACCCCGGCTTCAGCGGCCACGTGACGCTGGAGCTGTCGAACGTCGCGACCCTGCCGATCAAGCTCTACCCGGGGATGAAGATCGGGCAGCTGTGCCTGTTCCGGCTCTCCTCGCCGTCGGAGCACCCGTACGGCTCCGAGCGCTACGGCTCGCGCTATCAGGGCCAGCGCGGCCCGACGCCGTCCCGCTCGTACCTGAACTTCCATCGCAGCCAGGTCTGACCGCACCACGACTGGTACCGCACCACGAGTCGGACCGCACCACGACGGAGTGCACGCACGGCGGGCGGCCGTTCCCCACGAACGAGGGGGGACGGCCGCCCGCGGCGTTTCTCAGGCCCGCTTCGGGCTGGTGACCGCGACCAGCTCGGCGCCGTCCTCGGACAGCCGCAGCTCGGTGCGCAGCTCGGCGAGCTCGCCCAGGTGGTGCAGGTGGGTGCCGCCGCAGAAGATCTGCGCGCCGCCCTCGGGCAGCTCGCAGTGCCACTGGCGGCGGGCGGTCAGCTCGGGGCCCGGGACGTCGATCCGGACCGGGGCGTCGGCCGCGACCCAGGCGGCGAGCCGCGCGTTGACGGCCTCGGTGAGGGCGGGCAGGGCGTCGGCGAGGGCCGGGAAGTCCTCGGTGGCGTCGACGGTGAAGCCCTTCTTCTTGAGCGACTTGCCGAGCCGGTAGGTGTCCGTGCTGGCCTGGGTGTCCATCACCGAGGCGGCCATGGCGAGGCTGTCGAAGTCGGGGTTGCCGAAGGCGTCCGAGCGGCCCGGGTCCTTGCGCCAGCGCGGGGCGAGCGCGGCGTTGAGGGCGAGGGCGAGCAGGTGGCAGCCGCTGTGCGAGGCGCTCAGGGCGGCCCGGCGCTCGGCGTCGACCGAGAGGACGGCGGTGCGGCCGGTGAGGTCGCCGGGGTCGGCGGCCAGGACGTGCAGGACCAGCCAGGACCACTCCTCGTCGCCGCGCTTGACCGGGATCTCGGCGCCGACCAGCGGGGCGCCGCCGTCCGGGCCGACCGCGCCGGTGAGGCAGTCCACCACGGCCAGCTCGGTGCCGTCGACGGTGAGGGTGCCGTGGTCGGCCGGCTGGTCGGGCCAGGTGTGGTCGAGCGGGTGGAACGGGGTGGACTCGGTCACCACCGCGTACCGGCCGTCGGCCAGCGGGTGCACAGCCAGCACCTGGGACTCGCCGGTCACCGCCCCGGCCGGGAAGCTGACGTGGGTGGTGGGGAGGGTCATGGCGCACTCCGTGGCTGGGGCTGGACGAGGGTGGGCGGGCCCAGCGCCTACCGGCCGGACCCGCCCACCATTGTGCCCTTCGCCCCTCAGCCCAGGGTCGGCAGCTTGATCAACACCAGGAGCGCGACCAGCTGCACCGCCGCGGCACCCGCCGCCTTGCCCCAGGGCAGGTCGTGCACCCGCCGGACCATGCCGGTCAGCAGGTACGCGCAGAGCAGCCAGGTGGCCCAGCCGACGGCCTGGACCACCGCGCTGCCGGAGGGCAGCACCAGGTCGAGCAGCAGCCGGGGGGCGTCGGTCAGCCAGCCGATCAGCGCGGCCAGGCCGACCGTCGACTTCCACGGGCCGTCGCCGCCGAGTTGGCGGGCCAGCGCGTAGGTGACCGCGCCGAACACCGCCCCGGCCACGGTGAAGCCGACGGCCGCGGCGAACAGGCCGGTCAGCGCGACCGAGAAGGTCGAGTTGACGATGTCGTCGTGGGTCAGGCCGATGCCGAGCACCGCGAGCACGCCGTACAGCAGCGAGACGGTGAGGGCGGGCAGCCAGACCTGGTGGTCGCGGGTGCGGTCGAAGATCGCGGTCGGGGTGCGGAAGATGCCGACGAACAGCTCGCGCCACTGCGGCCGGGGCCCGCTGACGTGCGGGGCGGACTGGCCGCCGGCGCGGTAGGTGGTGACGTTGTCCTGACCGTACGGAGGGTGCTGGTCCTGGCCGCCGTAGGGCGGCCGGGGCTGCTGACCGTACGGCGGCTGCTGCCCGTAGCCGCCGTCGTCGTCGTAGGGGCCCGGCGCCGGCGGCGGGGCGTAGTACGGCTGCTGCCGGTGGTACGGGTCGCGCTGCGGCTCGTACGGGTCGCCGAGCGGGAAGGCCCGGGTGTTGCCGGGCCGGTCGGCCGCGTACGGGTCGTACCCGTCGCCGACCGTGGCGCCCGGACCGCTGCCGTGGCCGCCGGGGCCGCCGAGCCCGCCGTGACCACCGGGGCCGCCGACCGTCGGGTGCGCGGACGTGAAGTACTCCGGCCCGTCCACGGGCCCGTCCGTCCGCCCGTACCCGCCGGGCGGGGCCGGCCGTCCGCCGTGCGGACGGCCGGCACCCTGACCGCTGTCGTATCGATTACCAGCCACGCTCCGAAGGTACCCGTCCGGCCCAATGCGCGTCGGCCCCGGACGAAGCCGGGGCCGGTTTGCAGCGAGCCTGAGACGAACGGGTCCGAAAGCCGCCCCCGGAGCCCCACGGAGGAGACCCGGCCGGAGGAACCGGGCCGGAGGAACCGGACCGGAGGAACCGGACCGGAGGAACCG
>CBJMI02800__coassemble_460_pt1 | contig 63006 bp, 37 predicted proteins | sample CBJMI02800__metabat2_low_PE_003 | metagenome-assembled genome bin CBJMI02800
GCCGACTTGGACGCCCGGCACTGACTGATATAGAGTTGCCGAGGTCGTCCGGCCACGAACTGGACACCATCTCGGGCTGTGGCGCAGCTTGGTAGCGCACTTGACTGGGGGTCAAGGGGTCGCAGGTTCAAATCCTGTCGTCCCGACATTGTGTCGGAAGGCCGTTGGCCGGGAGAAATCCCAGGTCAACGGCCTTTCGCGTGACGATACGTCAGGGACCATGAATATTGGTTCGCATACTGTTTGGGACCACTTTGGGGCCAGGGCCCCGAATCGCGGGACCAGACCCCTTTCGGTGCGCCCGATTTGCCCGATTTCTCGATCACGCTCGGTGACCGATGCTGGATCGTAACAATCGATTTCCGGCCATGTTCCTGGCGGAAATCCCGCTTGCGTGGCGAAAGTTGGCCACAGCCGACGACCTCTCAGATGGCGTCTCGCCGCCAAAGTCGTTACCCGCACTCGGCCTCGCCTGGTACGAGAAGGTCTGCCGGCCCATCGAAGTCGCCGAATCGGTTGCTTTGCGTGACGATCAGGCCGTGTGGCCGCGCTGTGCAGAGGGCCGAAGGCCGGCGCGGTCCTCGGTAGGCTCACGGCGCTTGAGGAGGTGCCAGTGCGGCGGATCGACGAAGTCACGACATACCGGTATTGGTCGGAGCGACGGATCCACGTGATCGCGCGTGACAACGGCTTGCGGCTGGACGCTGCATGGCGGATCTCCACCGCGAGTACCCCGGCGTCCGTGTTCGGGAACGGACTCCCGGTCCTCGCCTTCCAGCGGCCGGAGGGCCACGAGCGGAGTAGGCGCAAGACGGCGGAGCGGCTGGCGAAGGCACTGCGGGGCAGTATCGCCGTCACCTAACGAGCCGCAGGCGCGGTTCGCCGGCGGGCTGGGCAGGGTCGCGTTCTCCGCTTTCACCGTCGGCCCCCAGCGGGACAAGGGCGTGGTGCTGCACGCTCAGACCCGGAACAGCTCCGGCCGGCGGGTCGATCTGTGCCTGTTCGGCAGCGTCGACAACACGGCCGACTTCCGCGCCGGCGAAGCCGTTGAAGGGGGAACCTCCTCGGCCTGGTACGCGGTCAACGAGCTGCTCGAGAGCCGCGGTACCCGCAACACCTCCGGCTGGGATGAACAGGAGCTCGCCTTCGAGGCGTTGAAGATCGCCACCGGCGACCGGGACCGCTCCGAGAGCGACTCGGAGGAGCCCTGGACGCGCCCGTGGGCACTCGGACACGCCGACGAGGCGGAGTGGCTGGCAGTGGTCTACAGCGATGTCACGCTCGACCCCGAGCGCTGGCACCTCGACGGCACGGAGTTCGAAGGCACCCACCGGATCATCGTCGGAGCCCCGGTCTGGGTCCGCACGGCAACCCCGCAGGCGGTGGTGCGGTACTCGCAACTACGCCACCCCTCGCCCGCCCGACCGGCCTGGCGCCGCCGCCTGCTGCAGGGCGGAACCTCGGCGAGCCCGCCCGCGGCTCTGGCGGCAGGCACCCCGCACCCCGACGCGGAGACCGCGGCAGACCGGTCCGCCGCGCTGTAGCCGGTCCACGCCCCGCCTTCGCCCGGTCGACGCGATCGTCGACGGAGCACCGGCCGGGGTGCGTTCCCGCTTTTCGAATAGGCAACTTGCCTCCTGCAGAAGCGTATTGAGGAGAAGTTCACCCGATCGAGCGGATGATTCGGTTGATGCTCGCTGCCCCGTCCAAGGCGCTGGCACAGTCGGTGCCGCACGTCGGTGGTTCAGCACCGTCGCTTGCCTCGTGCCGCCGTCGGCGGAGCAGGAGAACAGACGCGAGATCCCGGACACCCGACCTGTGGGTGTCGTCCGGTGTGATCGCTCTGCGGGCGTCGGCCGTTGGATCGTACGTAGCGGGTCGCCCAGGACGCCTTTCGGTTCTTGGAGCGGATCTCCCGCTCGCGCGAGGGCCGAGTCCTCGGGCGCGTGTCGCGCCCCGAGGGACGGAGGCGTGCCCTGCTGCCCGGCTCGGCCGGGAGAAGGACAGACCTCATGGTCGGCAAGCGAACCACCGGCATCTACCCGTACATCGGCCTCCCGTCGTGGGGCGAGCGCTTGGCGGACGCCGTCGAGAACACCTGCGAGGACCAGGGGCTGGTGCCCCCGCCCCGCGCCGCGATCACGCAGGGCCTCGCCACCGCCCTCGGCGAGACCGAGATTAAGAAGCTGATCAGCACCTCGCGGGGCCGGAAGATCCTCAACCCCACCGCTTCGCGGGTGGTGCAGTCGGGCAACGACCGCGTCCTCCTACTCATCTGCGACGTCCACGGCGCGGCCGTGGCCCCCTGGGACCTCAACGACCGCACCGTCGGCATCTGGTCCCCGCCCAGCCCCGCGGCCGTCCAGCGCGTCGCCGAGCTGATCGCTGCCGAGACCGTGCTCGACGCCGCCGAGAAGGCACGGAAGATTGCGATAAAGGAGCGCGATGCCCGCCGCCGTGCCCCGAGCGACGATGCCCACTACGCCACCGCCCTCGCCGCCGCGGAGACCAAACTGGCGGACGCCGCCCGGCAGGTCCGCGATGCCGAGCACCGCCGGGCCGCCCTACTCACCTCGCTCGGCAACCGCCTTCCGCGCCCCGTAGTGCGAGCGGCCGAGGAGGACGGCCAGCCGATGGCCGCGCTCGTCCTCGCCGAGCAGACCTACGAGCAGGCCGTCCACGTCCAGCGCTACGCCGCCAGCCACCTGGAGCGCTTCGGCAAGACCCGCGGATACGACCTCGCCGAGTCGATGGTCGCCGCCGGCCAGCTCTCGCGCGGCATGAGCGTCCTGCAGCAGTGGCGCATCAAGAACGCGGACGGAACCCTGTCCGAGCTGTGGCGGATGGTCGCGGTCACCGCCAACAACCGCGCCCTGGCCCGCCTCAACGTCTTCGGACTACGCCCCGAGCACATCGTCACCGGCATGCCGCGGGCTCTCGTGCCGCTGCCCTCGGACAAGCACGAACCCGGTGTGCGGCTGCTGAACCAGCGGGAGGCCCTCAACCGGCTCTCGCAGCGCCTGAACGAGGCCGACGCCGACGAGGACACGGAACCGGAGCACACGGCCCGGCGCGCCGCGAAGATCGCTACGGTGCCGATGGAAATCGTCGTCGGCTGCAGCAAGCCGGCCGCGCTGGAGCACGTGCTGCGGGGCCTGAACGTCAACGACCACCTCCGCGGGATCCAGCCCTACGACGAGGAAGCCCGGCTGGTCGCCCTGTTCGCGACCCTCGTCGACGCCTACGCCCAGGACGGCAAGCTCGTCGAACTGCTCGACGAGACGTTCCCCATGGCCCAGGGCGCCGACCTCCTCGACCTGGACGGGGTGCGCAACGCCCTGACTGCGAACGGCCCCCTCGACCCCCTGGCCGCCCTGCTGCCCGCCGAGGAGAAGGTCTCGCCGGCAGCCCTGCGGGACGTCGCCGTCCGCGCGATCACCGCGCTGGTCTTCCCAGAGATCCCCTCGGCCGGGCCCGGCAACGGCAGGCGGCAGGTGCGCGACACCGGGGCGTTCTGGCCGATCGTCAGGGCGAGCATGCAGGAACCGGCGTGGAGCCAGACCAGGGCTCCGAACGCCGAGAACCGTACGCGGCTTTGGTCGGCGGCCGTCGCTCAGCTCTTCCTCCACCGGGCCAACATCCTCTCGGCTCTCGGCCTGTTTACGGTGCCGGACGCCAAGGAGGGCACCAACCAGGACCCCCGGTCGCTCAAGGAACTGCTCCTGCGGGCCGAAGCCGGGGAACCGGCAGCCTGGGCCGCGCTGGTGCGGCGCATGGTGCCCGCGCTGATCCACGCTCCCCAGCCCCTCATCACGCCCGGCCAGGGCAGCGAGGCCGGAGCCGGGCGCAAGGGCGTGCGCCGCAGCCCAGCCAATGCCGTCGCGGCGCTCACCATGGCCTACACGGCGAAGGCGGAGAACATCAGCCGCGCCCTTCTGCTCGCCTTCGCGCGCTCCGTCCTGGAGCACCCCGACGCCGTCCTGGCGCCGAACGCTCCCGACGGTGGCAAGCCGGTTTGCTACGGCGAGCGCGAGGTGGACGAGGACCAGCGCAGCCCGATCGTTCCCGGCATGATCCTCGTCCCGGACCTCGAGGGCGCGCCCACCGGCATCGTCGTGGACAAGGCGTGGTTCGACGACACTTTCCCGCCGGACCTCGCCCAGAGCACGAATCAGGGGAGCGGCTCGGTGGTCACCACAGCCGCGGGCGCCACGGCCTCGGACAGCGGTCCCAGCGCCGCGTCGACCACCGCGAACGGGCAAGTGCCGCAGGACCCTCGCGACCGGCTCGTCACCCTGCGCCGGGAGATGTCCGCGCGGGTCGAACTGGTCGAAGGGGCCTACCAGCGCGCCATCGCCGCCGCCAGCGAGCTCACGGCTGGTTTCAACGAGGCGATCGACCTGCGGGCCCAACTGGGGGAGGAGCCGCTCCCGGCCGACCAGCGGATCCAGTGGATGGAGAAGCTGACGGCGCTCCGCGATGCCGCGCAGGGCAGTGCCGCGGAGCTGGAGAACGTCGAGGCGCTGATCCTGAAGCTGTAGCTGCGGCGCTCGGCTGATCCAACAACCCGATCGGGCGGCTTCCGACAGAGCACCTGCTGAAGCCGCCCGATCGGACCCCAGCCCGCAGGACTCCGTGTGGTCGGAGTGACCGGGTGCCGGGCACCCGTCCGCTGGACCAGGTGGTGCCGCACCGGCGAGGCGCGGAGGAACCCCTCGGCGATGGCCCGCTCGTTCAGGCCGCTGGTGCCGCACGGGTGACGTGCGGAGGAACACGAGGGCCTGAAGCGCCGACGCCTGACGTTGGAGGGGCTGCAATGGTGCACACCTGGTGAGGTGTGGGGGAACCTGGGCTTGGGGGGCCGGTCGTGACGAACTGCCGGCTGTGATGGTGCCGCACCGGTGAGGTGCGGAGGCGTCATCGGGATGGTCCTGCCCGCCAAGCTGCGTATCGTGCTGCGATAGTGCCGCACACTGGTGAGGTGCGGAGGCGCCTGGCGCGTCCGGTCGGCAGGAAGCCGGGACGCGTGCTGCGATGGAGCTGCACCGGTGAGGCGCGGAGGCACCGGGATGAGGTGGGGCTGAACCGGCATCGTCCCGTTGCTGCGATGGTGCCGCACCGGAATGGTGCGAAGTGACAGGCCTGGCCGTGCTGCTGCGTCTCTACATCGTCCCGCTGTGATGGTGCCGCACCGGGACAGTGCGGAGCGACCGAAGGCCGACCCCGGTAGCCCTCGGGAGGTAGAGCTGCGATGGTGCCGCACGGGAACGGTGCGGAGCGATCACTACCGACCACGACCCGCAACCCGCAGTGGACCCAGTTCTTGCTGTCATGGTGCTGCACCGGGGCGAAGCGGAGCGACCGTCGCGACCATGTACCTGTACGTCAGAGTGCGCTGGCTGCACCAGGATGGTGCGGAGCGACTACGTCCAGGACGGCTTCACGCAACTGCTGCTGGAGCTGCGATGGTGCCGCACCAGGACGCTGCGGAGCGACGTGGTCCGTCAGGTGCTCGGCTCACGCGACCGTCACGCTGCGATGGTGCCGCACCGGGATGGTGCGGAGCGGCGATGATGGCGATGCCGATCACCATTTCGACGGTGGAGCTGCGATGGTGCCGCACCGGGATGGTGCGGAGCGATTTCCGACCGAGCTGGGGATCGATGCCCTGGAGAGGATGCCGCGATGGTGCCGCACCGGGATTGTGCGGAGCGACCATGTCCGTCCGCGCAGGCGGTTGGCGATGCGGGTGGCCTCGCCTGCGAGGTCGTCGTCGAAGCCGACGATCATTTCCAGCTCGGCGATGGTCTCGTCGGTGAGCTCGATTCCGCGGAGGGTGTGCGGCATGGTGCGGGCGGCGTCCGCGATGACCGCCGCGTCGCGGGCGTCGGTCTTGGCCTCGCCGGGGTAGAGGTCGGCGATCCGGCGCATCGTCAGGCCGGGCAGGTGGGCGACACGGCAGCCGGCGTCCCGGGCGACCGCCAGCGGCAGGGCGCTGATGGAGGCGGGCTGGTCGACGACGACCAGGACGGTGCCGTGCTTGGCGGTGAGCTTGTCCAGCACAGCCCGCATCTTGGGCTCGCTGTTCGGCAGCCGCTTGTCGAAGACCCGCTTGCCGGCCCGGGTCACTGCGGTGCCATGGTGCTCGCCCTTGCCGACGTCCAGGCCGAGGAAGACGTCCACGTCGCCGGTGTCGATCACGCTGATCCCTTACGAGGTCGTGCCGTCCCGGCCTCGTTGGCGTGGCACCAGTCGCCGGCATCCACGTTACGAAGAGCCTCCCAGCGAGCTGGTGGTCCTGCCCCTATCAGCGGTCTACCGGTGCCTCCGGCCCGGTGACACCACCCCCCGGATCATGCGAACTACAGGGGGGAACAGTCATGCCGGACCGGAGGCCGGGAGCCCCATTGCGGGGCCACAAAGACGGTAACGGGGGGCGTCGGCCGCCGTGTCCTGGGCGGGCAACGGGGTGGCGGCCAGCGCGTAGTAGCCGCTCGTCGACTCCGCGCAGGTTTCCGTGCCGAGGCCGTCCGTGGACTGCTGCTGCGGAGCCGATCCGCCGGGCCGCTGCCCGGTCACCCGGCGGCCCCGCGGACCCGTTCAGCCAAGCCCGCCGGCGTCGGCGCCTCCAGGAGGTCGGCGAGCGCGAGCCGGACCCCGTGAGACCGCGCCAGCCGGGCGAGCATCCGAACGGCGACCATGGAGTGGCCGCCGGCGAGAAAGAAGTTGTCTGAGGGCCCGAGGTCGGGGGACTCCAACAGGTCCTGCCAAAGAGCCGTGATCGAGTCGACGACCGCGTCGGCCGGCACCGCGTCGTCTGCCGAGCGCCGTTGTTCCCGCGGCGTCGGCGACACGGAGCGCTTCATAAGGGTGGGATAGTCCACCTTGCCGCTGGCGTTGGTGGGGACGGGGCCGGGCACAAAGGTGTCGGGCACGGCGTAGCTGGGGAGCCGGTCGCGCAGGTGCGCCCAGAGTGCGTCCTCTGACTCATCCGCCCCGGCGGTCGGTGGTTGCACGAACGCCACCAGCCCGGGCTGTCCGTCCGAATCATCCCGTAGCACCACGGCGGCCACCGCCACCGACGGGTGCTCTAGGAGGGCGGCCTCCACCTCGCCGAGTTCGAGCCGGTGGGAGCGGATCTTCACCTGACGGTCGGTACGGCCATGCAGTTCGAGCGTGCCGTCGTGGCGCCACCGCGCCCGGTCGCCGGTGCGGTAGTGGCGACCGATGCCGGGCGCCTGCGCGAACCGTACAGCGGTGAGCTCCGGACGGTTGACGTAGCCCTGTGCCACCCCTTCGCCAGCGATGCACAGTTCGCCGTTCAGGCCAGGTGGCAGCGGCGAGCCGTCGGCGCCTGCGACGAACACGACGGTGTTGCGTAGCGGAGTGCCGATCGTCACCGCCCGGTCCGCGCGGATTTCACCGACCGTGGACCAGATCGTCGTCTCTGTCGGGCCGTAGACGTTGAAGAGCTGGCAGCCGGTGGCGAGCAGGCCCCTGGCCAGCGGGCCGGACAGCGGCTCGCCGCCGCAGAGCACCGTGCGTCCGGTGAGCGCGGAGCCGGCGACCGGTGGCACGAGGGCCAGCGTGGTCGGCGTCGCTTGGATGATCCGGATGTTGTGGCGTTCGATCAGTTCGATCACCGCCGTCGGGTCGGCCTGCGCCTCGTCGGGAGCGACGACCGACCGGCCGCCGACGGACAGCGGAAGGAAGAGCTCGAGTGCCGAGATGTCGAAGGCGAAGGTGGTGAGCCACAGCGTGGCGTCGTCGCGGGAGGCCCGCAACGCGTCCAGGAAGTGATGGACGACGTTCGCCAGATTCTGGTGGGTGATTCCCACGCCCTTGGGCCGGCCGGTGGATCCGGAGGTGTAGATCAGATAGGCCCGGTCGGTGGCGACCACGGTAGAGTCGGTGACCCTGGTGTCTGCCGGCAGCGCGGCATCCCGGGCCTGCTCGGCGGAGACGGTGATCGGCAGGACCGGGCAGTTCGCCGTCGTGCCTTCCGGCAGGGCTCGGTCGGCGAGCACGGCGGCGGCGCCGGAATCGCCGAGCTGGTAGGTGAGCAGATCGGCGGGATGAGCCGGATGGAGCGGCAGGTACGACGCGCCCGCGAGCCACACTCCGAGAGCGGCGGCGGCGAGCTCGGCGCCTCGGCGGGCGTACAGGGCGACGACGTCGCCGCGGCGGACGCCCGAGCCCCGGAGCCGCTCGGCGATCGCTGCCGCCCGGGCGGACAACTCGCCGTACGTGGTGCTCGGGCCCTCGTCGACGACGGCGACCGCCTCGGGGGCCTCGGCGGCCCGGGAGAGGAATGCCGACAGTACCGTCGGCGCCTCCTCGGGGTCGGCGGTGTCATTGGCGGTCGCGACGGCGGCCTGGTCGGCGGTACTCCACCAGGGCACGTCGCGCAGTGGCCGCTCCTCGCTGGCCAGCGCGGTAAGAAGTGCCTCGTACCGCAGCAGCAGCGCCCTGACGTCCTCGGCATCGAGAGTTTCGGTGCTGTAGACCGCGTGGATCGAGCGCCCGGCCGGGCTGGTCTCGACGATGAACTCAAGGTCGTGGCGGCTGTATCGCGGCGGCACCGGCACCAGCTCGACGTCCAGGCCGCCGATCGCGGGGCGGCTCGGGAGCGGGACGGGGCGATAGTTGAACATGTGGCGGAACAGGGGCGAGCGCCAGTCCGTCCCCGCGGCCTGCAGTCCGGGAAGGACCGCCTCGTACGGGACGTGCCGGTGGGACAGCCCGGAGAGGAAGACGTCGCGGGTCCGCCGGACGAGTTGGCCGAAGGTCTCGTCGAGGTCCACCCGGAGGCACAGCGGCAGGGTGTTGACGTGATAGCCGATCGCCGCCCGTTGGTCGGCCTCCCGCACGTCGGCGGACACTCCGACGACCAGGTCGGGGCCGGCGCCGTGCCGGGCCAGCAGCAGGTAGTACGCCGCCAGCATGACGATGTTCTCCGTGGCGCGGTGCCGCCGGGCCAGGTCAGCGACGGCCGTGCAGACGTCGGTCGGCAGCACGTGGTCCATTGCGGTCCCGGCGAACGTCGGCACGTCCGGGTCGGGACGGCCCAGGGCGAGGCGCTGCGCTGCCGGCCGCGCCCCGGTAGTGTGGTCGCGCCAGTACTCCAGGGATGCAGGCTCCAGCGGAGGCTCGGTCAGCACCGGTGCGTGTTCCGCGAACGCGACCGGGGTGCCGTATCCGGCGGCGGCGTTGTAGCCCGCGACCAGTTCGCGGAACACGGTGCCAGCCGTCCAGGCGTCGTAGACGAGATGGTGGACGGCGACACAGCACACGTCGCCGTCCGCGCGGTGCCAGATCCCGACCCGAATCGGCGGTTCCCGGAGGATGTCGAAGGCCGGCTCGGCGAAATCGGCGACCGCTGCCGCCAGGTCCTCGGCCGACTCGTCGAAGACCGACACGGGGACGGGGGCGTCGTCGGGGCTCAGCACCCTGGCGACGGGTTCGCCGTGCTCCTCGGGGAACACGGTCCGTAGTGCCGGATGCCGGGCGGCCAACTGCCGCACTTGGTCGGCCAGTAGGTCGTGGTCGAGGCTTCCGCGCACGCGGAACACAATGGTCTCGTTGGCGACACCGGCTTCCGGGGCCAGACGCTGGAGCATCCACAGCGCCTGTTCCTTCACGGTCAACGCGCGTGACGGCACGATCGCTCGATTGGGCAGCACCGGCTCAGTATGAAGAGCCGGGGAAGGCCCGTCACGCCCCAGGAACGGGGTACATGAGCGGTCGGGGGGCGGGGTCGGGCGGAGCCGGGGCGCGCTGGGACCGGGACGGTTCGCCGCGCGGCCGGTCGGCGCGTACGGACTGGCGGCAGGCGGTCGGTCGCTCAGTCAACTGCCCATCCAATGGCAGAAGTTCGATGTCCCTTCGCCGGCCCGACCGTTGCCGTCCGGGTCGTGGGCGGAGCCGTCGAGACTGACCTGTCCCTGGAAAGCGTGACGTCTCAGCGCGTCGGTTTCGGCACATCATGAAGCGGCGACGGCAGCCGGCGATCCGCCGCCGCTCGAGGATGCGGTCTTCCACCGTGGCCGGAACGTGCGTGAGATTCAGGGGGGGAGCCCGGCATGGGCACTTTGGGCCTTGGAGTGGTCGGTTGCGGCACCATCAGCAAGACCTACCTCAAGCGGCTGCCGGGGTTCGACGTCCTGAGGCTGGTGGCGGTGGCGGACGTGCGCGACGGAGTGGCTGAGAAGCAGGCGGCGGAACATGGCATACCGCGGTGGTACGACAGCACCGAGGCACTGCTTGCCGATCCCGACGTGGACCTGGTCCTCAACCTGACGCCGCCGCTGATGCACGCGGAGGTCGCGCTGGCGGCGTTGCGTGCCGGCAAGCACGTCTACAACGAGAAGCCACTGGCGGCGACTTTGGAGCAGGGCAGGCAGTTGGTCGCCGGGTTTCGACGTCCCCCGGAATCCTCTGCCGCCGTTGAAGATCACGGGGACCCAGGGAAGCCTGACGCTCCAGGACCCCAACCGGTTCGCCGGGGGGGTGGCCTGGCGGAGCACGGCGGGTGACGGCGAGACCGAGCCGTCCACCGACTCCCCCTTCACCTCTTATGGGGACCGCGGCGTCGGTGTGGCCGACATGGCCGCGGCGATCGTCAACGGCCGCCCGCATCGGGCGAGCGCCGAGCTGGCCCTGCACGTGCTCGAAACCATGTGCGCGATCGAGACGGCCGTCGCCGAGGGGCGGGAGGTGATCGTCGAGAGCACCTTCGAGAGGTCCTCTCGGTCGAACGGTACGTGGCACGCCTGGAGGAGCGGCTGTGCCGGGTCTTCGAGGGCCCGGAGCGCGGGACGGATCACGGTGCCGCCGGTTCGCGGGCGGCGGACCTTACCGGTAGTGGGGAAAGCATTGAAAGTGTTCCACGCACGCTATGACGCGCCGTCCGTCGGCCGGAGGATCGACCACGGTGCACCCGACGCGTTTACCACGCTGCTCGGCGACCTGGAGGAGAACGGCTTCGGGATCCTGGCGATGGGCGACGGGATCGAGAGCCCAGAGACCGTGCTGAAGGACGTGGCAGGCACGTTCGGGCTAGGTGAACCGGTCACGCCGATTCTCTATCGCCGGGAGAACGCCGGACAGTACGCGCATCCCTACCGCAGCATCCGGAAGGATTCGAACGACACCCACCCCGGCTTCAGCACGACCGAGGGCCAGTTGTGGCACGTGGACGGGTTGCTGGAGCAGATCGGCGCGCTGCGGATCACGATCCTCTACTGCGTGCGCGCCGCGCACACGGGCGGCGACACCCTGATCTTCAACGCCGTGGCCGCGTTCGACCGCCTCCGCGCGGCCGATCCCGAGGCGGCGGCCGCACTGACGGCGCCCAACGCACTCGAGCGGAGGGCCACGCTCCCGGGCGTCGACGCCAGCACGGCTGGTCCGGTCTTCGCGGTGCAGCCGGACGGCGGCGTCATCAACCGCTTCACGGACAACGACACCTGCGTGTGGAACCGGGCGGCGGGCACCGCCGCGGACCTGGACCGCGGGCTGGAGTTCCTCCGGGCGGCCACTCGGGACCCGCGCTACGCCACGCACGTGACGCTGGGCCCGGGCGAGCTCCTGATGTTCCGCAACGACTGGATCTCCCACGGCCGCACCGCCTACCAGGACACCCCGGACGCTCGGCGTCATCTCGTCAGAGCGCTCTACAGCCGTCCGCCCTGCCTGCCGTGACGCCCGGTGGAACGACCGCGCCGCACATGACCGGGGACCGGACAGACGACGAAGAGGAAGTGGAAGTGCCGGACATCTCGAGGCTCCGTGAGGTCGTCGACGCCTTCCGTCGGCACGAGGCGGATGCCGGGGACGCCGTCAACCTCGTGCCGAGTGAGAACCGGATGTCGCCGCTGGCGCAACTGCCGCTGGGCGGTGACTTCTACAACCGCTACTTCTTCAACGACACGCTGGAGCCGGGCTTCTGGCAGTTCCGCGGCGGGCAGGCGGTCGCCGAGGTCGAGACCGGGCTGACGACGGAGAGCCTCTCCTGGCTCGGCCGCGCCCCCTACGTGAACGTCCGGCCCATCTCCGGGATGTCGGCCATGACGATCGCCATGGCGGGCCTGGGCGGCGAGCCTGGGGGCACGGTGGTGTCCATCGATGCGGCGTCCGGCGGGCACTACGCAACTTCCGACTTGGCCCGACGCCTCGGCTTCGCCGCGGCCACCGTCCCAGCGCAGCACGGCGTGGTCGACGAGCGCGTGCTAGAACGGCTGCTCCGCGAGACCGGGCCGGACCTTGTGTACCTGGACCTCCAGAACAGCCGGCACGAGCTCCAGGTGGCGCGCGTCGCCGAGATCGTCAGGGCGGTGTCCCCGCGGACGCGCCTGCACGTGGACTGCAGCCACACCCTCGGCCTGGTTCTGGGCGGAGCGCTGGCGAACCCGCTCGACCTCGGGGCCGACACCATGGGCGGATCCACGCACAAGACCTTCCCCGGGCCTCACAAGGGCGTTCTGTTCACCCGGGACCCGCAGCACCGCGACCGGCTGCGCGACGCCCAGTTCAAGCTGCTGAGCAGCCACCACTTCGCCGAGACGCTTGCCCTGGGGCTGGCCGCCGCGGAGTTCGCCCACTTCGGCGCGGACTACGCGGCGCAGGTCGTCGCCAACGCGCGGCGGTTCGCCGATCTGCTGACCGCCGACGGGTTCGACGTCGTCCGCGACGAGGACGGCCACGCCACCAGTACCCACCAGGTCTGGGTGCGGATCGGGGACGCGGAGCGGACCGACGGGTTCTCCCGGGCGATGTACGAGAAGGGCATCCGGCTGAACGTCCAGGTCGACCTGCCGGGTGTGCCCGGACCGGTGCTCCGGCTGGGTCTGGCTGAGTTCACCTTCACCGGTGGCCGGGAGGAAGCCGTCGAAGCGCTGGCCGAGGAGTTCCGCGACGCACGCTCCGGTCTCCGCCAGGACGGCAAGGGAAGCCGACGGGTCCGTGACCGGTTCGGCCCGCCCCACCACTACACGGACGTCCCGTAAGTCCGAGACCGGAGATCACCTCAGCGGACCCTGAGCTGGAGCTGGAAATGCCCGAACAACCGATCGTCGTCGACGCCGGCTCGTACTCGATGGCCGAGACGTCCATCGCGGGCGCTGGGCACCGCCTCTACGAGACCACGCAGGTCCTCAGTCGGGACTTCCGGGTGCAGGTGATCGCTCCCCCAACGCCGGACGCCGTCGACTTGGGGGAGGCCGAACTCGTCGAGGTTGGACCGGAGGCCGAGAAGGCCGTCCTGTTCTTCGACACCGCCGACTGTGACCGGCTGGAACTCGCCGCAGCGTGCGGAAAACTGATTGCCAATGAGTTCCGTGCGCCGATCGAGCACATGCACTTCACCTCGCTCCTGGCCAATGACGGCCCCACCGGCGATTACCAGCGGTACCTGAGCACCTACCAGCGGCAGCTGCAGGTTACCCACCACTTCCTGTGCTGGTCTCCGTCGGAGCGGCCGTGCTCATGACGACGCTCTGCGCGCTCGGCCGGCTCAGGCCGGCCGACGTGATCCGGTCGCGAACGCTGGACCACCTGATCAGCACCGTGCCGATCGGCTTCAGCAGTACCGGTCTCCGGGTGGCCGACGCCGCCGAACCGCGGCACCTGGCGGACTTCCTCTGGACCGGCGGCATGTGGGCGTTCTACGAGCCGCTGACGCTGGTGGAGGCGGTGCACCTGTTGCGCGAGCGCGGTGTGCACACGACCGCCGCCTTTCTGTACGCGAGGCCGGTTGACGACACCCGGGCCACAATCGCGCGGGTGCGCGAGGCGGTCAGCGAACTCGGGCTCGGCGAGCGCGTGCTGCTGAACACGGAGCCGCTGGCGCTGTCCGAGCGCGACCGGTACGTGAAGGCGGCGAGGGCGTACGTCTGCGTGACGTGGCCCGGGGCGGAGAACGAGACCGCGACCCGGCTGCGGCTTCGGGATAGCTGGCTGCAAGGTATCCCCAGCATCATCGACGGATTCGGCACCTCCGGCGAGGTGATCGAACGGGAGGGCCTGGGGATCGCCCCGCACCGGCCGGACGCCCACAGCCTGGCCGACGCGATGGAACGCGTCGTGTTCGGGGTGCTTGCCGCGCCCGGCTGGCGCGCGGAGCGCTTTTACGAGACCACCCTGGCCGGCTTCGTCGCCTGGCTGGATGCCGAACTCGCCTCGGGGTGAGGGGTCTCCCGATCCGATCAACCCCTTGAGCACTGAGGACAAGGAACGAGAACATGGACTACCGGGACCTCGGGATCTCCCCCATTGTGAGTGCCCAGGCCAACTCGACACCGCTGGGCGGCTGCACGCTCAGCGAGGGGGTCATCGCGGCAATGGGCAACGCCGCCCGCTTCCATGTCGACATGGACGAATTCTGGCGCGCGGCGGGGAAGTTTCTCGCCAAGGCCACCGGCAGCGAGGACGCCTGCCCGATCACCGGGGCGGCGGCCGGCATGGCGATCGCGGTGGCCGCCTGCATTGCGGGCACCGACACGGCGCGCGTCCAGCGACTGCCGGACGCCACCGGCCTGCCCGACGAGGTCGTGCTGCAGAAGGGCCACGTCATCAGTTACGGCGGAGCGCCGATCAGCCAGATGATCGCGCTCGGCGGCGGCCGAACGGTCGAGGTGGGCACCGTCAACGAGACGCTGCCGAGCCACATCATCGGAGCTGTCTCGGAGCGGACCGCGGCCCTGGTGTACGTGACCTCCCACACCCACGCGATCCACCGCCGGCAGGTCCCGCTCGACGACGTGATCGCGATCGGCCGCGAGCGCGGCATCCCCGTGATCGTCGACGCCGCAGGAGAGGAGGACCTGGTGCGCTGGGCGACCAGCGGCGCCGACCTGGTGATCTATAGCGGGCCCAAGGCCCTGGGCGGGCCGACCGCCGGGTTCGTTTGCGGGCGCGCCGATCTGGTCGAGGCCTGCCGGGCACAGTACTCGGGCATCGCCCGGCCGATGAAGGTCGGCAAGGAGAACCTCCTGGGGCTGCTCCAGGCGGTGCGGGAGTTCACCGCAACCACGCCGGAGCAGCGGGCCGAGGAGCAGTTCGCCCGGATGAGCAGGGTGGCAGAGCGCCTGGACGGACTTCCCGGAATCTCTGCCACCGTGATCCGGGACGAATCGGGACGCGCCATCCACCGTGTGCTGCTGAACATCGACCCCGAGGCGGCCGGGCGGGACGCGCCGACCCTGGCCAGCGAGATGAAGGCGGGCACGCCGGCCGTCTACCTCCGCGACTTCACGATGCACCTGGGCCAGCTGGAGGTGGACCCCCGCGCCCTCACCGCCGAGGGCGAGAACACGGTGGTGTCCAAACTGGAAGAACTGCTGGCGAGCCGTGCCGGATGAATGACAGCCAGTTTGGACGGAGGACGTCGATGCCCCTGCGAATTGCGGGTTGGTTTGGGTTTCCTCTGAAGTGCGCTCGCCCTGGAGGCGGCTTGCGCGGCCCGCGCGGTTCTCGCCGGCTACCCGGACGCGGACGAGGCGATGATCCGGCGGGCCCGCGGCTGGGCGGTCCTGCGCGCCCTCTCCCTGGTCGCGGTCGGGCACGCCGGGGAACGTGGCCTGCCCGGCGGGAAGCCGACCTGGGGGCCGGCGGGCCGGGCGGCGATCGACCGGCTCCTGGGGCGGCGTATCTGACAATTCTCGCCAAACCGCGCTACCCGAGGTGTTCCTCCAGGGCCGTCACGCATGCTGACAGGTCGGGCAACGCGTGCAGCTCCCGCATGAAGCTCCGGGCGGCCGTCCGGAGCGAGGTGTCAGCCAGGGCCGCGAGCACGCTTTTTCGCAGGGAGCCGGACGAGCAGTCCGGGCCAGTCGAGGACGGCACCGACGCCGATGGCTCGGACCCGCTCGGCATTGAAGAACTGGTCGCTGTGGAAGGGGGTCAGGTGGAGCGGCACTCCTCGGGCGAGGGCGTTGGTCACGGTGCCGAAGCCGCCGTGGGTTACGACGAGGTCCGCACGGTCCAGGTGGTGCTCCAGCGCCACGAAGCCCAGGACCTCGGACTCGGGGAACGCCTCGGCGAGCTCCGGCCGGTCCGTGTCGGGCACTGCCGCGACGACCCGGACGGGCGCCCCCCGCAACCCCTGGAGGATCCGGCGGAGGAAGTCGCGGTGCGGCACCCCGGCGGTGGTCCCGAGGGTGACGAGCACGACGGGTGCGCCGCCCCCGCCCCGGGCTGCTGGGGGCGCTGGCTCGGGGAGCGCGGGGCGGAAGAACCGGATGTTCGGGACAAGTTCGGCCCGCGGACCGTAGAAGAGGGGGAGGGCGAATGAGACACCCATCGTCGGGATCTGCCGCGCCCCCTCGGGGTCGGCGGGCAGCCCCGCCTCCGCGCGGAGCTCCGCGGCCAGCGCCGCCTCGTCGGCGACGTACGGGCGGAGTGCCGACAACGAGTCGGTGAGCAGGGTGACGTGCGGGATGCCGTTCAGTTCGGCCGCGAGGTGCCCCCGCGTTCGGAGCAGTCCCGGACTACGAGGTCCGGGCGGTGTAGGACCGGATGACGTCCAGGGAGTCGGCGAGGCTCTCCCGGGCCATGGCGAGGTTGTGCTCGCGCCACCAGGCCACGCGTTCGGGCCCGCGCGGCAGCGGATTCGTCGGGAAGCGGTCCGGCCGTTTGGCGAACAGGGGCACGGACGGGTCGAACAGGGTGGCCGGGAGGCGGTCGCTCACGGCGGCCGCCACCTCGTGCCCGGCCTCCCCGAACACCCGGAGCATCGGCCGCATCGGCCGTGCGTGCCCGATGCCGGGAGACGCGATGAACAGGACCCTCATGATTTCCTCTCCGCCGGCCGTGGGAAGGCACGGCCGGCTTGCGTGTACGTGCCGCCGTTGGACCACTGATCGTCGAAACAGGTGAAGGACTATGCCGCAGCCACCCCGGGACGCCACCGAGATAGAACTGAGCCGCATCTGGCAGGCGGTCCTGCGTGAGCCGGTCGCAGACATCGACCTGAACTTCTTTCTGGATTTGGGAGGGACATCCCGGGCCGGGGTGCAACTCGTCGTCGAGATCCGGCGCCGGTTCGGCGTGGATCTCCGCCTGGCCGAACTCCTCTCCGCTCCCACTGTCCGGATGCTGGCCGACCGGCTGGCTGGCGCGGGCGCCGGAAAGCACACCAGCCCGGTCGTGCTGCTCCAGAAGGGCGAGGAAAAGGCGCCGCCGCTGTACCTCTTCCACGCGCTGCCGGGCACGCTCGTGAAGTACTTCGAGCTCGGCCGGGCGCTCGGGCCCCGGCACACGCTCCTCGGCCTGCAGTCGCTGGGCATCGAGCAGGACACCTCGCCGCTGGACTCCATGGAGGAGATGGCGGACGCCTACGTGTCCCACATGCTCGACGAACACCCCGGGGGCCCGTGGCGGCTGCTCGGCTACTCCATGGGCGGTTACCTCGCGGTCGAGGCGGCGCGCCGCCTGCGGGATCACGGTGAGGCGGTCGACCTGGTCTGCGTGCTGGACTCCCGGCTGCCCGCCTCCGCGGGGGCCACCACCGACCCCGACGTCATGAGGACCCTGACGATTCAGGGCCTCGCGCGGACGATGCTGAACCTGGAGATCGCCCAGGAGGACCTGCGGGGCCGGCCGTACCGGCGCCAGATCGACGTGGTGGTCGAACGGGGCCACCTCAGCGGGGCGTTCACCGACGACCACCACGTCTGCCGGTTCCTGCGGTTTCTGGACGTGCGGATCCGCAACCACCTCGCGATCCTGCGCTACGAGCCCGCGGAGTGCTACCTCGGGACGCTGACGCTGATCCGCGCCTCGGACGTGCCCGCGTACGAGGACGACGGCCGCAACGGCTGGAGCGGGGCGGCGGAGGCCATCGAGGTGTTCGACACCCCGGGCGACCACCTCTCGATGGTGGAGGCCCCGGCCGTCCACCGGCTGGCGGAGATCGTCGAGGGGCGGCTGCGTGGGGGCGGCGGTCCGCCGGCCTGACCGGACCGGCCGGGCGGGTCCAGTCAGGCCGGCCGCTGCGGCGTCACGACCCGGCTGGCCCGCCCAGCGCCCGGCCGACCGCGAGCAGCTCCCGGGCGAACTCCGCCTTACGGTCCGCCATCAGGAAGTGCCCGCCGGTCAGCTGACGCAGCGTGAAGCGGCCCCGGGTGTGCGCGGCCCAACCCTGCGCCTCCTCCAGGGGCACGACGTCGTCCGCCTCGCCGCGGATTGTGACGATCGGGGCATCCAGCGGCTGCGACGCGTAGGAGTGGATCTCGGTCGCCCGGATGTCGGCGCGGATCCGTGGCTCGGCGAGCTGCCAGACCTCGTCCATCAGAACCGCCTGCCACGCCTCGTCCCCGTCCTCGTCTCCGCTCGCCTCCTCAGCGGGGAACTCGCCGGACTCGGCGGTGTCGTAGTAGTCGCGCAGCACCTTGGACGCCGCCTGCCACAGGAACGGCTGCTCGGCGTCGTACCGGCGGACGAGCCCGCCCGCCGCGGTCTCCGGCAGCGGGGTGCCGTTGAGTACCAGGGCCCGCACGTTCCCGGCCCGCCGCTCCCGCAGGCGGTGCGCGAGGTCGTAGGCCATGAGGCCGCCGGTGCAGATGCCGAGGAGGATCAACTCGGTGTCCGGCCGCTGCGCGATCTCCTCAGCCAGCAGGCCGGTGATCTCGCCCAGGTCCTCCGCCGGGGCTCGGTCCCAGAGGTCCTGGCGCCCGGGAAGCCGCACCGGCAGCAGGTTCAGCTCCGGCGAAACCAGCGGGATCCAGTCGTGGAAGTACTCCGTTCCCGATCCCGCTGGGGGGTACGCGACGACGGTCGGACGCCCGGCGACCGGCTCGCCGGCGTCGAGGAGGAGCTGGGGCATGGAAGGACCTCGCACGGGGAGGGTGGATGTTTCGACGCTTGCGGCCCCGGGCTCCCTCTCGGGGGTCGGCTTCCGTGGACCGGTTCCCAGTTTGTACGAGAGCCCGGGGCGATCTGGTACCGACCCTGTGTCCCCCGTTCCGGGGGCGTGCCCGACCTGACCGGCCCGCCTATGGTGAGGCAGTCGATCCCCGCGGAAGGGAGATTTCGTGGCTGAGGCCAACAATGCCGGTACCCGGACACCCGCGGTCGACGTTCGAGACCTGCGGCGCGTCTACCAGGAGACTGGGCGACGTCGTCGGCGGGCGGAACCGAGGGTCGCCCTGGACGGCGTGAGCCTGACCGTCGAGGCCGGTGAGATCCATGGTCTGCTCGGCCCCAACGGCGCGGGGAAGACCACGCTCGTCAAGATCCTTACCACCGTCCTGCTGCCGACCTCGGGCTCCGCCCGCGTCTTCGGACACGACGTCGTGCAGGAGGCCGGGAAGGTCCGGCCGCTGATCAGCGTCACCCTCGAACGCGGCCTGCACCACTGGTTGACGGCACGTCAGACCCTGCGGTTCTGGGCCGCGATGTACCAGCTGCCCAAGGAGGAGATCGAGGACCGCTGCACGGCGGTGCTCGACCGCTTCGGGCTGCTAAGCCGCGCCGACTCGCGGGTCCACACCTACTCGCGCGGCATGCAGCAGCGCTTGCACCTGGCCAGGGCGCTACTTCCGGAACCCCGGCTGGTCTTCCTGGACGAGCCGACCCTCGGCATCGACCCGGTCGGACGCCGGGACTTCCGCGCCATGCTCTCAGAACTACGGACCGACGGGATCACGGTGCTGATCGCCACCCACGACCTGGTGGAGGCCGAGACGGTCTGCGACCGGGTTACCCTCCTTAACTCCGGCCGCATCCTGGCGACCGAGTCGCCCGCAACGCTGGCCTCCTGGGTCGGCGGCCGCACGTGGGTGGACGTCGAGGACGCCCCGGGCGCGACGCTGGCGCGGATCCGCGGCCTGCCCGGGGTCACCGCGGTAGAGCCCACCGCGACCGGTGCCCGGGTCGAGGTGGAGGCGGAGGAGGCGCTGCGCGCCGTTCTCATGGTGCTGGTGGACGACGGCTGCAGCCGCTTCGGTATCGCCGAGACCGCACTCGACGACGTCTACCTGGCCCTGATCGACGGCCAGCGCGCCACCGCGGCCTCGTGAGCGCGTTCCGCGCCGGGGTGCACTACCAGTGGATGCTGTTCCGGGCCCGGCCCAGTGAGTTCGTCGGGATGCTGGTGGCAACTCCGTTCATCACCGCCGTCTTGCTCTCCGTCGTGCACTTCGCGCAGCGCGCGGACCTGGCCGGCGCTGCGCTACTCGCACCCGCGCTGGCGAGCCTCTGGTCAGTGATCCTCTTCGTCGGCGGCCAGTGCATCGTCGAGGACCGCGGCCAGGGCCGGCTGGAGCTGATCCTCACCTCGCCCACATCGCTCCTCGGCTACCTGTGGGGGCGGGTGTCTGCCAGTGTCGTGATCGGGCTGGCCGCCTTCGGCGAGGCGTGGCTGGTGGGAGTGGGCGTGTTCGGGGCGCGTCCGGTCGTGCTGCACCCCTGGTGGTTCGCCGCCTGCCTACTGGTGACCGCCGCCGCCACGGTGCCGATGACGGCACTGCTGGCTGGAGTGTTCGCGCTCGGCCGGGGCGGCGGCGCCGCCGCGAACTTCCTCAGCTACCCGCTCTACGTCCTCGCCGGCATCTTCACCCCGGCCGCGCTGCTCCCGGATTGGCTGCACCCGGTCTCCCGTGCGTTCTACCTGTCCTGGGGCGCGGACCTGGCGCGGTCCTGCCTGAACGACCCGACGCTGCACCAGCCGGGCCTGCGGCTGGCCGTGATCGCCGGGCTCGGCCTGGCCACGGCCGTGCTGGGCGTTTTTCTGCTGCGGCGGATCATTGACAACCTCCGGACCACAGGGATGGTGTCACTGTGACCGCCGTGCCGACCGTCGGCGTCGCGGGTGCGGCGCGTGCCGCGGCGACCGCCGGATACCACGAGTTCCGGGCCATGATCGACCTGCGGACCTGGCTCGGCGGCTATGTCGTGCGCCTGGCGTTCCAGGTCGTCTTCTTCACCATGGTGGGCCGCTTCGTCGGCGGCCAGGAGCTGGTGCACTTCCTGCTCGTCGGGAACATCCTGGCGATCATCGCGATGCAGGGCGTCGCCAACTCCCAGACCGTCCTGCACGAGCGCATCGGCGGAACGCTGATGCTGCTGACGGCCTCGCCCACCGACGGCCTGGCCGCCATCCTGGCCCGCAACGCGATCCGCATCGTGCTCAGCCTGGTCAGCTCGATCCTCGTACTAGTCACCCTGATGCTCGCCTTCCGGATGTCGGTCCCGCTGTCGGGCGCGCTGCTGCTGCCACCGATCCTGCTGGTGGTGGCGGTCAGCTGCTACTGCTACGGCTGCTTCATGGCCGCCCTGGTCTACCGGTTCGAGTGGCTGCAGAGTGCAGCGAGCAACGTCTCCTATCTCGCGGTGACCGTGCTGGCCGGGGTGAACGTCCCGACGGATTACTGGCCCCGGCCGGTGCAACTGGTGTCCGACATCCTGCCCGTGACGCACGGTCTGCGCGCGGTTCGCGCGCTGACCGGCCAGGTTCCGATGGCGCTGCCAGCGGTGCAGGTCCTGCTGGAACTCCTGGTCGGAGTGGGTTGGCTGGTCGCGGCGATGTTCCTCCTGCGTCGCTGGATCGAGGCGGACCGCGCAGCCGGCCGCATCGACCTGAGGTGACGGACGCGGTTCCTTCGGAGTGGAGAGTGACGTGCCCACCACAGTGCTGACCCGGGCCGAGGCGGCCGAGCGCGCCCGGCTGTTCCGGATCGACGACTACCGGATCGAGATCGACCTGACTGCGGCCGCCACGGCCGAGACGTTCGGGACGACCACCAGCGTTCGGTTCGGCTGTGCCGAGCCGGGGGCGGCGAGCTTCATCGACCTGGTGGCGGCCGAGGTCCTGGAGATCACGCTCAACGGCAGGCCGGTCGATCCGGCGCTCGCCTGGTCCGGCGCCCGGATCCGGTTGGACGCCCTGGAGGCCGAGAACGAGCTGCGCGTCGTCGCGCGCGGCCGGTACTCGCAGGACTGCGCAGGCCTGCACCGGTTCACGGATCCGGTTGACGGTCAGGTCTACGTCTACTCCCAGTTCGAGGTGGACGAGGCCCGGCGGGTCTTCGCAGTCTTCGACCAGCCGGACCTCAAGGCGGCGTTCTCCTTCACCGTGCTGACACCCGCCAGCTGGCGAGTTATCGGCACCATGCCGAGCCCGGAACCGGAGGCGGTGCCCGGCGGCGGGGGGCGGCACGTCATGCCCGCCACGCCACGCCTCGCGAGCTACGTCACGGCCGTCATCGCCGGGCCGTACACCGGAGTGTCGACGGTCCACCGCGCCAGGGACCGGTCTATCCCGCTGGGCGTCTACTGCCGGGCCTCGCAGTTGCCGCTGCTCGACGCCGACGCCCTGCTGCCGATGATCGCCCGTGGTCTGGACTACTTCGAGGAACGGTTCGGCCATCCCTACCCGTTCACCAAGTTCGACCTGGTGTTCGTCCCCGAGTTCTCGGCGGGGGCCATGGAGAACGCGGCTGCGGTGACTATCCGGGACCAGTACCTCTTCCGCTCCCAGGTGACCGGGAACGCCTTTGCCGCGCGCGAGGCCACGGTGCTGCACGAGCTCGCGCACATGTGGTTCGGTGACCTGGTCACCCTGCGGTGGTGGGACGACCTCTGGCTCAACGAGTCCTTCGCCACCTATGCCGCATTGCTGTGCCAGTCGGAGACATCGCCGGAGCACCGCGAGGACGTCTGGACCGCCTTCGCCGTCGCCTGGAAGAACGTCGCCTACCTGCGGGACCAGTCGTCCTCCACCCACCCCGTCACCGCCGACATCACGGACCTCGACGACGTCCAGGGCAGCTTCGACGGCATCACCTATATCAAGGGCGCCTCGGTGCTCAGGCAGCTGGCGGCGACGCTCGGAGCCGACGTGTTCTTCCGGGGCCTGTCCGCCTACCTGCACCGGCACGCGTGGTCCAACGCGACGGCGGGCGACTTGGTCGCCGCGCTGGAGGAGGCCTCCGGCCGTGCCCTGGGGTCCTGGACCGACACCTGGCTCCGGACGTCCGGGGTCAACACCCTGCGTCCGGACGTGACGGTAGACGAGAGGGGTCGGATCACCTCCTTTGCCGTCCTTCAGGACGCGCCCGAGCCCGAGGCCGGCGCCAGGGGAGCGGCCGTGCTGCGGCCGCACCGGATCGCGATCGGCTGCTACGAGTCGGACGGCGCGGGCCGCCTGGTCCGGACGGAGCGGCACGAGATCGACGTCGACGGCGCCCGGACCGAGGTCCCTGCGCTGCACAGGCGGTCGCGCCCCGCGGTGTTCCTCCTCAACGACGACGACGTCTCCTACACTCGCACGCGGTTCGACGCCGCGTCCTTCGCCGTCCTGACCCGGCACGCGGGCGACCTGGCCGATCCGATGGCGGGCGCCGCAGTGTGGTCGGTCGCCTGGGACATGACCCGGGAGGGCGAACTGGCGGCGTGCGCCTTTGTCGCCATGGTGACCGCCGGGACCGGCCGGGAGCTGGACATCGCCACGCTCCAGACGCTGCACGGGCAGGCCCGGGAGGCTCTGGACGGCTACGCCGACCCGGAGCTCGCCGGGCCCGCGCGGGACCGCTGGGCCGACCACTGCCGGGCCCGGCTGTCCGTGGCGCCGGCCGGGAGCGGCAGCTGGCTCGCCTGGTTTCAGGCCCTGGTCGGCGCGGCGTGGAGCGAGCCGCACCGCGGGCTGCTGACTGCCCTCCTCGACGGCACCGCCGCCGTCGACGGCGTCCGCCCGGACGTGGACCTCCGCTGGCAGATCCTCCGCCGCCTAGCCGCCTCCGGCGCGGTGGACGGCGCGCGGATCGACGCGGAGCTCGAACGCGACGGTTCGGCGGCCGGGGTCCGGCAGGCCGCAGCCTGCCGTGCGGCGCTGCCAGAGCCGGCAGCGAAGGCCGCTGCCTGGGAGGCGGTCCTGGACCCCTCGACCGGTGGCGGGCTGCGCCGCTCGCTAATCTCCGGGTTCGTCCAGCCCGGGCAGCACGAACTGCTCGCACCGTACGTGCCGCGCTACTTCGAAGCCGTCGAGCGGCTGTGGGCCGGCGGCGGTAGGGAGGTCGCCCACCAGGTGGTCGGCGGGCTCTATCCGGTGTACGCCGCCGACGCGCGGACGCTGGCCGCGAGCGACGAGTGGCTGGGCCGGACTGGTGCCGGTCCGGCGCTACGTCGCCAGGTCCTAGAGGGCCGGGCCACCGTCGTCCGGTTGCTGCGGACCCGGGCTGCGGACCGGGCCGCGGCTGCAGCCACGCGGGAGCGCTGACGGGCCATCCGAGCTGTCCGTGCCCCTGGCGCCTGGGCCGTCGGGGACGGCTCAGGGGCGCCGCCGTCGCGGGCAGCGGACGGTCAGTGCGACGATCCGCCGGAGGCCTCCGCGATGCTGTCCAGCACCGCCTGCCAGGAGCCGCGCGCGGTCGGGCCGCCCGTGTCGCCGAACTCCCCCACGACGGTCATCGACGGGCTCGGGCAGCGGCGGAGCAGCATCCGCCACGCCATCGTGGACAGTTCCTGCGCCTCGTCGACGATCACGTGGCGGATTACCCGGCCGGGGCCGTCGGCGGTCCGGTCCTTTGCCGCCCGCAAGGCGCTGTCGTGGTGCTTCACCGTCGGCGGGCCCAGGAGCTCGGCCGCCTCGTCGAGTAGCGGGATGTCGCCCGGCGTCCAGTAGGGCGCCTGCGATCCGCCGGGGAGTCGAGCGCGCAGCAGCGACCGGCGCTCGGCCTCGCTGAGCACAGCGCCGGCTTCCGCCAGTCGGTCGCGGGAGGTCAGTAGCCTAGCGACCAGGGTCTCCGGGGTCAGCGTCGGCCAGAGTTCCTCGATCCGGGCGGCCAGTTCGGGTTCGGCCAGCAAGCGGGGAGCCAGCGCCCCCACCTCCCAGCGCTCCGCGTGAAAACCGATGCGGTCGGCGATCCGGCACGCCAATTCCTCGGTGATGGCGGCCGCGAAGATTTCCCGGGCCCGGTTGTGCTGTCCTCCGCCGTGGCGGACGGCGGCGGCCATGGCCCGCGCGCACAGGGCCCGGTCCAGCCGGAGCTCCATCTGGAACAGCGAATCCCGTGCTATATACACGGTCAGATCCCTTCCGAGTAGACGGCGGGTGGCCCGGATGGCGGTTGCGAGCACCTCGGCCATCCTGACATCGCCCTTGACCGCCGATGTGGCGGCGGATTCGGTCGCCGTCCAGGAAATGCCGGGATAGAGATCGCCGATGCTCAAAAGCATGACGCTGGCCCCGTTGAGTGCGGGGAGGACCTGGCGGATGCGGCGCAGGAAGGCCGGGGCCGGGCTGACGACGAGGATGCCGCCGTCCGACAGCTGCCCGTGGGCGTGGGCCGGGGAAGGCGCACAGTTCAGCGCCACGGTGGTCCGGTCGCTCCCGGGGCCGCCCCGGACCAGGAGGACGCCGCGCGGGTCGGCGTAGACGGCCCGGTCCCGCCCGGCCCGGACCGTGGCGACGGCAGGGCCGTGGAGCATGGAGAGATATGCGGTCCGGAACCGCAGTTCCCTGGCCCGCCGGAGATCGTCCCACCGGGGATTTCCTTGACCCGAGTTCGTCATGCTGGCGTCGGGGAATCTCTCATCGGAAGTCGGCGATAACATGACTCCAAAGAATAGTGCCAGCACAATGCGGCGCAAGAGTTGGTGCTGTCGTGGCAAGTTTTCGCTGTCCCGAATTCGCGCGACGGTCCAGCATGTTAGGCCGTCAATTTTCATCGAGAAGTCGATATCGGACGGATTTCCGTGGCGCCGGCGGCGTCCCGATGCTGCCCCAAGGTGCAGTCGGAAGGCGCCCGCCGTACGGCGGTCCCGTGCGGTACGGGCAAATCGCCGGGATTCCCGTCCGAAATGAGTGCGGGGCGGCGCCCGGCGGGAACGCCACGGGGCCGGCGGCGGAACCGATCCGCCACCGGCCCCGTGCGGGGTGTCAGCCCTCGATCGTCCCGGCCAGCAGGCGGATCGTCGGGAACTCGAACATGGCTCCGGCTCCGAGCCTGGCACCGAACCGGCGGTTGATCAGGTCGACCAGGGCGACCGCGGCCAGGGAGTTGCCGCCGACGTCGAAGAAGTCCTCGTCCAGGCCGATGCCGGGGACACCGAGCGCGTCCGTCCACAGGCCGCTGAGAATCTCGATCACCGAGTCGCCCGCTGCCGGGCCGTCGGCCGTCGGTGCGGGAATGGGTGCGGCCACGGGCGCCGGTGCGGCCGACACGGGCACCACGGGCGCGGGCACCGGCGGTGCCGCGGGCGCGGGGTGCGAGGGCGCTGGTCCGGCGGACGGCCCGTCGAGCCACGGGATGCCGTCGACCTCCAGCCGGGCGCCGGGCGCGTCGACTGAGACGACCGGCGGCAGCCCGCCAACCAGCAGGGCGAGCAGCACCTGGGAGCCAGTGCGCGGGTCGAGCAGGCCGGGGGTCGGTTCGGCGGCCTCCCGCGCGCTTGGGGCCGGTGCCGCGGGGCGGGCGGCCGGTGGCTGGGCCTCCCCAGCGCCGAAGGTGCCGGTGTCGACCTCCCGGAGCGTGAAGCCGGACAGCCGGACCAGCAGCTCACCGGTGTCGGTGTCGTGGAGGTCGAAGTCGGTCGGCCGCGGCCGCCGCTCCTGGTCCGTCATCAGCCGGGTGTACACGGTGACCCGGGGCGTCAGCGGCCGCAGGAACGTCACCTTCCGGTACAGGAAGGGGACGTAGGAACGGCCGCGCTCGATGTCGGTCAGCACACCGGACGCCGCGTCGACGATCGCCGGGTGCAGCGGGTGGTGGGCCAGCTCGCCGTGGAACTCCTGGCGAAGCTCGAGCTCGGCGATCCGCCGGAGGCCGTCGCCGTGCGAGCGGCTGACCTCCGGCCAGCGAGTGCCGAAGTCGATCCAGCCCGCCAGGCCGTCGTACTCCATCGGCGGCAGCTCGGTCCATATCCCGGCCAGGTCGGTCCCGCCGATGGCCTCCGCGGCGGCGATGGTGCCGGCGGCGTGCTCGGTCCATGGACCGGAGGTGCCGTCGGTGCGGCCCTGGACCCGGAAGCGGAGCGAGCCCGCGATGTCCTCGACGAGGATCCGGAGTTCCGTCGCACCGACGACCGGTGCGAGGAAGACCACGTCCCGCAGCTCGACCGGACCGTCCGCGCCCAGCTTCTCCTGCCCGGCGACCACGGCCAGTTCCAGCATGGCGGTGCCCGGCAGGACCGGGTTGCCCTCGAAGACGTGCTCGTCGAGCTCCCAGGACTGTCCTGGGGCGTACCGGCGGGTCAGTACGATGCGCGGATCCGGCTGGTCGGCTGCGGCCAGCCGGGCGGCTCCACGCGGTTCGGCGGTCACCCGGGCGCCGGTCAGCGCGGCCAGCCCGACGTTCGAACGGGTGGCCATCCCGACCTCGTCCCAGCCCGGCCACTGCACGGCCAGGGTGACGCGCTCCGCCGAGATCTGGTTCCTGGCATGGGCGTCGAGGAAAGCGTTCGCGGCGGCGTAGTCGGCGCTGCCGTACAGCCCGGCAAGGGCGGCCTGGCTGGAGAACAGGATCAGGAAGTCGAGTTCGGGGCGCTTCGCGAAGACCTCCTCCAACCGGAGGACCCCGAGCGTCTTGGGGGCGAGCACGGCGCGCACGTCGGCCGCCTCCCGCCGCTCGGACAGCCCGCCGCCGGGCACCCCGGCCGAGTGGAACACCCCGTGGATCCGGCCGAACCGGGCCTCCAGTCGGTCCACCGCGACGGCCAGCGAGGCCTGATCGGTGACGTCTGCCGTGAGCAGCTCGACCTCGGCCCCGGCGGCTGCGAAGGCCGCCAGCTCCTCGGCGAGCCGCCGCCCGTCGGGGGTCGCCGGATCGGGGAGGGTGCGGCCGAGCAGGCCCAGCCGGGGCTGGAGGCCGGCGTCGACCAGGGCGCGCGCGGTCACCAGGCCGATGCCCCTCAGACCGCCGGTGATCAGGTGGACCCCGTGACGGCGCAGCTGGGGTCGGGCGTCCGGCGCCGGTGGCGGGAGGGTGCGCAGCCTCGGCAACCACCGTGTCGCGCCGCGCAGCGCTACCAGGGGGTCGGAGAGGGTGCCGAGCTCCCGGGCCAGGACGTCCTCGGGAGTGCTGTTCGAGACGTCCACGCAGACCGTGGTCAGTCCCGGTAGTTCCCGCTCGACGCTGCGCAGCAGCGCCTGGGCGCTGGCGGCGGCCGGGTTCAGCGGCTCCGAGCCGGTGACGTCCGCCTGGTGCTGGCCCAGGACCACCAGAGTCGGGGTGGCGCGGTGCTTGCGCTGCCACCCGGCGCACGCCTGCACGGCGGCGAAGAGGCTGTGCACGGCGGCGTCGAGGTCGTGCTCCAGCCGGTCTGCACCGGCGCCGGGCTCGGCGTCCAGGAGCAGGGCGTGGGCGATCACGTCGGGGCGGGTGCCGGCCTGGTCGAGGCTGTCCAGCAGGCGCCGCCAGGCCGCCGCGTCGTTCGGGTCGAACTCGCCCGGGACGGCGGTGACCGTACGGTACCCGGCGCGGCCGAAGACCGCGTGGGCCCGGGACCGGTTGCGCTCCGAGGCCACGACGAGCGCTGTACCGAGCCGGAGGCCGACGTACGTCCCCGGGCTGCGGCCGTCCCGGTCGCGCACCCACTCCAGGGCGCCGAGGGACCACGATGGACCGGCGGCGGCCGGCTGCGTGGCGGCCTGGTGGGCGGTGTCCTGGTGGGCTGCGGCTGCCGGGACGGCCGCCGGCGGGGTCGCTGCGGCGGCTCCGGTTCCGGCCCCGGTATTCTGCTGCGCTGCGGGGCGGCGCGGGAGCCAGTAGTCCATGCGCTGGTACGGGTAGCCGGGGGCAGCGGTCCGGCGGTACCCGTGTCCCGCCGGGTCGCGCCAGCCCGGCGCCGCCCCGCCGGCCACCCACACCTCGGCGAACAGCTCGTCCAGCAGGTGCCCCGGGTCCGCACCGGGCCTGGTGACGGCGAGGGAACGCGAGTTGGTCGCCCGCACATCCGGTCGGCCGCGCAGCAGCGCAGCCAGCGTCCGGCCCGGGCCGACCTCGACCAGTGTGGTCGGCCCGGCGGCGAGCACCGTGCTGGCGGCGCGGTCGAAGAGCACCGGTTCGACTAGCTGACGGGCCCAGAAGCGGGGCGAGCGCGCCTGCTCGGCGCTCACCAGCTCACCAGTGAGCCCCGAGACGATGGGCAGCTCGGGCTCGTGCAGGGGGACTCCGGAGAGGTGCTCCTCGAACTCCGCCGCCGCCTCGGCCATCGCCGCGGAGTGGAAGCCGTGCGAGGTCTCCAGCGGCCGGGTGGCGATCCTGCGTCCGGCCAGTGCGGCCTCGGCCTCGGCCACCGCCTCGGCCGGGCCGGACAGGACGGTCTGCCGGGGCCCGTTGACGGCGGCGACGCACAGCCCGTCCGTCAGCAGGTCAGTCAGGTCCGCGGCGGCGGTGGCGACGACGAGCATCCGGCCACGCGGCATCCGGGCCATTGTCCGGGCCCGGGCCGCCACTGTGCGGAGCCCGGACTCGAAGTCGAAGACCCCGGCGACCCCGGCGGCGGCCAGCTCGCCCAAGCTGTGGCCGACCAGCACCGACGGTTCGAGACCCCAGCTCATCAGACAGTGCGCGAGCGTGTACTCGAGGGTGTAGAGCAGCGGCTGCGCGACCTCGGTCTCGCCGAGCTCCGCTGGGCCGCCGTGCAGCCACAGCTGCCGCAGGTCGGTGCCGAGCAGGGGCTCCAGGACGTCGAAGGAGGCGTCGCAGCCGGCTCGGAAGACCGGTTCCTCGTGGTAGAGGTCCGCCAGCGCCCGCGGTTGCTGCGCGCCCTGCCCGGGGAACCCGAAGGCGGTCGCCCGCCGGACGCCGTCGAACCGCACGAGCCGGTCGGGGTCGCGCAGGGCGCGCGCGGCGTCCGCGGCGCCGCTCGCCACCACCGCGCCGCGCACCTTGCGGGGGGTGCGTCCCACGCGCAGGGTATGGGCGGTGTCGGCGAAGCGCCGCAGGGCGGGTTCCGCGGCCGGTCCGGCCTGGGCCCCGAAGCCGTCGAAGTGCGTCGCGAGCCGCTCGCGCAGCGCCTCGGCCGCGGTCTCGTCGGCGGCCGACCAAACGACTAGCTCGCGCTCCGGCAGGCCCTGCTCCGGAAGTGCGGCGGCCGCGGCCGCCAGCGCGGGGGCCTCCTCCAGCACGGCGTGCGCGTTGGTGCCGCCGACTCCGAAGGAGCTGACCGAGGCACGCCGGGCCAGACCTTCGGGCACCGTCCAGGGCCTGGTCTCGGTGGCCACGGCGAAGGGCGAGGAGGACCAGTCCACGGCCGGATTGGGGGTGGCGAAATTGATGCTGGCCGGGATGGTCCGGTGGTGCAGGGCTAGGGTCGCCTTGATCAGCCCGGCGATCCCGGCGGCCTGGCCGAGGTGGCCGATGTTGGACTTCACCGAGCCGATCGCGCACGAGTGGGGCTGCAGGTCGCCGCCGGCCACCGCCTGGAACGCGTCGACGAGCCCGGCCAGCTCGATCGGGTCGCCGACCGGGGTCGCCGTGCCGTGCGCCTCGACCAGGGTGATCGTCCGCGGGTCCACGTCGGCGGCGCGCAGCGCGGCCTGGATGCATTCGCTCTGTCCGGCCACGCTCGGCGCCGAGAAGCCGGCCTTGCGGTTGCCGTCGTTGTTCACCGCGGTGCCGCGGATGACGGCGTAGACGGTGTCGCCGTCGGCGAGTGCGGCGGCCAGGGGCTTGAGCACCACGGCGCCGGTCCCGTTGCCGAAGTTGGTGCCGGTGGCGTCCGCGTCGAACGGCCTGGGGATCCCGTCGTCGGCGCCGATGCTGCCGGGCAGGTACTCGTAGCCGCGGTTGAACGGGAACTCCAGGTCCACGCCGCCGGCGACCGCGATGGTGCTGTCGCCGTTGATCAGGGAGGCGCAGGCCAGGTGGACGGCGACCAGCGAGGAGGAGCACGCGGTCAGCACCGTCATCGCCGGGCCCCGCAGCCCGAGCTTGTAGGAGACGAAGTTGGACAGGTAGTCCGGTGCGTTGGCGATGTCCACGGCGAGCAGGCCGACCGTGCGGATCAGGTCCGGGTGCTGCTCGACGTAGTCGTACCGGTACCGGTTGACGTTCGATCCGGCGTAGACGCCGATGCTGCCCTCGTAGCGGGAGGGGTCGTACCCGGCGTGCTCCAGCGCGGCGTGGACGGTTTCGAGCATCAGCCGGTACTGCGGGTCGCGGATCTCGGCCTCGCGCGGTGTCATTCCGAAGCAGGCCGTGTCGAACGCGGCGGCGTCCTCCAGCAGCGGCCGGCGGCGGACGTACGAGGGGTCGGTCAGATTGGCGGGCTCCTCGCCCCACTCCAGCAGTTCCTCGTCGCTAATGGTGGTCAGGCTCCGTACGCCGCTGACGATGTTCTGCCAGAACCGGTCGATGCCTTCGGCGCCGGGGAAGCGCCCGGCCATACCGATGATCGCAACGGGTTCACTGTTGGCCATAAGCCCGCTCTCCTTGGTCAGGGACGGGCCTTCCGGGCACCTGCCCAGGCCCGGGTCTTCTCGCCAACCATGGTGTGCTGGGGGAGGGTTGCGGACACGTCCCTCAAACCTGCGACAGGTCCCCGACCAGGAGTGCTGACTATCTTCCCGGTACGGGAAGATCACTGTGCCTCCGGGAGGGCCGTCCATGCTCGTCGACTCCACCACGAGGCCGGACCGGGTTGAGATCGACCGGGGCTGGCGACTGTGGCAGGTGGCCGCGCTGCGTTCGGCCGGGCTCCCGTTCGGGCGCCTCGACGCGCTCGTTGCCCCCGGGGAGCAAGACCTGCCAGCTGGCGGGGCGCGCGAGACGGCCCTGAAGTCCGCGACTCGGCGGGGAATCGACGCCGTCGTGGCCGAGGACGACTTTCGGAGAGCGCTCACCTGGCAGAACCCCGACGTGATGGCGAACTGGGTGGCTGGATACGCCGCCTCGGTGCGCGCCGGAGCGCCAGTGGAACTCGACCGGATGGCCCGCCGCGAGGCGCTGATCGCCCGCTACGCCCAGCGCTACTGCGCGAAGAACGACACCATCGGGTTCTTCGGCCCGGTCGCCTGGGCCGAGCTCGGTGGGCCGACAACCGCGATCCGCGGCACCGGCGCGATCACCCGCACCGGCGTCGGGCTGGAGGTCTGGGCGCTGCAGGCGGTCGCGCGGGCGTGGAACGCCGACCCTGACCTGGCCCGGCTGCTCCCCGTCCGGCTGGACCCGGCGGTGAGCCGGGCGGGGGACGCCCTGCGGCGACCGCTGCGGCCCGCGTTTACACCGAGCGGCGAGGCGCTCGCGCTGGTCGACCGGCTCGTGGAGGCCGGTGCCGACCTCTCCGTTGCGGAGCTGTGCGGCGACCGGGACACCGGGGCCCTCGACGAACTGCGCCGGGCGGGCGTGGTCCGGGTCGGGTTCCGGGTACCCGTCGACGGGCACCCGGAGCGGCTGCTCGGCGCCCAGGTGGAGCGGATCGCCGACCCGGCGGTCCGGGACCGGCTGGCCGCCGTGCTGGCCGGCCTCGACGAGGCCCGGGAGGCGGTCTGCAGCGCGGCCTCTGCCGACGACCTGCAGGCCGCGCTCACCGCCGTCGACACGCGCCTCGCCGCCGCTGCGGGGCACCCGGTGAGGCCCGCGCCCGGGCTGACCCCCGGCGGACGCACACCGCTCTACCTGGACTGCCGGCGCGACCTCGACGCCGACATCGGCCTGGCGGACCTCGACGAGCTGGCCCAGCCGATGTCGATCCTGCTCGACGCCTCTCGCTGGCTCTGCGCCGAGATTGGCCAGGTCGCCCACGACGAACTCGTCGACCGCTACCGCGAGCTGAGCCGGCAGCGGGACGAAGTGACGCTGGCCGAGCTGCAGTTCGCGGCGGCGGATGTGCTGAGCCCGTCCAGTGAGCTCTACGCGCCCGTCCTCACCGACTTCCAGCTGCGCTGGGCGGAGATCCTGCCGCAGGGAGCGGAGGACGCGGTGGTGTCGGCGGCCCGCGCGCGCGAGATCGCCGACGTGGTGTTCCGGACCCAGGGCCGGCTTTGGGCGGCCGCCCGCTCGCACAGCCCCGACGTCATGCTCCGCCGTGAGGCGGACGGCCGGCTGGGCTGGGTGCTGGGGGAGCTGCACGTCGCGCTGAACACCCTGGAGAGCCGGGTGTTCTCGGCCCAAGCCGACGACCGCGAGCGGCTGGTCGCGGCGGTCGCCGAGGACAGCGCACTCGGCCGCGTCGTCCCGGTCTACCCCAGCACGGCGCCCGAGGTCAGCTCGCGCACCTATCCCCCGCTGGCGCTGGATCCGCCCGGTGCCTACCGCTACTGGTCCTACGGGTCCGACGACGGCCACCCGTCCGGGGCGGCTGGCACCCCGGCCACCGCCCTGGTGGTGGGCGAGCACGCCGGGGAGCTGCTCGCCACCGCCCGCGGCGAGGGCTGGCAGGCTCCGGTCCTGGAGTGCTTCGGCGAGTTCCTGACCGCGGTGGTGGTCAACATGTTCAAGGTTCGTGCCCCGCGCCGCCGCGCGCCCAGGACCGGCATCGGTGCCCTGACCGTGTGCCGGCGCCAGTGGCGCTTCCGCGCGGCGGATTTCGGGCCGCTGCCGGCGCGCTCGCGCGAGGCCGGGCAGGACACGCTCCGGCGATGGGCCGCGGCGCAGGGCCTGCCCCGGCACGTCTTCGTCCGGACCGCAGCCGGGACCAAGCCGTTCTACGTCGACTTCGCGGCACCGGTGCTGGTCGACAACCTGGCCAGGGCGTTGCGCAGGACGGCGCCGGACACCCCCGTCGACCTGGTCGAGATGCTCCCTGCCCCCGACGAGCTGTGGCTGAGCGATCCGTCGGGCGGCCGCTACACCTCGGAGCTGCGGCTCGTCGCGGTCGATCCGCAGTCGCACCCGTCCGCGTCCTGGGAGTTCGAGGAGGCACCCAATGCCGGTTCCTGACGACCGTGGGCTGCTGGTCGGCGGCATGTTCGCCGAGACCGCCGCCCGCTTCCCGGACCGGGTCGCGGTGGTGGCCGGTGCCGGGTCTCTGACGTACAGGCAGCTGGCCGGGGCGGCCCGGCGCCTCGCCGGCCTGCTGCGGCGGGCCGGTGCGGGACCGGACGTTCCGGTCGCGGTGCTCTTCGACCGGGAGCGCGTCGAGTCGGTGGTAGCCGCAGTGGCGGTCTGGCTGGCCGGCTCCTGCTACCTGCCGCTCGACCCGGCGGTGCCAGTGGCGCGCAACCGCCGGATGATGGCGGCCGCCGAGCCGGCCGCGCTGATCGGGGCACCCGGGGCGACCGCGCCGTTCGCCGACCTCGTCGCGACGCTCGCGCCGGAGGACGCCGGGCCGGTCGACACCGCGCCGGACGACGCGGCGCCCGGCGCCGCCGACGACGACCCCGCGCCGGGCCACCCGAACACCGACGGCCTGACCCCGGACCACCTCGCCTACATCGTCCACACCTCCGGCTCGACCGGCGCACCCAAGGCGGTCTCCGTCCCGCACCGGGCGCTGGCCACCATCTACCGTGCGTGGGCCGACTGCTACGACCTCGACGCCGCTCCCCGCGTCAGCCTCCAGGCCGCCGGGCCCGCCTTCGACGTGCACGTCGCTGACCTCGTCCGGGCCCTGCTGTCCGGCGGGCGGCTGGTGCTGTGCCCGACCCGGACCCTGCTCGACCCGCCAGCGCTCGCCGCGCTGATCGAGGCCGAGTCGGTCGACACCGTCGAGTTCACCCCGGCGGTCCTCCGGCTGTTCGTCGCGGGGCTGGACCGCTCGCTCCCCTCGCTGCGGCTGGTGATCTCCGGCGGCGAGCGCTGGTCGGTGGAGGACTACCGCGGGCTGCGCCGGGCGCTCGGCGAGCGGGTACGGGTCGTCAACTCCTACGGCGTCGCCGAGGCCGCCGTCGACAGCACCTGGTGCGAGGTGACCGAGGCCTCGCTCGGTGCCGCGGACGGCTCGGTCCCCATCGGCAGCCCCTTCCCCGGGGTCGAGACGGCCGTCGTGGACGGCGCGGGCCGCGAGGTCGGCGAGGGCGGGACCGGCGAGCTCTGGCTAGCCGGACCGACCCTGGCCCGCGGCTACCACCGCGATCCCGAGCTGACCGCGGAGCGGTTCCCGCACGCCTCCGGGCGGCGCTGGTACCGTACCGGCGACGTGGTCCGCCGGGTCGGCGGACTTCTGGTCCACCTCGGCCGCGGTGACGACGAGATCAAAGTCGGGGGCGTCCGCGGCAGCCTGAGCGCCGTCGAGGCCGTCCTCTCGGCTCACCCCGACGTGGCCGGCGTGGCGCTGGTCCGCGAGGACCGTGACGGCGGGACGTCGCTGGTAGCGCACCTCATCGCCGACCGGACGGCCCTGGACCGGGTGCGCCAGCACGCGGCGGGCATCCTGCCGCCAGCGCTGGTCCCGGCCCTCGTCGCGCACCGGAGCTTCCCGCTGACGGCCTCCGGGAAGGTCGACCGGGCGGCGCTGACCGCCCGCACGGAGCCGGTGATGACCGCCCGGGACGGGACCGAGCGGCTCCTTGTCGACGCCTGGACCCGCCACCTCGGCCGCGGGCCGAGCGACCGCGAGGAGAACCTCTTCGAGGCGGGAGGCAGCTCGCTCACCGCAGCGCTGCTGGCCGCATCGCTCCGCGCGGCCACCGGCGCTGCGATCTCCACCGCCACGGTCCTCGCGGCCCCGACGGTCGCCGCGCTGGCCAGCGAGCTCGCGTCCGCCCGGTCCGCCGCCGCGGAGCCCCGGGCGGACACTGCCGACACCGGGCCGCTCTCGCCCGACCAGCGCCGCCTGTGGCTGCTGCACAAGCTGCGCCCGGAGGACCCCGCGTACAACCTTCCGACGGTGCTGCGGATCGAGGGAGCGCTGCGGCCGGACATCCTGCGCCGGGCGCTCGACCACTTGGTCGAGCGGCACGACGCGCTCCGGACCGCGCTAGTGGACACGCCGGACGGGCCGGTCGCCCGGATCGTCCCGGCCGCTGGCATCCCGTGGGAGCTGTTCGAGGAGCCCGCCGCGGACGCCGTCGCCGAGTACGTGGCCCGCCCGTTCGACCTGGGCCGCGGCGACGTCGTTCGGGCGGCCCTGTTCCGGCGCGGCCCCGGCGTGGCCGACCTGGTCCTGGTTGCGCACCACGTCGTCCACGATGGCTGGTCCGAGCGGGTGCTCCTTGAGGAACTGGGCACCGTCCACGACGCCCTGCTCGCCGGAGTCGAGCCCGGGCTGCCGCCGCTGGAACTGCGCCGGCTCGACGTGAACCGCTGGCAGGCAGAGCGGCTGACGGGGGAGTTCGAGACGACCCGGCGGGCGTACTGGCGCAGCCAGCTGGCCGATCCGCCAGCCCTGCCGACGCTGCCCGCCGACCGCCCCGGGCCGGCGACCGGCCGGCCGGGGACGTTGCGCGTGCCGGTCACCGAGTGGCAGCTCCGCGCCGTCACCGCCGCCGCCGCTTCGGCCCGCACCACCCCCAATACGGTAATGCTGGCCACCTTCGCCGCGCTGCTCGGACGCTGGTCCGGCCAGTCGGACCTGGTAATCGGGGTCCCGTATGGCGACCGCGACCTGGAGGCAACGCATCGGATGGCCGGGTTCGACGTCGCCACCCTGCCCATCCGGCTGGCTGTTGACCCCGAGGACGGCTTCGACGGCCTGCTGGAGCGAACCCGGGCGGCGCTGACCGGGGCGATCGCTCACGGCGACCTGCCGTTCGACCGGATCGTCGAGGAAGCACGCCGGTCGGGCGGCGGCAACGCGCCGCTGTTCCGGGTCTGGTTCAACTGGCTAGGGGAGCCGCCAGCGCCGCCAGCGCTCGCGGGCCTGCGCGTGACGGTGACCGAACCGCCGGTGCCCGGCGCGCTGTTCGACCTGGCCGCCTACGTGACCCTGGACGGGGCCGCCGCGCGGGTGGACCTGGTCTACGACGCGGACCTGTTCGGCCCGGAGACGATGGCTGTGTTCGGCGACCAGTACCTCGCACTCCTGGCCTTCCTCTGCGCGCGTCCGGAGCTGCCCCTGGCGGAGCACCACCTCGCCGGCGACCGGTTCGACCGCCCGCTGCCGGACCTGCGCGGCGAGGCGCCGGACCTCCTGGCCCAGCTCGCGCGGACTGCCGCCGCGGCCGCCGACCGGGAGGCCGTCCGCGGCCCCGGCCAGGTCCTCGATTACCGGCGGCTGTACGAGCGGGCGGCCGCAGTGTCCGCACTTCTGGAGCCGGGAACCGTGGTGGGCGTGCTCGCCGACCGCACGCCCGGGCTCGTCCCAGTGCTTCTCGGCGTCCTCGGCGCGGGCGCGGCGTTCACCGTGCTCGATCCCGGCTACCCGGCGCCCCGCTTGGCGGCCCAGCTTGCCGCGGCCGGAGCCAGGACGGCACTGTCGGTCGGCCGCCCGGTGCCGCCGGAGCTGTCGGCCGGTGCGACGCACTGGCTCGATCTGCCGTCGGACACCGTGCCCGGCGGAGGAGCGTGGCCTGCCGCGGCGCATCGGCCTGACGCGCCCGGCTACGTCGCCTTCACCTCCGGGACGACCGGCGCACCGCGCGGGGTGACCGGCGCCCTCGCACCGCTCTCCCACTTCCTCCACTGGTACACCGACCGCCACGGCATCGGCCCGGGGGACCGGACCGCGATGCTCTCCGGCCTAGCCCACGACCCCCTGCTGCGGGAGGTGTTCGTGCCGCTGTGGACCGGGGCCGCACTCTGCGTGCCGCCCGTCGACCTGGTGCGCTCGCCCCACGAGCTGCGGGAGTGGCTGGCAGCCGAGGAGATCACCGTCCTGCACGCCACCCCGGCGCTCTGCCGGCTGCTCGCGCTGGCGCGCACCGCCCCCGTGCTGCCCCGGGCACGACTGGTGTGCTGCTCCGGTGACACGCTGACGGTGGACGACCTGGTGGCGGTGCGCGGATGGGCCCCGAACGCGGACGTCGTCCACGGGTACGGCGCCACCGAGACCCCACAGCTGGTCAGTGCCCGGGTCGTGGACCCGACCGGGGGGGACAGCGGCCCGATGGCCATCGATTCCGGCGCACCCGGAGCGGAAGTACTCGTGCTCGACCGGCGCGGCCGGCCGACCGGGGTCGGCGAGCTGGGCGACATCGTCGTGCGCGGACCCTACCTGGCGCTTGGGGTCCTCGGGGACCCGGCGGCCTTCACGACCGACCCGGTGCCCGGGCACCGCCGGTTCGCCACCGGTGACCTCGGCCGCCGTACCGCGGACGGCCGAATCGTGCTCGCAGGGCGGCGCGACGACCAGGGCAAGGTTCGCGGCGTCCGGGTCGAGCCCGCGGAGATCGACCACTGGCTGCGCCAGCTGCCCGGCGTGCGCGACGCCGCGTGCGCGATCCGCCCGGACCACGGCGGCGAGCCGCGGGTGGTCGCCTACCTCGTACCGGAGACGGGACGCCCGGTTCCGGCCCTGGAGGCGGTACGGGCCCGGCTGCGGGTGCAGCTGGCCGAACCGATGCTGCCCGCCGTGGTGGTGCCCGTGGCGGCGGTCCCGCTCACCCCCAACGGCAAGGTCGACCGGGCCGCGCTGCCCGAGCCGCCGCTGGTCCGGCCCCGGTCGGCCCGCCCGGACGGCGATTTGGAGGGCTTGGTCGCCGACCTGTGGCGGGCCGTGCTCGGTGTTGCCGACGTGGACGTGGACCGCAACTTCTTCGACCTCGGCGCAAGTTCGATGCAGATCGCCCAGGTGCACCAGCAGCTGCAGGACGCCCTGGCCCGGCCCATCCCGATCGCGATGCTGTTCGGACACGCCACCGTCCGCGACCTCGCCGCCCACCTGGACGGTTCGGGCCCGCAGCCCGCCGTCGCCCCCAGGCGCGCCACGACGGCCGCCCGTACGACAGACCTTCGCCTCCGGCGTCTCGCCGCGCGCGGATCAGCGTCAGCCAAGGAGAAGAACAGATGAAGCCGAGCCTTGACGAGCACATCGCGGTCATCGGGCTGGCCAGCCGTTTCCCCGGGGCCCGGGACACCGCCGAGTTCTGGGGCAACCTGTGCAAGGGGCAGGACGCGGTCACCTTTCCGGGGGACGCGGCGCTGCTGGCCGAGGGCGTCCCGGCCGACCTGCTCGCTGACCCCTCCTACGTGAAGGCGTACGCCGAGACGCCCGGCCTGGAGCTGTTCGACGCCGGGTTCTTCGGCTTCACCCCGCGCGACGCCGCGGTGCTCGACCCCCAGATCCGGATGTTCCTGGAGGTCGCCCACGGCTCGGTGGAGAACGCCGGGTACGACGTGCACCGGATCGCCGACGGCGTCGGGGTGTTCGCCGCCACCGGCGTGAACACCTACCTGGACGTGCACGTCCGGTCCGGCTCCGGCTACCAGATGCTCACCAGCAGCAGCATGGGCGTCAGCACCCTGAGCTACCCCGACTTCCTGGCCACCCACGTCGCCTACCGCTTCGGGCTGCGCGGTCCGGCACTCACCGTCTCCACGGCCTGCTCCAGCTCCGCGGTCGCCACTCACCTGGCCTGCCAGGCCCTGCGGACTGGGGAGTGCGACTACGCGATCGCCGGCGGCTCCGAGGCCGAGATCCCCGCACACCGCGGCTACCAGTGGGATCCGGGTGGCCCGCTGTCGGCGGACGGCCGGTGCCGTCCCTTCGACAAGGACGCCAGCGGCACCGTGTTCAGCACCGGCGCGGGCGCGGTCCTGCTCAAGCGCCTGGGCGACGCGCTCGCCGACGGCGACCACATCTACGCCGTGATCCGGTCGTCGGCGGTCAACAACGACGGCGCCACCAAGGCCGGCTTCTCCGCGCCCAGCGTGGTCGGCCAGGTGGCGGCGATGCGTCAGGCCCTGGAACTGGCCGGGGTGGAGGCGTCCGCGGTCGACTACGTCGAGGCGCACGGCACCGGCACCGCGCTCGGCGACCCGATCGAGGTCGCCGCGCTGGCCGAGGCCTATCGGGCGGCCGCCGGCGGCGCGCCGATCGCGCTCTCCTCGGTCAAGGGCAACATCGGCCACCTGGGCCACGCCGCCGGCATCTCGGGACTGATCAAGGTGGCGCTCTGCCTGGACAACCAGCAGCGCGTGCCGACCGCCAACTTCACCGAGCCCAACCCGCGGCTGCGGCTGCACGAGACGCCGTTCCGGATCGACGCGGCCACCGTCGCCTGGCCCCGGGACCCGGAGCGGGCGCGGATCGCCGCCCTCAACTCGCTGGGCTTCGGGGGCACCAACGCCCACCTGATCCTGGAGGAGGCCCCGGCCGGGGCCGGGGCGACGGCGGAGGACCCCGACCGCCCGCAGGTCCTGCTCTGGTCGGCCAGGGACCCCCAGGCCGTGCAGGACTACGAGGCCAGGCTCGCCGAGTACCTGCGGAGCGCCGACGCGGAGCCGCTTGCCGACATCGCCGCAACGCTCCAGGACGGCCGGACCGAGTATCCGGTGCGCGGTGCGGTCATCGCGACGGACACGGACGGCTGCGCCGAGGCCCTGGAGAGCGGCCGGGTCCTGCGTTCGGCGGCCCCCGCCGCCGGCAATGACGGCAAGGGCGGCCGCGCGGACCGGGCACCCGAGGTCGTGTTCGCCTTCCCCGGCCAGGCCGCCCAGCACCGGCGGATGGCCGTCGGACTGTACGGCACCAGTGAGGCCTTCACCCGCGCCCTGGACGACCTGTTCGACCGCTTCGAGCGGGCCTCTGGGTCGGCCGCGGTCCGGGAGGCCTGGACCTCCGCGGACGACGAGCGGCTGGCGGACACCGCGATCGCCCAGCCGCTGCTGTTCGCCGTCGAGTACGCGCTCGCCGAGCTGTGGAAGTCCTGGGGCGTCGAGCCCGCCGCCGTGGTCGGACACAGCCTGGGCGAGCTGACGGCGGCCGCCGTCGCGGGCGTGTTCGGGCTCGACGACGCAGTCCGGTTGGTGCTGGCCCGGGCCGGGGCGATGGCGGCGATGCCGACCGGTGCGATGGCCGTCGTCGGGGCGCCGCAGGAGCGGCTGCGGCCGCTGCTCGCCGATGGCGTCACCGTCTCGGCGGTGAACGGGCCGAAGCAGACCACCATCGGCGGACCGGCGGACCGGCTGCGCGAGACGCTCGACGCACTGCGCGGCGAGGGCCTCGCCGTCCGGGAGATCGCCACCTCCCACGCCTTCCACACGGAGTCGATGCGCCCCGCCGTGGAGCTCTTCGCCGCGGCCTTCGAGGGCGTGACGCTCCACGAGCCCGCCGTGCCGATGGTCTCCGCCGCCACCGGCGACGAGGTGGGGACGGACGCGCTCGACCCGGACTTCTGGGCCCGCCAGATCGCCGAACCGGTCCGCTTCGACCTCGCACTCGCCCGCCTGCTCGACCAGCCCGGCACCGTGCTCCTGGAGATCGGCCCCGCGCGCACGCTGACCGGCCTGGTCCGCCAGTACGGCTCGGACGCCGAGGCCGTGCCCACCCTGCCCATGCCGGGCCGGGCCGAGGGCGACCTGCACTCCGCGCTGTCGGCCGCGGCGGCCCTGTGGACCGCCGGGCAGCGCATCGACTGGGCGCAGACCCGGGAGCACCGCCCGTTCCGGCGGGCCGCGCTGCCCGGATACCAGTACCAGCGCTCGCGCTGCTGGATCGACCCGACGCTGGCGCATAGCCCGGCGGATGCCGCCGAGGAGGCCCCGATGCCCGTACCGGCCCAGGCCCAGGCCGGGCTGCCGCTGGCCGTACCGGAACCGTTCTCGGTTCTCACCTGGACCGAGCGGCCAGCCGCCGAGCTGCCGGAACAGGCCGAGGACCGGGGAGTTGCGCTGGCCCTGCTGCCAGCAGACGAGGAGCTCGGCCTGCTGACAGTCCTGGCGTTGCAGCAAGCGGGCTACCGGCCTGTCGTTGCCCGGCCAGGTACCGGCTACCAGGAGGCGGAGGGCGAGTTCCGGCTGCGCCCCGACGACGAGGCGGACATGGACCGGCTGCTGACCGAGCTGGCCCGCCGCGGTACCGCGCCCCGGCTGCTCGTGCACGCGCTGGCCCTGTCGGACTGGCCTCGCCCGTCCCTCTCGGAGGCCGACGAGCAGTTGTCCACGACCTTCCACAGCCTCGCGTCGCTGGCCCGCTCCGGCGCGCGCCACGGCACAGTGGCCGGGGTCCTCGTGCTGGCGGGGCGCAGCGCAGACCTGACCGGCGCCGAGCAGCTCGACCCGGTCAAGGCCACCCTGCACGGGGCGGTGCGCAGCCTCGCCCTGGAGGCCCCCGAGCTGGCCTGCCGGGTGATCGACGTCGTGCTGCCGGCCCAGGAGGAGGACCTGGCCGCCGAGATCGCCGAGCTCCTGCCCCCGCTCGGCGCCCCGGCCGCAGCCGGGACGGACGTCGTCGTGGCGTTGCGCGGCAGCCGCCGTTGGGTCCGTGAGGAACGGCCGTTCCGGCCCGGGTCCGGCAGCCTGCCAGTGGTACGCCGCAGCGGGGTCTACGTCCTGTTGGGCGGCTTCGGCGGGCTCGGCCTGGCCGTCGCCCGCGCAATCGCCGGCACCGGCACCCGGCCGCACCTCGTGCTCACCGGGCGAACGCTGCCGTCGGCCGACGAGCTCGCTGCCGAGACGGCCGCGCTGCGTCGGCTGGGCGCGACGGTGCAGGCGGAATCCTGCGACATCGCTGACCTGCGGGCGATGCGCAGGTTGTTCGACACGGTACGGGTCCGACACGGCGCGGTCAGCGGCATCGTCCACCTCGCGGGCGTCGCGGGGGACGGCATGCTGATGGGGCGTCGCCGCGAGGACGCCGAGGCGGTCCTGCGGCCGAAGGTGCAGGGTGCGCTGGTCCTCGCCGAGGTCCTCCAGGACCACCCGCCGCTGGACTTCCTCGCCTACTTCTCCAGCCGCGCGGCGCTCGGTGGGCTGGTCGGCAGCGCCGACTACGCGGCGGCGAACTGCTTCCTGGATGCCCACGCCCAGGTGCTGAGCCGGAGCGGTCTGCCGGTGGTCAGCCTCAACTGGCCCAGCTGGAGCGAGGTCGGGATGGCGGCCCGTGAGGAACGGCCGGCCGGCACGCGCCACTGGCGGTCCTTGCTCGACCCGGCGGCCGATCCGATGCTCGACGAGCACCGGTTCAGCGGCAAGCCGGTCATGCCCGGCACTGGGCACCTGGACACCGTGGTGCGGGCCTTCCGCGAGACGGTCGGACCTGCCGGTACGCCGGTGCGCCTCACCGACGTCGTCTTCCAGCAGGCCCTGGTGGTCGAGCGCCCGCGCCGGTTCGAGGTGGTCTTCGAACCCGACGGCAGTGCCTGGCAGTTCACGGTCTCCTCATGCGCGCCCGATGGCACGGACCCGATGCGCCACGCCGTGGGCGGCATCGAGGTGCTCGACGCCGAGGTGCGGCCAGCCCCCGAGCCGGGCCTGGCTGCCCTGCGCGAGCAGCTGACCACCCCGATGCACGTGGACCCGCCGACCCAGACCAAGGACGCGCTCTTCGCCTTCGGACCACGCTGGGACACCATCGCGGGGGTCCGCGTCGGCGCCCGAGGTCACCTGGAGAAGCTGATCGAGCTGGAGCTCCCGGAGGCGTTCCGCGCCGAGCTCCCGCGCTACGCGCTGCACCCGACCCTGCTCGACAACGCCACCGCGGAGGCCCGTACCAGCGGCCACGACGATGCGCACCTCCCGTTCGGATACGGTGTCTTCGAGATCTACGAGGACATTCCGGCGGTCTGCACCAGCCACATGGCGAGGCGCGACGGGGCACCGGGCCTGATCGTCGCAGACATCGACCTCTACGGCGAGGACGGCCGGCTCGTCGGCCGGATCGAGAAGTACAGCATGCGGCGCATCGAGGACGACGGGTTCCTCGCCGGGGCGCCGGCCGGGCCGAGCCGCCAACAGCAGGAGCCGGACGGGGACCGGCCTGCGGCCGAAGGGATTGATCCGCGCACCGGTGCCCGGATGTTCCTCTCGGTGCTGAGCGGCCGTCACCCGTACCAGGTGGCCGTGCGGCCGTTCCTCGACGGTGCCCCGGTACCGCTGCCGCAGTACGCCACCGTACCCGCCGAGAGTGCGCCAGCGGTGGTACCGGCGCCCTCGCGGGCGGTTGCCGCCGCAGTGGCACCCGCGGCGCAGGCGGCGGTTCCCGAACCTGCGGCGGGGCAGGCGCCGGTGGCCGAGCGGCTGGCGGCTCCGGTCCTGGACCGGCTCATCGAGCTGTGGAGTCGGCTGTTGGGTCGTCCGGTGGCGCCCGACGACGACTTCTTCGAGCTCGGCGGCACGTCGCTGACGGCGGTCGAGCTGATGGCTGGGATCCGGGAGGAGTTCGGTCTGCGGATCGGGATCGTGACCATGTTCGACCACCCGACCGTCGGGGAGTTCGCCAAGGTCCTCGTCGACCAGGGGGCGAACTGACGTGCCCGGAGCAATCGACCGAGCGGTCGACAGGCCGGTCAACGACAAGGAACGGGCGCTGTGGATGCTGCATCGCCTGGCGGTGGGCCGGGGCATCTGCAACGTGGGGTTCGGCCTGCGGGTGGACGGGCCGTTGCGCTGGTGGCCGCTGCAGGAGGCGCTCGACCACTTGGCGCGCCGCCACGGGGGACTGCGCACCACCTTCGTCGGTGACGGTGCACAACTGACCCGCAAGTGCGCCCCGGCGGATGGCGCGCACCTCCCCCTGGAAACGGCCACCGGAACGGAGGACACCCTCGACGAGCTGGTGACGCGATTCGTCGCCGAACCGTTCGATGTTTCCGTGGGCCCGCTGATCCGGGTCAAGCTGATCATCCTGCCCGAGAGCAGCGTGCTCTGCTTCGTGGCGCACCACTTGGTGGCCGACTGGACGACCGCGCTGAGCGTGCTGCGGGAGGCCACGCGGCTGTACGACGCGTTCGCGGCGGGCCGCGAGGTGCCGCCAGACCTGCGGGGCCCGGTGGGCGAGGCCGACGCTCCGGAGCCGGACGAGGAGGAGCTGGACTACTGGGCGGAGCACCTGGAGGGGGTCGACGCCTCCCAGCAGGCTCTCGCTGGGGCACGGGCGCTGCCCGCCCTGCCGACGTTCGCCGGGGGCCGGGTCGACCGCGACCTGAGCCCGATGGCGGACGCGGTGGCCCGGCTGCGCGCCCGCACCCGTTCGAGCGACAACATCGTGCTGCTGGCCGCCTACTGCGTGCTGCTGGCCCGGCACGGCGCCGGGCCAGACCTGGTGGTCGGTGTCCCGGTCAGCGCCCGCCGCTCCGGGACCGCGGACGCGTTCGGCTACCACGTCAGCACCCTGCCCGTCCGGGTTCGGGTGGACCTCGGGCGCGGATTCGACGAGCTGGTCGCCCAGGTGCGGACGGCCTTCCTCGGCGGGCTCGAACACAGCACGGCGTCCTTCGAGTCGGTCCAGCAGCACGGCGCTTGGCGCAGCGCCGACTGGCGGACGCCGCTCTTCCGGCACGCGTTCAACTTCCGCCCGCTGGGCGCTTCGGACGAGCAGCTGACCATGGCGGGCCTGCCCGCGCGGCAGATCGACGCGGGACACGGGCTGAGCCGGCTCGACCTCGACCTGATCGTCTTTGCCGGACCGCACTCGCTGGACGCCACAGCGGTGTTCAGCACCGAGGCACACGACCGCGCGCGGGTCGAGGCGCTGGTCGACCGGTACGCACGGCTGCTGGTCGCGCTGGACGCCGAACCCGGCGCCGCCCTCGGCACGGTGGACCTGGCGACTGAGGCCGACCGGCGGACGATGGCGGCGCTGAACGCGGCCGCCGGGCCGGCTGGCGGCGGCGCGGCGGCCCCGAGCGTCCCCGAGCTCGTCTTCGAGCAGGGGCGCCGGAATCCCGGCGCGATCGCGGTCGGCGACTGGACGTACGGCCGCCTGCTGGAGCGCGCGGCCGGCATCGCCCGCGCGCTCGGGGAGCATGGGGTGGGCCCCGGCGATGTGGTCGCGCTCCACCTGGAGCGCGGGCCGGAGCTGGCGGCGGCGGTCCTGGGCGTCTGGACGGCCGGAGCGGCCTACCTCCCGCTCGAACCGGCCCACCCGGTGGCCCGCGGCACCCACCAGCTCGACGACGGCGGGGTGCGGGTGCTGGTCTCCAGGCTGCCCGTGGCCGCGGAATGGGCGGCTGGCCGGGTCGTCCTGGCCCCCGAGGGCGACGCTCCGGCGACGGCTCCGGTGCCGGGCCCGCTCGCCTACCTGATCTACACCTCGGGCTCGACCGGCCGCCCCAAGGGGGTGGAGGTCGGGCACCCGGCGCTCGCCAACGTGGTCCGCCACTTCGCAGAGCTGCTGGGCGTCACCGCGGATGACCGCTTCCTCTGGCTGACGACCGCCTCCTTCGACATCTCCGCCCTGGAGTTCCTGCTGCCCCTCGGCACGGGAGCGCGGGTGGTCCCGGTGAGCGACCGTACCAGGCTGTCCGCCTGCGACCTTGCCGCACTGGTTAGAACGGAGCGGGTGACGGTCGCCCAGGCGACCCCCACCACCTGGCGCTTCCTGGCCTCTGAGCTCGGCGACGCGCTGCGCGGCATGCGGGTCCTCTGCGGAGGCGAGGCGATGACCGGCGCACTGGCCGAGCGCCTGCTGGCGGCCGGCTGCCGACTGTTCAACGTCTACGGCCCGACGGAGACGACGATCTGGTCGACCGTGGCCGAACTGCGCTCGCCGGTGCCCGACCGGGTGCCGATCGGGTGGCCGATCGCGAAGACCACCGTGTCGGTGCGGGACGCCGCGCACCGCGAGCTGCCGCCCGGGGTGCCGGGGGAGCTGTGCCTGGGCGGCGCCGGGCTGGCCCGCGGGTACCGGGGCGACCTGGCCCGGACCGCCGAGCGCTTCCGTACGGACGAGCGGCAGGGCCGCTACTACCGCACGGGTGACGAGGTCGTGCTCGACGCCGACGGCGGACTCCGGTATCTGGGGCGGCTGGACCGCCAGCTGAAGATCCGCGGCCAGCGGATCGAGCCCGGCGAGGTCGAGTCGGTGTTCGAGGGGCACCCGGAGGTGGCCGCCGCGGCAGCCTTCGCGCAGATCGACGCCACCGGGGAGTCCACGCTGACCGTGGCCGTCCTACCGGCGGCCGGTCCGGCCGGCTACGACGGGGACCAAGCGCTGGCCGCTCGGCTGAGCGAGTACGCCCGCCGGTTCCTGTCCGCGGGTGGGCTGCCGGGCCGGGTGCTGGTGGTCGGGTCCTTCCCGCTGACCGGGAACGACAAGATCGACTACGGCGCGCTCGCTGCTGCGGCCAGCCTCGGCGCAGACATCGAGGAGGACGCGGCCGGAGGAACCGCGGACCCGCTCGTGCACACGGTCGTCGGGATCTGGCGGCAGGTCCTCGGCGACCGGGGGATCGGGCCGTCCTCCCACTTCTTCCTGAGCGGTGGGCACTCCCTGGCGGCCGCGCGGGTGGCGGAGGAGCTCTCGGCCGCCCTCGGCGCCGAGATCGGCTTCGACGCCGTCTTCGCCGCCCCCACTCCCGTCCTGCTGGCCGCCCACATCGCCGAAACGAGAGGCTCACGATGATCGACGACCGGCACTGGTACGTCCCGCTCGCCGCGGACGGCGACCGCCGGGTCTTCGGGTTCCCGCACGCTGGCGCCGGCTGCGCCCAGCTGTCGTCGCTGGCCGACCTGCTGGCCGGGCACAGTATCGCGCTCTGGTCCGCCAACCTGCCCGGGCGGCAGGCCCGGCTGGCGGAGCCGCCGCGGACGGAGCTGGCGGGGCTGGTGGACGAGCTCACCGACGCCTTGGTCGAGCGGATCGACGACCGGCCGTACGACCTGTTCGGCTACTGCGGCGGCGCGGTGCTCGCCTTCGAGGTCGCCCGGCGGCTGCGCGCGCGGTCCGTACGCCTGCCCGAGCGGATGTTCGTGGTTTCCTTCGAGGCTCCCGACATCGCCTGGCGGCCGCGCAGGCTCCCGTACCTCCCGTCCGACGTGCTCTGGGAGTACCTGACCGAACGGGGCGGCGTCTCCGGTGACCTGGCCGTCGACCCGACGGTGCGCCGACTCGTCGAGCCCGCCGTCCGGGCCGACTTCTCGTGGCTCGGCGAGTACCACTGCGAGCCCGACGCGCCACTCCCGGTGCGCGCCGTGGTCTTCCACGGCCTCCAGGACGAGGACACTCTTTACGGCGCCCTGCTCGGCTGGCGGCGGCACAGCACCGAACCCGTCCGCCTGGTCCCCCTGGACGGCGGCCACTGGCTGCTGGACGACGCGTGCGCCGAACTCGCCGACCTGATGGCACGGGAGATCGCGGGCCCGGCGGCGGACCGGCCCGACCTCGACGCGGTGGCATCCGCTGCCGCCGGACCTGTGGACCTCGGAGGCTTTGGTGACTGAACCGACGACCGTGGGCCCGGCGGCGCCGACTGCGGTGGACAGCGGATCGCAGGCCCTGTGGATGCTCCAGCAACTCGTCCCCGACCTTGGGGTCTCGAACGCCGCCGTGGCCATCGAGATGACCGAGCAGGTGCGCTGGTGGCCGCTCCAGGAGGCCCTGAACTGGCTCGTGCACCGGCACCCGGCGCTGTCCGCCGAGTTCGTGCTGCACAACGGCGCGGTGGGCCGCCGGTCCGCCGAACCCGTCCTCGAACTGGACCTGGTTAGCAGCGGCCCCGACCGGATCGAGGCCGACCTCACCGCGTACGCGGCCGGTCCGTTCCGGCTCGACCGGGCGCCGCTCGTGCGGGTCGGCCTGTTTACCGTCTCCGCGCGGCGGTCGGTGATCTGCCTGGCCGCCCACCACATCGTGGTCGATGCCGCCAGCCTCGGCCTGCTGGTCGCCGAGATCGGGCAGGCCTACCGCACGATCACCGAGACCGGTGCGCCGCCGGAGCTGCCCGCCCCAGTGGAGGTGCCCGCGGTGGACCATGAAGCGGCCCTGGAGTACTGGCGGAAGCAGACGGCGGACTTCGACCCGGCCGCCATGCGGCTGGACGGCGCGCGCGAACCCGGCCCCGAGCCCACCTTCGCCGGCCGGATGGTCGAGCGGGAGCTGTCACCGGAGGCCGTCGCTGGCTTGGCCGAGCTGCGGCGCACCTGCAAGGCCACCGACGCGCTCGTCCTGCTCGCCTGTTACCACCTGCTGCTGCGCCGCCTTGGCGCGGCCGAGGACCAGGTGATCGGCGTGATGGCGGACACCCGCGGCGGCCGCTCCGCCGACGCGGTCGGCTACCACGTCGCGACGGTTCCGCTGCGCGTACCGGTCGAGGACGCCATCGGATTCGACCGGCTGGTCGCGCGGGTCACCGAGGCGATGGTCGCCGGGTTCGAGCACGGGCGCGCCCCGTTCGAGGCCGTGGCCGCCGCCGATCCCGCTGGCGCGGACGATGCGGCGTGGTGGCGCTCCCGACTAGTCCGACAGCTGTTCAACTACCGCCCCGAGCACCCCACCACCCGCCCGGCGGGCGACGGCTCGCTGTTCCGTGAGGTCGCGACCGGGCTGAGCCGCTTCGACCTAGAGCTGACGGCGCAGCCGGTCGGCCCGCGGGTGACCGTGAAGCTGGTGGTCAGCACCGAGGTGTACGACGTGGGGTTCGCTGAGGCGTTCCTGGAGCGCCTGGACGCGGTGATACGTGCGGCGGTCGCCGACCCGACCAGGCCGGTGGGCGAGTTCGACATCCGCTCCGACCGGGACCGGGAGGTGGCGGACCGGATCAACGAGACCGAGGTGGCCTGGGCAGGACCGGCGACCGTCGTCGGCCTCTTCGCCGCGACCGCCGAGCAGCGCCCCGAAGCGGTCGCCGTCGTCGAGGCCGACCGCTCCGGATCCCGTTCCGTCAGCTACCGCGAACTCGCCGAACGGGCCGCCGCCTACCGGGCGGCCGTGCTGGCCGCCGGAGGCCAGCCGGGCGAGGTCGTCGCGCTGGCCGGGCCCCGGGGTTGGGACACCGCGGCAGCGGTCCTCGGGGTCTGGGCGGCTGGCTGCGCCTACCTCCCGCTCGACTCCGGCCACCCGGCCGAGCGGCTGGCGTACCAGCTCGACGACGCCGGTTGTCGCCTGGTGATCGGTGCCGGGTATCTGCCGCCGGAGTGCCGGGAGCACCGGACCGAGGTGGTCGCAGGAGCAGCCGCGGAGGCCCTCGGCCCGGCCGTCGCGGCCCCCGACGACTGCGCTTACCTGATCTACACCTCGGGCTCCACTGGCTGCCCCAAGGGCGTCCGCCTGTCCCACCGCAACCTGGTCAACGTGGTTCGGCACTTCGCCCACGGCCTCGGCCTGGGCCCGGACACCAGCACGCTCTGGCTGACCACGTTCGCCTTCGACATCTCGGCGCTCGAACTGTGCCTCCCGTTCGCCGTCGGTGGCCGGGTCGTCGTGGCCCCGGACCAGGCGCGCGGCGAGCCCGAGCAGCTGATCGAGCTGATCGAACGGGAGCGGGTCTCGGTTGTCCAGGCGACGCCGACCACTTGGCGGCTGGTCGCCGGGCCGCTGGCGGGCAGGCTGGGCGGGCGGGTCGCGCTGTGCGGCGGCGAGCCGCTGCCGGACGCTCTGGCCGAGCTGCTGCTGCGGACCGGGGCCGAGGTCCACAACGTCTACGGCCCCACCGAGACGACCATCTGGTCGACCAGCGCTCGGGTACGGCCCGGCGAGCCGGTGCTGGTCGGCCGGCCGCTCGCGAACACTCGGGTGCGGGTGCTCGACGAGGCTGGGCGGCCGCTCCCGGTGGGCTGCACCGGCGAGTTGTGCATCGCTGGCGACGGTGTGGCCCTGGGCTACCACGAGCGCCCTGAACTCACCGCGGAACGCTTCCGTGAGGACGCCGCCTTCGGCCGCTACTACCGCACCGGGGACCTGGCCAGACTGCGCCCGGACGGCCGGGTCGAGCTGGCCGGGCGCGCCGACCGACAGGTGAAGCTGCGGGGCCACCGGATCGAGCTGGGCGAGGTCGAAGCGGCGCTGGAGACCCACCCCGAGGTGGGAGCGGCCGCAGTCGTCCTCAAGGGGGATCCCAGCGGCGACGGCTTCCTCGCGGGATTCGTGGTCGCCGCCGACCGCACCGGACTGGTGGCAGACGTCTGGACGCACGCCGGACAGCGGCTCCCCGCATTCAGCGTGCCCGCCCGCATCGTGGTCCTGGACCGGCTGCCGACCACAGCCAACGAGAAGGTGGACGTCAACGCCCTGGCGGCGCTCCCGTTGGACGACGTCGGACCGGTGGCGGACGCTGAGGCCGAGCCGACCGAGCCAGCCGACGAGATCGAGGCGGCGCTGGTCGGACTGTGGACCCGCATCCTAGGCCGGAGCGGACTCGGGCTGGACTCCAACTTCTTCCTGTCCGGCGGGCAGTCACTGCTGGCCGTGCAGCTCGCCGAGGCCGCCGGGGCCCGGTTCGGAGTCCCCGTCACCATGGCGATGGTCTTCCGCGCGCCGACGCCGGCCGCACTGGCCGAACTCGTCCGGCAGGCGGGCGGTTCGGCCCCGCCGCAGCCGGCTGGCGGCACTGAGGCGGAGCTGGTCGGGGCGGCGGTGCGGGCGACGTTGGGCTTCGACATCCCGGAGGACGCCAGCTTCTTCGAGGCCGGGATGAAGTCGCCGGACGCGGTTCGGCTCCACGCGCGCCTGAGTACCGAGCTCGGCGTGGAGTTCCCGGTGACCGACGTCTTCAAGTACCCGACCCGGAGTGCCCTGGCGTCCCGCATCGCGGCGATCCGCTCGGGCACGACGGAGGCGGGGACCGGGCCGGCGGTGGCACGGCCCGCCCCCGCACCACAAGCCCCGGCGGGCGGCTGGACCGCCGGGTCGCGCAGAGATCTTCGAGCACGTATCCGAGAGCGAAAGGGGTGACGGCTGTGGCCAACTCCGTGGAGCCGATCGCGGTGATCGGCATGGCCTGCAAGCTGCCGGGCGCACCTGACCTGGAGCACTTCTGGCAGAACCTGGCGAGCGGACGCGAGACTGTCTCCTTCTTCGACGCTGAGGCGCTGGCCGCGGCCGGCGTGCCAGCGGCCGCAGCCGCCGACCCCGACTACGTGCGGGCCGCGCCGGAGATGCCGGAGGTGGACCGCTTCGACGCGGACCTGTTCGGCATGACCGCCGCCGAGGCCCGGATCGCCGACCCGCAGATCCGGACCTTCCTGGAGCTGTGCCACGCTGCCGTGGAACACGCGGGCTACGACGCGTTCGCGCTGCCCGACAGCGTCGGCGTGTTCGGCACCGCCGGCCCTAACTCCTACCTGCGGCACATCCTCACCACCCGCCCCGACCTGGTGGCCGACTCGCCCGGGATGGCGCTGTTCACCCTGAACAACGCCGACTACCTGTCGACCCTGGTCTCCTACAAGCTCGACCTGCGCGGGCCGAGCATGACGGTGCTCACCGCCTGCTCCAGCTCGCTGGTCACTGTGCACATGGCGGCCCAGGCTCTGCGTGCGGGCGAATGCGACGCGGCGTTGGCCGGCGGTTCGACCGTGGAACTCCCGCTGGGCCACGGTCATCTGTGGACCCCCGGCGGCGTCCTCACCCGGGACGGCCACTGCCGGCCCTTCGATGCGTCGGCCTCCGGGACCATCTTCGGCAGTGGCGCCGGCGTCGTCCTGCTGAAGCGCCTCGACGATGCCCTCACGGACGGAGACCGGGTGCTGGCGGTGATCCGCGGCAGCGCGGTCAACAACGACGGCAGCGACAAGGTCTCGTTCAGCGCCCCGAGCGTCAGCGGGCAGTCCGCGGCGGTCGCCGAGGCCATGCTGCTCGCCGGCGTCGCGCCGGGCGACGTCGACTACGTTGAGGCCCACGCGACCGGCACCGGTCTCGGCGACCCGATCGAGGTGGCCGCGCTCACGGAGGCCTACGAGGCGCTCGCCGACGGCCCGCTGATGCGCGGTCGCACCGCGATCGGTTCGGTGAAGTCGAACATCGGCCACATGAACTCGGTGGCCGGGGTGGCCGGTCTGATCAAGACCGTGCTCATGCTGGAGCACGAGACGATCGTGCCGAGCATCAACATCGATGAGCCCAACCCCAGGCTGGAGCTTGACCGGTCGCCCTTCGACCTGGCGACCCGCTCCCGGGCCTGGCCCCGCCGGGCCGGCCGGCCCCGGGTGGCCGCGGTGAGCTCGCTCGGGATCGGCGGGACGAACGCGCACCTCGTCCTCGGCGAGGGTCCGGTCGCGCCGCTGCTCCCGAGCCGGGAGGCGCCGCGGCTGGTGGTCTGGTCGGCTCGTGACGAGGAGGGCGTCGACCGGCTTCGCGGTCGACTCGCCGACTACTTTGGGTCCGGCGGCGAGGCGGACTTCGCCGACGCGGTGGGGACGCTGCAGCGCGGCCGCACGGCCCACCGGGTGCGGGCCGCCCTGGTGGCGCCCTCGGCCGCATCCGCCGCCGAGGGACTGGCGGCTGGCGGCGACCGGCTCGCCGTGGGCCGGTTCCGGCCGGACGCCCGGCGGGCCTTCCTGTTCCCCGGACAGGGGGCACACCGGGCCCGCATGGCGGCCGGCCTGTACGGGACGGTGCGTTCCTTCAGCGTCGCCATGGACGAGTGCCTCGACCTCTTCGAACGGGCCGGGATCCGGATGGATGCCTGGCTCGCCGAGGGGCGCGCCGAGGAGACCGAACTGGTGCAACCGCTGCTCTTCTCGGTCGAGTACGCGCTCGCCGTGATGTGGCGGGCCTGGGGGGTCGAACCGGAGGCGGTCCTCGGCCACAGCGTCGGCGAGCTGGCGGCGGCTGCGGTGGCTGGGGTGTTCTCCCTGCCAGACGCGGTGCACCTTGTCGCGGCCCGGGGGGCGGCGATGGCCGCGCACCCCCGCCCCGGTGGGATGCTGGCGGTGGCCGCCGACGTCGAGCAGGTCGGCGAACTGCTGTCGCCCGATCTCGCCGTGGCGGCGGTGAACGGGCCGGCGCAGACGGTGGTTTCGGGCCCGGAGGAGGCGCTCGACGAACTGGCCGTCCGGCTCCGCGAGCGGAAGCTGGCCTGCCGCCGCCTCCCGGTCGCCCGGGCGTTCCACCACCCGGGCTGGGCGGAGGCCGCCGACCGTTTCGCCGAGGCGTTCGAGGCGGTGACGCTCCGGGCCCCGTCGATACCTCTGTACTCGGGCCGGACGGGACGTCCGCTGACCGGGGAACAGGCGACGGACCCGCGGTTCTGGGCGGAGCAGCTGACCGCGCCGGTGCTGTTCGGTCCGGGCCTGGAGGCACTGACCGCGGCTGGCGAGTGGACCCTGCTGGAGACCGGTCCCGGCCAGACCCTGACCACCCTGGTGCGCCGGCTGGCGGGTGCCAGGGACGGCCGGATCCGCGCGGTCGCCGCGCTGGGCACCGGCGACGACGAGGCGGCCGCGCTGCTGGCCGCGGGTCGGCTCTGGCTCGACGGCGCCACGCTGGACTGGGAGGCCATGGGGCAGCCTCGGGCGCTGAGCCGCCAGCCGGTGCCGGGCTATCCGTACCGGCGGGACCGGCACTGGGTTGACCCGCTGCCAGCGGAGTCCGGGCCCGCGACGGATCTCGGGACCGCCGCTCCCGCCCCCACCGCGACTGAGCCGACGACCGGACCGGTGGCCGGCACCGAGGCCGGGCCGGTGCCCGACCGCGGGACGGTCGAGGCTGCACCGACCCCGCTGGGCGTCGTCGAGTGGCTCTCCGCCCCAGCACCCCGGCCGGGTCACGGTCCGGGCGGCACCGCGCTGGTCCTGCTCCCGGACGATCCCGACCGGGCGCTGACCGTCCTGCTGGCGGTGGAACGGGCCGGTTGGCGCACCGTGCGGATCCGCCAGGCCGACGCGCCGGGCGAGTCGGCGGGCGAGTTCCGGGTCCGGCTCGGCGAGCCGCAGGACCTCGCCGCCCTGGCCGGGGTACTGGCCGAACGAGGCGTCCACGTCGACCTGTTTCTGCACGCGGCCAGCTACGGTGCCGTGCCCGCGGCCGGAGAGCAACTCGTCGGGAAGGAGCCCGCAGGCAAGCAGCTGGCCGGAGAGCTCGACGCCGGGTTCTTCAGCCTCCTGGCGTTCGCCAAGCTGGCGCTGACACGCGCCCCCGGCCGTGCCGTGCCCCGCTTTGTCGTCCTGACCAGTGCGGCAGTCGACGTCAGCGGCGGCGACCCCCTGGTGCCGGCGCGGGCGGCCGCGGTGGCGTTCGCCCGCACATTGGCGGCCGAGACGCCGGGCATGCGGGTGGCCGTTGTCGACGCCGCCGACCGCACCGGGGTCACCGAACTGGCGGCCGAGCTGGCCGGGTCGCATCTCGAACCCGTGACCGCACTGCGCGGCTCGCGGCGCTGGGTGCCAGCCGAGCGGCCGCTGGAACTGCCGGCCCCGGTCCGCGAGGTGCTGCGGGAGCGCGGCGTCTACCTAGTCACCGGCGGGTTCGGCGGTCTAGGGCTCGCGCTCGCCCGCCACCTCGCCGGTTCCGGGCAGCGCCCGTGCCTGGTCCTGCTGGGCCGCCGCGACCCCACCGCCCCGGGGGCGGACCCCGACGACCCGTTCGTCGTGCGGGCCCGGACCGCGCTGGCCGACCTCGCCGCGCTCGGCGCGAGCGTCCTCGCGGTCGGCGGCGACGTCGCCGAACCCGGAGTGCTGGACGCCGCCTTCGACCTCGCGCAGGACAGGTTCGGCGCGGTCAACGGGGTGTTCCACCTGGCTGGCATCGGCGGCGGCCGCATGATCGCCTTCCGCGAGAAGGCGGCCGCGGCCGAGGTGCTGGCCGCGAAGACCACGGCGACGGTGCTGCTGGCCGAGGCCACGGCCAGCCGGCCGGTGCTCGACTTCGTGACGCTCTTCAGCAGCCGCGCCGCCGCCGAGGGACTGGTCGGCTCCGCCGACTACGCCGCGGCGAACGCCTTCCTGGACGCCGCGGCGGAGGCCCTGCCGTTCCAAGCGACCCGGGTGCTGAGCGTGGGCTGGCCGGTGTGGCAGGGCGAGGGTATGGTCGACCACGAGGGTCCCGACCTGGGCGGGCTGGCCGCGCTGGTGGTGCGGCTGGCCGACGGCGGGCCGGCTGGTCCTCCCGCGCCGGCCTTCCACTGGGAGGGCGACCTCGGCCCGGCGACACACTGGGTCCTCGACGAGCACCGGGTCGGCCGGGTCCCGCTGCTGCCGGGCGCCGCCTACGTCGACCTGGTGGTGGGGCTGTTCACCGAGCACCTCGCGCAGCCCACCGAGGATGTCGAACTCACCGACGTGGTCTTCCGCGCGCCGTTCTCGGACGAGGACAGCCGGCGCCTGCGGGTGGAGTTCACCGAGGCACCGGACGGCACTGGGTACACGTTCACCGTCGTCTCCCGCCCCGCGGCCCGGCCGGACGGCGGGTGGACCGAGCACGTTACCGGCCGGGCGGCCGGGGTGGGCGCCGAACGGCGGCGGGTCGACCTCGCGGGCCTGATCGCACGCCTGGAGGCGGACGGCACGACGTCGGCCAACAAGGTGCCGACCGATCTGGCCTTCACCATGGGCCCGCGCTGGCGCAACATCCGGGACGTCCGGGAGGACGGCGAGGAACGGCTGCTCCGCCTGGAGCTACCGTCCGCCCTGGTCGGCGACCTGCCCGAGCACCGCCTGCACCCGGCGCTCCTGGACACCGCCACCGCCGGGGTCCGCTCCTCCGGAGAGGGGGCCTTCGTACCCTTCATCTACCGCCGGCTAGTCGTCCACGCGGACCTGCCGGGGGAGTTCTACAGCCACGTCCGGCGGACTCCCGCCGATCCGGACACGGCCATCGGGGACATCGACATGATTGCGCCGGACGGCACGGTGCTGGCCCGAGTCGAGGGCTTCACCATGCGACGGGTCGCCTTCGAGCCGGGCTGGGACCGGCCGCAGGCCGCCGCAAGCCCGCGCGCGGCGGCGGATCCGAAGCGTCCGAAGGAGGAGGGCCTGGACCCAGAGGAGGGCATGCGTCTGCTGCTCCGGCTGCTATCCGGTGACACGCCGCGGTCCGTCCTGGTCCGGCCCCACGCCGGCGGGCTGCCGGTACCACTGGCCGGGGCGTTCACCACCGCTCCCGGCGGGGCGGCGGTCGGCCTGGCGGAGCGGGCGGACCGCCAGGTCCCGCAGCCCGCACCGGCGGTGGCCGCGCCCGCGGTCCCGGCCGCACCGGCCGTCCCCTTTGCCGCCACCGCGCCGACCGGCCCGACCGGCCTGGCCGGCCTGTGGCAGCACGCCATCGGCGTCCCGCCGACCGGCGACGACGAGGACTTCTTCGAAGCCGGCGGCAACTCGCTGTCCGCGGTGGAACTCATCGGGCGCATCCGGGCCGTCCACGGCCTCGAACTCAGCATCGGGCTGCTGCTGGAGGTCCGGACCTTCGGTGGGCTCCGGGAGATCGTGGAAGCGGGTGGCGGCCGGTGACCCGGACCGCTGAGGAACTGCTCCGCTGCCGCTCCCCGCACCCCGATCCGGCCCTGCGGCTGTTCTGCCTACCCTGGGCGGGCTCCGGCTCGCTCGGGTACGCCTCCTGGCAGCTGCCCGCCGACCTCGCTGCCGAGGTGTGGACGGTGCAGCTGCCAGGGCGTGAGGACCGGGCCGGGCAGCCGCCGCTGCGCCGGATCCCGGACATGGTCGAAGCGCTCCGGACCGCCGCGACGCCCTTGCTCGACCGGCCGTTCGCGTTCTTCGGGCACAGCATGGGAGCGCTGCTCGCCTTCGAGCTGGCCCGGCTGCTGCGCCGCACCGGCGGACCGGCCCCGGCGCAGCTCTTCCTCTCCGGGATGCGCTCGCCCGACCTTGCGCCCTGGCGGCCGCCGGCGAGCACCCTCGACGAGGAGGCGCTGCTGCGCCGGCTGGACGAGATGGCGGGGCCGTCGGTGTCGGCCCTGCGCGACCGTGAGCTGCTGCTTTGGCTGGCCCCGGTGATCCGCGCCGATTTCGAGGCCTGCGAGGCGTACTGGTACGAGCCGCAGCCGCCGCTGGACGTGCCGGTGAGCCTGCTGGCCGCGGTGGACGACGTCGAGGTCCGGGTGGACGAGGTGGCGGACTGGTGGCGGCACAGCACCGCCACCAGTCCGGTCCGGATCTTCGAGGGCGGGCACCTCTACCTGCTCGACCACCGCGACCGGGTGCTGGAGCAGGTGGCGGCGGAACTCGCCCTGGCGACGGCGGCCTGAGCGCGCGAAAGCCGTCGGGGGGAGGGCGGTCTCCTCCCCCCGACGGCGTCACGGGTGCGGTACGGCCGCCGCCGGGTCAGCCCTGAGGTCCGGTCTCCCATGGAAGGGCCCTCCGGCCGCCGGACGGCGGGGCCTGGGGGCCGCCGTGGCGTCGGGCCGCCTCGGCGGATAGGGCGCGTCGCGTCGGGTAGCGGAAGACGTCGATCAGGGTGAGGTCCACGCCGTCGTCGGCCAGCGCCGCCACCACGGCGGTCAGCCTGACTGAGGTATAGCCGGCCTCGAAGAAGTTGCTGTCCTCGCCCAGGTCGGTGCAGGCTGGCGGGCGGTGCGCGGCGAAGGCGGCGCGGATCTTCCGGTTCAGTTCGCCGTGGTCCGGCATGCATCCTCCACGAGACGGGCGACTGTGTCCGGGGCGCCCTCCAGAAGCCAGTGGTCGCCCTCGACCAGGTGCACGGAGCAGGTGCCGCTGGTCTGGGCGCTCCAGCCGACGAGGTCGATGGGGTTCTGCAGCGCCGGATCGTGGCGGCCGATGACCACCGAGATGTCCAGCGGCATGCGGGGAAGCTCCGTGTACTGGAACCCCGCGAACAGCTCGTAGTCGGCCCGCAGCGCGGGCTCAAAGATTTCCCGGAACCCGGGCTGCGCGGCCAGCTGCGGCGGAAAGCCGCCGGAGGCGGTGATCCGGTTCCAGAACTCCGCGGATGGCAGGGTGTGCACGTCCTGTTCCATCTCGGTGAACTGGGGCCCAGGGAAGGAGATAGCCACCAGCGCGCGCGGCAGCGGCAGTCCGGCTGCGTGCATCGCCCGGGCCACCAGGTACGCCAGCGCGGCACCGGAGCAGTAGCCGACCAGGACATAGGGGCGGTCGGTGAAGCCGCGAAGCTCCTCGACGAGTTCGGCGACCAGCGGGGCGAGGTTGGTCCGGCCCGGTTCGCCGAACCGGGCCTGGCGTCCGGGCAGGTTCAGCCCGTACAGGGCCGCATTGTCGGACAGCCGTGCGGCACAGTCGCCGAAGGTCGAGCAGCCGGCGCCGGCCTGGGGCATGCCGAAGACGCGCACCGGCCGGTCGGGGTTCTCGACAAGCGGGACGAACCAGGGCGGGGAGGCTTGGTTGACGGTCATGCGCACGGGGATCAGGCTAGGCATGCTGTGCGCGCCGGTCATGCCCCCGGAACCGGGGACGTGCCGGCCGCCCCGGCTGGCTGGAGGATCACGCTGCCAGGGGAGGGCCTCGATGGCCGTCGCTCCCGGCGTCGGTGCCCCCGAGATCCTGGAGCCGAGTGAGATGACCGTACCGTCCCCGTTCAGCCCCGTCCTGCTGGCCGACCGGGTCGCCGTCGTCACCGGCGGCGCGACCGGCATCGGCCTCGCGGTCGCCTGTGCGCTCACCGAGGCGGGCGCTTCGGTGGTCATCGCCTCCCGCTCGGCCGAGCGGCTCGCCGCCGCCGAGGTCGAGATCGCCCGGCGGACCGGGCGCCCGGCCTGGAGCCTGCCCTGCGACGTGCGCGAGGAGGACGAGGTGGCCCGGCTGCGGGACTTCGTCCGGGCTCGCTGCGGGTCCGCTGCGATCGTGGTCAACAACGCGGCCGCCAACTTCCGCTTGCCCGCGGAGCGAATGACCTCCCGGGCGATGCGCGCCGTGCTGGAGACCGACCTGCTGGGCACGTACCACGTGACTCGTGCCTTCTTCGACGATCTGAAGGCCATCGGCCACGGCTCGGTGCTCTCCATCGGCATCGCGGCAGCTGAGCAGGGCTTCCCCGGCTTCTCCCACGCCGGCGCGGCCAAGACCGCAATCTCCTCCCTGACGGCCTCGTGGGCCTCCGAGTGGGGTCCCTACGGCATCCGGGCCAACTGCATCGCGCCCGGCCCGATCCCGACCAAGGGGGTCTGGGAGAACATGCTCGGCCATCCGTCCTCGTCGGAGGCGGACGCGGGCACGCAGGCGTTCGCGAACCTGGTGCCAGCGGTGCCGCTGCGCCGACTGGGCACCCCGGAGGACGTGGCCGCCGCCGCGGTCTTCCTCTCGTCGGACCTGGCGGGCTGGATCACCGGTGTGACCCTGCGTATGGACGGCGGGCTCAACCTCACCCAGTGCCTGTAGGGCCCGCTGTGCGGACCGGTTGGGGGACCGCAGGCCCCCCGACCGCCGCTCACGCGGTGCGCCGCCCGTCGTCCTCCCGGTCGGCGGCGGGCCAGGACCGCCAGCCGCATGGTCTCGCGGGCGTCGGCCAGCAGCCGGCGCACCGGACCGGGTCCGCGCCGCCCAGGCGTCGGAGAGCTCCAGGACGGCGGGATCGACCTAGTAGTACGGGTAGAGCTGCCCGATGAGGGCGAGCCCGGTCTCGTTGCTGTCGGCCCACCAGCGGTCGATCTCCTCGAAGTACCGTGCCATGTAAGGAGCGTGGACCTCCGGTCGGGCGGCCGGGACGGCGAAGCCGGAGGCGGCGGCCTGTCGGATCGGGTGTGCCGTCCCCTGATCAGGGCCCAGGACTCGGCCTTAACGGCCGGGTCCGGGCGGGCGGCCAGGCAGAGAGCCGCGCGCCACGTCCGCGAGGCATGTCGAGCACCGCTAGGCGCTCCAGCACCGACCAGCGCGGTCCGCCGCCGAGCGGGACCCCCGGGGCCACGTCGTCGGCCGGGCCGCCGTCGGCCAGCGACCGGAGGGGGCCGGTGCGACAGGCGGAGGCGAAGGCCAGGAAAGCAAACCAGTGCGTCTGCCGTCGGGAACCGGGCCACCGGGCCGCGCGTCGCGGGCTTGCTTTAGACAGATGGCGGCCCAGTCCGCACCGCCCCGCTCAGCCCAGGCCCGGTTGGTGAAGAGCCGCAGCGCCGGCTGCACCCGGCCATGCAGCCGCCGTACCAGGGTGAATTCCGGTTCGAGCGGCGCGGCCGCGGCGGCCAGCCCGACGAACCGGCGGCCCGGCAGCTCGGTGGTCAGGGTCACGTCTCAGGCCGCGGACCAGAACTGGGGCCGGGCCAGCGGGCCCGTGAGGCGCGGTGTAGTGGCGGCCAGCGTGTCGAGGGAGTCCGGGTCGAGCCGGATCCGGGCGTAGGCGGTGTCGTCGAACGTTGAGCAGCAGGGCCGCAGGGGGCGGGCGGCCCGCCATGGCCGCCACCTAGGTCCGGGCGCCGGACAGCTCGATCACCAGGTCCTCGGCGTGCGGCGTCGCGCCGTCGCCGTCGGCGGTGTAGACGCGGATACCCATCCGGTACCGGCGGGGGCGGCGGTGTCGGGCCGCCGCCGGTACCCGGCAGCGCGAGATCTCCTGCTCGATGCCGAGCAAGCGGATCGACCCGTCCGCGGCCGACTCGATCACGGGCCGAAGCACCGCGGTGCCCGCCGAGCGCAGCCACGCCGTGAACCTGTCAGCGGTCAAGCAATTCCCCACGATCTTCATGATCAGCGTCACGTAATTCCCCACCCGGGTTGAGGCCGTGACGGGCCGCCCGATCACTGAGTGTGCGGCTGGTCCGGTCAGTCAAGGGCGCCTTCGGCGGCGCTCCGCGCTGGCCTTACGGCCACCCTGGACAGCCCTGACCAGCCTGAACGACCGTCTGGCTATCGGGCGGCCCGGAAGCCTCTGGCGCCCTCGGGATCCCGACGCACAGTCATCGTCCCCACGGCCACGACGGTCGCGGCGTCAGCGTCCCCCTGGCCCATTACGTGACGTTCAAGGTGGGGAATTGGCTGACCGTCGACAGAACCACTCCCGGGTCCCGGCGGCGTCCGACCGGGCGTGGAGGTAGACCTCGGAGTCGTCGGGGGCGTCGAACCGCTGCAGTCTGCCGCCGCCGTCGCCGTAGGCGAAGTCGGCAACCACGCGCAGTTCGTTGTCGGCGGTGATTCCGTCGAGCAGGAGCCTTCCGTCGGCACAGGCCGACCCGGGATCGAGGGAGCGGCCGTTGGACTCCACGGAGTGCACAGCCGTGGCGACCAGGTCGACGAAGGTGGTGGCACCTGGGACGAGCCTGGTGAACCGGACGAGCGTGACGGAACGGAAGGTGCCGCCGCGCGGTGCCGAGCCGAGGTCGAGCTCGGCGGCGTACCGATCGACCCGCCGTACCGTCCGCGTCCGTTCGGTGGCTTCCTCACGGGTCAGGTTCGCACCGGGCACGCGCTGCCGCCCTCTTCTCCGCCGTGGTGGAACACGGCGGAGAGCCGGGTGTCCGGGTTGGTCGCGAGGTTGATGACGGCGCTTGTGCCGGTCGGCACCGCGCGCGCGAGCGAACCGGTGTAGCCGGCCGGCGAGTAGAAGATCCCGTGCACGACGTCCCAGGGCTCGTCTCGGTCGGTCCGCGGGTCGAAGACCGGCTCCGGCTTCGGCGTGACCCGGCCCTGCACGATGGCGGACCCGCGCGCTGCCTGCTTCAGCACCGCGTCCCAGCGTCGCTGGTCGCACTCCCAGCCGGCGACCACGCCGTGCCCGCCGTACCCGACGGAGGGCTTGATGATCAGTTCGGTGCGCCGGGCCCGGCACTCCTCTAGCAGTTCGTCCTGGGCAGGCCCGCCGTCTGCGGTGAGCAGCCTGGTCCACGGCACGATCCGGTCGATCGCCGACCGCTCCTCGTGGTCGGCCGCCTGCCGGTGCGGGTCGGAGAGCAGCGCCAGGCAGCCCTTGTCGGAGAACAGTTCGGTGCTCAGCGGGGACCAGAACACCGCCAGACCCTCCTCGTGCGCGCGGGCCACGGTCTCCAGCATCGTGGTCCCGTCGGGGTGGGCCAGCACTTGGTGGCTGTTGAAGCACCTCACGACCACATCGACCGGGATCTCGCCGGAGTCGGTCCGCAGCAGGAGGCGGTCGCGGCCGAGCCTGAGATCGTCGAGCTCGGCCACCCGGCAGTCGATGTCGAGCTCTCGGAGCGCGGCGCGCAGCGGCCACCACCCGTAGCCGTGCTCGGCGAGGGCGCCGGGCCCCTCGGTGAGCACGATGACGGGCTCGCCGCCCGGGCGGATGGTACCGGCCGCCTGCCGGACCAGGCGGGCCACGGTCTCGACGGCCGAGGCGTGGCCGAGCCCGTGGTGGCGGGCGAAGGCGTCGACTTCGGGGAGCGACAGCCAGCGACGCGGATTGAACATGGTTTGTTCGACGCCGCCGACCGAACTGGTGAGGCCGGTCTCCAGTAGCTTGAACCCGGTTCCGTCGTGGTAGGCGTCGGCGCGGCCGTAGAACACCTGTGCCGTGTCCAGCCGCCGCAGGCAGGCGGCGCGGCGCTCGTCGATGCCCAGG
>CBJMI02800__coassemble_461_pt1 | contig 62674 bp, 54 predicted proteins | sample CBJMI02800__metabat2_low_PE_003 | metagenome-assembled genome bin CBJMI02800
TCCTCCCCGGACGCCAACCCTCAACAGCCTGACCCACACATCAAGCAGGAGAGCCCGAAAAGGCCGTCTGTGCCGCTGGCGCAGGCTGAGCAAGCATGATCTAACTCGGTACCGACCTTGTGCGGCACTGGAGTTGACCGTTGACCAGTGGCACGATCAGGCACGGGAAGGGGTGCCACTTCATCGCACAGGCTTGCGAGGTCGGGTGGGCCGTGCGCAGGGCGGGGTGGGGCCGCTCGTGACGGTCGGGGGCCGGTGCTGCCGGCGTGCCACCGTATCGGGTGATCGCCCGGATCAGCTGTGTTCGGCCCGATGCAGTCGACGGATCTCGGCCCGGTCCTCTATGGAATCACCCCTCCTCCTGACTTCTGACGATCACAATGATCTGTTGGCAGCGAGGTGGGTCCCATGTGATCTGCCGTTCAGCGGTCGGGTTTCACCCGGCGCCGACGCCGGCCGGTATGTGTCTCAGGGAGTGCAGGTGCGTTGCCACGAATGAACAGCTCGGGGTGGGGAGTCAGCCGATCCGGCTGAGATCCCTCACGGCAGTGAACATGACGTCATTGCATTTCACGAACGAATGGAGCGGTTCATGAAAGCGACATCATGGGTGCGGAGCCTGCTGGCCGGGCTTACAGTGGTATCGGCGGCTGCGAGTGCCGGGGTGGCGGTCGTTGCACCGGCGTGGTCCGAGCCTGTCGCCGCGGCGGAGAAACCCGCCGTCCGTGCGGATCCTTCGCTGAACACGAGTACGGCGACCGCTGCGAACTACAGTAGCTTCGTGCAGGCTGTGCGTGTGCGCGCGACCAGCGGGCAGGTCTTCTACCAGACCATGTTCAAGATCCGCCCGAGCGCGACCAACGACCTGTTCCCCGTCGCGTTCACCACGGCTTCAGGAGCCCAGGTTTGGGAGATCGTGCGTTCGAGTGACCTCTATGGCGTGGGCTGGTACACCCCACGCGATGACACCTACCACGCCCTCAAGGAACACGACGGCAGCTACACCACCTACAAGCACACCGCCAACACCAAGCAAGTCCATCTTGACTACGACGGGAGCTACACGACTCTGGAAAGGCGCGCACAGACCTCTCTGGAGGCGGTGACGCTCGGCAAGACAGGTACCGACCGGGCTGCGGCTGACCTCGCCACCAAGCCTGACGCCGGTAAGGAAGCTGCTGCGGCCCTTCTGGTCCTGGCCCAGGAAGTCAACGAAGCCGCCCGATTCATCAAGATCGACGACCTGGTCAACAAGGGATGGGTTACGGGCGGCATCCCACCCGGCGATCGCGGCTTGATGGTCGATCTCGAGAAGGGCTGGTCCAGCTTCTCCACCTGGGCCGTGAACAAGCTCAACAACCCCGCTACCCCGGCTCACCGGATCAACGCCCAGATCACCGTCAACGACCTGCAGGCGGCCCAGACGTATCTGCGCGTCGTGAAGGTGCTCTGACCTGGGCCGAAAGGGGCTTTCGCGGTAGCCGCCGGGTATTGCGAAGGGCGGCTCCCTCCCGGTCATGGGCGGGAGCCGTGCGAGCAGCGACAACTCGCGCCGGCGCGGCCGGAGACGGTGGCAAGCAGCTCTCGGCGTGCCCGCGCCCGGCCATGTCGAAGCAGGGACCGTACTGAGCATTTCGGCCCGGTCGCGATCGGCGATCCTCCATTGCTACGGCCTTCCTTGGCGGGGCCACACTGCCCGTGCTCGCGCAGAGACAGCGTGAATTCGTCAGACAGTGCTCAACAAGCGCCCGGTGGGCGCCGGGTTCGAGCCGAGTTCACCGCCGGCGTTCGGGGGCTGGTGGGCGTGGCCGTTGACCTGACAGCAAATCAACTCCTTTATGGGACAAGTACGATGACTATCACTGTCACTCATGGGAGCGAGGTGATGTGCTACGGTGACCGCGCTCTGTCGTGAACATCGCTACCCGGGGAGAATCTGCTGTGATCGACCTCTTTGGTGACGGCCTGCGGCGTCGCAAGCTGGACCGGCTCTTCGGTGTCATCGACGTCGACGGTGACGGCGTGATCACTCAGGCGGACTACGAGCAGCTCGGCCAGCTGATGGCCAAGGTCAGCGGCGCGGCGCCGGATTCGGCGCGCAGCAACGAGCTGAAGGCGACGTTCGGGCAGCTCTGGCGGGAGTTCCAGGCCCCGGCCGACCAGGACGGCGACGGCCGGATCGGCAGCGACGAGTTCGCCTCGTCGGTGCTCACTCCGCTGGGTGTGGCCCCGGACCGGGTGCTGCGCTTCATCGGCCTGCTGTGCAATGCGAGCTTCGGCGTGGCCGACACGGACGGCGACGGGCGGATCAGCAAGGCCGAGCACCTGCGGATGGGCCGCGAGGTCTTCCGGGTCGACGAGGCCGGTGCCGCCACGTCGTTCGAGAAGCTCGACTTCTTCAACAACGGCTACCTGACGCTGGACGCGTACCTGATCGCCTTCACCGAGTTCGTCACGAGCCCGGATCCGAATGCCCGTGGGAACTGGCTCTTCGGCGACTTCTAGGCGGTTCGGACCGAGAGCGCGGGATCGCGTGTCGTCTGCCCTGTTCGGCGAGGCTCGGCTTGCTGCTCTCGCGCACCGCATACGCGAGCCCCTGTATCTCGTTGCCAGGCGGCCCGACGGGCTGCGGGGTCTGGCGACGGAGGCCGAGTTCGCCGGGGTGGGGTCGGACTGTGCCGTGATCGGCACCGTACCGGCCTTGTATCCCGAGTGGTTGGGCGACCGCTCTTTCGGTGAGGCGCACGGTGTGCGGTTCCCCTACGTGGCCGGCGAGATGGCCAGCGGCATCGCCGGCACCAGGCTGGTCGCCGCGATGGCGCAGGCGGAGATGCTGGCGTTCCTCGGCGCGGCAGGACTCGGATTGCCGGCGTTGGAGAGGGCGTTGCACGATCTCGCGGCGGCGCTCGGTGGCCGCCCCAACTGGGGCGTCAACCTCATCCACACGCCCTCCGAGCCCGCACGGGAGGAGCAGGTCGCGGACCTGCTGATCAGGTACCGGGTGCCGCGGATCTCCGTATCGGCATTCGCGGAGCCCACGTCGGCGGTGGTGCGGTGCGCCGCGACCGGTCTGCGCGAGGACCGCGCGGGCCGGGTGGTGCGCCGGACTGCCGTCTTCGCCAAGGTCTCCCGGCTGGAGGTCGCGGAGCTGTTCATGGCGCCTGCGCCGGAGCAGCTTCTCCGACTCCTGCTGGATCGTAGGGAGTTGACGCCCGAGGAGGTCAGGCTGGCCGCGCGGGTGCCGGTGGCCACGGACGTCACCGTGGAGGCGGACAGCGGCGGGCACACCGACAACCGCCCGCTGCTCGCGCTGCTCCCCTCGTTCCTGGCGCTGCGGGACGATGCCCGACGCACGTTCGGTTACGCCGCGCCGGTTCGGGTCGGCGCGGCCGGCGGTCTCGGGGATCCGGCGTCCGTGGCGGCGGCGTTCGCGCTCGGCGCCGGCTACGTGCTGACCGGTTCGGTGAACCAGATGGCGGTCGAGGCCGACACCTCCGACGAGGCGAAGGCGCTGATCGCCGGCGCCGATCTGGCGGATGTGGCGATGGCTCCGGCGGCGGACATGTTCGAGTTGGGCATGAACGTGCAGGTCCTGCGACGCGGAACCCTGTTCGCGCCCCGGGCGGGGCGGCTGCGGGAGATCTACCGCCGGCACGGCTGCTTGGAGGAGATCCCCGAGGAGGAGCGGACGGCGCTGGAGCGAGACGTGTTCCAGGCTCCGCTCGACGAGATCTGGACCAGCACGCAGGAGTACTGGCGGCACCGTGACCCGGCTCAGTTGGATCGCGCGGCGACCGACCCCAAGCACCGGATGGCGCTGGTCCTGCGCTGGTACCTGAGCCACGCGAGCCGCTGGGCTGTCAGCGGCCAGGCCGGGCGCCGCGCGGACTACCAGGTGTGGTGCGGGCCCGCGGCGGGCGCGTTCAACCGGTGGACGGCGGGCAGCTTCCTCGCGGATCCGGGCAGCCGCACCGTCGTGCAGATCGCCCGGAACCTGCTGGAGGGCGCCGCCGTCGTGACCCGCGCGCACCAACTGCGGACCTTCGGCGTGCCGTTGCCGCCGCATGCATTCGTCTTCCGGCCACGCCCACTGCACTGAGCCGGCCGCTTTACCGATCCATCTCGTCATCGCATCCCCGGGGGACACCAGCCGTGGCAACCAGCGAAGTTCCGGCCGCACCCGCGCCGTCGGTGCCGATCGCCATCGTCGGCATCAGCGCCGTGATGCCGGGCGCCGTCGACGCGGACGCGTTCTGGCGCAACGTCCTGGAGGGCCGGGACATGCTGACCGACGTCCCGCCCAGCCGCTGGTTGCTGGAGGACTTCTACGACCCCGACCAGGCCGCGCCCGACAAGACGTACGCCCGGCGCGGCGCCTTCCTGCCCGAGGTCGACTTCGATCCGATGGCCTTCGGCCTGCCGCCGAACAACCTCCCGGCCACCGACACCGCCCAGTTGCTCGCGCTCGTCGCCGCCGAGCGGGTACTCGCGGACGCGGTCGGCTCCCGCAACGGGCTGCCCGACGGCGACCGCGTCAGCGTCATCCTCGGCAGCGCCTCGCTCGAACTGCTCGGCGAACTCGCGGCCCGCCTCGGCCGGCCGCTGTGGCAGCGCGGACTGCGCCGTCACGGGCTGAGTGAGGAGCAGGCGCAGGCGGTCTGCGAGGACATCGCGGCACAGTGGGTGCCGTGGCAGGAGGCGAGCTTCCCCGGGCTGCTGAGCAACGTCGTGGCCGGGCGGATCGCCAACCGGTTCGACCTGCAGGGCTCCAACTACACGGTGGACGCGGCCTGCGCGAGCTCGCTGGCCGCCCTGTCGGCAGCCGTCGACGACCTGGTGCTCGGCCGCGCCGACCTCGCCATCACCGGGGGAGTGGACACCCTCAACGACCCGATGATGTTCGTCGCCTTCAGCAAGACGCCCGCACTCTCGCCCACCGGTGACTGCCGCCCGTTCGCCGAAGGCGCGGACGGCACGATGCTGGGGGAGGGGCTGGCGCTTTTCGCCCTCAAACGCCTCACGGATGCGGAGCGCGACGGCAACCATGTCTACGCCGTGATCCGCGGCGTCGGCTCCTCTTCCGACGGCCGCAGCACCTCCATCTACGCGCCGCTCGCCACCGGGCAGGCGCGGGCACTGCGGCGGGCGTACGCGGCGGCGGGCTACGGCCCTGGGACGGTGGGCCTCGTCGAGGCGCACGGCACCGCCACCGCGGCCGGTGACCTGGCCGAAGTCGCCGCCCTGCGCACGGTGTTCGAGGAGAGCGGGAGAGCGGACCGGCAGTGGTGCGCGCTCGGGTCGGTGAAGTCCCAGGTCGGCCACACCAAGGCCGCGGCAGGCGCGGCGGGGCTGCTCAAGGCCACCCTCGCCCTGCACCACAAGGTGCTGCCAGCCACCATCAAGGCGGACCGACCCAATCCCGAACTCGGCCTGGAGCAAGGCCCGTTCCACCTCAACACCACTACCCGGCCGTGGGTGCACGGCGCGGCACACCCCCGGCGGGCAGGAGTCTCCAGCTTCGGGTTCGGCGGCACCAACTTCCATGTCACGCTAGAGGAGTTCGTGCCGAGCGGTGACGGTGGCAGCCGAGCGGCGCCGCGCAGCCTGGCCCGGCCCACCGAGCTGATGGTGGTCTCCGCCGGCTCCCCTGGCGAGCTGTTGTCCAGGTGCGGAGAGTATCTGGAGAAGGCCGAGGAGGGGAGCGCGCTGCCGGCGCTCGCGCGAGCCTCGCAGCGGGAGTTCAAGGCCGGGGACGAGGCGCGGCTCGCCGTGGTCGCCACCGATGCCGAGGACCTGGCCGCGAAGCTGCGTCAGGTCCTCGCCCGGGTGCGCGAGAAGCCTGACGCGTCGTTCGTTTCACCAACGGGGACCCACTACGGCCGGGGCCGGGACGGCGTCGGGCGGATCGCGTTCCTCTTTCCGGGCCAGGGTTCGCAGTACCTGGGCATGGGCACCGACCTCGCCGTGCACTTCCCGCAGGCCCAGCGGGTCTGGGACCGGGTCGACCGGCTGGTGCTGGGCGACGTCCCGCTGTCGCAGGTGGTGTTCCCGCCCGCCGCGTTCACCGACCACGAGCAGGCGGCGCAGCGGGCGCGGCTGACCGCCACCGAGTGGGCGCAGCCCGCCATCGCCGCCCACTGCCTGGCTTTGTTGGAACTCTTGGAGGACCTGGGGTTGCGGCCGGACTGCGCGGCCGGGCACAGCTTCGGCGAGCTGCTCGCGCTGCACACCGCACGCGCTTGCGACACCGAAACCCTGCTCGACCTGGCCCGCCGCCGTGGCGAGTTGATGCGCGATGCCGCCGCACGCCCAGGCGCGATGCTCGCCGTCGACGCCACAGCCGAGAACGTGACCGGGCTGATCACCGGATGCGGCCTGGACGAGGCGTGGGTCGCCGGCCACAACGGGCCGCGCCAGGTGACGGTGTCGGGAAGCAGCGAGGCGATCGCAACCCTGGAAGCCGCCTGCGGCGCGGCTGGCAGGGTCACCCGGCGGCTGGACACGGCCACCGGCTTTCACAGCCCGCTGGTCGCCGCGGCCGCCGGACCCCTGCTCGACCACCTGTGCGCCGTGCCGGTCCGGGCGCCGCTGATCGACGTGTACGGCAACGCCGAGGCGGCCCGCTATCCGGTAGAGCCTTACGCGGTAAGGCAGTTGGTGGCACGTCAGCTGGTCGAGCCGGTCAGGTTCGCGCAGATGATCGCCGCGATGTACGCCGACGGGGTGCGCACCTTCGTCGAGGTCGGGCCGGGCAACACATTGACCGGCCTGCTCGCGGGCATCCTGGACGGCTCCGACCACCTCGCGATCAGCCTCGACCGCGTTGGCCGGCACGGCGTGACCAGCCTGCACGACGCGCTCGGCCGGCTCTCGGCCGCAGGCGTTCCGATCACCTTCGACGCCCTCTGGGCGCCCCATGGAGCCGAACGCGAGGAGCCCAGGCCGCTGTCGGCCGCCGCGGTCAAGATCAGCGGCGGGAACCTCGGCAAGCCGTACCCGGCCACGACCGACCCCGCTCCCGCCGAGGCATCGATCGCCCCGGCCCCCTGGTTCATCGAGCCACCCGCACCGACGACCGAGCCTCGGGGAGATCATTCGCAGCCCGTGCCGCCGCAGCGGCCCGCACCTGCGATGTTTCCGTCGCCCGAGCCGGGCACGCCGAACGCGGACCTGCTCACCGCGCTCGTCGAGCTACAACGGCAGACCGCCGAGGCTCATGCCGCCTACCTGCGGATGGCCGAGCAGTCGGTCACCGCCATCACCACGCTGCTGGGCACTGGAGCAGAGTTCACTACGGCCGACTCCGGCCGCGAGCCGTCCGCCGGGCCGGCCCTCATCCCGGCACCCACGACCGTGTCGCCCGAGCCACTCGCGCCACCCATGGCGGCGCCGCCCGTACCGGCGCCGGCTGCGCAGCCGACCGAGCCGCCGCCGCCCCGCGCTCCGCTCCCTGCGGCACCGGAACCGGACGACGTCGAAGCGCTGGTCCTGTCGGCCGTCGCCCAGCACACCGGATACCCGGTGGAACTGCTCGGCCCCCAGATGGAACTCGACACCGACCTCGGCATCGACTCCATCACCCGGGTCCAGATCCTCGCCACCCTGCGTCCCCTGGTCCCCAAGCCTGCCGCAGCCGCCGAGACCGGCCTCGCCGAACTGATGGCCCTGCGGACCGTGGGCGACATCGCCGCACGGATGCGGGAGCTGGCCGCCGGAGAACCCGCCCCGGATCCAGCGCACGCCTCGGGGGAGGGGGCTTTCCCGCTCACCCGAATGACATTCCAAGAGGTGCGATCCGCACGCGACGGCTCCGCCCTACCCGGCCTGGGCCACGCAACCGTCGTGATCGTCGACCACGGGGACGGCCTCGCGCCCGCCCTCGCCGACGAACTCACCGCCCGCGACATCCCCGCTGAAGTCAGCAGCACCGTGCCACCGCAGGCCACCGCCGTGGTGCTGCTCGGCGGCCTGGCCAAGATCGGCTCCCCCGAGGAGGCCCTGGCCGTGCAGCGCGCGGCCTTCCACACCGCGCGCGCGATCGCGCCGCGCCTGTCCGCCGAAGGCGGTGTCCTGGTGACCGTCCAGGACACCGGCGGCGACTTCGGCAGCACGGCAACGGACCCGACCCGGGCCTGGCTGGGCGGACTCGCCGCGCTGGCGCGCACCGCCGCCCGCGAATGGCCCAAGGCCTCGGTCAAGGCCATCGACTGCGAGCGGGCGGACCGCGACGCCCGCACGATCGCCCGCGACCTCGCCGACGAACTGCTCCTCGGCGGTGCCACCCAGACCGTGGGGCTCATCGCCGACGGCCGAAGGCTCACCCCGGGCCTCGCCGAGGAACGCCTCGAACCCGGTCCGCCGGCCGACCTCGGCCCCGACCCCGTGATCGTGGCGACCGGCGGCGGCCGCGGCATCACGGCGGCCGCGCTCCGCGCGCTCGCCGGCAGGTATCGCGCCCGCTTCCTCCTCCTGGGCCGGACCGAACTCCTCGACGAGCCCACCGACCTCGCCGCCGCCACCACCGAGACCGACCTCGCCCGCCTCCTCGCCGTCCCCGGACCCACGGGCACCGCCCCGACACCCGCCCAGCTGCGTGCGACGGTCCGCCAGGTGACCGCCTGCCGCGAGATCCGGGCGACCCTCGCCGCGCTCGAACAGGCCGGCTCCCAGGCCCGGTACGCGGCCGTCGACATCCGCGACCAGGCCGAGCTGAACGCCGAACTCGACCGGGTGCGGGCCGACTGGGGACCAGTCACCGGCGTGCTCCACGGAGCCGGGGTGCTGGCCGACAAGCTGATCGTGGAGAAGACCGACGAGCAGTTCGACCGCGTCTTCGATACCAAGGTCGAGGGCCTGCGCGCGCTGCTGGCCGCCACCGCGGACGATCCGCTGCGGCTGCTGCATGTCTTCTCCTCCGTCTCGGCGGTCTTCGGCAACGCGGGCCAGTGCGACTACGCGATGGCGAACCAGACGCTCCACCAGGTCGTGCTGGCCGAGCAGAAGAGACGGCCCGACTGCCAGGTGCGGGCGCTGATCTGGGGCCCCTGGCAGGGCGGCATGATCACCCCGGCAGTGGCGGAGCACCTGCGCGAGCAGGCCGTCCCGCTGATCTCATGGCAGGCCGGTACCGACGCCTACCTCGCCGAGACGACCAGCACCACGCCCCCAGTCCAGGTGGCGCTGACGGCCGGCACACGTCCCGACGCCGCGGCGGAGGTGTCCGGTGACCACCTGGCCCGCTGACACCGCCGCATCTCCGGCACCCGAGCAGCCTGCCCAGACCATGGGCCGCGCACCGCACCTGCCACCGGTCCTCGCCACCCCCTCCGGACCGTCCCCGGCGCAGGCGGGGACCCCGTCCGCCGCCGACCCGTCCGCCGCGCGCGTGCTCGCCGCCGTCACCGCACAGCACCGGAGCGCCACCGAACTCCACCTCGCCTTCCTGCGCCAACAGGCCGTCCTGTATGGGCAGTTGGCCGCCCTGCGACCACAACCCGAGCAGTCCGTCGCCGCGGTGGAGGAGACGGTCCTCGACCCTGCGGCCGCGCCCTGGCTCCTGGACCACCGCCCTACCTGGACCGTCCCGGCGATGCCGATGATGTCCATCGCCGACCACCTCGCCACCACCGCCGCCCGCCACAGCGGACGACCCGTCAGAGCCGTCCGCGACCTGCGAATGCGGCGCTGGCTCCCCGTCCCCGGCCCGGTCCGCCTGCGCACCACCGTCACCGGCCCCGCCGACCGCCCCACCGCCACCCTGGCCCTGTGGTGGGAGGCCAACGACCCGACCCTGTCCCGCTACGCCGACGTCACCACCGCGCAGATCGAGACCGGCACCTGGGACACCCGGCGCCCGGAACGCTTCGCGCCGCTCACCGACCCCCGCACCGCACCCGACCCGTACGAGAGCGGCGAACTCTTCCACGGACCCGGCTTCCAGTACCTCGTGGCGCTGCGCACCGGCGCCGAGGGCGCCAGCGGTCTCCTCGACGCCGACCACGGCGGCATCCCTCACGGTCTTCTCAAGCCAGGCCTACTGGATGCCGCGACCCACGTCATCAACCAGGCGGGCCAGGGGACTTCGGATACCGGACGGCCCACGGGTCTGCTCGGCTTCCCCCACCGCCTTGCCCGGCTGCGCGTCTTCGATCCCCTCCCGAAGTCCGGCCGAATCGAGGTCGAGGCCCGGTTCAGCGGGTTCGAGGACGGTCAGCCGACCACGCCGGTCTACGACCTCCAACTGTGCGACCACGGGCGTGTCCTGGTCGACTTCCGACTCGTCCTCATGCTCCTGCCCGCCGGCGCCATGACGCGGACCGCGCCCGGGCTGCGCCGCGCCTACCTGCGCGACCGCCAGTACGTCCCCGAACTGCTGCTCTCCACGACGGCTGGCGGGACGACCACGCTGCGCCGCACAGACGTAGAAGCCCTGGACACCCCGCCCGGCGCGGTCGCCGTCCTCTACGGTCTGCCACCAGGCCCACCCGGGCGCGACCGGCTGGCCCGCATCGCGGCGAAGGAGCACGTGGCCCGCCGCCTGGCCGTGCACCCCGGCCACGTCGAGGTCGACAACGAGCTGCGCACCGCCCGCACGCCGGGCGACCCCGCCGGTGCCATCCCGGCCGGCACCATTCCGCTGGACGTTCGCTGGGACCGCGACACCGCCACCGTCACTGACGGCCCCGAGGAGAAGCGCGCGTGAACGGACCGACGATCCTGCTGACCGGCGGCTCCGGCGTTGTCGGCTCCGCTCTGCTCCAGCACCTCCAACACCGTGATGTCGTCACTCTGACCCACCGCAAACCCCTCACCGGTGACACGGTCCGCGGCGACATCACCCGTCCCTGGCTCGGGCTTGACCCCGCCGACTACCGGGCGCTGGCCTCCCGCGTGGACGTCATCGTCCACAGCGCCGGCTCCGTCGACTTCGGCGCGGCCCCTGACCGGCTGCACGACCTCAACGTCCGCGGCACCGGTCACGCCCTGCACTTCGCCGCCGACGCCGGCGCCCGGCTGCTGTACGTCTCCTCGGCCTTCGTCGCCCGCACGGACGCCTTCGCCCGCATCGAGCAGCAGTCCAACGGCCGGACCATCACCCTGGGCGCCTACGCACGCTCCAAGGCCACCGCCGAGACGATGGTCCGCGAGTCCGGCCTGCCCACCACCATCGCCCGCCTCTCCACCGTCATCGGGGACTCCGTAACCGGCTGCATCGCCCGCCTCCAGGCCTTCCACTACCTGGTCGGCCTGGCCATGAACGGCATGCTTCCCTTCCTGCCCGCCGAGCCCGGCACCTGCGCCGACCTCATCCCCCAGGACACCGCCGCCGCATCCCTCGCCGCCCTGGCGACGAGCGATACCGGCACCGACACGGGAGCCGACGAGCACTGGATCACCGCGGGCCCCGCCGCCCTGCCGATCAGCCGCGTCATCGACATCGGCCTCCAGGTCGCCGATGAACGGCTGCGCCGCGATCCGACCCGGACCCAGATGACCGCCGAGGTGTTCAAGCCCCTCCTGGTCAGCCCGCAGACCAGCACCGCCGTCATCGACATGGTGCTCGCCCAGACCGGGCCCCAGGCCCAGCCGAGCCTGATCAGCCACCTCACCGGTCTGATGGCCGCCTTCAACGGAGCCGACCTCTTCCCCACCTCCCTCGGCGCCATCCCCGGCGGACCACCCGCTCCGACCGAGAGCACCGCTGAATCCGCCCTGACCGCCATGTGCCACCACCTGGCCGGCCTGCCGAAGGAAATCTGGAACCCGTCCTTCTGACCTGGCACCACATCCCTCGAAGGAATACGGCGGCTGTTCCGGTGTCCCGTCTCCACCGATCTGGTTCGCATCAAGGGGCGTGACCTTGGTGGTGCACGCAGACCCTGCTGCGCCGTTTGCGCGCCCTGGTGTGACGGCGGCGATCGCCGCACACTGGCGAGGCGACAGCAACCACGGGTAGCGCACGCACGACCGTCAGCAGGGGGATGCCGATGGAGTACGTACCGATCCTGCGCGGCAAAGCGGGCGAATTCATCGCCCTACGCAACACCAGTGCCGACGTGCAAGCACACATCCGCCGCTCCTCGAAGTCCACCCCGACCAGCGCCTGGCAGATGTTGTGCGGACCTTCGCCAGACACGCCGGCGAGCACCTTCCCGCAGACCTCACCGTGACCGTCGACTGCGGGCAACTCTGGCAGCACGGCGCCGTGGGGACCGGCTTCCGCGGCCACGCCATGCTGTGGCTCAGCGACTTCTTCAAGGACTGGCTCCACACGCTCATCCCTGCCTTCCGTACCACCGACCCGGCCGGCTCCCTCGACGAGATCCGTCAGACCCAGCTCGCACATGGCGCAGGAGGTTGCCTGCGCATCGACCTGTACCACCTGCCCGACGGCCCCAGGGCACTGACCGAAGACGTGCTCGGCGCCCTCGATGCCGTAGCGCTCAAGCCGCAGGACACCGACCTTCTCCTCGACGCCGGCTACCTCCCCGACGGCGACACGGTCACCGCCCTCGTCCCACGAGCAGTCGAGGTCCTGACCTGGGCACGCACCCTGCCCTGGCGCCACATCGCCCTCGCCGGCGGGGCGTTCCCCCCGACACTGCGCCGCGTCACACCCCACGTCCTCACCGCTCTGCGCCGCTACGACCTGGACCTGTGGGAGCACGTCGCCCGACGAGCCGCAGGCCCGCCGCCCGACTTCGGCGACCACGGCGTCACCCACCCCGACCCGCCGGCTCCCACCCGCGTGCGAGCCGCACCCGCCAACCTGCGCTACACCAGCGGACGCCACTGGCACGTCGTGCGAGCCGTCGGCGCGGCAGGTGTCGACACGCTTCGGGTGTGCCGCCAACTCACCCAGGCCGACGTCTGGTGCAACACTCACACCAACCTGTCCTGGGGAGACGGTGAGATCCGCATCCGCGCCAGCGGCCTCGCGGACGGCCCCGGTGGCCCCAGTCAGCGACGCGCCTGGGAGACCTCCCATCACCTCGCCGCCGTCACCCGATCCATCGCCGAGCGGGGCAGGCCTTGACCCTGCCGCCGGCACCTGGGGGCCGACGACAGCGCGGCCATGGCCGCGCTGCTCAGCCGCGGACCTGTTGGCGCCCGGTAAGTGTGGTGGTGAGTTCGACCGTTGCCAGGTACCACCAGAAGATCCAGTCGAGGAACGCCGGGTCGTAGTCCTCCTGCTGGGTGGCGTCGTGGTGATGGATCTCGAACTTGTTGGCGATCATGAACAAGACGCCGTCGTCGGGCTTTCCGAGCTCTGTGCGGATCAGGTCGCGTCGCTCTTCCAGGATGCCGGCCAGGGCGATGATCGCTGAGCTGTCGGGCTCCCACAACTCAGGGCAGGGGTGGCGTGCCGGTGTCGAGCCGCACGTCGTTTCCGTAGCGCCAGCGCGATCGTCCCAGCGTCCGGGGGCGGCGCTACCGCAGTCGGCTGACCGGCGTCAGCCGGTTTGTGAACGAAGGCGCTGACCGCTGCGCGCGGGCATGGCGCTGATCGGCGGCCGAGCTGTCGGGCATGAGAGCAGCTCGGCCGGCGCAGCCGGCGTCAGACCTTGAGGTCGTAAGCCACGGTGACGGGAGCGTGGTCCGACCAGCGCTCAGCATGCGTCGCAGCCTTCTCCGTCACCGCCCAGAGTGCCCGCTCGGCCAGCCCCGGCGTTGTACAATGCAGGTCGATTCGCCAGCCGGAGTCGTTGTCGAAGGCGCGGCCGCGGTAGGACCACCAGGTGTAGGGGCCGGTGCGGTCGGGGTGGAGGGCGCGGACGACGTCGACGTAGCCGGCCTCGTCGTAGACGCGGGAGAGCCAGGCGCGTTCCTCGGGGAGGAAGCCGGCGGACTTCTGGTTGGCCTTCCAGTTCTTGAGGTCCTCGGGGCGGTGGGCGATGTTCCAGTCGCCGCAGACCACGACCTCGCGGCCGGCGGCGGCGGCGCGGGCGCGCAGGGCGGTGAGGTGGACGAGGAACTCCACCATGAAGCGTTCCTTCTCGTCCTGACGCTCGGTGCCGACCTCGCCGGAGGGCAGGTAGAGGCTGGCGACGGTCAGGCCCGGGAGGTCGATCTCGACGTAGCGGCCGGAATTGTCGAATTCTTCGGATCCGAATCCGATCGTGGTGCGCTGCGGTTCCTGGCGGGAGAGGATGGCGACCCCGGCCCGGCCCTTGGCGACGGAGGGGGCCCAGACCGCGTGCCAGCCGTCCAGGTCGCGCAGTTCGACGGGCAGCTGCCCGGGCTCGGAGCGCACCTCCTGGAGGCAGATCACGTCCGCCTCCGTTCCGGCCAGCCACTCGACGAAGCCCTTCTTGGCGGCCGCCCGGATTCCGTTCACGTTCACACTCGTCACCACGATCACCCGGGCAGCCTACCCATTGGTCGTGTCCGTCCCGAACCGTGACGCGCGGCGGGGGGTCGTGGCACGGCGCCGGCGCGGGCTGTCGTGAACGTGGCATGAATGTTCGTGACGGTCGTATCAAGCCGTGCCATTGGTCTTGACCATCTCCGGAGGCAGCCCCTAGGGTCGCTTACTGCAAGGACCTTTAATAAAGAAGGACGGATAAAGGCTCGCTCTCCCACCTGCCGCAACAGCGGGCAGCGGGCCCGGGTTCCGCCCTCCTTGTCGTAGGGCGGACAGACCAGGTGGAGGACACGGTGGGCACGGTCGGGACGACGGGACAGCTTTCGGCGGTGCCGGAACCGAAGTACTGGCACCTGCGCACGGTGCTGTTGCGGGCCATCGACTCGGAGTTCTCCACCGGCGAGGTCCTGCCGAACGAGCGCGAGCTCTCCGCCCGCTTCGGTGTCGCCCGGGCGACGCTGCGGCAGGCCCTGGACCAGCTGGAGCTTGAGGGCCGGCTGGTCCGCCGCCGGGGGATCGGCACCCTGATCGCCGCCCCGCGGGTCGGCGTCCCGGTCAACCGGCAGGAGGAGGGCTGGCCCGGAGCCGGCCGCAGCCAGGCCTGGCGCACGGTGGACTGCACCACCGCCCCGGCCTCCGCGCAGCTGGCCAAGGGCCTGGGCATCGCCGAGGGCGCCACCGTGCACACCGTCCGCCGGGTCCGCCTGGTCGAGGGCCGTGCGATGGCGACCGAGTCGCTGCACGTCCCGGCCTCCGCGCTGCCGCACCTGCCCGGCTTCCGAGCCGAGAGCGACCGGGCCCGCTCGGTGCTGCGCCAGCTGGAGCGCCTGGAGGTGGACGGTGAGTCCCGCGCCGTCGAGCTCGGTGTCGCCGAGGCCGACGAGGCCGCCCTGCTGGAGCGCCCCCCGGGCACCCCGGTGCTGGTCATGACCACCCAGTACGCCTCGGCCGGCCGCCTGGTGGCGCTCGCGGTCTCCACCTACCGCGCGGACACCTGCAAGCTGACCTTCGGGGAGACCGGCCTGGTCGAGGTCACCCCGGTCGCCGCGACCTCCGAGGTCCGCACCGCCTCCTGAACCATTCCGCACCCACCCTCGGACAGCGGCCCGGACGCCAACTGGCGTCCGGGCCGCTGTCGTTGACCGGCCTCCGGTCCCCGACCTTCGACCCCCGCCCCCGACCTCCGGGCCTGGGGTGGGTCCGGCTCACCCACGGGGCGGGTCCACCGCGAAGAGCTGGTCCTCCACGTGGTCCAGGGCGACGCGCAGGGCGCCCATGGAGACGACCTCCGAGCCGAGCGCGGCCAGCGCCACCTCCGGCGCCCGCAGGGTGAACTGGGCCAGCCGTTCGCGCAGCGGCTCCAGGACGCCGTCCAGGCCGGCCGCCCAGCCACCGATGACCACCAGCTGGGGGTCGATGGCGAGGACCAGGGCGGCGACGCCCTGGACGAGCCTGGTCAGGAAGCGGTCCATGGCGACCTTGGCGACCTCGTCGCCCTCCCGGGCGAGCCGCAGGACGCGGGCGACGGCGGCCTCGTCGAGGGGGTTGAGCGGCTTGCCGGTGGTGGAGAGCAGCTTCTCCGGGGTGACTTCCTGGCCGAGCAGGTGCAGGGCGCCGATCTCGCCGGCGGCGCCGCCGTAGCCGCGGTGGAGCTTGCCGTTGATGAGCGATCCGGCGCCGGGGCTGAGGCCGGCCATCACGAAGACCACGTCGTCGGCGCCGACGGCCGCGCCCTGCCAGTGTTCGGCGATGGCGGCGAGGTTGGCGTCGTTCTCGATCAGGACGGGGCAGCGGAAGGAGCGCCGCAGTCGGGCGCCGAGGTCGAGGCCGGTCCAGCCGGGCATCGCGGTGCCGAGCCGGATGGTGCCCTCGCGGTCGACGATGCCAGGGGTGCCGATGCCGACGGCCCACAGGTTGTCCCGGGAGATGCCCGCCTTGCGCAGGACCTCGGCGACGGCGGCGCGGACGGCGGTGAGCCGCTCCTCGGCGTCCAGGGTCTCGTCGACCGGCTTGAAGTGACTGCCCACCACCTCGCCGGTGAGGTCGGCGAGGATAACCCGGATATCGTGCACGCCGATCTCGGTGCCGAGGATGTGCCCGGCCTCGGCGCGGAAGCGGAACCAGCGGGCCGGGCGGCCGCGGCGGCCGGTGCCCGCCTGGCCGTCCTCCCGGGGCTGCTCGACCTCGGCGACCAGTCCGGTCTCGACCAGGCCCTCGATCACGCCCTCGACGGTCGGCCGGGAGAGCCCGGTCTCGCCGACGAGCTGAGTGAGGGTCACGGAGTGGCCGGTCCGCAGCGCCCGAAGCGTGACCGCCGCGTTGATCCGCCGCAGCAGCGAGGAGTCTCCTCCGGTGAGCCGATCCGCCAATGCGATGCCCTTCGCCGTTCGCGCGACTGCCCTGGCGCGCGGTGTCGAGTGCGCGGAGCCCACCGAGTGGCCCGCGGGGGTCTGCCCCCGGTACGCCGGCACGGGCGGCGCGCCGCCCGTGCCGGACAGGCCCTGGGGCCGGAGCCTACCGGGGGACGCCCCGGCGCGGCGAGGATTCCCGCAGCTCACCCGGGCTTCGGTATCGAAATGGTACGGATCGGGGTGGCAGTACGTGACCCTTGCTTCACCGGTCGAGCACGGACGGCCCCCGCCCCGGGCGCCGGCCCCGTACGGACCAGCGGGAGCGCACCGACAGCAGCGAGCCGACGCTGAGCCAGGAGCACGCGGAGAACGCGCTGAAGACGGAGCCGGCCGAGCCGACGGACAGCACGCTGCCGACCGAGCCGATGGAGAGGACGGACCCGACCGAGCCGATGGACAGCAGCGAGCCGATGGAACCGATGGAGCCGATCGAGCCGAGTGAGGCGCGGGAGCGGATCGAACGCACGGAAGCGGCCATGCGCCCGATCGTAGCCCGCGGACGGTGCGGTCAGTCGACCCGTGCCGCGAACAGTCCCTGCCCCAGCAGTCCCATCGGGTGCCCGTCCGCCGGCAGGGTGAGCACGGTGGGGCAGCCCGCGGCGGTGAGGGCGGCCCGCCAGTGGTCGGCCGGGTGGGCGGTGAGGCCACGGTGGTCACCGGTGATCAGCAGGTCGAGCTGTTCGGTGACGGGTGCGAGCAGCAGCAGCCGGCCGCCGGGGGCGAGCTGGTCGACGAGCGCCGGAACCTCCTCGTCGGGACGGCCGGCGGCGGTGGCGACCACGACGTCGTAGCGTCCGCCGTCGGGGGCGAGGTGGTGGTCGGCGTTCTGCCGGGGCCGGGCGGCCAGGGCTCGGGCGACGGCGGTCTCGGCGCCGTCGCGGTCGAGTTCGAGGACCCGAAGCGGCCGCGGCCCGTCGTGGGTCTCGGCGGTGGCGCGCACGAGTGTGCCGAGCGCGGCACCGAGGTAGCCGCGGGCGGCGGCCCAGCGGACCGGGGCGGCGGCGGGGCGGGGCGCCGCCTCGCCGGTGAGCAGCTTGGGCAGGCGCAGTGCGCCGCGCCGGACCCGGTCCAGGACGGGGGCGGTGCCGAGGCCGTCGGCCCAGCTCGCGACGGCGGGCCGCCACGCCTCCCGGACGTGGGCGGCGGTGATTTCGGGGGCGCCGTGGAAGAGCGGGCCCTGGGCGCCGCCCCCGTCCTGGCGGGCGATCAGCCCGTGCCGGGCGAGGGCGTCCAGCCAGCGGCCGACCCGGGGGCGCTGGGCGGGGGTGACGAGGGCGGTGGCCAGGAGTTCGGCCTCCGACCAGCCGCGGGAGGGGTCGGTGAGCACTCCGGCCTGCTGGAGGGTGTGCAGCAGGGCGCTGAGGACGGCCCGGTCGAGGTGGGCGCCGAACCCGGTGATCTGTTCGGCGGTGACGCCGATGCTGTGCTTCCAGGCGGCGGCGGTGGCGGTCTCGGCGTCGGCGCGCAGCCGCCGGTCGGCGGCCTCGGCCTGGCTGTGCGGGGCGCGGACGTGGGCGAGGACGGCGCCGAGGGCGTCGACGGCGGCGTACACGTCGTCCTGCCGGGGCTCCGGTCCGACGTGCAGGACCAGGCGCAGCGCGGCGAGGTCGTGCTCGGCCAGGCCGGGCTGGCGGCTGAGCCGCCAGAGCAGGGTGGAGGGCAGGCTGAGGTGGGTGGTGCCGTTGGCGGCGATGGCGGTGAGCTGCTGTTCGGGCGCCTGGTCGGGGTCGGCGCAGTGCACGGTGCCGCCGGCCAGCAGGGTGGCCAGGGCGAGTTCCACGGCGAGGTCGGTGGCCGGGTGCAGCACGGTGTGCCGGATCGGTGGCGGGCCGAGGACGCCGGCCCAGTGGCGGAGCCGCTCCTCGGCGGCGCGGGCGGCGGAGGGCGCCAGTGCGGCGTGTTCGGCGACGCGATCGGCGAGGGCCCGCGGCAGGCCGCCCGGCGGGGAGACGCCGAGCAGCAGGCCGATGCCGCTGATCGCGCGTCCGTCGGCGACGACGGCGGGCCGGTCGCCGAGCTCGCGCAGCGCGCTGACCAGCGCAGGGGTCGAGGCCAAGGTGATCACTCCGGGGTGCGGGGGAGAAGCCGCACTACTGAACCATGGGTCCGGGCCCGCAGCGGGCGCCGCCGAGTCAAAATTCCGTAATGATTTTCATATCGGCCAGCCAAGCGGCGACGGGAATCCCGGCACGAAGGCGCCGGAAGCTCGCATTCCGGAACCACTGCGCACGCTATTGACAGGTGGTCCGGGTGCTGGATTACTTGGCCAGGGCCCGTCCAGACCGAACGATCGGTCGGGCTCCCAGGATCGGCCGACCTGCGAAGGAGCGACGATGACCGGCAGCTCATCCGAACCGGGACGGGGCCCGGACCGAGGCCTGGGACGAGGCCCGGGGCGACGCCTCGGACGGGGCCCGGGGCGACGCCTGGGGGAGCCGATTCCACCCGCCCTGCTGGACGCCGGCGAGCGGATGGGCGTCGACGAACTGCGCGCCCACCAGCTCGACCGCCTCCGCGCCACCCTGCGGCACGCCTACGACAACGTCGAGCTCTACCGCCGCAAGTTCGACGCGGCCGGCATGCGCCCCGATGACTGCCGCACCCTGGACGACCTCGCCCGGTTCCCCTTCACCACCAAGGCCGACCTGCGCGAGGGCTACCCCTTCGGCATGTTCGCCGTTCCGATGGAGCAGGTCCGCCGAATCCACGCCTCCAGCGGCACCACCGGGCGCCCGACCGTGGTCGGCTACACCGAGAACGACCTGTCCATGTGGGCCGACGTGGTCGCCCGCTCGATCCGCGCGGCCGGCGGCCGCCCCGGCCACAAGGTGCACATCGCGTACGGCTACGGGCTGTTCACGGGCGGCCTGGGTGCCCACTACGGCGCCGAACGAGCCGGCTGCACCGTCATTCCGGCCTCCGGCGGCATGACCGCCCGGCAGGTCCAGCTGATCCAGGACTTCCGCCCCGAGATCATCATGGTCACCCCGTCCTACCTGCTCACCCTGCTGGACGAGTTCGAGAAGCAGGGCCTCGACCCGCGTGCCAGCTCGCTGAAGGTGGGCATCTTCGGTGCCGAGCCCTGGACGGAGGAGATGCGGCGCGAGATCGAGGAACGGCTCGACCTGCACGCCGTCGACATCTACGGCCTCTCCGAGGTGGTCGGCCCCGGCATCGCCCAGGAGTGCGTGGAGACCAAGGACGGGCTGCACATCTGGGAGGACCACTTCTACCCGGAGATCGTGGACCCCTTCACCGACCTGGTGATGCCCGAGGGCGAGGGCGGCGAGCTGGTCTTCACCTCCCTCACCAAGGAGGCGCTGCCGGTCGTCCGCTACCGCACCCGCGATCTCAGCAGACTGCTGCCGGGCACCGCGCGGCCGGCCTTCCGGCGGATGGAGAAGGTCACCGGGCGCAGCGACGACATGATCATCCTGCGCGGGGTGAACCTCTTCCCGACCCAGATCGAGGAGATCCTGCTGCGCACGCCGGGTGTCGCCCCGCACTTCCAGCTGCGGCTGACCAGGCAGGGGCGGATGGACCACCTGACGGTGCGGGTGGAGGCTCGCCCGGAGGCGCCCGCCGAACTGCGGGCGGCGGCCCGGGAGTCGATCGTCCGGGCGGTGAAGGACGGGGTGGGCGTGACGGTCGCGGCCGAGGTGGTGGATCCGTACACGTTGGAGCGCTCGGTCGGGAAGATCAAGCGGGTGGTGGACGAGCGTTCCTGATAAGTGGGACGAGCGTTCGCGCAAAGAGGAGGTCGGAGGCGCACGGCTGTCCGGGGGGTGATGCCGTGCGCCTCCGACGTCTACAGCAATGTAGACGGTCAGTGGGCGATGAGTCCAGCCACGCGGCGGTGGGATCGTGCGGACAGGGCCAGGGCCACCGCCATCAGCACGGCCAGGGCCAGGCTGACCGGGCCGGTGCCCAGGCCGATGCCGCCGCGGTCCGCGCCGACGCCCAGCCAGTCCGCGAACGAGGCGCCCAGCGGGCGGGTCAGCACGTACGCCCACCAGAACCCGGCCACCGGGCCCACCCAGCGGGCCCGCGCCGCCACCGCCGGAACGGCGATCAGCACCGCGAAGCCCACACCGGCCACCAGGTAGCCGAGGTCGAGGGTGGCCGCCGTCAGGTCGCCGAGCGCGGTGCCCAGCGCGAAGGTCAGCAGCACGGCCGCCCAGTAGAACAGCTCCCGGCGCAGCCCGGTCACCCGGTCGATCGCCAGCGAGCCCTCCACCAGGTGCCAGAGCAGGAACAGCGCCGCCAGCGCCCCCGCCAGCGCACCGGCCGACAGCGCGTACGGGACGCCGAGCGCGACGTGCGCCACGTCGGCGACCATCGTGCCGAACACGCTCACCAGCACGACCACCGCCCAGTACAGCCCGGGCACGCAGCGGCGGGTGCGCAGCTGCACCAGCAGGGTGACGGCCAGCAGCAGCCCGGCGGCGCCCACCGCCAGGACCGGGTCGAAGGTCTTGGCGAGGAAGTCCGACAGGGTCTCGCCCATACCGGTGGTCAGCACCTTCACCACCCAGAACCAGCCGTCCACCACGGGGACCTTGCTGGCGGCCCGGACGTCGTCCGGCGCGGCGGGGCGGGGTGCGGCCGGCGCGTAGGACCGGGCCACGTCAGCCCTCCGAGCCGTCGGCGACGGTGTTGGAGGTGAGCTGGCCGTCGGTGCCGTCCACCGTCACCAGGTGGCGCACGCCGTCCTGGCCGACGACCGTCACGGCCCAGGCCGCGCCGCCGCCCTGCGCGGTCACCCGGCTCAGCGACTCGGCACGGCCGCCGGGGACGGCGGCCTGCGCCTTGTCCAGGGCGGCGGAGGCGGCGAAGGAGGGCAGCGGGGCGGGCGCCTCGCCGTGGCCGTGCCCGCGCTGCTTCCCGTGCTCGTTCCCGGTCCCGTGCTCGTTCCCGGCCCCGCGCTCGTTCCCGTACTCGTGACCGTTCCCGTCCTCGGACCGGGCCGCCGCCTCGCGCTGCCCGTGCCCGTGCCCGCGCTCCCCGTGTCCCTCGTGCGCCGCTGCCGCGACCGCGAGCCCGCCCCCGGCGAGCAGCGCCACCGCCGCCACCGACGCGGCTATCCGGCGCTCCCGCCCGCCCGTCCAGGCACGCAGGCGCTCCGCGCGCCGACGGCGGGGCGCGAGCGGCGGCACCTCCGGGATCTCCGGCTCGATCCCGGGCTGCGGGGTGGTGGACGACAGGGGGTCGGTCATCGGGGGCACTCCTTGCCTCGTGCGGCTGCTGCGCTCAGCGTCCGGCCCGGTACCGCCCGGGCCGCGCCCGGCGATCATGGCGGACCGTACCTGAACCTGCGCTTAAGGCGGGTCGGGAGCTCTCAGGAGCACCTGGCACCCTGAACGGATGCACATACTCGTCGTGGAGGACGAACACCGGATGGCCACCGCGCTGCGGCGCGGGCTGGAGGCCGACGGACACACCGTCGACACCGCCCACAACGGCCCCGAGGGCCTCGCCCTCGCCGAGCGACACCCCTACGACGTGATCGTCCTCGACATCATGCTGCCCGGCCTCAACGGCTACCGGGTCTGCGCCCGGCTGCGCGCGGGCGGCTGCCGGGCCGGCATCCTGATGCTCACCGCCAAGGACGGTGAGTGGGACGAGGCCGAGGCCCTGGACACCGGTGCCGACGACTACCTCTCCAAGCCGTTCTCCTTCGTCGTGCTGCTCGCCCGGCTGCGCGCCCTGCACCGGCGGATCGACCGGCAGCGCCCCCGGCTGCACACCCTCGGCGACCTGGTCCTGGACGCCAACGCCCGCACCTGCACCCGGGCCGGCACCCCCACCCACCTGACCGCCCGCGAGTTCGCGATCCTGGAACACCTGGCAGCCCGGGCCGGGACGGTGGTCTCCAAGCGCGAGATCCTCGACCACGTCTGGGACGCCGACCACGACGCCGACCCGAGCATCGTCGAGGTGCACGTCCACGCGCTGCGGCGCAAGATCGACGCGCCCTTCGGCCGGGCCGCCCTGCAGACCATGCGCGGCGCAGGCTACCGACTCGACCCGGCCGGCGGCTGACGTGCTCCGAACTCGGCAACTCCCCTCTCCACTGCGCCGGTTCGTCCCCCGTACGGTACGGGCCCGGGCCACCGCGGCCGCCGGTACGGTGCTGGCCGCCGCGCTCGCCCTGGCCGGGGCCGGACTGCTCGCCGCCGTGCACGCCGACCTGGTCGCCTCGGCCGCCTCCGCCACCCGCCAGCAGGCCGAGTCGGTCGCCCAACTCGCCGTCCAGGGGCGGCTGGTGCCCGTCCTGCACCCCGCCCACGGCACCGACTTCCTCCAGGTCGTCGACGCCCGCGGCACCGTCCTCGCCGCCAGCCCCAACCTGGCCGGCCGCCCCGCCCTGGCCACCGCGCGGCGCACCGGCTCGCACACCACCGACGACGTCGACCCGCTGTACGACCACCACCGCCAGCGGCTCGCCGCCGTCACCGCCGACACCCCCGACGGGCCGGTCACCGTCTACGCGGGCGCCTCGCTGCGCGCCGCCGACGAGGCCATGGACATCACCCAGGCCGGGCTGGCCGTCGCCTGCCCGCTGCTGCTGCTCACCGGGGTGGTGGTCACCTGGAAGGTCACCGGGCAGGCGCTGCGCCCGGTGGAGGCGATCCGCGCCGAGGTCGACGCCATCACCGGGCAGGACCTGCACCGCCGCGTCCCCGAACCCGGCACCGCCGACGAGATCGCCCGGCTCGCCGCCACCATGAACGCGATGCTCGACCGGCTGGAGGCCTCCGGCCGCCGTCAGCGGCAGTTCATCGCCGACGCCTCGCACGAACTCCGCAGCCCGCTAGCGGTGTTGCGCACCCAGCTGGAGGTCGCCGACACCCACCCGGACCCGGCGGTCCGCGCCGAACTGGTGCACGGCGCCCTGGCGGACACCGACCGGCTGCAGAACCTGGCCACCGACCTGCTGCTGCTCGCCCGGCTGGACGCCGGCGGCACCGACGACCGCCCCCGCCATCGGATCGACCTCACCGACCTGGTCGCCACCACCGTCCTCGCCCGCCCGTCCGGTCCCCACCGCCGCACCACCGACCTCGCCCCCGGGGTCACCGTCGACGGCATCCCGCTCTGGCTGGGCCGGCTGCTCACCAACCTGCTGGACAACGCCGACCGCCACGCGGCCACCACCGTGCACGTGCGCCTCGGCACCGACCCGGCGCGCGGCCTCGCCCTGCTGGACGTCGAGGACGACGGCCCCGGCATCCCGCCCGCCGACCGCGAGCGGGTCTTCGAACGCTTCACCCGCCTCGACGACGCCCGCTCCCGCGACCACGGTGGCACCGGCCTGGGCCTGTCGATCGCCCGCGACATCGCCCGCCACCATCACGGCACCCTCTCCGTCACCCCGACCCCGACCGGCGCCCGGCTCACCGCGACGATCCCGCTGACCGCGGCCGACTGAGGGCCCGTGCTCTCGCGGCGGCCGTCCGAGGGCGCGTGCTCCGTCCTGGCGACCGGGCGGGAGCCGTACCCGGAAGGCCCTATGCTGCGGGCATGCCGAGTGAGCTGCGAACTCTTCGAGCCGACGCCGACCCCGCCTTCATCCGGCGGGAGACGGAGCTGACGCCCGTACCCTTCGTGCCCGAGATCCGCCTGCACATGGCGCAGGACGCCATCGCGCTGTGGGAGACCACCGAGCGCGAGCGCGGCCGCGACGGACTGCCGCCCCCGTTCTGGGCGTTCGCCTGGGCCGGCGGGGTGGCGGTCGCGCGCTACGTCCTGGACCACCCCGAACTGGTCGACGGGCGAGCGGTGTTGGACATCGCCGCCGGATCCGGACTGGTCGGGGTGGCGGCCGCGCTGCGCGGGGCGAAGGAAGTGCGCGCCGCCGAGATCGACGCCTACGCGGTGGCCGCGATCGAGCTGAACGCCGAGGCCAACGGCGTACGGGTGGCGGGCGCCCTGGTCGACCTGGTGGACGGGGACGGCGCCCCCGCCGAAGTGGTGCTCGCCGGGGACGTCTTCTACGAACGGGCCATGGCCGCCCGCTTCCTGCCCTTCCTGGAACGGGCCGCCGCCCGCGGCGCCACCGTGATCGTCGGCGACCCGGGCCGGGCCTACCTGCCCCGCGAACGGTTCACCGCCGTCGCCGCCTACCAGGTGCCGGTGGTCGCGGACCTGGAGGACGCCTCGGTCAAGACCACCACCGTGTGGCGCCTCGGCTGACCCGCGCCTGCCGCGCTCGGCGCGCAGTCGCGCGCGGCGCCGCCTGGCGGCCTTCGGCGAGTTGAAGCGAGCGCCGGGTGCGGCCCTCGGGTGATCCGTCCCGGGGGCCGCACCGCTGCCGTTGCGCCCGTCAGCCGCGCAGGCGGGCCAGCCAGGCCTCGACCTCCTCGGAGCCGCGGGGAAGGTCGGCGGAGAGGTTCTCGTTGCCGTCCTCGGTGACCAGGATGTCGTCCTCGATCCGGACGCCGATGCCGCGGTACTCCTCCGGCACCGTCAGGTCGTTCTCCTGGAAGTACAGGCCCGGCTCGACGGTGAGCACCATGCCCGGCAGCAGCGTGCCGTCGACGTGCTCCTCGGTGCGGGAGTGGGCGCAGTCGTGGACGTCGATGCCGAGCATGTGGCCCGTCCCGGCCAGGGTGAAGCGGCGGTGCAGGCCCAGCTCGTACACCTTGTCGGCGGTGAGGTCGCCGAACAGGCCCCAGGCGGTGAGGTGTTCGGCGAGCTCGCGCTGGGCGGCGTGGTGGAAGTCGCGGAAGTCCGCGCCCGGCCGGACGGCGGCGATGCCGGCCTCCTGGGCGGCGTGCACCGCGTCGTAGACCTTGCGCTGGATGTCGGTGAAGCGGCCGGAGACCGGCAGGGTGCGGGTCACGTCGGCGGTGTAGAGCTCGTTGGTCTCCACACCGGCGTCGAGCAGCAGCAGGTCGCCGGGGCGGGCCTGGCCGTTGTTGCGCACCCAGTGCAGGGTGGTGGCGTGCGGTCCGGCGGCGGCGATGGTGCTGTAGCCGACGTCGTTGCCCTCCAGCCGGGCCCGGACGAAGAAGGTGCCCTCGATCAGCCGCTCCGGCGTCGCGGCGTCCGTGCCGAGGACGCGCACCACGTCCTCGAAGCCGCGGGCGGTCGCCTGGCAGGCGAGACGCAGCTGGGCGATCTCGAACTCGTCCTTCACCAGGCGCATTCCGGACAGGAAGACCTCGAAGTCGGCGTCCCGCTCGGCGGTCGTCCGGTCCCGCAGGGTCTCCTCCACCCCGGCGTCGTGCCCGCGCAGAACCCGGACCGGGGCGGTGGCCGCGGCCAGGTCGGCACACACGGTGCGGACGTCCCGGCAGGGCAGGCCGAACAGCCGCGAGCTCTCCGTCAGGCTGTTGCGGCGCCCGTCCCACAGTTCGCCGTGGCCGTCCAGCCAGAACTCGCCGCTCTCGATGTCGGAGCGGTCCCGCAGGTAGAGCACGGCCCGGTGGCCGCTGTCCCCGGTGGGCTCCAGCACCAGCACGGCGTCCTGGGACTGGTCGCCGGTCAGGTAGACGTAGTCGGAGGACGGGCGGAAGGGGTAGTCCGTGTCGTTGGCCCGCACCTTGGGGTTGCCGGACGGGACCACCAGCAGCTCGCCCGGGAAGGCGGCGGACAGTTCGGCCCGGCGACGCTCGGTGTGGGCGGCCTGCGGGACCGGCTCCAGGGCGTGGCGCTCGGTGTCGGCCCAGCCGTGCTTCATGCTCTCGGCGAGTTCCTCGGTCACCCCGCGCGTGAGGCCGTTCTTGCGGTACTTGATGGACGGGGCGGACTCGGTGGGCTGGGCGGGCTCGGTCACAGCGGACTCTCCAGAGGGGGATACGGCGCACCGTCGCGCCGACCTGCCGGGTACGTAACAAGCGTTGTGTACCGTATATCGAACGGAGACCGAAGAGAAGAGGCCGGTGCCGACGGCGCCCTGGTGCCCTGCCGACCGGGGCCCTAGCCCGCGCCGAAAAGTGCAGTTCCTCAGCCGTCGTTGAGGGCGTAGTTGCGGAAGGTGGCCAGTAGGGGCAGGACTTCGGTCCTGGCCGGGTCCTCCGTCACGGCGCGCATGGCGTCGATGACGGTGTGAGCGATGATCTTGGTGACGGAGAGGTCGTCCGCCTCGGCGACCGTGCCCCAGGCCTTGAGGGTCTGGGTGAGCAGGGCGCTCATCCGGGCGCCGATGTTGGCGCTGACAGCGTCCGACAGTTCGGCGATCTCCTCGTCGCTCATGCTGGACCGCAGGCCGAAGGCCAGCGCCATCAGGGTGTCCATCGCGTGCTCGCCGTACGCGGCGACCAGCGCCGGCAGCGGCCGCTCGTCGGCCCCGCCCGCCGCAAGGGCGGACAGGGCCTCGTCGTCGTCCTTCCACGCCGCCTCGAGGGCGGCCAAGGCCCGCAGCGCCTCGTCCACGGTCAGCCCGTCTGTCATACCGGGAACGGTATTGAGCCGGTGCCGCATCCCGCACGGTTTGGGCGCCGGGATCACACCTTCGAGGGACGCGGACCCGGTTCCGGCCGATGGACGTGTGCGAAGTGCTCCGCGTCCCAGTCGCCGCCCAGCTCAGGGGCCAGGGAGGCGAGGGCCACCTCGGTGAAGTCCTGCGCTGCGCCCGCCCGTTCCGGCAGGGCTCCGAGCAGCGGGGCGCCGGCGGAGCGCGGCAGGTCGGCGAGGTTGCAGCGTTCGGCGAGGCCGGGGTCGGTCGGCCAGGAGCCGACCAGGACGCCGGCGAGCGGGAGTCCGCGGGCCGCGAGGGCCTCCGCCGTGAGCGCGACGATGTTCAGGGTGCCGAGCCCGGCGGAGGCGACCAGCAGTACTTCGGCCGGAAGGCCGGCGTCGAGGACGGCCCGGGCCTGGTCGGCGAGCGTACGGCCCTGGTCGTCGTAGCGGACCAGCAGACCGCCCGCGCCTTCGACCAGGACCACGTCGTGGGTGGCGGCCAGGTCGGCGACTTCTGCTACCACCTCGGCGGGGGAGAGGTAGGGCAGGCCCGACCGCCGAGCGGCGGTGTCCGGCGCCAGCGGCTCCGGATAGCGCGCCAGCTCGCTGATCGTCAGGTCACCCGCCAGTCGGGCGACTTCGGCCGCGTCGCCCGGCTCGCCGGGGGCCACGCCGGTCTGCCCGGGCTTGAGCACGGCGACCTTCCGCCCGGCCCGGAGCGCCGCCGCGGCGACGGCCGCCGTGGCGACGGTCTTGCCGACGTCCGTGTTGGTGCCCGTCACGAACAGGATGCGCGCGCTCATCCGGCCACCGCCGCGGCGGTCACGGCGGCAGCGATCCGTGCCACGTCCTCGTCCTCCGTCACGTAGGGGGGCATGGTGTAGATGAGGTCCCGGAACGGCCGCAGCCAGACGCCCTCGCGGGCCGCCGCCTCGGTCGCCGCCGGGACGTCCACCGGGTGGTCCAACTGCACCACGCCGATGGCGCCCCGGACCCGGACGTCACGAACACCCGGCACGTCCGAAGCCGCAGCCAGGCCCTCGGACAGCCCGGCCTCGATGCGCTTGACCTCCACCGCCCAGTCCTGCCCGAGCAGCAGGTCCAGCGAGGCGTTGGCGGCCGCGCAGGCCAGCGGGTTGCCCATGAAGGTCGGGCCGTGGGCCAGTACGGGCATCTCGCCGCGGCTGATCCCGTCGGCGATCTCGCCGGTGCACAGCGCGGCGGCGAGCGTCAGGTACCCGCCGGTGAGGGCCTTGCCCAGGCACATCACGTCGGGGGAGACGCCCGCGTGGTCGGCGGCGAACAGCGCGCCGCTGCGGCCGAAGCCGGTGGCGATCTCGTCGAAGACCAGCAGTACCCCGTACCGGTCGCAGAGTTCGCGCAGCATCCGCAGGTAGGCGGGGGAGTGGAACTGCATCCCGCCGGCGCCCTGGACCACCGGTTCGACGATGACGGCCGCCAGCTCGTCGGCGTGACGCTCCATCAACTCCTCGAAGCACGCCGCGTATTCGAGGTCGAGCGGGGCATCGAAGCCGGCCGGGGGCTGGGGCGCGAAGAGCTGGCCGGGCAGCACCCCGCCCCACAGGTGGTGCATCCCGCCGTCGGGGTCGCAGACCGACATCGGGTGGAAGGTGTCGCCGTGGTAGCCGCCGCGCCAGGTGAGCAGCCGGCGCTTCTCCGGCCGTCCGGTCGACTGCCAGTACTGCAGGCACATCTTCATGGCGACCTCGACCGCCACCGAGCCGGAGTCGGCGAGGAAGACGTGCTGCAGCGGCTCCGGGGTGATCTCCACCAGCCGGGCGGCCAGCCGGACGGCGGGCTCGTGGGTGAGCCCGCCGAACATGACGTGGCTCATCCGCCCCAGCTGCTCGCGCACGGCTGCGTCCAGCACCGGGTGCCGGTAGCCGTGGATGGCCGCCCACCAGGACGACATCCCGTCGACCAGCTCGCGCCGCCCGTCCGCGACGGGCTCGGCGAGGCGCAGCCGGACGCCCGAGGCGGATTCGACCACGTACGGGGTGACGGTGCCTGGCATCGGCCCGTACGGGTGCCAGACGTGCGCCCGGTCGAGGGCGAGCAGCGTGTCCGCGGACAGCTGGGGCATGGTGAGGTCTCTCCGAAGTGTTCCGACGGCGGCTGCCTGAGGGCGCCGAACGGTGCCGAACGGTCAGGCGTTGGGGGCGAGTTCGGTGCCGGCGCCGCGACGGCGGACCTTGACCAGGTCGCTGCGCAGCTCCTCGTCCGTGCCCTCCTCGACCGGCGCGGGCTCCGGGTGGGAGTGCCCGCCGCACGGGCCGCAGCCGCCGCCGCTGCCGCAGGCCGAAGCGGCCGTCCCGCAGGAGCCGGCCGCGGCCGCCTCGGCGACGTCGGCGCGGTGGCGCGGCAGGGTGGCCTCGCCGGCGCCCTCGACCTCGAAGCCCGCGTCCTTGATCATGTCGAGGTCGGTCTGACCGGCCTGGCCCTCGCTGGTCAGGTAGTCGCCGAGGAAGATCGAGTTGGCGATGTGCAGGCCGAGCGGCTGCATCGAGCGCAGGTGCACCTCGCGGCCGCCGGCGATCCGCACCTCGGTGTCGGGGTTGACGAACCGGACCATCGCCAGGATGCGCAGGCAGCGCTGCGGGGTGAGGTTCCACTCCTTGGCGAGCGGGGTGCCCTCGAAGGGGATCAGGAAGTTGACCGGGACGGAGTCCGAGCCGAGCTCGCGCAGTGCGAACACCACGTCGACCAGGTCCTCGTCGGTCTCGCCCATGCCGGCGATCAGGCCGGAGCAGGCGGACAGCCCGGCACCGTGGGCCTTCTGCACGGTGTCGACCCGGTCCGCGTAGGTGTGGGTCTTGGTGATGGTCCCGTAGGTGTTCTCGGAGGTGTTGAGGTTGTGGTTGTAGGCGTCGGCACCGGCCGCCTTGAGCCGCTCGGCCTGGTTGTCGGAGAGCAGGCCGAGGCAGACGCAGATCTCGACCTCGGGGTCGGCGTCCTTGATGGCGGCCATGGTGTCGGTGACCCGGTCGATGTCACGGTCCGTCGGGCCGCGGCCGCTGGCGACCAGGCAGACCCGCTTGGCGCCGCCGGCCACCCCGGCGCGGGCGGCGTCGGCGGCCTGCTCCGGCTTGAGCCAGGTGTACTTGAGGATCTCGGCCTTGGAGCCCAGCCGCTGCGAGCAGTAGGAGCAGTCCTCGGGGCAGAGCCCGCTCTTGAGGTTCACCAGGTAGTTGAGCTTGACCCGGCGGCCGAACCAGCGGCGGCGCACCTTGCCGGCCGCGGCAACCACGTCGAGCAGCTCGTCGTCGGTGGTGGCGAGGACGGCGAGGGCCTCCTCGCGGGTCGGCACTTCGCCGCGCAGGCCCTTGGCGGTGAGGGTATCGAGCAGATCCATGGGCCGATCCTGCCTGCTGGCGTCGGAATGGCGCCAGAGCAAACCCACCAGAAGATCCCCGGAAGGATGTGCCGATTGCCACAGTGTCGAAGCTCACGGCGTCGGCGCTGGTCACGCGCTTGACGGGGGGCCGGAAGCGTGGTTACTGGCGGGTAGCAGAGGGGTGTGCGGAGTGGCGTGCGGGGTGGAGATCCACAACCCCCGACCCCGTGACCCAGGCCACCCGGAGGGTGCTTAGAATCTGCGCCATGACCACGCAGGGGGAGCGCACCCCGACTCCGGGAGAGGGCCAGGACGGCCAGGCAGGACAGTGGACCGGCGGGGGCGCCGAGGGGATCTCAGCCGCGGGAACTTCGGCCGACGGTACTGAGCGCAGCAGGCGCGGCCGACGGCTGACCGGCCGCCGGGCGGTCGGCTGGGTCGTCATGGTGGGCGTGGTCGCGGCTGGCGGATGGATCATCACCCGCCCGATGCCCGGCGACTACATACCCGGCCTCGGCCCCTCCACCAAGGACTCCGCCCGCACGCCCCCGGTGGTGGGCAACCCGCCGCCGACCACCGACCCCGAGGCTCTCAACGCCGGCAACCTGTTCCCCGCCCAGCGCCCGGTCGAGGTCGCCGGCTACAAGGCCCGGCGCGGCGGCATCCGGCAGGGCGAGAAGTGCGACGAGGTGCTCCAGGACCGTACCCAGGAGCTGCTCAAGGACAGCGGCTGCCAGGCCTACCTGATCGTCAGCTTCACCGGCGTCGACCACCCGGTGCGCAGCAGCGTCACCCTGCTGCGCTTCGCCGATCAGGCCGCTGCCGCCAGGGCCGCCGACACCCTGCGCGGCAAGCCCGGCGCGGTCGCCTTCATCCTCGCCGACACCAACTTCGCGGCCGCCCCGTCCGCCGGCAGCGCCAAGCCGGGCAGCGAGGCCCGGGTCGAGGCGGTCGGCCACTACGTGACCGTCACCAGCTCCCGCCCCGGCGACGCCCGCCCGGCCGACACCGCCTCCTCGAACCCGGCGCCGTCCACCCCGACGCCGACCGCCTCCGGCGGCGAGCCGAACCTGGACGAGGCCACCCGGGCGCTGTCTTACGCGGCGGGTCAGCCGTTTGTCTGGATGTGACAAACGCCAAGGGGTCCGGCGCGCTAGCGCCGGGCCCCTTTTGACGGTCACTCAACCGCGTTCCCGACGGGAGGTCAGCCGCCGAGGCGGTCCACCGCCGTCACCCGCAGCACCGCCCGGCCCTCCTCGTCCGAGCCGTACAGGTCGACCTCGGCGCTGATGCCCCAGTCGTGGTCGCCCTCCGGGTCGTCGAAGATCTGCCGGACCTTCCAGGCGGAGTCCTCCTCCTCGATGATCAGCATCTTGGGGCCGCGCGCGTTCGGGCCGGTGCCCAGGTCGTCGTACTCGTCCCAGTAGCCGTCCATCGCGTCCGCCCAGCGGTCCGCGTCCCAGCCGTACTCGCCGTCCAGCTCGCCGAGTTCGTCCCAGCGCTCCAGGGCGCACAGCTCGACCCGGCGGAACATCTCGTTGCGCACCAGCACCCGGAAGGCCCGGGCGTTGGCGGTGACCGGCGCCGGCTTGTCGTCCAGCGTCACCTCGGCGGTGGCGGCCTCGGTCGGGTTGGCCAGCTGCTCCCACTCGTCCAGCAGGCTGGAGTCGACCTGGCGGACCAGCTCGCCGAGCCAGGCGATGACGTCCTTCAGGTCGTCGGTCTTCACGTCCTCGGGGACGGTCTGCTCCAGGGCCTTGTACGCCCCGGCCAGGTAGCGCAGCACGATGCCCTCGGTGCGGGCCAGTTCGTAGAAGCCGACGTAGTCCGAGAAGGTCATCGCCCGCTCGTACAGGTCGCGCACCACGGACTTGGGCTGGAGCTGGTGGTCGCCGATCCACGGGTGCGCCCGGCGGTACACCTCGTACGCGTGGGTGAGCAGCTCCTCCAGCGGCTTCGGGTAGGTGATCTCCTGGAGCCGCTCCATCCGCTCCTCGTACTCGATGCCGTCCCGCTTCATCTCCCCGACGGCCTCGCCGCGCGCCTTGTTCTGCTGGGCGGCGAGGATCTGGCGCGGGTCGTCGAGGGTCGCCTCGACCACCGAGATCACGTCCATCGCGTACGAGGGCGAGGTCGGGTCGAGCAGCTCGAAGGAGGCCAGCGCGAAGGTGGAGAGCGGCTGGTTGAGCGCGAAGTTCTCCTGGAGGTCCAGGGTCAGGCGGACGATCCGGCCCTCGGCGTCCGGCTCCGGCAGCCGCTCCACCACGCCGCCCTCCAGCAGCGAGCGGTAGATGGCGATCGCGGTGCGGATGTGGCGGCGCTGGGCGGCCTTGTCCTCGTGGTTGTCGGTGAGCAGCTTGCGCATCGCCTCGAAGGCGTTGCCCGGGCGACCGATCACCGACAGCAGCATCGCGTGGCTCACCTTGAACCGGGAGACCAGCGGCTCCGGGTCGGCGGCGATCAGCTTGTCGAAGGTCTCCTCGGTCCAGCCGACGAAGCCCTCCGGCGCCTTCTTCCGGACCACCTTGCGCTTCTTCTTCGGGTCGTCCCCGGCCTTGGCGATCGCCTTGTCGTTCTCGATCACGTGCTCCGGCGCCTGGGCGACCACCTGGCCGACGGTGTCGAAGCCGGCCCGGCCCGCGCGCCCGGCGATCTGGTGGAACTCACGGGCGCGCAGGATGCGCACGCGCTGCCCGTCGTACTTCGACAGCGCGGTGAACAGCACCGTGCGGATCGGCACGTTGACGCCGACGCCGAGCGTGTCCGTCCCGCAGATCACCTTCAACAGGCCCGCCTGGGCGAGGCGTTCGACCAGCCGGCGGTACTTCGGCAGCATGCCCGCGTGGTGCACGCCGATGCCGTGGCGGACGAAACGGGACAGGTTGCGGCCGAACTTGGTGGTGAAGCGGAAGCCGCCGATCAGATCGGCGATGGCCTCCTTCTCCGCCTTCGAGCACATGTTGATGCTCATCAGCGACTGCGCCCGCTCCACCGCCTCCTTCTGGGTGAAGTGCACGACGTAGACCGGCGCCTGGCCGGTCTGCAGCAGCTCCTCCAGGGTGTCGTGCATGGTGGTGCGCCGGTACTCGTAGAACAGCGGCACCGGACGGGTCGCGTTGCGCACCACGGTCGTGGGGCGGCCGGTGCGGCGGGTCAGGTCCTCCTCGAAGCGGCGGACGTCGCCCAGCGTCGCCGACATCAGCAGGAACTGCGCCTGCGGCAGCTCCAGCAGCGGGATCTGCCAGGCCCAGCCGCGGTCCGGCTCCGCGTAGAAGTGGAACTCGTCCATCACCACCTGGCCGATGTCCGCCCGGGCACCGTCCCGCAGCGCGATCTGCGCCAGCACCTCGGCCGTGCAGCAGATGATCGGCGCGGTCGGGTTGACGCTCGCGTCGCCGGTCATCATGCCGACCTGCTCGGTGCCGAACATCTTCACCAGGTCGAAGAACTTCTCCGACACCAGCGCCTTGATCGGCGCGGTGTAGAACGTCCGCTGCCCCTCGGCCAGCGCCGCGAAGTGAGCGCCCGCCGCCACCAGGGACTTCCCCGAGCCGGTCGGCGTCGCCAGGATCACGTTGTTCCCCGAGACCAGCTCGATCAGCGCCTCCTCCTGCGCCGGGTACAGCGTGATCCCGCGCTCCTCCGCCCAGGCTGCGAACGTCTCGTACAGCGCATCGGGAGTGGCGGGCTTCGGCATCAGATCAAGGAGGGTCACCCGGCTATCTTGCCTGCTCGCCGCCACCCCGGGCAAAGCCCGGGATCACTCGACGGGAACGGTCGGGGCGGTGGAGGCGAGCCGGGGGGTGTTGGCGCACTTGTACGCGCCCGGGGCGGCCCGCGCGATCTTCAGGGCGACATCGGCGTACGTCTGCCGGATCCTGGCACGGGGCGCGGCGGAGACCCAGGGCTCGCCGTCGACGGAGACCTGGACGTACGCCGGGTCGGCCACGCCCTTACGGAGCTCCGCCGGCAGCTGGTAGCCGTCGCATCGGACGTACAACCGCACCCGGGGAGACTTGTCGCCGCCCGCGTCGGCCACCCAGCCCACTGTGTCGGGGCCGAAGTCCAGCGGCGTGGTACGACCGGCCTCCCGGGTGTCCTTCTGTCGGTCGGCGTCGATCCCGTCGTACGCGGGAGAGACGGTTGCCGACAGAAGGACGTCGGCCGTCGTGTGCTGCCCGGCCCACCAGACTTCGCACTTGCCGTACCGGTCGCCGTTGACCGGGTCCGACGGGGTTGCCATCCGGTCCTGGCGGGCGCCCTCGTAGCCACGGCCGTCCTGGCCCGCGAGCACCTTGAGATCGTCCTTGGTAACCAGGGACCAGCAGGCGCTCTGCGGCAGCTCCACCTCCTGCCACGGCTTCCACGCCCACAACCCGCCGCCCACGGCCGCCGCCGCCACGAGGGCGACGGCGGCGTGCCAGGGGCGGACCCGGGACCGGCGCCGGGGCGGGTCGTCCGGGGACGGCGGGATGATGTGGGCGACGTCAACCATGTCTCAACGCTTTCGGTCGTGGCCTGGGTGCGGCGTCCGGGGCCTAGTTCTTCTTGGGGAAGGCGGTGCCGAAGGAATCCCTGCCGCTGCCGTAGCCGGTGTTCTCCTCCTGGGCGGCCCGGCGGGCCACGTCCCCCGCTTGTGCTGCGGTTAGCTCTTCGCGCCCTCGGGCTTGTCGAAGCCGGCGTGGATGTCGCTCTCGGTCTTGTTGTACGTCTGGGCGGTGGTCTGCAGGTTCGTGCCCATGTCGCCCACGGTGCCCTTCAGGGAGTCGACCTGACTCGACCACGTGCCCCAGGAGCCGGTGAGTGCGCCGCCGAGAGACCACCCTTTCAGTGCGCCGGCCGCGGCGGCGACGTGGTCGCCGGGCTGGCTGCACTCGGACTTGACGGAGTCCCGCAGCGCGAAGGCGTTCTGGGCAGCCTGCTGGAGCACCCCGGTGTTGACCGTCACTGCTGCGCCGCCGCCCGCCGGATTCAGCGAGACCGGGGCGGTGTTGCTGCCGGCCAGGTCCGGGAACTGCTTCTTGGCCGCTTCGGTCAGATTGCCCTTTTCGTCGAAGAGCCAAGGATTCATTCGACGCTCGAATTCGAGGTCTGCCACGTGTCCGCCCCCAGGTGTAGATCGGCATGGAGCGTACCCGAAAGTATTGCCGTCCTGGTGGCACCTGTTGTCAGGGTGAGCGAAGCGGCAGTAAGTGGGGAAATAGGGAATGTCTCTTTAATTGACATCAGGTAAACAAAAAGTGAATGGCGACAAGAAAGCCCTGCCCATGCTGTGTGGAGTCGCACATTGCCGCCGTCTCGCGGGGCGTGCCAGAGTGCCGGGCATGACCCTCCCGCTCACCTCCGCACCGCACACCGCCGCCGGGCCCGCCCCGGCGCACGTCTTCGACTGGCTCGACGAGGCCGCCGAGTTGCGCGCCGACGCCGGGCTGACCCGCATGTTGCGCAGTCGTCGGGCGGAGGACCAGGTGCTGGACCTGGCCGGGAACGACTACCTGGGGCTCACCCGGCACCCGGTGGTGACCCGCGCGGCGGGGGAGGCGGCGCTGCGGTGGGGCGGCGGGGCGACGGGCTCGCGGCTGGTCACCGGCACGACCGCGCTGCACACCGAACTGGAGCAGGAGCTCGCCGAGTTCTGCGGGGTGGAGGCCGCGCTGGTGTTCTCCTCCGGGTACACCGCCAACCTCGCCGCGCTCACCGCGCTGACCGACCCGGACACCCTGATCGTGTCCGACGCCTACAACCACGCCTCGCTGATCGACGGCTGCCGGCTCGCCCGGGCCGACGTCCACCGGGCCTCGCACAGCGACCCGGCGGCCGTCGCCGAGGTCCTCGCCGGGCGGACCCAGCGGCGGGCCCTGGTAGTCACCGACTCGGTGTTCTCGGTGGACGGCGACGCGGCGCCGCTGCCCGGGCTGTCCGGGGCCGCCCGGGCGCACGGGGCCGCACTGCTGGTGGACGACGCCCACGGCCTGGGCGTGCTCGGCCCCGGCGGCCGCGGTGCGCTGGCCGCGGCCGGGCTCGCCGGGCAGCCGGACACCGTCGCCACCGTCACACTGTCCAAGTCGCTGGGTTCCCAGGGCGGCGCCGTCCTCGGCCCCCGCCGGGTGATCCGCCACCTCACCGAGACCGCCCGCACCTTCATCTTCGACACCGGCCTCGCCCCGGCCGCCGCCGGAGCCGCCCTGGCCGCCCTGCGCCTGCTGTGCGCCGAACCCCAGCGCGCCGACCGGGCCCGCGAGGTGGCCCGCACCCTCGCCGCCCGCCTCACCGCCGCGGGCCTGCGGGCCTGCGAACCGGACGCGGCCGTGGTCTCGGTCCGGGCCCCCGGCCCCGAGGCCGCCGTCACCTGGGCTGCCGACTGCCTCCGCGCCGGCCTCGCCGTCGGGTGCTTCCGCCCCCCGTCCGTTCCGGACGGCATCTCCCGGCTGCGCCTGACGGCCCGCGGCGACCTCACCGACGCCCAGATCGCGGACGCGGTCCGGACCATCGCCGACCTCGCCCCGGCGGGCGCGCGGGGGTAGGAGTGGTCCGGGCGATCGCGCCCGAAGCCGGCTGACGATGGTCGCGGTGCCCCCGCAGGTCAGCGGCCCGGAGGTCGCCGCCGGAAAACCGCTCGGCGGGAGGCGTCCTGGACGGCAGGATGGCGGCATGCCCGACCTGCTCTGGGACGACCACGTGGCGTGGCTGCTGGATCCGTCCGACGGGAGCTGCCTCCCGGATGTGTACGTCGCCGACACGACGGTGGCGGACTGGCAGGCGGTGCTTGACCTGGTGGTGGAGCAGCGCTGGGCCTTCGAGTACTCCGAGGGCGAGGCGGTGCTGCCGCTGCCCCGGGCCGCGACCGTGCTGTCCCGCCCGGCCGGCGCCGAGTGCCCGAACCTGCGCGTGTGGCCGGACCCGGAGGTCTGCGCGATCTTCCGGTTCCTCGGTGAGGAGCAGGTCGACTTCGACGTCGACCTGCGGGAACTGCAGGGCCAGGAGCGGCTGGACGTCCTCTGCGGCTTCCTCGCCGCGATCGGGCGCCAGCTCGGCAAGTCGGTGCCGATGTACTTCGAAGGCGACACCCGGGAGCCGTTCCTCGGGTACGACATCGCGGCCGACCGGGTCCGGCTGTTGTGGACCGCGCCGGGGGCAGGAGAGCGGGATGGCTGAGCTGCGCTGGGGCGACCACGCCGCATGGCTGCTCGATCCGTGCCGGGACGGCTGGTTGCCGGACGGGTGGGTCGCGGACACCACCGTGGCGGACTGGCAGGCCGTGCTCGACCTGGTGGTGGAGCGGGGCTGGGCCCGCAGTTTCGTCGTGGGCTGCTTCGAGACGGCGCTGCCGCGGGCCGAGGAGGTGCTGTTCCGGCCGCGCGGCCCCGCGCAGCCGGTGCTGAGCGTGCGGCCGGGGCCGGGGGTCGGGGTGGTGTTTCGGTTCCGCAGTGCGCAGCGGATCGACTTCGACGTCGATGTCGCCGAACTCGACGGCCAGGAAGGGCTGGACGCGCTGTGCGGCTTCCTGGCCGCGATCGGGCGGCGGCTCGGCAGGTCGGTGCCCACGTGGGTCGAGGGCGGCGATGCGCCGTTCCTGGGGTACGACCTCGGAGCCGACCGGGTGCTGGTGCGGTGAGGGCCTACGGCCGTCCGGCCACCAGCAGGACCTCCGCGCCGATCGGCCGGTAGCCGGCGGCCTGGAAGGCGCGGACGCTGGGGGCGTTGCCGGGGGCCTGCTGGGCCCAGACGGTTCCGCCGGAGGGCAGCAGGTGGCGGCCGGCGACGGCCAGCGCGCGGCCCAGGCCGCGGCCCTGGGCGTGCGGGTCCACCTCGACGGCGGTTTCCCAGCGGCCCGCCACGCCGCGGCCGAGGATCAGCACGCCGCCGTCGGTCTCGTACACCCGGACGTCCTCGCGGTAGCGCAACGCCCGTACCACCCGCGGGTGTTTGCGGTCCCCGACCGGGGTGAGCGGCAGCGGCGGGGCGCCGGGGAGGCGGTCGGCGACGGTGAGCAGGTCGATGTTGTTGACGGTCCGCCCGGTGCGCTCGGCGAAGGCGGTGAGGAAGGGCGGGCAGAGCGGCGCGGACAGCGGGTCGCCGGGGGCAGCGGCGAGCGTCTCGCGCACCCAGTCCGGGTCCTCGTCGGTGAACACCACGGCGTGCGCCGCGAAGGCCGCCACCCCGGCCTCGCGCGGCGACGGCTGCGGCACCACCGTGACCGACCCGTCCGGCGGCGGGAACACCCCGCCCGCCGCGTCCGCCAGGATCTCCGCCAGACCCCGTATGCCCATATCCGTTCTCTCCCAGGTGAGTTGTCCGCCCCAGTTGATCACCGCGCGCGCCGATGTGCCAGCAGGTAGCGCCGGAACGGCAGCCGCTGGTCCGGTCCGGCCCGGCCGATACTCCAGTGTGACGTCGTGATCTATCTGGTGGAGGGCTCGGCGAGGCGTCGTGGGTCGTGGCTGCGGCGTGTGGCAACTGTCATGGTTTCAATGCAAGTTTATGAACTTTGCCCTGGTTTGAAGTTGGCAATTGGTTCATATGTGCGCATGTCGACGGCCTTTATCCCGATTGACGTTTGTAGGACCTGGAGGAGAGGATCTGTTTATTGTCATGACAGATTGAAATCGGACTGCCGCACAGCGCCGATTTCGCGTCGATGGGAGACTTGATGCGCAAGGTGCGCGCCCTGACTGCGGTGGCACTTGCCTCGGCCTCGCTTATGCTCGGAGGATTCGCCGCCACTCCGGCGAGTGCAAGCTCTGGCGCCTGCGTCAATTGGCAGGATTCCAATACGTTCGGGACCAACTGCGGAACCGCAGTCGGAGGTATAGCCTTCCGAGCCGTAGCCATATGCAACAACGGCACGATTGTGTACGGGCCGTGGCTTGCGACTGGCAGTGACTCCTGGAGCTACGCATACTGCACCAGCGTGAACTCCTCGCTTTCCTGGGGCTACCCGGCGGTCCACACGTAGTCTCAAGCGGGAATCTGGGCGGCTGAGATTCGTACCTGGAATCTCAGCCGCCCCGATAAAGCCGCAAACGGGCCTGTATGGGGCTGGACTGGAGATGTCGCGCAGGAGCGGGCGACAGCGGCGGGGTTACCCGCTCCCAAGGGTTATCCGAAAAAGATCAGAACATACCTGTCTCGGACTTGGTCATTGAGGTGGGCCGGCGCATAGGGTGCCGAGATGATCGCCATGCCAGAGGAGTTCGCACGGAGCACCATCGAGCGCGAGGGGGAGGCCGGGGCTGAGTGGCTCGCCGAGCTGCCCGGGATCGTGGAGGAGTTACTGGGGCGCTGGGAGTGCGTGCCGGATGGCAAGGTCCTGCACGGAGGCGTTGGTGTCATCGTCCCGGTACGACGGCGGGCTGAGGAGACCGCTGTGCTGAAAGTGTCGTTTCCGCATCCCGGCAACGCCCATGAGCCGGACGCGTTCGTGGCGTGGGCCGGGCGCGGCGCCGTCCTGCTGCATGAGCGCGACGACGAGCGGTTCGCGATGCTGCTGGAGCGGGTTCAGGCTGCGACCCTGGCGGAGGTTGCGGACGGCGACGAGGTGGTGGCGGTTGCCGGGTGGCTCAATCGCCGCCTGGCCATCCCCGCACCGTCCGGCCTGCCCCGGCTGCGCGAGCAGGCCGATGCCTGGGAGGAACAGCTGCGCAGGGACGCAGAGGAGCTGACACATCCGTTGCCGCGCCAGGTGGTGGATGCCGCTGTGGCGACCGTCCGGGAACTGGGCCGGGTCCAGCCGGACACCCTCATCCATGGCGACCTCCACGCCCGGAACATCCTGCGCGCCGGCCGCGAGCCATGGCTGGCCGTAGACCCCAAGGGGTACGCGGGAGATCCCGCCTACGACGGCGGCACACTGTTGAAGTCACGCGCGCTGACGCTCCTCGAAGCGGACGACCCGAGCAAGGCCGTCCACCGCATCTTGGACGTGTTCGCCGAAGCAGCGGAACTCGACCGTGAACGCGTCCAGCGATGGGCCCAGTTCCATGCCGTACAGGCTGCGTTCTGGGGGCGCCGCCACGGCTTCCGTATCGCCCGCAGCGGACCACAACTGGACTGGCTCACCGAATTCGCAGACCGCCTGGCGAAGTTGCTCACCAAAGGCTCGTAGAGCGTCACGCGAAATCACGAAGTCGCACCGGAGTACTGAGCTTGACTCTGTCGGGGATCTTGGCGGGGTTGGTGCGCCTACTTCCGGCCGGGAGTGTCCAGCGCCACCTTCCAGTACCTGACCTCGTATGTCTGGGGGCGGGTCATCTGGTGGCTGCGAAGGAAGCACCCCCGGATGAACTGGAAGGACCTTCGCCGGCGCTTCTGCGGCGGGGGTTGGTGGCCGGCCAGTGAGGAACGGGAACTGTTCAGCCCGGCGAAGGTGGGCACCACGCGCTACCGCCACCGGGGATCAGTCATCCCCTCCCCATGGCCGACCACGGGATGAGAGAACGATTCACGGATCGACAAGCGGGACTTGTGGACCGCCGGTTGCGTTGAGAGGCGCACGGCGGGTGCGGGAAGCGGTCCGGAGAAACGGGTCGGTCGAAAGGCCGGAACCGCGCGCCGGGCCGACTTCACGCCATGGAACTGGACGATCCCGGCTTCCACCACAGCGTGCTGGCCGACTTCCGCGATCGCCTGGCCCTGGACGACCGCGCCGACCGTATCCTCGATTTGGCGCTTGCGCGCCTGAAGGAGGCCGGACTCGTGCGCGAGCGCATCACTCAGCGCACCGACTCCACCCACGTCCTGGCCGCGGTGTGTGACCTGACCCGGCTGGAACTGGTCACCGAGGCGGTCCGTGCCGTGCTGGAAGAGGTGTCCCGGACCACTTCGCACCTGCTGGCTGGCCTGGTCGACGAGGAGTGGGGCGCCGATACGGCCGCCCGGTCCGTCGGGGCAAGAACCCCACGCGGCCGAAGACCAGGATCCTCGCCGCCGGCGATGACGCCTGCCGCCTGCTGGAACACCTCCACCGGCACGGACCGGCCTACCGGCCCGGACCGCAGGCCGAGGCGCTGCGGCAGATCCTCATGCAGCACTACTACCGTGACGCGGCGGGCCGCCTGCGCTGGCGCACCGCCGACGACGGCGGCCTGCCGCCCTCCGCATCGGCGATAGTTTCTCCCTACGACACCGCGGCGCGCTACGTCCGTCACGGGCACATCATCAGCTGGAAGGGCTTCGCCGCGCATGTCACCGAGACGTGTGCCCCCGACAGCACCAACGTGATCACGGACGTGGCCACCACCTCGACCGCCACCGACGACAGCCAGGCCCTGCCCGGCATCCACACTCGCCTGGCACGCCGCGAACTGCTGCCCGCCGAGCACCTGGTCGACGGTGGTTACACCTCCCTCGTCCACCTGGAACGAGCCGCCCCCCGAACACCAGGTCACCGTCAGCGGGCCGCTGCCGGGCAATCCCACCCGCCAGCACCGCAAGAGCGAAGGCTTCGACCGGGACGACTTCCACATCGACTTCGACCGCCGCCAGGTCACCTGCCCGAACGGCCAGGTCAGCGCTGGCTGGCACGGCTCCTACCCGACCTCCTCGCCCACCGCGGCGCCACTGATCGTGGCACGGTTCACCAAGAGCCAGTGCCAGCCGTGTCCGGACCGCCCCCGCTGCACCAGCTCCAGTGACGCCCGCAACGTGGGCTTCCCCTCGCGAGAACGAGATCCTGTTCCATGGCGGGGACCATAGCGTCCTCGGCCGACACTCACCCGGGCCCCGCCGCCATGACACGAAGACGAGTGCTAATTCAGCGGTTCTACGGCGTCGCCGACATCACTGCGCGTAGTCGGATCCTCCAGGCCTGGACCGTCCAGCGTTCGGACGGACGCTCCACCGCCGGCCATGACCAGCCGCCCTGTCCGCGCAGCTTCTAAGCGGGCTTCTTGCGGGCCCTGCTCGGCTGGACCCGGGTGGGTTCGCCCGCGGCCTTCGGGTGGTCGGGCGGGTACGGGAGTTCGCCGAGGCCCTCGTCGTGCAGCTGCTTCTCGTACAGCTCCAGCACACTGTCCAGCCGGTACGCGTGGCCGTCCATCTCCGCGTTGAGGTCGCCGAGTTCGGCGAAGCGGGCGGGTACCGTCCGCAGGTCGAAGTCCTCGGGGGCGGCGTCGTCCAGCTCCTCCCAGCGCAGCGGGGTGGAGGCGGTGGCGCGGGGGCGGGCGCGCAGGGAGTAGGCGGAGGCGATGGTGCGGTCGCGGGCCATCTGGTTGTAGTCGACGAAGATCCGTTCGCCGCGTTCCTCCTTCCACCAGGCGGTGGTGACCTTCCCGGGCAGCCGCTGTTCCAGCAGCCGGCCGAGGGCGATCACGGCGTGCCGGCCGTCGGTGAAGGTCCACTCGGGCACGAGCGGGACGTAGACGTGCAGGCCGCGCCCGCCGGAGGACTTGGGCCAGCCGCGCAGTCCGTGCTCCTCCAGCAGGGCGCGCAGTTCGTGGGCGGCACGGACGGCGTCGCGGAAGTCGGTGCCGGGCTGGGGGTCGAGGTCGATGCGCAGCTCGTCGACGTGGTCGGTGTCGGTGCGCCGGACCGGCCAGGGGTGGAAGGTGAGGCAGCCCAGGTTGGCGGCCCACAGCACGGCGGCCGGTTCGGTGGGGCAGATCTCGTCGGCGGAGCGGCCGCTGGGGAACTCGATCCGGGCGGTGGGCAGCCAGTCGGGCAGACCCTTGGGGGCGCGCTTCTGGTAGAAGAACTCGCCGTCGACCCCGTCGGGGAAGCGCTGGAGGGTGGTGGGCCGGTCCCGCAGTCCGCGCAGCACTCCGTCGGCGACGGCCAGGTAGTACTGCGCGACGTCGAGCTTGGTGAAGCCGCGCTCGGGGTAGTACACCTTGTCCGGGTTCGACAGCCGGACGGTGCGCCCGGCGACTTCCAGTTCGACGGCTGAGCCCATGCCCCTCACGGTAAGGGCGCGGCGCCCGGCGCGCGCCCCGAGGCGCTTGGCGCGAGGCTGGGCTCATGGACCTGCCCGTGATGCCGCCGGTGGCGCCGATGCTCGCCAAGTCGGTGGCCAAGATCCCGCCGGGGATGCAGTACGAGGCCAAGTGGGACGGCTTCCGCACGATCGTCTTCCGCGACGGCGACGAGGTGGAGCTCGGCAGCCGCACCGGCAAGCCGCTGACCAGGTACTTCCCCGAACTGGTGGAGGCCTTCCGGCGGGATCTGCCGCCGCGCTGCGTGCTGGACGGCGAGGTGGTGATCGCCCGGGACGGGCGGCTGCGCTTCGAGGAGCTGCTGGAGCGGATCCACCCGGCCGCGAGCCGGGTGAGGCTGCTCGCCGAGCGGACGCCCGCCTCCTTCGTCGCCTTCGACCTGCTCGCCCTGGGTGACGACCCGCTCGTCGACGAGCCCCTCTCGGTGCGTCGCCCGGCCCTGGAGGCGGCGCTGCGCGGGGCGTCCGACCCGGTGTTCACCGCCCCCGCCTCCACCGACCGCGAAGTCGCGCAGAGCTGGTTCGCCGAGTTCGAGGGCGCCGGGCTGGACGGGGTGGTGGCCAAGCCGCTGGACCAGCCGTACCGGCCGGGGGAGCGGACCATGTACAAGATCAAGCACGAGCGCACCGCCGACTGCGTGGTGGCCGGCTACCGCGAGCACAAGAGCGGGCCGGTGGTCGGCTCGCTGCTGCTCGGCATCTACGACGAGCAGGGCAAGCTCCAGCACGTCGGCGTCTGCGCGGCCTTCCCGATGGCCCGCCGCCGCCAGCTGGTCGAGGAACTGGCCCCGCTCCGGATGGACGACCTGGCCCAACACCCTTGGGGCGCCTGGGCGGAGGAGGCCGCGCACGCCGAGGGCCGGCTGCCGGGGGCGGTCAGCCGCTGGACGGGCGGCAAGGACCTGTCCTGGATCGCGCTGCGCCCCGAGCGGGTGATCGAGGTGGCCTACGACCACATGGAGGGCAGCCGTTTCCGGCACACCGCGCAGTTCCGCCGCTGGCGACCGGACCGCACGCCGGAGAGCTGCACCTACGAGCAGCTGGAGGAGCCGGTCTCGTACGATCTCGGCCAGGTGCTGGGGATCTGACGTGAGGTCAGTGCGAGCGGCCCGACCCGGGTGAGCCGGGTCGGGCCGCTCGGCCGTGGGAGCCGGGGATCAGGTCCGGACGGTCGAGGCCGTGTTGGTGGGCAGCGACGCGCTCGGGGAGCCCGAGGGGGAACCGGATGGCGAGCCCGACGGCGAACCGGAGGGCGAGCCCGATGGCGCACCGGAGGGTGAACCGGAGGCCGAGCCGGGGGCCGACGGTGAGGCGGTCTCCGCGGGCAGCGCGTAGACGTGCTTCGGCGAAATGATCTTGGTGATCTCGTTCGCGAACAGCGTCGACGGTTCCTGCCCCTGGGAGAGCACGTCGGTGTTGAGCAGCATCACCAGGGTGGCCTGGGCGTCCGGCATGTAGACCGCCACGCTCTCGTAGCCCGGCATCGAGCCGTTGTGGCCGATCCACCCGTTGTTGTTGAACAGGCCGAAGCCGTAGCTGACGTTCGGGGCGTCGGTCGGCAGGGTCTTCATGCGCTCGGTCTGGCTGGCCGGGCTGATGACGGAGCCGGTGGCCACGGTCTTCGCCCAGCTCTCCAGGTCGCCCAGGGTGGTGATGACGGCGCCGGCCGTCCACGCCCACGACGGGTTCCAGCCGGTGGCGTCCTGGACCGACCCGTCGGGCGTCTGGTTGGTGTAGCCGTGGGCGTGCGGGTCGGGCAGCGTCGCGTCGGTGGGGAAGCTCGTCTTGCCCAGCGAGGCCGGGCTGAACACCTGGGCCTGGAGGAAGTCGCCGGCCGACTGCCCGCCGACCTGCTCGATCAGCTTGCCCAACAGGATGTAGTTGCTGTTGCTGTACTGGAACTTGGACCCGGGCGGGAACACCGCGGGGTGCTTGTACCCGTAGGCGAGCAACTCGTCCGGGGTGAACACGTGGTTGGGGTCGTTGATGAACGCGTTCACGAAGTCCTGGTCGGAGGTGTACGGGAACAGGCCGCTGCGCATTTCGCCCAGCTGGCGGACGGTGATCCCGTCGCCGCCGGGGACGCCGTCCACGTACTTGGAGATCGGGTCGTCCAGGCCGACCTTGCCCTGGTCCACCAGGCGCAGCACGGCGGTCGCGGTGTAGGTCTTGCTCTCGCTGCCGGTGCGGCTGTACATCCCCGGATCCATCGGCGTGTTGGCGCTCTTGTCGGCGACGCCGAAGGACTTCTGGTAGGTGCCGCTCGGCGTGATGATGCCGACCGAGATGCCGGGGACGCCCGTCTGCTTCTGCACCCGCTGGATCGCGTCGTCCAGCCGGCCGGTGACGGCGGGGGTCAGCGCCACCACCGCGTTGGAGGAGGCGCTGCCCGAGGGGGAACCGCCCGAGCCGGCGGTGCCCCCGGACGGGCTGAGCGCGGCCGGTTCGGCGGTGACCTCCCGGCCGCCCTGGTGGGCGGGCTTCGAGTCGCCGGAGCAGCCGGCGGCGGCGAGCAGGCCGGTCAGGGCGAGGGCGGCGGCGGCCGCGCGGCCGGCGGTGCGGGTAGCGGCCGGGCGGGGCCGTCGGGTCTTGGTCATGTGTCGAGGCGCCTCTCTGGGGCGAAGGGCCCCGGAGCGCCTGCTCCACGGGCCGCAGGGGAGCGTCGCCACCGTAAGCACCGCGCTCGGGGGCCCGCGCGCCGGTGGCGGCCCGGCTGACCCGAACGGGCCCGAGCCCCATCCGAGTGGCCGGTCCCGCCCACGGTGCGTTGTCAAGTACCGGGGCGCGACGTCCGGCTGGTGTCGCCGGCGGCTCCCCGCGCTCGGCCGGACGGGTGAGCACCGGCATGCCGCAGCCGCCCCCGCCCCCAGCTCGGGCACGATCGTTTAGCCCAGCTGTGGCCGCCCTTAAGAATTCCTCGATGGACCGCACCCCCTCCCACCAGGCAGATTTCTGCCTGCCGGAGCGTGCCCGTCAGGAGCGGCCGAACCGCGCCCCTCGGCCCACAACCCGAGGCCGTCCCCGCCCCGCACGTCAGGAGCCGTCGCCCGTGAAGGCACTCGTCAAGCACAACGCCGAGCCCGGGCTCTGGCTGATGGACGTCCCCAAGCCGGAGATCGGCCCCGGCGAGGTGCTGATCAAGGTGCTGCGGACCGGCATCTGCGGCACCGACCTGCACATCCGCAAGTGGGACGGCTGGGCGCAGCAGACCATCAGGACCCCGCTGGTCCTCGGCCACGAGTTCGTCGGCGAGGTCGCCGAGATCGGCGCCGGCGTCGCGGACATCGCGATCGGCGACCTGGTCAGCGGCGAGGGCCACCTGGTCTGCGGCAAGTGCCGCAACTGCCTGGCCGGCCGCCGCCACCTGTGCCGCAACACCGTCGGCCTGGGCGTCAACCGCGACGGCGCCTTCGCCGAGTACGTGGCGCTGCCCGCCTCCAACGTCTGGGTGCACCGGGTGCCGGTCGACCTCGACGTGGCCGCGATCTTCGACCCCTTCGGCAACGCCGTGCACACCGCGCTGTCCTTCCCGCTGGTCGGCGAGGACGTGCTGGTCACCGGCGCGGGCCCGATCGGCATCATGGCCGCCGCCGTTGCCAAGCACGCCGGCGCCCGCAACGTGATGATCACCGACGTGTCCCCGTACCGCCTCGACCTGGCCCGCGAGGTCGGCGTGACGCTGGCGCTCAACGTCGCCGAGCACACCATCGAGGAGGGCCAGCAGAAGCTGGGCCTGCGCGAGGGCTTCGACGTCGGCCTGGAGATGTCCGGCCGCCCCGAGGCGATGCAGTCGATGATCGCCAACATGACCCACGGCGGGAAGATCGCCATGCTGGGCCTGCCGGCCGAGCAGTTCCCGGTCGACTGGGCCTCGGTCGTCACCTCGATGATCACCATCAAGGGCATCTACGGCCGTGAGATGTTCGAGACCTGGTACGCGATGTCCGTGCTGCTGGAGGGCGGCCTGGACCTCAGCCCGGTGATCACCGGCCGCTACGCCGCCACCGACTTCGAGGCGGCCTTCGACGACGCCGCGAGTGGCAACTGCGGCAAGATCATCCTCGACTGGACCGCCTGAGCACCCCGCTGACGCCAAAGGAGCCTGTTGTGTTCGACAACGTGCGCGCCGACATCGCCGCCACCCTCGACGAGATCCGCGAGGCCGGCCTGTTCAAGCCGGAGCGGGTCATCGGCACCCCGCAGAGCGCCGCGGTCACCGTCACGGGCGGCGGCCGTCCGGGCGAGGTGCTGAACTTCTGTGCCAACAACTACCTCGGCCTGGCCGACCACCCCGAGGTGCTCGCCGCGGCCAAGGACGCGCTGGACCGCTGGGGCTACGGGATGGCCTCGGTCCGGTTCATCTGCGGCACCCAGGACGTGCACAAGGAGCTGGAGGACCGCCTCTCGGCCTTCCTCGGCCAGGAGGACACCATCCTCTACTCCTCGTGCTTCGACGCCAACGGCGGCGTCTTCGAGACCGTCCTCGGCGCCGAGGACGCCGTCATCTCCGACGCGCTCAACCACGCCAGCATCATCGACGGCATCCGGCTCAGCAAGGCCCGCCGCCACCGCTACGCCAACCGCGACATGGCCGACCTCGAGCAGCAGCTCAAGGAGACCCAGGACGCCCGCCGCCGACTGATCGTCACCGACGGCGTCTTCTCGATGGACGGCTACGTCGCCCCGCTGCGCGAGATCTGCGACCTGGCCGACCGCTACGACGCCATGGTCATGGTCGACGACTCGCACGCCGTCGGCTTCGTCGGCGCGGGCGGCCGCGGCACCCCGGAACTCCACGGCGTGATGGACCGGGTGGACATCATCACCGGCACCCTGGGCAAGGCGCTCGGCGGCGCCTCCGGCGGCTACGTCGCCGCCCGCCGCGAGATCGTCGCCCTGCTGCGCCAGCGCTCCCGCCCGTACCTGTTCTCCAACTCGCTGGCCCCGGTGATCGCGGCCGCCTCGCTGAAGGTGCTCGACCTGGTCGAGAACTCCAACGAGCTGCGCGAGAAGCTGACGGCCAACACCGCGCTGTTCCGTACGAAGATGACCGAGGCCGGGTTCGAGATCCTGCCGGGCGACCACCCGATCGCCCCGGTGATGATCGGCGACGCGGCGAAGGCGGGCCGACTGGCCGAACTCCTGCTGGAGCGCGGCGTGTACGTGATCGGCTTCTCCTACCCGGTCGTCCCGCACGGCCAGGCCCGGATCCGGGTGCAGCTCTCCGCCGCGCACTCCACCGAGGACGTCGAGCGCGCCGTCGCCGCCTTCGTGGACGCCCGCGCCGCGCTGGGCGAGTGACCTCCCGCTGAGGGGGTCCCCAGACCGCCCGCGGGCCGGACCGCTCGGAACCGGACCGGCCCGCGGGCTCACAAGTGCGTTGCGACAGTGGCGAATCGATTCACCACTGCCGCACGGCTTCAGAACCACCTGCCCCACCCTCCCGCTTCGGGGGTGGGACGCCGGCCCGCGCCGGTGTCCCACCCCCGTTCGCGGTTTCCGGCGGCGTCACCGTCGCCACCCGACGTTACCGGCCAGTAATTTGGCTGATCATCACCTCCCCCCGAGCTGACGGAAGATCTTAGGCTCGCCGTGATCACATCGAGTGAAACAAGGGAGCAGAGTGTGATGGCACGACCCCACCGGACCAGCCGGCACCGGGCAGTGAGCGCCCTCCTCGTCGCGGCGCTCGGGCTCGGCGCAGGGGCGGTGGCGGCCCCCTCCGCCGTCGCGGCCCAACCCGCCGCCGGGGCGCCCGCGTTCGGTGCCACCGCGTCGGCGCTCGACGGCTTCCGGCTGGCCGACATCACCGCCGGGGACGGAGTCGTCCTCAAGGCCGACGTGTTCACCCCGCCCGCCGGGACGCCGGGCGCGGACGCCCAGGGGCGCTACCCGGTGGTGGTGCAGCCGGCGAGCTGGGGGCAGAACGACCTGGAGTACGTCGCCCAGGGCCACCGCTTCGCCGCCGCCGGGTACGTCGTCGTGACGTACACCGTGCGCGGGTTCTGGGGCTCGGGCGGGGAGGTGGACGTCGCCGGGCCCAAGGACGTCGCCGACATCTCGACGGTGATCGACTGGGCGCTCGCCCACACCCCGGCGGATCCCGACCGGGTCGGCATGGTCGGGTTGTCGCTCGGCGGCGGCCTCACCCTCCTCGGCGCCGCGTTCGACCCGCGGATCAAGGCCGTCGCCTCGCTGAGCGGCTGGGCGGACCTGACCGACGCGCTGTACAGCGGGCAGACCCGGCACACCCAGGCCGCCACCAGGCTGGCCACGATCGAGGGCCTGACCGGCCGCAAGAGCCCGGAGTTCGCGACCGCCCTGGACGACCTGTTCGCCGACCGCGACCTGCCCGAGGTGGTCAAGTGGGCGAACGTCCGCTCACCGGCCACCTACCTGGACCGGATCAACGCCCACGGCACCGCCGTCTACCTCGCCAACGGCTGGAGCGACAGCTTCTTCAACCCCGGGCAGATGACGGACTTCTACCGGAAGCTCACCGTCCCCAAGCGACTCGAACTGCGCCCGGGCGACCACGCGAGCCAGGAGTTCACCGGCCTGCTCGGCTTCTCCAACGACACCTGGGACGGCGCCCGCGCGTGGCTCGACCACCACCTCAAGGGCGCCGGGGGCAGCCGGACCGGAGTCGACCTGGAGGTCCGCCGGACCGGCGCCCACGAGGCGTACCCGGACTGGAGCTCCGTCGGCTCCCGCACCGAGCAGCTGTCCTTCGGCGAGACGTCCACCGTGCGCGGCGACCGGTCCTCCGGCGCGAGCGGCGGCGTCGTCCTGCTCTCCGGCCTGGTCGACCAGTGGCTGCACCAGCCGCCGACCGCCCTGGTGCCCCTGCTCGACCGCGACGCCGCGGCCGTCCGGCAGACGCGGCCGTACCCGCAGGGCCTCCCCGTGCGCGGAGCCGTCCGGGTGCGGACCACCGTCACCGCCTCCGCGCCGCAGGGCACGGCCGTCGCGTACCTCTACGACACGGACGCCCTCGGCGTCGGCCGGCTGATCGCGCACGCCCCGCAGAGCTGGAGCGGACGCCCGGCGGGGCAGCCCTTCCCGCTGGACGTCACGCTGTTCCCCACCGCGTACGACCTCCCGGCCGGCCACCGGCTCACGCTGGTGCTCGGCACCCACGACGAGCTGTACGGCGGCGAGACGCCGAAGGACAGCACGGTGGCCTTCGGTCCGGCGGAGGTCTCGCTGCCGGTTCGCTGAGATCCTGGTTCGGGAAGCGGCAGTCGGCCTGGCCCCGGTCGCCATCCCGGCCGTGCGGGGTGGCGCGGGCCGGGCCGGTCGACGGCGGGAACGAGCGATGGTCATGGACATCAGCCCCAGATGACGGGTGCCCGGCCCTCGAATTCGCGAGAACCCGACAGCGGCCCGGCGGTTCGGTCCCGAGCCAAGCGCCGTCCGAGCGCGACGGTCAACGGCCCGAAGCGATCTCCGCCCGAAATACGCCACGGGTGGTACCGCCGCTCTCCGACCCACCCGAACGGGTCAGCCGCGGCACGCTGGCAGAATTGGGCTGTGATCGACGCACGACGGCTGCGGACCCTCCGGGCCGTGGCGGACCACCGCACCGTGACCGCCGCGGCGGCCGCCCTCTACCTGACCCCCTCCGCGGTCTCCCAGCAGCTGGCCGCCCTGGAACAGGAGACCGGCCACCACCTGCTGGCCCGGGAGGGCCGGGGCGTGCGGCTGACCGCCGCCGGGGAGATCCTGCTCGGCCACGCCGACGCGGTGCTCGCCCAGCTGGAGCGGGCCGAGGCCGACCTCGCCGCGTACAGCGCGGGCGTCGCGGGCGAGGTCACCGTCGCCTCCTTCGCCACCGGCATCTCGCACGTGCTGGCCCCCGCGATCGGGCTGCTCGCCGGCCGGGCGCCGGGCGTACGGCTCAAGGTGCTGGACGCCGAGGGCGACGCCAGCCTGCCGATGGTGCTGGACGGCCGGGCCGACCTCGCGGTGGCCGTCGAGTACCGGGGCGCCCCGCGCGCCGACGACGCCCGGCTCACCCGGGTCCCGCTGTACGCGGAGCCCTTCGAGGCCGTCCTGCCGCTGGCCCACCCGCTGGCCGCCGAGTCGGGCCCGCTCGCGGTGGCCGCGCTGGCCGACGAGCCGTGGATCGGCCCCTACCCGGGCAACCCCTGCCACGACGTGGTCCTGCTGGCCTGCGAGCACGCCGGCTTCCAGCCGCGCCTGCTGCACTCCTCGGACGACTTCCGCGCCGTCGTCGCCCTGGCCTCGGCCGGTTCGGGCGTCGCCCTGGTGCCGCGTTCGGCGCTGCGCGGGGTCGACCTGGCCCGGGTCTCGGTCCGCCCGGTGGACAGCGAACTGGCCACCCGCCGGGTCTTCGCCGCCGTGCGCGCCGGTGCCGACGGGCACCCGCTGATCCGCCCGGTCCTGGACTCCCTCGCGGAGGCGGCCGCCTCGGGGGCCTGAGCCCACCCCCGGGCGGCATCCCGCCGGCCGCCGGCGGCAGGTGAGGGGCGCACGGCAGCCGGTGCATAGGGTGGGGGTGATGCTGTCGGCGCGCACCCGTGGAGAAAGCTGATGAACTCGACCCCTGTCCCCGGCGGTGCCCCCCTTCCGGTGGGTGTCATCGGGCTCGGTGACATCGCGCAGAAGGCGTACCTGCCGGTCCTGGGCGGGTTGCCGGGCCTGGATGTGCGGTTGATGACCCGGGACGGGGCGAAGCTGGACCGGCTGGGGGAGACGTACCGGATCGAGGACGGGAAGCGGTTCACCGACCTCGGCGAGCTGATCGACAGCGGCATCCGCGCCGCCTTCGTGCACGCGGTCACCGACCAGCACGTGCCGATCGTCGAGCGGCTGCTCCGTGCCGGGGTGGACGTGTACGTGGACAAGCCGCTGGACCACACCCTGGACGGCTCGCGCAAGCTGGTCGACCTCGCCGACCGTACCGGCCGCTCGCTGATGGTCGGGTTCAACCGGCGCCACGCGCCCGGCTACGCGCAGGCGCTGGAGCGCCCGCGCGACCTGATCGTGCTGCAGAAGAACCGCGAGGGCCTGGCCGAGGCCGCTCGGACCCTGGTCTTCGACGATTTCATCCACGTCGTGGACACCCTGCGGTTCCTGGTGCCCGGCGAGGTCGAGCACGTGGACGTCCGGGCCCGCAAGGACCGGGACGGCCTGGTGGAGCACGTGGTGCTCACGCTCGGCGGGGAGGGGTTCACCGCGCTGGGGATCATGAACCGGGTCTCCGGTTCCACCGAGGAGGTGCTGGAGGTCTCCGGCGGCGACTCCAAGCGCGAGGTGCGCAACCTGGCCGAGGTGATCGACCACCGCGGCCAGCCCACCGTGCGCCGGCGCGGTGACTGGGTGTCGGTGGCCCGCCAGCGCGGGATCGAGCAGTGCGTCCTGGCCTTCCTGGACGCCGTGCGGGCCGGGAAGACGCTGGACGCCCACGACGCGCTGCGCACCCACGAGCTGTGCGAGCTGATCGTGGAGCGCATCGAGGCGGTCTGACCGGCAGGGCGGGGGCGGCGCTTCATCGGTGTGCCACCGGCCGCTGCCATGTGAGCCGGTGACCGTTGAGCCGGGCCATGACCCCGGCCCGGCTATCCTGCCTCCGCTGCCGGTGATCACCGGCAGCGGAGGCCTTTTCGTACCACGGGGGGACGGCATGGAGTACCGGATCGAGCGGATCGGCCAGGAGGACTGGCAGCGGCTGCGCACCATTCGGCTGGCCCAACTCCTCGATACCCCAATGGCGTTCGGGGAGCCCTACGAGTACGCCCGGATCCAGGGGGAGGGCAACTGGCGGGCCCGGACGGACTGGCTGAACGAGCCCGGCCGGATCGGCCTGGTCGCCGTGGACGACACCGGCCAGTGGGTCGCCACCATGCTCGGCACCCCCAGCGTCAAGGCCGAGACCATCGACCTGATCGGCGTCTGGGTCGACCCGGCGCACCGCGGCCGCGACCGCGGCGTCGCCGACGCCCTCCTGGACGCCGTCATCGCCTGGGCCCGCGACGGCGGCGCCAGGTGGATGCTGCTCGGCGTCCACGAGGCCAACCACCGCGCCGCCGCCTTCTACCGGCGGCGCGGCTTCACGTACACCGGCGGCGAGACGCCGTACGTGCTGGACGAGGGCGCCCGGATCCTGGAGATGCGCCTCCCGCTGGAGCAGGCCCGTCAGCCGGTCACGTAGTCCGCCAGGTGCTCGCCGGTCAGCGTCGAGCGGGCCGCGACCAGCTCGGCCGGGGTGCCCTCGAAGACGACCCGGCCGCCGTCGTGCCCGGCGCCCGGGCCGAGGTCGATGATCCAGTCGGCGTGCGCCATGACCGCCAGGTGGTGCTCGATCACGATCACCGACTTGCCGGAGTCCACCAGCCGGTCCAGCAGGCCGAGCAGCTGCTCGACGTCCGCCAGGTGCAGACCGGTGGTCGGCTCGTCCAGGACGTAGACCCCACCCTTGTCGCCCATGTGGGTGGCCAGCTTCAGCCGCTGGCGCTCCCCGCCGGACAGCGTGGTCAGCGGCTGCCCGAGGCTCAGGTAGCCGAGGCCGACATCGGCGAGCCGCTCCAGGATCCGGTGCGCGGCCGGCAGCTTCGCCTCCCCGGCGCCGAAGAACTCCTCCGCCTCCGTCACCGACATCGCCAGCACCTCGCTGATGTCCCGGCCGCCCAGCCGGTACTCCAGCACCGAGGCGTCGTAGCGCCTGCCCTCGCAGTCCTCGCAGGTGGAGGCCACCCCGGCCATCATCGCCAGGTCGGTGTAGACCACACCCGCGCCGTTGCAGGTCGGGCAGGCGCCCTCCGAGTTGGCGCTGAACAGGGCCGGCTTGACGTCGTTCGCCTTGGCGAAGGCCTTGCGGATCGGGTCGAGCAGCCCGGTGTACGTGGCCGGGTTGCTGCGCCGGGAGCCCTTGATCGCGCCCTGGTCGACGTACACCACGCCTTCTTCCGAGGGGAGCGAGCCGTGGATCAGCGAGCTCTTCCCGGAGCCCGCGACCCCGGTGACCACGGTGAGCACCCCGAGCGGGACGTCCACGTCCACGTTCCGCAGGTTGTGGGTGTCCGCGCCGCGGATCGCCAGCTTGCCGGTGGGCGTACGGACCGCCTCCCGCAGCGAGGTCCGGTCCGCCAGGTGCCGCCCGGTCACCGTGCCGCTCCCGCGCAGCCCGGCCACGCTGCCCTCGAAGCAGACCGAGCCGCCCGCCGCACCGGCCCCCGGGCCGAGGTCCACCACGTGGTCGGCGATCGCGATGGTCTGCGGCTTGTGCTCCACCACCAGCACCGTGTTGCCCTTGTCCCGCAGCCGCAGCAGCAGGTCGTTCATTCGGCTGATGTCGTGCGGGTGCAGTCCGGTGGTGGGCTCGTCGAAGACGTACGTGGTGTCGGTGAGCGAGGAGCCCAGGTGGCGGATCATCTTGACCCGCTGGGCCTCGCCGCCGGAGAGGGTGCCGGAGGAGCGGTCCAGCGAGAGGTAGCCGAGGCCGATCTCCACGAAGGAGTCCAGCACCTGCTGCAGCGCGGTGAGCAGCGGCGCCACCGAGGGCTCGTCCAGCCCGCGCACCCAGTCGGCGAGGTCGCTGATCTGCATCGCGCAGGCGTCGGCGATGCTGACCTTCCCGATCTTCGAGGAACGGGCGGCCGCGCTCAGCCGGGTGCCCTCGCACTCGGGGCAGGCGGTGAAGGTGACGGCGCGCTCCACGAAGGCCCGGATGTGCGGCTGGAGGGCGTCCTTGTCCTTGGACAGCATGGACTTCTGGAGCTTGGGGATCAGGCCCTCGTAGGTCAGGTTGACCCCGTTGACCTTGACCTTGGTCGGCTCCCGGTGCAGGAAGTCCTGGAGCTCCTTCTTGGTGTACCGGCGGATCGGCTTGTCCGGGTCGAGGAAGCCCGAGTTGGCGTAGACGCCGACCGTCCACCAGCTGTCCGGCTTCCAGCCCGGGATGAGGATCGCGCCCTCGGCGAGCGACTTGGTGTCGTCGTACAGCTGGGTGAGGTCGATGTCGGAGACGCTGCCCCGGCCCTCGCAGCGCGGGCACATGCCGCCGGTGATGCTGAAGCTGCGCCGCTCCTTGACCGGCCGGCCGCCGCGCTCGACGGTCACCGCGCCGGCGCCGCTGATCGAGGGGACGTTGAAGGAGAAGGCCTTGGGGGAGCCGATGTGCGGGGTGCCGAGCCGGCTGAACAGGATGCGCAGCATCGCGTTGGCGTCGGTGGCGGTGCCGACGGTGGAGCGCGGGTCGGCACCCATCCGCTGCTGGTCGACGATGATCGCGGTGGTCAGCCCCTCCAGGACGTCCACCTCGGGGCGCGCCAGGGTGGGCATGAAGCCCTGGACGAAGGCGCTGTAGGTCTCGTTGATCAGCCGCTGCGACTCGGCGGCGACGGTGTCGAAGACCAGCGAGCTCTTGCCGGAGCCGGACACCCCGGTGAACACCGTCAGCCGTCGCTTGGGAATGTCGACGCTGACGTCCTTGAGGTTGTTCTCGCGGGCGCCGTGCACCCTGATCAGGTCGTGGCTGTCGGCGACGTGCGGCTCGGCCATCGTGTTCTTCGCTCCCTGGCGGTCTGCGGTCTGCGGTCTGCGGGCGGCGGGCTCTCCGGACGGCGGGCTGTCCGGACGGGCGGGTCGGGGCCCGCCCCGGCCTTCCGACGGTCGGGGCGGGCCCGGGCGACTCAGCGCACTTCGTTGAAGCGGACCATGTTGCCCGCCGGGTCGCGGAAGGCGCAGTCGCGGATGCCGTACGGCTGCAGGGTCGGCTCCTGGACGAGCTCGGCGCCGCCGGACTTCAACCGGTCGAACACCCCGTCCAGGTCGGCGGTGGCGAGCACCAGCCGCGCGTACGTTCCCTTGGCCATCATCTCGGTGATGGTACGCCGCTCGTCCTCGGTGATGCCCGGGTCCGCGAACGGCGGCTCCAGCACCAGCGAGACGCCGGGCTGGTCCGCGGGGCCGACGGTGATCCACCGCATCGGGCCGCCGCCGACGTCCTGGCGGACCTCGAAGCCGAGCAGGTCCCGGTAGAAGGCCAGGGAGGCCTCGGGGTCGGTGTGCGGGAGGAAGGTCCAGTGAATGGTGATGTCGTTCATGACCGCAACGCTAGGCGCGGCCCCCGGGAGGGCGCTTCTCGAATCCTGACCGGTTCCCTGTCCTTCTGCCTCCTTCTCTCTCCGTCCCCGCCGGGCACCCGCACGAGGGCGCTCGCCCGACCCCCCGATCGGGCGAGCGCCGGTCCCACTGCTGCTCAGGCGCGGCAGCGCAGCAGCTCCAGCGGCGGGTGGGCGAGCGCGTCCGCCCAGAAGTCCTCGCCGAACGCGCGCAGGCCCTCCTCGGAGATCCGCAGCGGCACCCACTCCAGATCGTGGAACCCGGCCGCCCGCAGTGACTGCTCGTAGACCTCGCGGCGCGGACAGGTGGCGACGATGCTGATCGGCTGGGGGTCGAGCAGCGCGGTGACCCGCACCCGCGGACCGGCCTCGGCCTCCTCGCCGGTCGGCTCGCAGAGGAACCCGTACTGCTCCAGGGACGCGCAGTCGAAGCGGTAGTCGGGGTTCTGGGCGAACACGAAGAAGTCCCCGCCCGGCACCAGACTGCGGTGGACGTTGCGGCACATCCGCTCCAACGCCGCCACGTCCTCGGCGTAGTTGAGGCACTGCACCGCCAGTGCGGCGTCGAACTGCGGCTCCAGCGGCCGCAGTTCGGCGACGTCGCCGACCTCGTAGCGGATGCCGAGCGGGTCGCGCTCCTCCAACGCCCGTGCCGCGGCGATCATCTCGGTGGAGATGTCGATCCCGAGCACCTCGGCGGCGCCGCGCCGCCGGAGCTCCCGGCTGTAGAAACCGGTGCCGCACGCGAGGTCGAGGACGGTCTTGCCGCGCACGTCCCCGACCAGCGCCAGGACGCTCGGAACCTCCCCGTACCGCACCAACGGCAGGGCCTTGAAGCCCTCGAACGCCTCGCCGATCCGGTCGTACTGCTGCACGCTCATCGCGCCGTCCTCCCCTGTGATCGGCCCTGGGCGGCCGTCTGCTGCGGCCACGGCCCGGGACGCGCCGTGGCCTCCGCCGGGAAGTCTTCCGCAGGCCGGCGGGGCGGGCGTACTGGCAGAAGCCACGAATCAGCGGCGGCGGGCGAGGTGCGCGGTGATGTCGGCGTCCAGTTCGCTCGTGGGCCTCCGCGACCGTCCCGAAACTCAGGGCGCGTTCAGACACCCCGGACACCCGGCAGCGCCAGCCAGTCCTGCCAGCTGATCTCCCGCCCCAGGAAGCGCGGTTGCCGGAACGGCCAGTCGGCGGCGATCCACTGGGGCACCAGGGCGTCAAGCGCCTGCTCCACCTTGCTGCCGACCAGCTCGTCCACCACCCACCAGGAGATCTCCGCGTCGGCGCCGGCCCGCTCCGGCGGGTCGATGTACACGCACCCGCGCACCGCCGTCTCGGCCCGGTCCAGCAGCACGTAGTTGAACGACTCGTGCGCGGCGATCTCCCGCTCGTGCCGCGCCAGGTCAACCCGGTTCGCCTCCGCCGTCATCGTCTCCGACGGCCACCCCCAGGCGGGTCCGAAGATGCCGAACAACCGCTCCCGCGACCCCATCACGGCCGGGTAGTCCATCGGCGCGTCCGACTCCCGGATCGGCCGCAGATGGTGGGCCCCGCCGGGCAGCGGGACGCGGACGGGGTGGACGAAGTCAGCAGGAAGCCAGGTCATGCCGCCGAGGCTATCCAGCGGCGGGCCGTCGGCGCACGGAATATCGCCCCGCCCTCCGGCGGGACGCAACGCCCTGCTCCGACCGGAGACATCAACGCCCATGGGCGTTAGGTTGAGTTGGTCTCACGGTGACCGGCGAGGGAGAGGGGCGGGACGCGTGGCGGAGCATCGACCGGACGACAACCGGCCACCGAAGGGCGACCGGATCGTGTTCGTGATCCTGACCCTGCTGTTGGTGCCCTTCATCCTGTTCTTCCTGTGCGTCTGGATATTCGGCACGGGCCCCTGGGGAAGCGGCGGCCCCCCTCCCGGCCCCGGCCACATCTGAGCCCGCGACCGCGCCCTTGCGCCGGCGCGGTGACCGAGGTCGGCCAGGACGTCCCCCGATCGAGCACACGTCCTGGCCTCCCTCGGCACCCCGCACCCCCGGCCCCGCACCCCCGGGCGCCTCGCACCCCCGGCGCCTCGTCCCCCGTGGCGTCGCGCCGGTCGTGAGGGACCGCGCGGGCGGTCAGCCCCAGTAGGCCGCGACCTGGAGCGGGCGCTTGCCGTTGTGGGTGCTGAGGTGGGCGTAGTACGCCCAGCGGGTGTTCAGGTGCTTGGTGGTGACGGAGTACCAGTGGCCGTCGCACGGCACGTGGTCGGCCTGGCTGACGCCGATGCCGACGCCGGCCTTACGGATCTCCACCTTGTACGAGCCGCCGCCGGAGCACCACACGTCGAACCGCACACTGCTTCCGCCCGGTCCGAGGCCGATGTTCTTGGTAGACCAGCCGGTGGTCGGGGTGTGGGTGTCGAACCAGGCGTAGTGCCACGATGCGGCCGACGCCGGGCTGGTGCTCAGCGCGAGCCCCAGCACCGCCGCCCCGCCGAGAACCGTCGCCGCGAGCTTCTTCCTCATGCTTCCTCCCGTTGCCACCGCGGGGTCGCGGTGGATGGGAAGAGCGTGGCAGTTCGGGCCCCGACGCGGCGTCAACTCCAGGGTCGAACGGCCGGGTAAACCCCTGCGGTAGCGGCTGCCGCTCCGGGGCCCGGCGCGGTCAACCCCAGGGTTGACGACACCGGCCGCAGCCGTCCGTACCCTGCCGGGATGCGGTTGGTCGGTCGGAGGCTGCGGGTGGATCCGGTGCAGGCGGACACCGCGCTCGCCGTCGTGCTCACGGTGGTGACCATCGTGTACGGGCTGCAGTCCTACCATGCCCGCTACCGGGCGGAGGGCTGGCGGCCGTTCGACCTGGCGGCGGCCGGGCTGTGCGTCCTGGTGGCACTGCCGCTGGCGGTGCGCCGGCGGCACCCGTGGCCCGTACTGGTCCTGTCCGTCACCGGTCTGCTGGTGTACACCGGGGCCGGGTTCCAGCCCTCGGTGAACGTGTGGCCGCCGCTGCTCGCGGGCTACACCGTCATCGCCCGCCGGCCGCCGCGCGAGGCGGTCGCGGCCGGGACGCTGACCGGCGGCGCCTGGATCGCCAGCGGGCTGGAGGCGCGGCTGTCGGTGGAGCTCGCGGTCGCGCAGTCCGTCATCGCGCTCGGCATCGTGGGGATCTTCGCGACCGGCACCCGGCGCCTGGCCGAGCGGAACGCCCAGCTGGCCGAGGCGACCGACCGGCTGCGGCGCGAGCAGGAACTGCGGGCGCGACACGCCGTGGTGGAGGAGCGGGTGCGGATCGCCCGGGAACTGCACGACGTGATCGCTCACCACCTGTCGGCGCTGGCGGTGCAGGCGGGCGTCGCCGAGTACGTCTTCGCCTCCGACCCGCCGGCGGCCCGGGCCGCCCTGGCCGCGATCGGTGCGACCAGCCGCGAGGCGCTGGAGGAGATGCGCGGACTGCTCCAGGTCCTGCGCGTGTCCGGCGAGGTGCCGTGCGACCAGGAGCGGCTCTACCGTGCGGCGCCCGGTCTGGCCCAGCTCGGCGAGCTCGTGGAGCGCACCCGGGCGGCGGGCGTGCCGGTCCGGGTCGTCGTGGCGGGCCCCACGCGGATGCTGGCCCCCGGTGTGGACCTGTGCGCGTTCCGGGTCGTCCAGGAGGCGCTGACCAACGTGATCAAGCATGCCGGTCGGCCCGCCACCGCGACCGTCGACCTGTGCTACCGGCCGGACCGACTCGAAGGCCGGATCACCGACGACGGGCCCGGGAACGGCCGGGCAGTGCCCGGCAGCGGACTCGGTTTGATCGGGATCCGTGAACGCGTCAGACTCTACGGCGGGTCCGTGCACACCGGCCCCCGCCCGGACGGCGGGTTCGAGGTCGCGTTCACGCTGCCGGTCACCTCGACCGATCCGTGACGTCGTGCACCGGTCGAGGCGCGGGGACGAGGGGGCGGCGACGGTGACATCGGTACTGATCGTGGACGACCAGGTGCTCATCCGGGCGGGCATCGCCGCCCTCGTCCGGGCCACCGACGGCCTGGAAGTGGCCGGCGAGGCCGCCACCGGCGAGGAGGCCGTCGACCTGGCCGCCGGCTGCGCGCCCGACGTCGTCCTGATGGACATCCGACTGCCCGGCATGAGCGGCATCGCCGCCCTGGAACGGATCCTCGCCGCCGCACCGCAGCCGAAGCCCAGGGTCGTCATGCTGACCGTCTACGACCTGGACCAGTACGTCTACGCGGCACTGCGCGCCGGGGCCAGCGGGTTCCTGCTCAAGGACACGCCGCCCGAGCGGCTGCTCGCCGCGGTCAGGCAGATCGCGGACGGCGAGATGCTGTTCGCCCCGACCGTCACCCGGCGCCTGGTGGAGACGTTCGCCCGGCAGGCCGAGCCGCTCGTCGGCCGCCCGGACACGCTGCACGGGCTGACCGCGCGCGAACGGGACGTCCTCCACCTCGTCGGCCGGGGCCTGACCAACGCCCAGATCGCCGAGAGCCTGGTGGTGAGCACCGCCACCGTCAAGACGCACGTGAACCGGGTGATGTCCAAACTCGCGCTCAGCAGCCGCGCCCAGGCCGTCGTCGTCGCCTACGAGAGCGGCCTGGTCACGGTCGGCGGCGACCGGCGGCCCACGGCCGACTGACGCCGCGCCCCGCCGTTCCGGTCCCGCGGGGGCCACGCGGGCGGTAGCGGGCGCCGCTCGGGCCGGCGCTGCGAAACAAGCAGGCATGATTGCTTTTTTCTTCGGCCGGTGCCACGCTGCTGCGCGGCGGCATGCGTGCGGGGTGTCGTCAACCCACCGGCAGGGGAGGCGCTTTGGCGCGCACGAGCTCGGTACTGCGGATCGGCAACGCCTCGGGGTTCTACGGGGACCGCTTCGCGGCGGTGCGGGAGATGCTGACGGGTGGGCCGCTGGACGTGCTCACCGGGGACTACCTCGCCGAGCTGACCATGCTGATCCTGGCGCGGGACCGGCTGAGGGATCCGTCGCTCGGGTACGCGCGGACGTTCCTGCGCCAGATGGAGGAGTGCCTCGGGCTGGCCCGGGAGCGGGGTGTGCGGATCGTGGTGAACGCGGGCGGCCTCAACCCGGCCGGGCTCGCCGAGCAACTGCGGGTGCTGGCGCAGCGCCTGGGGGTACCGACCGCCGTCGCCCATGTCGAGGGTGACGACCTGCTGCCGCGCCGGGATGAACTCGGGCTGCCGGAGCGGGCGTTGGCCGCCAACGCCTACCTCGGCGGGTTCGGGATCGCCGAATGCCTGGCCAGGGGCGCGGACGTGGTGGTGACCGGACGGGTGACCGACGCCGCGCTGGTCGCCGGGCCCGCGATCGCCCACTTCGGCTGGACCGCCGCCGACCTCGACGCCCTCGCCGGGGCGGTGGTGGCCGGGCACGTGCTGGAGTGCGGCGCCCAGGCCACCGGCGGCAACTACGCCTTCTTCGGCGAGCACGACGTGGACCACCCCGGCTTCCCGCTGGCCGAGTTGCACCCGGACGGCTCCAGCGTGATCACCAAGCACCCCGGTACCGGCGGCGCCGTCACGATCGGCACCGTCACGGCCCAACTCCTCTACGAGACCGGCGGACCGCACTACCTCGGCCCCGACGTCACGGCCCGGCTGGACACCGTCCGGCTCACCGAGGACGGCCCGGACCGGGTGCGGATCGACGGCGTGCGCGGCGAGGCCCCGCCGCCCACCCTGAAGGTCGGCTGCAACAGCCTGGGCGGCCACCGCAACGAGGTGGTGTTCGTGCTCACCGGCCTGGACATCGAGGCCAAGGCCGCCCTCGTGCAACGCCAGTTCGCCGCCGCGCTGCCGCCCGAGGGCCGCCCGGCCGAGCTGCGCTGGACCCTCGCCCGCACCGACCACCCGGACGCCCCCACCGAGGAGGCCGCCTCGGCCCTGCTCCGGCTGACCGCCCGCGACCGGGACCCGGCCAAGGTCGGCCGTGAACTCGGTAAGGCGGCAGTCGAGTTGGGTCTCGCAGGCTATCCAGGATTCCACCTCACCGCCCCGCCCGGCCCGGGCGCGCCGTACGGGGTGTTCAGCGCCACGTACGTGGACGCCAAGCTGGTCGAACACACCGCCGTACTGCCGGACGGCCGCCGGATCGCCGTCCCGCCCGCCCCCGCCCCCGCCCCCGCCCCCG